>Ga0126343_10000003_pt1 | contig 104602 bp, 71 predicted proteins | sample Cyp2metagenome_FD_92531 | JGI IMG/M metagenome (GOLD analysis project Ga0126343, IMG submission 92531) | Coral microbial communities from Lord Howe Island, Old Settlement Bay, Australia - Cyphastrea 2 metagenome | ecosystem: Host-associated > Invertebrates > Cnidaria > Coral ...
ATACAAAAGGAATTTTACCAAAGAAATTCAACCACTCTTCATACGTCCGAAGATGTTTATTTATTTTTTTATAATTCGGATTTTGAATGACATCCCAAGTAACACGGGCGCTCTTTGTTGCACCGCGATAAGTGTCATCAAAACTTTTCTTCATGCTATTCCAAGCATTGCAAACCCTGTTCGCTACCCCCACTACACTAACCTTCATACCATGCCAAGTATTGGAGATGCTGGTGGTTAGGCCCCAGCATAGGTTGGAGGAAATATTTGCTGAAACGCTAGGAACGCTGTTCCCAGAATAAGTTACATACATTTTGCTTTTTCCCCTTAAAAAAATTAGATGAACCTAATTGTAACATGAAAATAGTATTAAATAGAACAATTTAAATGAAAAAGTTTCATTTATTAAAAAGGAAATTCAGTAATTAATAATATAAATAGGATATTGCAATAATTTTAAAAGATCTGGTTTTTTCAATACAGTCTATTTATTTTTAAAAATTTTATTAATTTGCGTAATTCTCTAAACTTTGTTATCCTTATTAATCTACTAAAATTTTTTTTAAAAGGAGAAATGGAAATGGTTGCGAATTTTTTAAACAAAGTGGGTGGCGATATATCAAAGCATGCCTACAGTGGATTTCATGACGTAAAAAAGCACGCTTCCAATGCATGGGAAAGTGTAGCAGAAAAGGTGTCTCGTGCATGGGACGATACGAAAACATATATCACAGTCAACGCACTTGTGAATTTTTTAAGTAAGGTAAATAGCGGCATATCAGAGCGTGTCTATAGTGTGCTTGATAGCTTGAAAAAATGGTCTTCCAATACATGGGAAAGTGTGGCAGGGCAGATTTCTAGTGCATGGAATGGCGCAAAATCACACATCTCGGATGCTTCTGCCCGTGTCGAAGCTAAAGCCGCTAATGTCTGTTTTCATACCCAAGAAATGATCTCTAACATAGGTCGCAAAGTGTGTCAAAGTATTCCCGTTATACGCCTTGTATACGATAAAAATGGAATAGTGTAGTCAAAGAATATTTCCAATGTGAGAATAATACCTCACAAGGGTGCAATTTACCTTTGAAATAAGAGTAAAAAATCTCTTCAAACGAGGGAAAATAAGCGAGGACGTCCTCGCTTATTTTTTTGAACCTTCAGTTAAAGAAGCTTCCCCTTTCCAAAGAATTTTTGGAAGCTCTTTTTTCTTCTAATTTTTCAACACAGTCAGAATCCATGAGAAAGTTATTTAACTTTTCTCTTTAAAAGATTTTTTGTTTCATTTTTAATTAAGCTGACACAAGAGCTCTTGTTAAGTTCGGGGGCCACCGTGTTGATCCGATCGATGCCCGTCCGATTTGTATCAGCTGATAAGGGATAAACAACATGACTACTCTCTTGCCTACAGGCGAGAGGGCTTCTAGGGATTGACACCCAAACCATCTAAACTGAGGCTTATTTGAAAATTATTTTGTAAGACAAAACCTCAAATTCAAGGCGAGCTTTGATCCCGCCCCTAAACAGGTCAGATTTCCCGCTCGTCCGATTTAAACCATGGCATTTTATTCTCATAGAACTATTCGTTTGGGGGACACCGATGCAACGGGTGTTTTGTACTTTACCCATCAGCTGCGCATTGCTTTAGAAACGTTTGAGGAATTTATAGATCAGTCGGGACTGTCCGTGTCTTCGATGATCGAAGAAAAAAAAATTCTTTTACCCATTGTGCACGTCGAAAGTGACTTTCTTTTACCACTAAAAGTGGGCGATTTAATTGATATCTCTTTAATTATAAACAATATAGGCATGAGTTCTTTTACTTGCTCTTCTCGATTCAAACGAAACGATCAGATGACGGGAACAACTTCGATTGTTCATGTGTTTTGTTCTGCTGAAAAAAATAGACCTCAGCCGATTCCGGATGCCTACAAAAAAATTCTTCAAACATTGAATGAAGATTAAGCAAGAATCAAGTAATTTAAAACTTTTTATTATTTTTTATTAAAGATTAGATCAGAAAAACACGCAGTGTTGCATTTCAATCTATTTGAGTCTTTTTTGGTAAATCTGATGCTCTTTTTAGAGAATTTTTTGCACATTTTTGCCCTCGATTTTTTAAAAAATCCAGAGGGGTACGCTCAATCTTTTCTTTCTCTTGAAATGCTCCTTCCTACTCATTCTCTCATCGATAGGCGGTTTGCTCGATCGATTTACCGAAAACGTTTCTCAAGTAAAGACTGCGGGTGACTTTTTATAGATACTATCGATGTTAAAATGATTAGAACGGTAAAGAGGAAAGGGGCCTTAAAAAAGCTCCATATAGCCATTGATCGAAATTTGAGAAAAAGGGACAGGACAACAGCAAAAAAGCCCTTGTTGAAAGTTGTTGTTAAATGGTGAAAAGGCTGCACAAAAGAAGGCTCTGTTCGAAAAAAAGTCTACTCAAAGGGCACAAGGTGTCTTTAAAAGCAACGATGATGAATGATTAGAAAAAAAGTAACGTAGGGGTTCTTGCTTTTAGGGGCAAGGACTTTTGTTTAGTCTATTTTTTAACGAAGTCATAACCAATTGACCAATCTCTCGCCTAAAGGCAAAGGTTTCTAAGGATTGACACCCAAACTATCTAGCCCGCATAGGGTTATTTGATAAAGTATTTTATAAGACAACACCTCAAAGTCAAGGCGCACTTTACATCCCACCCCTAAACAGGTGGAATTTCCCGCTCGTCCGATTTAAATCACCTTATTTGAATAGATCGCTTCGAGGTGGTGGACCCCTTTTTGACTTACAAGAAAAAATGATATCAATATCTAAAATTTAGAAAAAAATTCACCATATCCGTTTTGGATATCTCTAAAAAAATAGATAAAGATACCCACTGAGCCGGTTTTACGGGTTGTCTAAAATGGGAATGGTTTTCTATAATTGCCAATTCATCCCTACTTAAAATTGAGCCTCTCGTCTATGGCAAAGGCAAAGCGTGTCCCCCCTTTTTCCGACAACACCTCGCGAAACTTTGGGTTTTCAGACGACGCTCCGCTACCTATAGAAAAGCTCTTGTGTTCGCTTGATTATGCAGCTCTGAGCCAGTCTTTTGTAAAAAAAGGGGAGCTGAGCCTTCTCCACTGTGATATCTCTGGTTTACGCTTTTTTGACATGGCCATCGAGCTCGACCCCAGAAATCCAAATCTCTTCTTACGTCGGGGGCTTGCTCTTTTCGAATACGGAAGTGCAAAGGGAAGAGAAGCACAACTCATCTCGGCAGGAAAGAGTTTCAAATCCGCCCTTGCTCTGAACCCTAATTTTTTCGAGGCTTGGCATGCTTGGGGCAACACTCTCTATCTTCTAGGTCTTCGCAAAAACAATCCTACCTACTTTGAAAAAGCAAAGAAAAAATACGATAGAGCTTTGATGCTCCTTGGTGATCAGCCACAAGATGTCTTAGCAGACCTCTACTGGGACCTAGGGGACCTCTGGAGTAAGTTCGCCGATCTTTCAGGGGAAGCAACAGATCTAAACCTGGCAATCAAATTCTACGAAAAGGCCACTTTACATCAAGATGGCCTTCCTTCCGAATTTTGGGTCAATTTTGGGGATGCCTACCGCGCGTTTGGTGAAAAAACAAGTGATTTACGTCTGCATATCAAGGCTGTCAATTGTTACAAAAATGGCATTTCTATCTCCATTGAATCCCACATCGCATGGCTTCGTCTGGCAAATGTTCTCAAAGAGATTTACATGTACACGCATGATGAAGACCATTACTCTCAAGCAAATGAATGCTACTCAGCAGCTGCTCAGCTATGTCCAAGCGATGGTGATCTGTGGGTTAATTGGGCAGAACTCTTGCTCGAAAGTGGTAAGCATTTCCGGGACACGACAAAACTGCGTGCTTGCATCGAAAAATGTCATCGCAGCCAAGCGTGTCGACCAAATAACGTAGACTTAGTCAGTATTTGGTCGGAAGCATTGGCCCATCTAGGTCTCTTTTCTGAAACGCTGGAGTGTCTCTATGATGCCCAAAACAAAGTCGAGGCGCTTTGTGAAGAGGGTTCCAAGTGTCCCTCCCTTTATTACTCTTACGGAATGTGCTTGTTCATCTTAGGGATCTATTTTAAAGATGTCGATTACTTCTACCAATCTGTCGAAAAGTTTCAAGAAGGACTTAGTCTAAACAGATCTGTCCACCGTCTGTGGTTTGGTATCGCCATCGCCTACGTAGCTGCTGCTGAAATTGACCAAGATAAAAAGCATTTTGAGCGTGCCTGCCGTTTCTTTCAGCGCGCTCTTCACTTCAAGGTCAATAGTATTTATCACTACCACTTTGGTTATTGCTATCTCAAATACTCAGAACTCGTGGGTGATCGACAGCTCATCGAACGTGCGGTATATCATTTTGAAAAAGCGATTGGGATGCAAAAAACTGCTTCGTACCAGCGCCCTGAATGGTTGTTTCACTACGCCATTTCCCTTGACTACTTGGGAGAATACAGTGAAAACGAAGATTTTTACCTGAAGGCCCTAGATATTTTAAATCACGTCTTGATGTTGAGCCCCGACTTTCCCCTTATTCACAGTCAGATGGCAGTTACCTTTAGTCATTGCGCAGAACTATTAAACGAACCAGATATCTATCAAAAAGCTTTTCATCACTACCGCATTGCCTACCAAAGGGACAAGGAAAATGATCAAATTCTTCTTGAATGGGCGGTGTCTCTTGTCAACTTTTCAGAACATTTGTCAGATGATGTTCAGCGCACCCAGTGTTACAAAGAAGCGGAATATAAAGCCATTCAAGCGGCAAAACTGGGCAACTCTCATGCTTACTTTTCTCTTGCTTGCATCTACTCATTAACCGGTGAGTACGGCCGATCCCTCTACTTCCTCAAAAAATCCCACACTTTTGAAAGTTTACCTCCTCGAGAAGAGATCCTCGAGGACCATTGGCTGGAGGGTGTCCGCACAACGCGAGCTTTCGCTGATTTCATAGAAAAAATTAAGTCTACCATTCAAGAATAAGACTTTCTCTGGTAAGATGGCCGTTTGAATTCTCAGAAGGCAAACATGAGTATCCGCGGTCTGATTTTTGTGATCGGCATGACGATCGTTTTGTTTTTTGTAAATCAGTATTTCACCCCTCAACCTCAGCGAGGATACGCGTCTAAAAGGGCAGATGTTGAGCAGCTCACTCCTTCCACGAAAGGGGTAGATCTCCTCCCCCTTCCTCAAATCGTCAGTCCAGAGCAACTTCCCCTAACGGGCCTTTACGAAGACCTTCAAGGGCGCACCCTGCTTTCCCATTCGGTCATTGCCTCAAAAGGTTCATACCTCACCATCAAATGGTCTGACATCATGCCCAAGCAAATCTATGTCCAAAAAGGGAATCGCTTCGTTCCAGTATATTTGGTAGGCGAGGGCAACCGTATCGGAATGCCCGCTCTTTATAGCTCGGCACATAAACCTGAGGTCATTTCAATCCATCTCTCGACGACCAGCCGACAAGCAGTGCAATGCGTCAGTTTTGATAGAGAAAATGTCTCAGTCGTTTTGGGCCTTTATGAAAACCATACGCTTTCTTTCCCCGAAGGAGCACCGAATAGCCCTGCAATTGCTCTATACCAAACAGAAAATAGTTATTTACCGATCGGCATCTACACAAATGAGAAGAGATCTTTTCAACCTCTATCTACCTTTCAATCGCTTGAAAAGCTTATTGATTATTCCCCCGATGTTCGCCCTCCCCAGGCTCTCAATCGGGAAAATTTGTATGTGCTGGAGAACAACTCTGTTCAAATCGTATTTTCAAATCAGGGCGGGGCCATTGCCGAGATCAACTTGCCGTTCAAGGGCAAATCGGATGAAAGCGTCGTGTTGCCCATCGACTTTGATCGCATTATCGATAAGAAATATCCTTCGAATGCACGCTTCCCAATGCGCTCTTTCTACTTGGCACAGGGAGAAGGATCAGCGCCGAAGCTGCAAAATCCCGTACAGGGGGGATATTATCCCCTACTAAGACGGGGCATTTCCAAGCAAGCAAATGACTCCGCTGTTACCGTCTCACCTGAGTATTACGCATTTAACGTGATCTCTAAAGATATGGAAACCTTTAGAGGTTTCTATGAGGTCACCCATTTTGATCAACGCTCCATTGAGTTTACAGCAACTTTTCAAAATCGGCGCATCACCAAAACGTATGCGTTTCCGAAAGAAGAGGATGCGGCCCCTTACTCTCTCTTTGCGACGGTCCAAGTGGATGGAAATGCTCAGGGACTTTCTGTGACTTCGGGAGTGCCCGAAGTCGAGCTGATCTCGGGTACTTCCACGCCCACGATCAAATACAAGACTGTTCAAAATTACAAAGAGGTTGTCGAAAAACTATCCGTTCCCAAAAGCTCTACCACACTGTCTTCAATCCAGCCAGATTGGGTCGCTAACTCAAATGGTTATTTTGCCATTATTATGGATCCATTGAGCGAAATTGCCCCGGGTCTTTCGATCGATCGCGTCCAAGGCAACATAGATCCTTCCCGCATTACAATGGTCGATTCTCGATATGATCTCTATCCCGCGAGTCGTTATCCAGGTTGCATTGCTTATATGCCACTCGCATCCACTTCACAGCCCATCCATTTTCGGCTGTTTATGGGGCCCTTACAGCATCAAGTTTTGAAACAAGTCGACGAGACATTTACCAATCAGGTCACCGGTTATAATCCCAATTATGTCAAAACGCAGAGCTTTCACGGCTGGTTTGCATTCATTTCGGAACCTTTTGCCAAGTTTTTATTTCTCATTTTGAATTTTTGTTACAAAATCACCCATTCTTGGGGGTTTTCTATCATTTTACTCACAGTGATTTTGCGCGTAATTATGTATCCACTCAATGCCTGGTCGATCAAATCTAGTCTCAAGCTGCAAGCGCTCGCCCCCGAAATGAAGAAAATTCAAGAAAAATATAAGACAGAACCAAGACAGCAACAAATAGAGATGATGCAGCTTTATAAAAAGCATAAGGCCAACCCATTTCAAGGTTGCTTGCCGCTCATCATTCAAATGCCATTTCTCGTCGGAATGCTCGATCTCTTGAAATCCACCTTTGCTTTGAGAGGAGTGCCTTTTATTCCTGGTTGGATTGATAATTTGACCGCCCCAGATGCCCTCTTGACATGGGAATACCCCATTCCGTTTGTGGGAACGACCTTCCACTTGCTCCCGATTCTCCTGGGAATTGTGATGTTTTTACAACAAAAATTTGAAATGGCAAAAAATAAAGGACACGCAGTGGGGCAACAGCAGACGACGGGACTTTTGATCACTTGTGTCTTTACCGTGCTTTTTTACAAAATGCCTTCAGGGCTCAATATCTATTTTCTCTCTTCCATGCTACTTCAAATTTTTCAACGGTGGTATTCTCACAAAAGGGCACAACTTAAAAAACGCCCTGCACATTCTCGAGAAATCGTGATCAAACCTAAAAAATCCAAATGAAGCTATGGAACAACTTTCTTGAAAAACTCAAAAGAAATTTCGGATCAGAAACGGTTGAAAAATGGCTCAGACCACTAGAGGTTCTAAAGTTTGATGCCGGTAATCTCTTTCTCAACGCGACCGATTCATTCCAAATCTCTTGGTTTCGAGAGCACGTTAGAGATGACCTCAAAAACGAAAACGGCCGCACCATTTTGATCCACTTTTATCTCAATGGCAAACCTTTTGCCCAACGCGCACAAAAAGGATCTAAGAAAGCATTAGCCAAACAGTATTTTTCTTCCGATTCTCTTTCTTCCCATGCGACTTTTGAGAACTTCGTTAAAGACACATCCCCTTTCATCGCGATTGAACTTCTGAAAGCTGCCGACAGCACGTACAACCCAATCTTCATATATGGCCCGGCCGGTTCGGGGAAAACTCATCTTCTGATGGCCACCGCGCAGAAGCTTAGACAAGCTAAACAGCATGCATTTTACGTCCATACGCACACCTTTGCCGGGCATGTGGTCCGAGCATTTAAAGCAAATAGTCTACACGAGTTTCGATGTGCTTATCGCAATACTGACTGTTTGATCATAGATGATGTGCATTACCTCAAACACAAAACCGTGACCCAAGAAGAGCTGTTTCATACCTTCAATCATCTGCATACAAGAGGCAAACAGCTCATCATTAGTGCAAACACTGCGCCCGCTCGATTGCAAGGAGTCGAAGAGAGGTTAAAAAGTCGATTTGACTGGGGCATGGCCTTACCACTGAGCATCGCCACTTTGGACGAGAAAAAACAGATTCTCAAAAAGAAAATAATGCTCTTGTCAATCCCTTTGACTGAGCTAATGCAAGCCCATCTCCAACAGATGTTTCACACACTTCCCACCCTCGTGCGCGCGCTAGAAACGTTGCAACTGCGCTGGCACCAATCACATCTCGAGCTCACACTGCCCACGATTAATTACCTATTACGAGATCTCATTCGAGAAGAGATAAGCAGTAGTTTAACACCCAAGAAAATTGTCGAAACCATCGCCGAAGTGTTTCAAATCGACGGGCGGGATATTTTGGGGAAAAGCCAGCATCGAGAGTGTGTTTTGCCCCGTAAATTCGGCATGTACTTCTGCCGGCACACTTTGAACATGCCCTACACAAAGATCGGAGAGTTTTTTTCAAGAGATCACTCAACAGTGATATCGAGCGTCAAGCAGATCGAACGGGGAAGGAAGAGCAAAAAAAAGAGCATTGCCTTGCCCGTTATAGAAATCCAAGAAAGACTCGCTAAGAAAAGCAGTCCTTAGACCGCTCTTCTCAGATTTTGATAAATCGATCTCCAGGTTTGGGTTGATCTCCGCTTCCCGGACGGGGAAGTTTTCCAAGCTTAGCTGCTGATGGCCTTGCTTGATCGGATGGCTCGTCTTTTCCTTCTAAAATTTTACGAGCACGCTCTCTCCACTTTTCAACAGACTCTACAAAAAGAGGGGCAAAACGTCTTAGCGAGAAGGTATCAGTGCCCGTTCCCATCTCCAAGATGCAGTGCATGAGAATGAGCTCTTCATTGACGGCAAGCCCGATTCCTCCGCCTGCCATTTGACCTCCGAGCATTGAACCCTCTAATAGAGCTTGATACAACTTGAGCTTCGTAGAGTCATCTTTTGGCAATCCGTCCAAAATAGGAGAGTAAAGGTAGAGACGGTCAGAGTTAGGTTCATATGTCAAATGTAGAGAAAAGGTATTATCAATACCCAAAATGCAGGTATGGTTCTCATCAAAAGCCAGTCCTTCGAGATTTAACTCTTTTCCAAATTCTCCAAGATTGGCTTCAGCGTTTTCCAAAGACATTGATGTCTCCTCCTTAAATAGTTTGCTTATTGCTCCACAACACCTAACAAGGGGCAGATGCTTAACAGAGAAGTTTTTCAGGCTCGACAAAAAATAGCAACAAAAAACCTATAATTTTCAAAATTTTTATATCCGAAAATATCTTGGGTTTTTGATCAATAGTCAAATATTTACCCACTATTGAAACAAACTTGATATGCACACCATATCAAGCCTACCCGGGATCTATTAACTGCAAGAAACAGCCTGTTTGACTATTACTCCTTTTTTATAACGGAGAGTCGGTGCACCTTATACTTGATTAAAAGACCGCTTAATTGTAACAAGCAAATATTTGTTCTTCAATATTTAAGATATGTAGAGATTTTTTAAAACTTTAATTTTTAAATACTTAAAAAATAATTTGATAAAAATCTCAGGCAAAATATACTTCAAAAGCAGAAGGGGAGCGATGAAAATAGGTGTAATCGTTCTTCGTGCATTTGATCCAAAGACCAGGTCTTCCAGCCCCCCTTGGCTCTTCTCCCACACAATTAGGGACAAATTTTTCGGTGTTTTCCGAGCATGCATCACATCTTTTTCTCTGCATTTATGAGCTGGAAAACAAAAAACCCATTGCTCGATTTCCCTTAAATTGTACGGGGCACTTTTGGCATCTCGAGGTGATCAACTTACCCCCCGCTTTCGCCTATACTTATATCGCCTGTGGCCCGTACAACATCAAAAAAGGGCATTTATTTCGCTCCGATATTGAACTGGCCGATCCTTATGCCTCATGTTTAAATACGCCTTCTCAATGGGGCATGAGAAAAGGGCCCGTATGCGCTATTTATCAAAAAAATCCACCTTTTGACTGGGAAGATATTGGCCACCCTCTCATCCCACAAGAAGAACTCATCCTATACGAAATGCACGTGCGCAGCTTTACGCAGCATCCCTCAAGTCGAGTGAAACACCCGGGCACATTTCTCGGGATTGTTGAAAAAATTCCCTATTTGAAAAAGCTCGGGATTAATGGAGTGGAGCTCATGCCCATCCATGAATTCAATGAAACAGAAAATCAACGATTAAACCCCAAAACGGGGGAACAACTCTACAACTATTGGGGATATGCCACAGTCAACTTCTTCACTCCTATGAGGCGATATGGAACAGCTGAGGATTTAAAAATACTCGTAAGAGAGTTGCATCGAGAGGGAATCGAAGTGATACTCGATGTTGTTTATAACCACACGTTCAGTGTCCATAGCTTAAACAGTGGCTGCCCCTTTGCCGGCCTAGACAATGCCATCTACTATATTTTTGATGAAAGGGGGTATCACGACTACACAGGTTGCGGTCATACCCTAAAATGTCAACACCCCATTTTACAAAAATTGATTACCGATTCCCTCCGTTATTGGGTCACTGAGTTTCACATAGATGGATTTCGCTTCGATTTAGCTGCCACTTTAACGAGAGACGAATTGGGTCAACCACTAGATCATCCCCCGCTGATCAAACTGATTGAAGAAGATCCCGTTTTAGAACACATTAAACTCATAGCAGAACCTTGGGATCCCGGAGGCCTCTATCAAGTAGGACATTTTCCTTCCCAAAAGTTTGCAGAGTGGAATGGCAAATTTCGAGATGATGTACGTCGATTCATAAGGGGGGATGGCAACATCAAAGCTATGCAAGATTGCTTAATGGGCTGTCCCAGTCTGTATCGCTTTCCCCACAGTTCGGTCAACTTTATCACTGCGCACGATGGCTTTACCCTGAGTGATTTGGTTACTTATAATGAAAAACACAATCGAGCAAACGGAGAAGATAATCGGGACGGAATCCACGATAATTTTAGCTGGAACTGCGGCATCGAAGGGAAGACCGACGCACAGCCAATTACCGAGCTACGCCACAAGCAGATGCGTAATTTCCTTCTTGCTCTTTTTTTATCTCAAGGCATTCCCATGCTTTTAATGGGGGATGAATATGGTCACACCCGTGAGGGGAATAACAATGCTTATTGTCAAGACAATCAATTGAATTATTTCCTTTGGGATGCATATCCCCTACTTATTGATTTTATTCAGCGATTGATCGTCATTCGCAAAAAATATGCTATTTTGCGCCAAAAAACCCGAGTACAACATGTGGAATGGGATGAGGAAGATTATTTGGGTATGACCTTGAATGCCGAGTTATTCGTTGCATTTAATCCCTCAAAGAAAAGCTATCGACTAAAAAAAGAGGGATGGATTCCTTTGCTTTCAACGGATGAGCATTCAAAGTCCCCCGAAGAACTGCATCCTTATGAATCTGTTATCTTGGGGAAAAAATAATCGTTTGGTACCATCTGTGGAAAGCCTACAAACAGTCGGTACAAGAGCCGTGCAAACATCACATATTACTCTTCCCATCTTTCAACTGAGAGCATGTGCTAGAATAGCTCCAACAACTGAGCGTTCCCCCATACTTTTTACAAGCGATGCACTTAAGCGAGATCTCCGAATGACACACGTACGTTCAACAATCAATACATTTATATTTACCTCAGTGAGATAGACAAATGCTAAGAAAGTTTGATTTATTTTTTGCAATTTTTATCATTTTTTGTGGATGTACAAAGAGCATGCATCAACACAAAGCTTATTACCATGATGACGGAAGATCCAAGCCCGTTGTTGCTTTGATTCCCGTTTTCGACAGAAGCAATGCAAAAGTTGCTTGGAACCTCTCCGAAGAATTCACCGATCACATGCGCCAGCGCTTTTCAAAGCGCAACAATTTTTACCTCAATTCCGCCGACCAGATCAACACCGAAATTGAAACATTAAGCGAATCAAACAACCCGTTTGCACCCGATATTTCTTGGATTACTCGAGCATTTAAAGGGGAGGAGTATGTGATTTTCACAGAACTTGTCGAACATGATATCCATCCCAAAAAAAGCAAGGGAAGCGTCTTTGATAAATTGACCCCCTCTTATGAACTATCGATGACCATGCGTGTCCGCGTTTTCGATTTGAGAAGCGATATGCCTAGGGTTGTCTTACAAGAGCTCATGCATCAAGATCATCTAATTCCCAAACCCGCTAATCTCAGTGACAGCAAGCCGAACCTTTGGAAAAAGAGAACATTTTTCATCACTCCCCTTGGGTTGGCACACATGCAATTTTCCAAAGAAATTGTCGAACGCATTGAAGACTATGTCCTCCTTTCCAAAAGTCGTTAGTAGAAGATATCGTCTCGCAGCAACGCTGCTTCGAAAAACAACTTTCAAAAAGGACTTTTCTATAGTTATTCACTCAGGCTTCTCTACATCGATTTTGCTAGCGCATCTCACCCCAATCAATCCTTATGATAATAGCTATCCCATGATCTCTTTTAGGGAATACACCCTTCCTTTCTGAGGGAATAAGGAGCAGCAATGAAACATGTATCTCCTAAAATTATATGCAAAATGCGCCATTCCGATCTTAATCTTTTCTCGCAATTCCAATCGTCGTTGTGAAGAGCTTCATTGACCCTTTTATACGAGCAAACTGTTTACAATCCGAAATGTGGTTTCGAATGCTTCTTTCGGAAAGAAGAAGGACTCTAGCTATTTCGTTACAAGGCCATCTTTCATCAAACAATAGGATAGCCCTAATCCGGTCGCACATTTTCTGATCTCTTTCAAGAAAGATTTCATTTCTTAAAAATGGAAATTTTCGTTTACGATCGGTACGCTTGCGACCATAGCGCGTTTACAAGAGCACACTTTCGGTGCTTGAAAAAGCAATTGTTCAAACTACAGGAAGAAAATACAAGACTCAAGAGGGAGAATACAGAGCTCATACAGCTATCCAGAGGATTAGAGCCAACTAAGCAATGCTGCTTAAGAGATTGCTTAGACACATCGCGTGCTATGGAGGAACACTTCTTACGAGATCCAAAGCAAGGAAAAGAAGCACTCGGCTTTTTCCGGGAGGCTTACTTTTCGATATTTCACTCCAAGATCCAAGCCCCTTTAATCTAGTACCCCCCTGAACGGATACCGCTCTTCTAACGGCAGAATAGTCGTAAATAATTCATCATGAGAAAGCCCCATGGGGTGGTGACATGTTACAATTTAACTTTTATCTTTTCACCAAAAACGAACATCGCAAAGACAGCACTGTTGCAAGCATTGTGGATAGAAGACCCACAGAGATCATAATGCGTCTCTAAAGTATATTATCCCTTGGACTAGATGGCCTGGATAGAGAAGCCTTCGCCTTCATGAGAGGGAGCAGTCACGGCGCGCTGGCTGAGATTGAGGGAGTATGGCAAGCGGGTACTGAAGGTGGGAGTCACCCCCAGCCTCCTTTTGCCCTGTCTGCCTCTGCTTGGGCTTTCTCTGCTTCTGCTTGGGCTTTCTCTGCTTCTGCTTGGGCTTTCCTTGCTTCTGCTTCTGCTATCCTGTCTGCTCTCCTGGCTTCTGCTTCGGCTCTTGCTTCGGCTCTCTTGGCTTCTGCTTCGGCTTTCCTGGCCTCGGCTGCTTCCTTTCTATCTTGCTCCGATTGTCCAAACGGAGAAAATCGATAACTCCCCATACGGACAAAATCTTCATAGGTGATCGAGGATTTCGCAGCTTCTACCAAGATCTCAAAAAATAATCGCTCACTAAACAAGGTTTCGGGCTCCACGCCCTCTTTGAAACACGCATCTCGATAATGTGTTTCCAACTCTTCTGAAAACCTATATCCAAAATCAATTGAGTTCTTCGGTTTTTCTTTGTAATAGAGTTCTGCACACTCGTCCAGAACCTGGCAATCAGATTCAGACAACACATCTTTCATGGATTGAAACGAAATTTGTGAACAATCCTTCATTGAAGGATCATTCAGGATTCTGTGTTTAGCTTGGGAGATCAAATCTATGAACATTTTTTTGGAAAAGTCAGCCTTATTCTCGGACTCAGAAGAGTGTATGTCTCCGGGTCTAGGAACTAAATCTATGAGTGCATTTCTGGAAAGTTTAGGGGATATTTTGGGAACGGGAGTACTCACCGCGAATAAGCTGCAACTGAACAATAGACTGCCAAGAAATAGCAACTTTTTCATCTTTTCCTCTAATAAATCTAGTGATTTAAACTTTTTCGTGGATTTTAGTTACTGACTCGAAGCTCATTCCATGTTGAAACTACATCAGTAGCTTACCATTTTTAATGAATTTGATCAAAAAAAAATTTGCCTTTGTGACGGCCACGTGACAATGTCCCTGTATCAAGGGATACTTGAGTGGAGCGACGTGGAGATAGGGAGTGTTGTGAACTGGCATAATTTTGAAATATCCCTAAAATAACTCCTTGCACAAGAAGAATCGAATGCATCAGTTTAAATAAACAAAATTCAGTTTGATTTTTTGCCAGCGATTAACATAAATTGATTGCATGAAGTTTGGGTATGCAAGGGTTTCAACTCAATATCAAACCATTTCTTTACTTGTTTGAGATGGTCGCATCCTTCCTATGTTTGATTACTGCAACAATCGATTGTGTAATTTTTAAAACCTCTTCTTCCGTATTCATGCGACTAAAAGAGAAGCGAAGTGAGCAATGAGCCTCACTTTTTGGAATGCCCATGTTCAAGAGTACCCTTGAGACTTCGAGTGCTCCTGATGAGCAAGCCGTTGCATGACTTGCGGCAATTCCGAGCATATCGAGGTGAATCAGCAGGGATTCACCATCGATCCCCGGAAAACACAGATTAGAGGTGTTGACAATGCGCGTGCCCGTCCCGTTGATCTTGAGAGTGGGCAGAGCTTTAAAGAGGATTGTTTCCAACAAATCTCGCAATTTTTTCATGTGAGCTGTGTCACGTTCAATATTTTCTTCGAGAAGAGAAATAGCACGCTCGAGGCCGACGATTCCGGGAAGATTTTCAGTTCCAGCGCGAAAATGATATTCTTGGTACCCTCCGATAAAAAGGGGAGAAAGTGGGGTATTTGAACGAAGATATACAAATCCTATCCCTTTCGGACCATGAATTTTATGACCTGAAAAGCCCATCGCTGTTACCCCAGATGGGATTGTGAACCGCTCTTTCCCAAGCAAAGCAACGCCATCGATGATCAAGGGAATATTCGCTTTTCTTGCAACATGAGCAACTGCCTCGAGATCCAGTTTAATACCTGTTTCACCATTGGCAGCTGAAAGAACAATTAGTGAGGTGTCACGGCGAATAGCTGCTGCAATTTGATCGGGAGAAGGAGCACCTCGTAGTCCTGGGGAAAGGAAGGATACGCGGGGCAATTGCTTCATGTTTTCGTAGACGCAGGGGTGTTCGAGATCGGTCGTAATGACATGCCCTTGAGTTTGCATACCGCGGATGAGCAGATGCATGCTTTCGGTGCCACCTGAAGTAAAAAGAATTTCACTCGCTTTGACACCTAAAAACTGGGCAATGGTCTGACGGGAGGAAACAAGTCTTTTTTTTGCTTCTTGCCCAAAGAAATGAATGCTCGAGGGATTGCGTGGACCTTTTAATAGCTCCTCAGTCACGGCTTGGACAACCGAGGGATCAATGGGTGTGGTTGCATTGTTATCGACATAAATCTTGCTTGTCAACGTGAACGCTCACGATAGTGATATTATCAATACCGCCCTTTTGTTTGGCGGTGTCGATGAGCGTCTTCGTGACCTTTTTAGGGTCTTTTGTGCGTTGAAGAATATGAGAGATCTCTCGATCAGAGACGCAGTCAGTCAGCCCATCTGAACACATCAAGTATAGATCATCTGGGTTTACGGGCGCAATATGGATTTCTGCTTTGACGTCCCCCTGTGTTCCAATTGCTCTTGTCAAAATATTTTTGTAGTGCATTAGATGACTATTTGATTTGTGGAATTTGCCTTGAGATACAAGCTCATTTTTAAGAGAATGATCTATCGTCAGTTGATCTAACCGATGCTTACGAAAGCGGTAGATACGGCTGTCGCCGACATGGCTGTAAATGAGAGATCGTTCGTGAAACAGGAGAGTACAAAGGGTGGTGCCCATTCCTCGATATTCTTTTTTTCGTTTGCCCAGCTGATAAATCCAATAATTAGCATTTTCAATACATAATTTTGTGAAAGAACAGAGATCGAAAACAGTCCATTTTTTTTTACTTGTGACAAATAATTCTTGAATAAAAGAACAGACAAAGAGAACAGTCTCTTTGGCTGCAATTTCCCCCGCATTGTGCCCCCCCATACCATCTGCCAAGGCAAAGAATTGATTTTCTTTCAAAAAAGACCAAACATCCTCGTTATTCGAACGCACGAGGCCAACATCTGAAAGACCGTATGAGATCAAATTAAAGGGCACTTGATTCATTTTCGTTTTCTCCATCTAGACGGGCCTAAGAAGAGATGTTTTTGGCGACCGTAATCAAAAAGGAGTGGGTTTGATTGGAGGTGACCTGCGAGTGGATGGTCTAATGTAAAGAGAAAAGAAAGGGTGAGTTGAGCTAGAGATGAATCGGGGCAAAGCATCCAACCATTTAACCAATTGGATGAGACAGACGGGTGTGAGACCGATTTTTTCATTAAGCCTGCAGCGATAAATTTAAAATAAAATTATACGGATAACACTTATTGAATTGAATGTCATGTGTAAAGCGATTGGATCAATCAGAGATTGACATTTTTCATAGAGCAAGCCGAGGTAAATAGCCAGAGGGCGCTGTGTTGAAAAAATGGGGCTGTTTCGATCTGAGAAGAATGGATGTGATTGAGTGTTGCTTTTGAAATTGTGCTCCAAAAAATGAAAATCTATCTAAAAGATCATCTGATTAGAGCCATTTGACACCCTTTTTTGTTCCGCTTTATTGTTTTGATCCGCGGGTTTTTCCCTTAAGACACGCCGCTCCCTTAGCTCAGTTGCAGATTTGGAGGGGCTATGACGCAAATTCTTGCGGAGTTAAAACAAATTGCTCCCATAAATGCCGCAAATTGGTTTTTGGCTATCTTTCTGTAACGCACTCTTCTCTCTTTTTGAGAAAAGATGCTTTCCATAGGGGGATCTGACGCCGCTATACCATCTATCTTGGTCTTTCTTTCATGTTGCTGTTTTTTTAAGGGCTGCTAGGTGGCAGTCATTGACTAGAGATGCTTTTTTCGCATCTTGGGTGCGGTAGCCTTGACTCCTTGTTTGGGACAGCGGATTTGAATGACCAAATTTTAGTAAATTTACGATTTCCTACCCCCAGCACAAACAGTCATAGAATCAGAGGAAAGACAAATGACACCGGCCTTCTTGAAGGCCAAGACAACTCCCATTATGGCTTTGCGTGAAAAACCGCAAAGTCAAGGCGAGCTTCCATCCCGCCCCTAAACAGGTGGGATTTCCCGCTCGTCCAGGTTAAACGGATCGGATCAATATGATTCTACCCGAAATCAAAGAGGCTTCTTCTACGATCAGCTCAACATCTTCTAGCCTGACTGATTCCCCCTTGTCAAGGCGGTGCTTGAGAAGGCGCGCCATAAGTCCTTCGAGAGTTTCTTCCTCTTTCCCCGGTATGGAGAGCTTAAACCACAGGTTAATATCGGACACTTTAGTATGACCTGGGAAACAACGGTCGACATATGCCTGATCCCTTTTAGGGGCGAACTTTCTAAATGCAATCCAATCCTCCCTTTGTCCGAAAATTTCATCCACAACAGCATTGAGTGTTAAAATCCCCACAGCCGCCCCCTCTTCATTTAAAACAATGGCAAGGCTTTGATTGTTGTGGCGAAACTCTCCAATGATTGCAAGAATAGATCTCTCTGCAGTGACAAACCAAGGAGCACGGGCATGGGCACGTAACTGGGCCCCATTTGAGCAGCGCAGTAAATCTCGGGGAACAGCCACCGCGACAATATTTGTCCTATTTTTGTGATATATAAGAACAAATGCCTCTACCGTTAGACCTAAGATAGAGCGGAGGTCTTCGATTGTTGCGCTAGATGAAACGAGCTTGCTCTTGTCTAGAGAATCCATCAAATCTCGCGCTGTTTTAGATTTTAGTGAGAAGATATTGGGTAACACCGTTTCAAAACCAGCTGTCCGCATCTGATGAGGTGTATCATCTCGCTCTTCGATGGCACATCGAAGTTCGTCCCTCGAGAGAGTAGAAGAAGAGGGTATAACACCGCAACATCGATTGATTAAATGGGAAAGAGCCTCGAGAATCGCCGTGATGGGCCTGAGAATGATTGAGGTGAAATAGAGGGGGAGAATCCCCAGCATAGAAACGCTTTCAGCGTAGCGGCGGGCGGCAAACATCGGGGATAATTCGGCAAATATCAAGACAACCAAGACCTGAGACAAAGCAGACCAATCTGGATTAAGGCCCATCGAGGAATAAAGACGACGCGCGCATTCTGAACCAAACTGCATAGCGGCATTCGCGCCAATGAGGGTAGTTGCAAATAGATGAGCGGGATTGCTCAGCAAATTGCTGAGCAATCTGGCACGCATGTGATTTCTGCTCACATAATATTGAAGACGCACTCGGTTAAAAGAAACGCATGCCATCTCAAGCATGGAATAAAATCCTTGAATCGCGAGGGCAATCAACAAGAGAAAGAGAAAATACTTCCAAGATTTATTCAAAGCTTCCTCATCTCCTCCCTTTTTTTCTCGGGCGTAATCGGCGGATGTAAACGCGGCGGACACGGTTAAAGTCGGATGCCAAGATATGAAAAAAAAAGTGACGCGTCTGATACCTACTCCCACTTTTGGGAATGTCTCCCATTTGCTCCGTTAACCACCCCCCCAAAGTAGCCATGTTATTGGGGCTTTCCAAATGTGTATCAAAGATCTCCTCAAACTCAGTTAACTCCATCTTACCACTTGCAATGACGATCTCTTCTGAGGATCGGGTATAGTGTTTTTGAGTATCTCTTCGATCTACAATCTGACCAATCACCGCTTCAACGAGATCTTCAAGCGTTAATAATCCAGAAATCGACCCGTATTCATCCACGATAATCATCATATTTTCTTCCTTTTCATAACATTGCTGGAGAGCAACGCGGCATGGCATCGATTCGGGGATAAAATGAGCTTTTCTCAGAAAGGGAATAAGTTCGTGCGATGTGTTAATACGACTTTGGTGCAAGAAAAAACTGCCACCGGTCACGATTCCCAACAGATTTTCAATTGAGTGATTGCAAACTGGAACCCGCGTGCACTCTTTGTCGACAAAGAGATCAACTAATTTTGCAAGGGGTTCGTTGATATCAAAAAACAGAACTTCTCCCCTTGGACACATCAATTCTTTCACTACATTCTCTTCTAGATTGAGATAACCTCGTACGAGGTGTGCCTCCATTTCAGACACCGTGCCCGTTTTCTTCGAGGTGTGAAGAGCGTGTTTTAATTCTTCAATTGAAATCTCTTTTTCACGATTGAGAAAAAAAAAGAAGAAACGGGAGATTCCGCTCGTGATACATGTAATGCAGTCCCGTACGGGCTTTAAGATGATTTCCATGATGTGGATAAAAGGAGCAACACGGCGAGCAATCCAAATATTCATAGAGTAGGCAATTGACTTGGGAATGACTTCACCAAAAATCAAAATGAGCCCCAGGGGTACACCCACAGCAAGGAACCAGCTAGCAAACATTTTGAATAGACCGGATGCGATATTTTGAATCAATATGTTCACTAACACATTGAGCATGAGAATTGTTACAAGTAATTGACGTGGTGTAGATAAAAGCTTAGCAATGAGCTGACTTCGAGGATCGTTCCCGTACCGATAAGCACGAACTTGCATTGAAGAAAGGGAAAAAAAAGCGGTTTCTGCTGCCGAAAGTATCCCCGATATCAAAATGAAAGTGACAAGGGCAATGATCAAAGGAAGGATCATGAATCCCTCTTTGTAAAGATCACTTTTGTCTCTCCCTCTTCAACTAAGCCCAGCTTCCGTTTTAAAACGAGAAGCATCCATTCGGGATCATCCTCCGTCTGGATACACGCTTTGAGCTGTTCCCTCTCTTCAAGTGCTCTTTGCTTCTCTTCTTTCAAAAGCAATACTTTGGCTTCAAGAGAATGAACAAGTTGATTTTTTCGATTTAGGGCTTGGACATGCACAGCAATAGCCATCATAATCAAAACGCCCACCCACCAATTTTTAAAAAAGAAAGCAAGCACACTCCCTCTACTGGCTTGGGGCTCGAATCGTCGATACATGGGCTTTACATCAAGGGAACGGTGATTCCCACCTGTTTCATATATTTACCCGCGCGATCAGCGTAGGAAGTTTCACACATCTGATTTGCCTCTAAGAAAAGCACTTGCGCAATTCCTTCATGGGCGTAGATGACGACCGGAAGAGGGGTTGTATTGGAAATTTCGAGCGTAACATAACCTTCCCAGTCTGGTTCAAGGGGGGTAACATTGACAATCACTCCACAACGAGCATAGGTTGACTTTCCCATGCAAATGGTCAAAATATTGCGCGGAATGCGGAAATATTCTAAGCTGGCGGCAAGGGCAAAAGAGTTGGGTGGGATGGTGCATGTATCGTTTTCGATGTCAATAAATGACTCTTTCCGGAAGTGTTTCGGGTCGATAAGAGCACAATGAGCGTTCGTAAACACTTTAAAGTGAGGACCGACCCGCAGATCGTAACCATAGCTCGAAAGACCATAGCTAATCACCTTCTCATTTCCGACGCGACAGATTTGAGTATCAACAAAGGGTTCGATCATCTTATTTTCTACTGCCATTTTACGAATCCACCGATCCGGTTTTAGAGTCATTTGCGCACCTAAGCATTTTTCCATTTATCTAAGAAATAGGTATAGCGTGCGAAATCCTTTTCCTGCTAGTATTTTCTCGTGTTTGATCATAACTTAAGGCGCTAGTGTTGTATGGATCAATCTGTTATTCAGTCTTCTTGGGCCCGAAAAAACGGAAAACTAGAAAAAGAACTGCGCCCTACTACCTTCAAAGAGTTCATGGGACAAGACCAAGTATGTGAGCGCCTTGACGTGTTTGTCGGCGCAGCAAAAAAACGGAGGGAAACGCCCGGTCATGCTCTGTTTTATGGTCCTCCAGGGCTTGGCAAAACAACACTTGCCCACATTATCGCTCAAGAGCTAGAATCCCGCCTCGTCATCACCTCTGGCCCGTCAGTCGACAAGCCGGCTGATCTAGCGGGCATTTTGACCGGACTGCAACGAGGCGATATTCTCTTTATCGATGAAGTGCACCGTTTAAACCGGCATGTTGAAGAGTATCTCTATTCCGCAATGGAGGACTTTTCTATTGACCTCGTGCTAGACTCAGGTCCACAAGCTCGCACGATGCGATACAAACTGGATCCCTTCACATTGGTTGCCGCCACAACTCAAATTGGCCTTTTAAGTCCCCCTTTGCGCTCTCGCTTTGGTTTTACAACCCGTCTTGATTACTACGAACCCGCACTGCTTGCTGAGATCTTACACCGTTCTTCCTCTATTCTCACCGTTGATGTTGACGAAGACTCGATCATGGAAATTGCCCTGCGTTCGCGCGGAACACCGAGAACGGCTAACAATCTACTCAAGTGGGTACGAGACTATGCCCAAATGCGCACAAACAACCATTTAGACAAAGTAGCGACTCGCAGCGCTCTTGAAATGCTCGACATCGACTCTCGCGGACTCAATGAAATAGACAAACGGTTACTCAAGCACATCATCGAATGCCACCAAGGAGGGCCGGTTGGTATCAGTACGATCGCAGTTGCCATCGGAGAAGAGCCTTCTTCTCTCGAAGAGGTGAACGAACCTTTCCTCATCATGCAGGGGCTACTAAAAAGAACACAAAGAGGTAGGGAGGCCACTCAACTGGCCTTCCAACATTTTGGCCACTCTTATCAATCAAAAGATGGAGCTAAACAGTGAAAATCCCCAAGCTATTCTCAGGATTCTTAGCCTGCTTCCTTTACTTTTCTCTTGCGTATGCTTACCAATCTGAGATCGGAATTACACTGAGAAAAGAGCAGAAACCCGCAACGATTAAAGTGCTGATTCACAGTGATTCGAGCGGCTTTCTTTTCGAAGCTCGTGGCCGTTTTCAAGTAATCGATCCAGCAAATGGGGTAAAGCTGAGTTCAGGACGTAAGGGCAAACGGTTTTACCTCTACCCTCACGAAGAAGGGATCAAATGGGGAGAAAATTTTTTGGGTATCTTTCAACTACACATTGTGCCTAACGACGCTCACTCCACCCTACTCGTGAATGGAATGCAGTATCGTGGCATTATTGAGGTGTATCACGTAGAAGGCAAACTCAACGTCATCAACGAAATTAGCGTCGAGGACTTTCTAAAATGCACTCTTCCCCACAATTTTCCCTTCGTTTATCCCCCATCTGTAATGGATGCAGTTGCGATTATTGCCCGTACAGATGCTTACTACAAGGCGCTTTTTAGCCAAGACTCTTTTTGGCATGTCGATGCCAAAAAAATTGGATATGAAGGGATGGGATTAATCCACCAAAATTTAACTATCGAGCGGGCCATTGACGATACACGTCATTTAGTGATGACATTTGAAGATCAGCCCTTCCCAGCCACTTGGACAGAGCACTGTGGTGGGAAAACCGCGCCTTACCAGACCATTTTCCGCGAGAGCATGCCTACACCGCAAGGAGTTGATTCAGCTTTTGCCACAAAAGAAAGGGAAGACACTCATTGGGCCTTTGACATGAACACCCAAGACTTAGCAAAAGTTGCCAAAGTCAATCGCATTACGGGCATTGACCTTTTTGTTGATCATTTTTCAAACAAGGTCTATGCCTTGCGCATTCACGACGGAGCCCACATAGAAAACATGGATTTTCTCACATTGCAAAAATATATCGGTAAACACAAGCTCAAGAGTAACGATTTTAAAACCACAATCAAAGGTAACATCGCCTCTTTTGAAGGATATGGCATTGGAACGGGAGTGGGGCTTTGTCTTTATAGCGCTGCTCAAATGGCAGACTGTGGCAATGACATGCCTCACATCTTAGCCGCATTTTTCCCCCATACTCACATCGAAAAAATGCGGACATATCCCGAATCGATTATTTCAACAAACAGGGGTTTATTTTTTCTGCCAAAACATAAGAAAACCGCTAAAAAGAAACGCCCAGTTTTACACTAGATACAAGGTATACTGATGCAATGCTCTCTTTTCTTCAAGAAATGGGCTCGATCATTCGCTATCATCCTATTTCTTATTGGAATGATCTTCATGATATACTTCCAGGCCTGGTGGCCCGGTATCTTGCTCGTTTTGGGCCTCCCCCTTGCCCTTAAGCAATTTTTAGAAAGGCGTCGGCGGGACGCACTGGTCACTCTGATCGTATTCGTAGGTTTTTTTTCTTTGGCGAGATTTGATATTCCCTGGAAAATATTTCTCATCATTCTCTTTGTCATGGCAGTCATCTACATCTTATGCAAAGAGTGGTTTGAAGGTTATTTTTTTTCAAAAGAAAAGAGAAAAAAATGATTAAAAATAAAAAGAAAGATCACATTAATAAGAGTCATTAATTGTTAGTAAATAATATAGTTCAGAATAAAAATGTTAATCCACATCTATTGAGATTTGAAAAGCGTAAAAAATGGGAAACCATTTATTTACAAATCACCATTGTTTTTTATTCTGCCATGGCGCTTCAACATCTTGTGAAACAAGATTTTTCGACCACGATCTGGTTATACCTAAACATAGCGCATTTATCTGTTACTCGAGAACTGTTAGATGCGATTGCAGACGCGTTTCGGAAATTTTCAGCCCTGTCACATTTTAGAGCGGAGTTGATGCGTAAGACAAATGTAAAATGGTCCTCTCCCGTTTCCCCATTGCAATTTACAACAAATTCACTTTATTTAAAGGCATCCGAAATCATCGCCGACGGACTTGTGCATATCCTTGGTTTTTCCTCTTTTTCAAAAGGTAACAAAGAGCGTCTCGATATAGCCACTACTTACTCCAAAGTCGATCTCAAATACGCTTTTAAATGCGAGAGTTTTTGGAATTGCCTATCCTTGAACGTATCTTCGATTAGTGATAAATGGTATTGCTTGCGCCGTGTAACCTCAACATAGAGTGATCTCCTACCTCATCCGACTTTAAATGTAGTATGATGGTCCCTGTGTGTTTTACATCTCGTCTCTGCTTTGTAAGCTGTCTGAATCCATTTTGTGACCGGTCCAATCTGATATTGGTGGCTTTCTACACTTCTTACAGGAAGAATTTCGTAAGCTGTTCCTGTTAAAAAAACTTCATCAAAGCTCTTTAAATCCTCTATAGAGTACCTTCCTTCTATAACATTCAGTCCATTTACGTAAGCAAGCTCGAAGACCGTCTGCCTCGTTATCCCATTAAGAAAAGCATCTGCAATTGGAGTGTGCAATGTTTTGCCTCTTACAAAAAAGATATTAGCAGCACTTGCTTCTGCAATGTAGTCCCGATCGTCAAGCAAAAGAGCATCATCGTACCCCTTTTCGCAAGCTTCAAACTTTGCAATTGAAGATAATAAATAGTTTCCAGAAGCTTTACTTTCAAAAGGCACAAACCGTCTCGAGGGTCGTTTGTAATTTGAAATCTGCAAGGTAATCCCTTTCTCTTCTCTCTCTTTTCCAAATACACTGGGCCATTCCCAGAAGAGCAGAGCAACATCAATGGTATTTTCAGGCGCATAAAGCTCAATATCTCCATGACCTCGCCATGCAAGAGGACGCAAATAACCATCTTGGATGTTTTCTCTTTCTATTAAATGGTAAGCAGCACGTTCTAGTGCTTGAATGGTAAAAGGTATGGAGTATTTAATGAGCTCAGCAGATTTTTTAAATCGATTGAGGTGCTGAATGAGCTTAAAGGGCTTAGAATGATACACACGAACCCCTTCAAACACAGCTCCACCGTAGTGAAGGCCATGTGTCATAAGGGGAATAGAGGCATTTTGAAAAGATGTCACTCTTCCATTCAACCAAATCTTTGCGCCTTTACGCATGCGTTAGAGAACAAGTATCAACGGCTGAGTAAAAACGATGAGAAAAATCACCCATGACTCTGCCAGCTTCGATGGATTGCTCAAAAAGCATGCTGTTAACCAAAACCCCCTGAGCTCCAAGAAAAAGAGCTTCAATTGCATCATCAACATGTCCGATTCCACCATCTAAGATAACCGGAACACCCAACGAACAAATTTTCCTGAAGCTGCTCTTGTCGATAATGCCCTTACACCCTCCGATTTTACTTCCCATTACTCTTAATAATGAGCACCCCATTCCAACAAGTTGAGCAGCAATTGCATAATCGTTGTCAATGAGAGGAAGCACTTCTAGAGATTCATCAATATTTTTAAGCATTTGATAGGCAAGAATCAGTTCACTCTGATTAGAAGTTAAATAGTCCTCATTGAGGACTTCTAGCTTAATCATTTTTTCACCTGTTAGTTGAAACGCAAGTAGCGTTTTAGCAACAGCACATCTCGCTGAAGTTTGCAAATTGATGTTCAGCATGATGATTTTTTCCGATGTATCCAGCGCCTCCGCTAGCTCATCCAAAGACACCCCTGCATATCCAAGCTCCAAGCCTTTTCTGCCCGAGTTGAAATCTAGATTATGTGTATTCACAGGGAGCACATTCGAACGAGAATGATTTGCAATTTCGATGACCGTCTTCATGTCTGCAAGGTGATGTGAGCTGCCAAAGCAATGCCAAAGCTTGGTCAGCTTAAGATTGTCGATTCGTATATATCTACTCATTCTCATTCCTCACTTTCCTAAAAGTTATACCAATTTTTCTGAAAAAAGAATATACATATTATGCCTGACTCAAAGGAATTGCTTAGTGAATGCCGATTTTTTTAGAGCCTCAAAATATCTCATCATGCGTGATGGAACTGCCCTCTCTTCATATATCTATTCACTAAAACCCCTCGAAGAGCTGAATGCTAACCCCTCTCCACTACTTTGGAGTTTTGATCGATATCATTCGGTACTCTTACACTCTGAAGGGCTATCTGAATCCAGATTTTCCTCTTCTTCATCTTCGAAAAATTACAGCTTTGGATCAAAAAACCTCATACTCTGGCTCCAGACAATCTTAAACGCTGGATACATTGTCTCCTTTGTTGATGTCCGAGGAAGCGGAGCATCGTTTGGATATTCTAACTGGGCCTTTGGTCCAGAAGAAGCATTGGACTCATATGATATCGTTGAGTCTTTTTCTTCTGAATCTTGGTGCAATGGTAAGATTGGGATGTTCGGTCGATCTTATAAAGGAATTACTCAACTTTTTGCATCAGCAAAGCCCCACCCCAATCTTAAAGTCATCTGCCCTGAAATGGCATATGGCGATCTGTATGCATTTGCTTTTTGTGGAGGCATTTTCCGAAATGATTTTATCTACCAATGGAATCGTCGAGTTCAGTACTTAGCCTTAAAGTCAAAAGCATTGCCTGTTGACCAGGACTTTGATGCTACCAACCTCAGACAGGCCCAAATTCAACACTACGCCAACAAAGACAATTATGAAGCTTTAAAAGGTCTTCGTTTTAGGAATGCTTCAGATAAGGAAAGCGGAGAAAAAATTTACGAAACCCGCAGTCCACTCATGTACAAAGAGGCGATCTCTAGGGAAAATCTTCCAATGTTACACATTTCTGGCTGGTTTGATCTATGGATTAAAGATGCACTTCTCATGTTCAAAAATTTTTCTAATGATCAGCAATTAATCATTGGGCCTTGGGCTCATCAAGGATGTCAAGGAGTGGAACTTGCAAACTTGCATGTTAAATGGTTTGATAATTGGTTGAGTAAGAACAGGCAAAAACACCCAAAAAAATCCTGTATTCACTATTTTACAATGGGGGAAACAGTGCGATCTCCCTGGAAGAAAACATGCCATTGGCCTCTTAAAAATCAAGTTTCTTACAAGCTTTATTGCTCCCACAGTGATTCAAATATTCAAAACGGAACTCTTCAAAAAAAAGTTGGGTTTGGTGGATGCCGCACATATCAGGTGAATCCAACATGTACATCTGGTAAGGCTACGAGGTGGACAAACGGATATGGGGGAGAATTCTCGTACCCTGATATGAGCGAAAATGAAGCAAAGAGTTGCTGCTTTACATCTGAGAAAAGCAAGGAGAAAATGGAAATTACAGGCCATCCTTTAGTCACCCTTTGGCTCTCTACTAAAAATACTTCCATCGACTGTTTTGTCTATTTAAGTGATGTCTATCCCGATGGATTTTCTCAATATATCACGGAAGGTCAAATCAAACTCTCTCATAGAAAGCTTTCTAAACCTCCTTATGATACTTTTGGCCTCCCCTATCATTCTGGATTGCAAGATGACCTTCTTCCTCCCTGTGAAGAGCCTGAAGAAGTGATAATTGATCTCTTGCCAACCTCGTATGTGATTTCTAAAGAGCACTCTCTGCGTATTTCGATGAACGCCGCAGACATCAACAATGCAGAACTCTGCGAACAAAAAGGCGAGTTTAGAATCTATTATGGGAAACGACATCCCTCAAATATCCAACTTCCAATGCTCCCAATAGAGTGAAAGGCCTCCCATTCATGAAATCGTTTAAGTCAATCAATGAACTGCTTATTCATCAGGCAAAAGTTTATGAAGATAAACCCCTTTATATCTTTCTCAACGACAAGGGAAAGGAAACATCAGAGATGAGCTTTGCTCACCTTCTTGCAAAAGCTCAGGAAATAGGTGCTGCTCTTGCCCAAATACAAAACGAAAGTGAAACGGTCCTTCTCCTCCTTCCCAACGGACCAGAATTTATTGCCTCATTTTTTGGGTGTATCTACGGAGGAATGATTGCTATTCCAACACCTATGCCGACAACTTATCAAATAGCTTCTAAGCTCACTCGACTGATTAAAGACAGTCAAAGCCGAATCATTCTTTGCTTACAGGCATGTAAAGAGCATCTTAAAAAATCGCTTTCTAAAAAGTTTATAGATAAAATTCACATTCTCGCTTTTGAGGAACTCCAAGCGCAAAAAGTGACCAAGCAGATCACACGAACCGACAACATTGCTTTCTTACAGTATACTTCAGGATCGATATCAGAGCCTAAAGGAGTCATTGTCTCTCATGAAAACATCTTACATAATGAGCAAATGATTCAAGAAGCATTTCACCATAACTGCCATGCGATGATTGTGGGTTGGCTCCCTTTTTTTCATGATATGGGTCTGGTTGGAAATGTTCTTCAGCCCCTTTTTATTGGAGCTACCGCCATTTTCATTAACCCAACCACGTTTCTAAAAAAACCGCTGCTTTGGCTAGAAACTATTTCTAAATATCGAGCAACTACTTCTGGGGGACCAAATTTTTCCTTTGATCTATGCTGCAAAGCATACGACGAAAATCCAAATCAATTCAAAGGATCTCTGGCCTCATTAAAAGTCCTTTTCAATGGTGCAGAGCCAATTAAAGCTTCAACACTTGAAAACTTTTCTATAAAATTTGAAGCATATGGTTTTACAAAACAAAGTTTTTTTCCTTGCTATGGAATGGCAGAAACGACCCTTTTTGTAAGCGGTTGTCAACACGATCAAAGCCCCCGAACTTACAAAATCGATTACCACAAACTGACACAACAAAAAAAACTATGTGAAACCTTAACGAGTGACTATCAGCTAGTCAGTTCTGGACATGTCCACCCATTTCAAGATCTACAAATCGTGAATCCAGAAACAAAGACCCAAGTGGAAAATGGACGGATCGGAGAAATTTGGATCCGTGGTCCAAATATTACACAAGGGTATTGGAAACATGATTCCCTTTCCACGGCTACTTTCCAAAACTTTCTCCACCATGACAAGCGTAATTGCAGCTATTTAAGAACCGGCGATCTTGGGTGTCTATACCAAGGTGAGTTATTCATCACTGGAAGAATGAAAGATCTAATGATTATTCATGGTAAAAATATCTATCCCCAAGATATTGAAGAAATTGCACTAAATTGTGGTGTATTTATTAAAAAAGCTCGTGCGGGAGCCTTTTCTATCTCTAATCACCATGATCAAAAAGTTGTATTAGTTATTGGTGTTCCTAGTAATTTTGATTTAAATCTGGCTAATCAAATTATATTGAATATTCAAAATCGAGTCTTTGAAAATTTAGAAATTAAACTAGATGAGATCCTATTCACACCTCGGAATCAAATTCCTTTTACGACAAGCGGGAAAGTGCAAAGATCAGAGCTGAAGGAAAAATACGCTGCATCAAATTTAGAAATTATTGATTTTTCTGCGTTTTCTCTGACTGTAAAAGAAGAGATAAAACAACAATTAGATGTTGTATTCGATCAGGCACTTTTTGCAATAAAATTATTCATAGCCAATTTGCTTGAAAAAAAACTAGAAACTATCGATCCCTATATCCCTCTCATTCGACTTGGCATTGATTCACTACAAGCCATTCGCCTTAATTATCATCTTGAAAAAAAATATCAACTCCATAAAGACATCGGTGAGCTTATTTTTAACCATACTTTGTTTAGCTTAACAAAGGAATGCTGCCGAGCGCTCGACACTCCGATTCAAAAAAAACAGCCGGTAGAAACACCCCCAAGTACAGCCCCTCTTTCACATGGGCAACATTCCATCTACTTTTTGAGTCGAATCTATGAGCACCAATCCCAATATAACCTGAAGAAAACATTTGATATAAATGGAAATTTTGATGAAAAAGCATTTGAAAAAAGCATTATAGATTTAACTGTCTTACACCCAGCTCTAAGAACTAGGTTGATTGAAAATAAAGGAGTTGTCAATCAAAAATTCACTCTAAGTACAGAGGGTATTCTGTACAAAATTGAAAGCAAAAAAAATCAAAATAAAAATATTGATGAAAAAATTATAATAAATACTCCTCTTTTCAGAGTATATTTAAATAAAAATGTTAAACCTTTTCAAATCAATTTTTTTATCCACCACATCATTACAGATCTCTGGTCCATTAGTAAGTTATTTGCAGATTGGCAACATTTATATCTTTATCACTCGCAAGGAATTCCTCTTGAAAAGAAAGCCTCGGGCACACTGAGTTACCTGAATTTTTCTCTTGAAGAGGGTCAATATTTATCTTCTAAAAAAGCTGAAATAGACAAAACATTTTGGCTGGAAAGATTGCAAGGTGATCCCCCTATTCTCACACTGCCCATAAATCATCCCCGCCCTAAAGTTCAATCTCATAAAGCTCGAGTCGTTGACTTTCAGATTGAAAAGGAAGAACTTGCACACCTAAAAGGCTTTTGTATAAACAATGCGGTCCAAATTTCGTCTCTTTGCCTTACAGCCTATTTCATTTTACTCAGCCGCTATAGCAACCAGGACGACATTATCGTAGGAATGCCCCTCGACATTCGTCCTTCACAAGCTTATAGAGACGTTCTCGGCTACTTTGTCAACACGCTCCCGATTTTTGAAAAAAACATTTCAAACCTTAAGGTTTGTGACCTTTTAGCTAACGTAAGCCACAGCATAATCCTTGCTCATAAGCATAAAAGATTTCCCATCATGCAGCTTGCAAAAGAGCTCAACTTTTCGAGAGATCTACGTATTGCACCCCTCTATCAGTCACTTTTCACTTTTCAGCACTTTTCTTCCGCAAGTTCTCCTTTCATACCTATGATTATGGGACAAAACCAACCTGTTTCCTTTGGCAAACTGACTCTGATTCCTAGAGCTAATGCGATTTCGGGTATTGATGTCGACATTGACTTAGCCTTGTGCATCTACAATCACACATTGTTTGGGTACTTCAAATATAATAGTGACCTCTTTGATCGAAGCTTTATTATACAAATAATGAATCATTATCTGAATATTCTCAATTCTTTGCCTGAGTGTATTCAAATTTCAGTTTCAGAATTGGAATTCCTTTCTAAAAAAGAAATCAAAGATCGCATCCGAGATGTTAATTTTCACGAAGAGATCTATAATAAGCCCTTGTGCTTGCATGATGTTTTTGAAAATCAGACAAGAAATAACCCAAGTGCCATAGCAGTTCAACGAGGAAAAAAGCAGATGACTTATGAAGAGCTTAACTATGAGTCGGACCTCCTTGCCCAAATGTTAATCGAAGTCGAGAAAAACAAGAAGGCAAGCAAATGAAACCAATTGACACGGAAAGACTAATTATACGCCCTTTTTTAGAAACAGACCTGGAAGATCTATATAATCTATTATCAAATCCTGAAGTAATGAAATATTACCCCAACCCCTTGAATAAAAAAGGGGCTAAAGAGTGGATGGAAAGAAATTGGAAAAGACAACAAGAGTTTGGGCACTCCCTATGGGCAATCATTCGAAAGAAGGATCGGTTATTCGTTGGTCAATGTGGCTTAATCACACAGGATGTCGAAGGGGAAGATATGGTTGAAATTGGCTACATGATTCGAAATGATTTGTGGAGGCAAGGATACGCTATCGAAGCGATCAATGGTGTCTTATCGTTTGCTTCGATTGAACTGAAGCTCCAAGAGGTGGTCGCTCTGATTGATCCACAAAATGGTCCTTCTATGCAAGTCGCCCTTCGAGCTGGATTCACTGAGAAAAAAGCCGTGCGAAAATGGGATAAAGACCTGCTTTTATTTTCCAAAACGCTTTAATCCATAGCTTCGCTTCGACCCATTGCCCGTTTTAGCTGAGTCGGTGTCACGGCGTTTTGAGAAATGGCGACTCGACTGCATAATCGGTTGGTACAAAATGATAAAGCCGCACAATATCCAGAAGGAGCGTGTAACGATTGGATCTTCCATAAGTCTATATGCTGATTTAAGGTGTCTATTGCAGATAGATTACCCACAACAAGCCCTTGCCCTTGCCCTTTAAGATAGGCTTCTTTTTTACACCAAGCCGAGAAGAACCGGGCATTATATTCACAGAGATTGGGAGCAGCTGCAAGATGGGTTTGTTCTTGATTTGAAAAATGATCTTTCACAACGCGCATTTGATCTGAAAAAAGATGGATCTTTTCAATGTCGATTCCAACTGGATGATCTTGAGAAAATGCAAATAAGAGATAATCTCCGGAATGAGAAACACTAAACTCTATGGAATGCTTCAAAGACGTGTATAAGTAGGGCTTTTTAGCACGGAGTCGAACAATGCTAAACTTTTCAAGTGAGATGTCCAAAATCTTTGAAATCAAAATTTTTACGATCGAGAAAGAAAGAATCCGCTCACATCGGAGATGAGGAAAAGCGAGTTCTTTCACCAGACATTGTTCATGGGGTGTCAACTTTTTCCATAATTCGGGTAAAAATTCTTCGAAATGAGTTTTATTGAATGAAAAAATAGAAATCACACATTTTTATCTTTTAAGATAGCCTCAGCTAGTTGAATAATTGTGGGTGAATCGAAAATGAGATGCAATTTGAAATGAGATCCAAAATTTGTATTAATTCGACTAATCAACTGGGTCGCTAAAATGGAGTGTCCTCCGACCTCAAAAAATGAATCAGACACTTTAAAGCGCTCATGCTTAAGTAGTATTTTCCAAATATTTGTGAGCTTTTCCTTGATCTTGTTTAAATCTTTTTCAGGAAATTGATGCCTCTTTTCTTTCTCACAAGCACATGTTGCCCTTTCATTTTCAAGCGCCAGAAATCTCTCCATATTTTGCATGGGCATTGTATGGCTCAATACTTGCTCAATTGGAATTTTACTGACAATCAAGTGTGTTTTACCCAGTTTTAATGCATAATCAAAGATAGCGCGTCCTTCTTCAGAAGTAACTCCTTCTTCTCGATCTATAAGATAGGCTTTTGGAATCGCACCCTCTTGCTGGTTTCGCTGTCCATCTTTCCAAGGAGACCAACTGATAGAACGTACAGGGATCTGACGATGTTTCCACGCTAGAGCATCTTGATAAGCGTTCGCAGCGGAATAGGCTACTCCTCCAATATAACCACTGACCGATGCTAGAGAAGAGAACAAATATAAAAAGTCTAAGGAATCTTTAGAAAATACATGAATGAGGTTTTCCGATCCAATTGTCTTTGGAGCCAGGATATGGGACACTTCTTCTAGTGGAAGTGTTTCTGCCAACCCTGTCCTAATCACTCCACCTGAGTGGATGACCCCTTTCACTGCACCATAACGATCGATTAGGTTCTTTCTACATTGTTGAACATCTTGTATTTTCGTGACATCCCCCGTGAAGACAATGACTTCCGATTCGTTTTTTTCAAAATCAATGAACGCTTTTATAAGATGATGAAAACGATGAGATGCATTGTGTAAAATCGTTTCCCACTCACTTTTTTTCGGGAATTTAGAACGGGTCATAATGCCAATTTTACAGGAAACTTGATCTGTTAAGTATTGTGCAATGGTAAGACCAACCATTCCAAGACCTCCAACGATTAAATAGACACCATCTTTTTGAAGGTGAACATGTTGCACAAAAGGTTGTGCACAATTTTTTATTTTTCTCACATAGCGATTTGCGCCTCGATAAGCAACGGCCTTCTCTTGATTTGTGCACATGATTTCGTTGATGAGAGTGTCAGAAATGAGAGTATCGTCCTGCCCAAAAGTGCCTATATCAATGCACTTGCAAGTCAGTTGCTGATGTTCCTGAGAAAAGACATTTAATGGACCTTCTAGTAAAGCATGAGCAGGCTCAATATCCACTTCTTTACTGACTTGGAATTGTTGAGAAGAGAGAAAATGCATCTGATACCTCGCGCAAGGCGACAGCGTACGAGTGAGTGCTTGGTAAGCGGTGAGAATGTGGGTAAAATTATTCTTTTCGTTCATGCTGTATTCTTGAGTCATTTTAGTGTTGAGCGGCCAGCACATCACAATAGAAATCAATCGATGCGGGTTTAAATCTAGTTTTCCGAAAACCTGCAAGTACTCTTTTATATCATGCGGGTTGATCGAGTAGGTATTCTCATTTTTTTGATAAAAACTCTTCCCTTGAGAGATGGAAACCACTGATTTTTTCCGATTTTCCAATGCTTTCTTTAGCTTTTCACCAACTTGGCAAACATCTTGAAAAATAATAAAGAGCTCGGGTGGTGTTTTGATATGCCGTGTCAAAGGTTTCTTTTCCCAATAGGGCTCATACAGCCATGGAATCACTTTTAAGCACATCGGATTGAACGTGGCACCAGCCGCCATTTCTGCAAGCTGAGCACGATCTAGCTTCCCATTTTGTGACAAAGGCAAACTTTCAAGGGTGATCAACCGTTTTGGCATGAAGTTAAGCGGCAGTCGATCTTTGAGATAGGCCATGTAATCCTTGTGACGATCTATCTTAGCTGATGTGAGCACTATAAAAGCCACAATTTCTGTTTCGTTTTTACCTTGACTACGTTGAATGACAGCGGCTTGGGCAATATTCGGATGCAGCTCAAGTACTGCACTAATTTCCCCAAGTTCACAACGCACGCCATTAATTTTCACTTGAAAGTCAGAGCGTCCTCTAAACTCAATATTTCCGTCAGCAAAATATCTTCCTCGATCTCCTGTCTGATACATGAGTGGGTACTTCTCGCTAAAGGGGTTGCTGAAAAATTTTTCTTTAGTCGCCAAAGCATTGTTTAAATATCCCGCTGATAAACCTTCTCCACTCACATATAAATTTCCTTCGATTCCAGTCGGAACAAGACGATGATGATCATCTAAAACATAGATTTCCGTGTTCTGAATTGGTTTTCCATAGGGAATACTCGTCCAATGCTGAGGGACCTCCTTGATCTCATACATGCTTGAAAAAACCGCACATTCTGTCGGTCCCCCACATTCGACAATTTGTAGAGGATCACCCTTCAGGGATCGAATCTTATCGGGTAAAGTCGTGGGAATTCTGTCTCCTCCCATGATCACCATTCGAAGCGTTGCTAAAGAGTTTGGATCCATTTTAAGCTCAGCGTCTCTCACAAAAAGCTCCATTAAAGCAGGGACAGAGTTCCAAATAGTAATGCGATGCTTGCGAACCAAATCCAACCAACAGAAAACTTCAAGGTTGTTACCCACACCAGCAAGAACAACTGTTCCACCTACCCCTAGTACACCAAACAGATCGATGATGGAGATATCAAAATAGGGAGGAGAGACTGAAAGAATTCGATCACTTTCTGAAAAACTATACTTTCTGATGAGATAGTCTAAAGTATTGTTGATCGCTTTGTGCTGGATCTTAACTCCCTTAGGTTTTCCCGTTGTACCCGATGTATAAAGCACATAAGCGAGTCTGTTAAGATCATTCTGATGGGGAGTCCGCTCAAATTGAGCTTCAAATTTCATTTCCTCAAAAATGAGTGTGTGCTCCACAAAATGAGGGAGTTTAAGAAGATGCTTTTGGGAAATCAGGCATATCTTAGGTTCAATATCTCGAAAGATATGCCCAATACGTTTGACCGGGTTTTGAGGATCGACAATCGCATAGGCACACCCAGCCTTTAGAATTGCATACATTGAGATGATCATCTCAATGGATTGATCCATGACTATGGGAATGACATCGTTGTTTCCTGAAGTTTTTGTAAAAATTTTACTCGCAAGTTGAGAGCTCTTCTGGTCTAGCTCATGATAGGTCACCTCTCTTGCATCTTGAATCACTGCGACTTGATTGGGAAAGTCACGTGCAGCTTTTTCGAATCTACAGTGCATACACAGCTCATTAGGACAGACCTCTTCCCCTTGGCAATACTTGTGCTTAAGCAGTAATTGCTCTTCTCGGTCGAGGAGCTGAAGTTCAGATAGTCGAATGCTACTATCTTTGGCACATTGTAAGGCAATTCTTTGAAGATGGTGACACATTTGGTCTGCTTCTTCTTCAGAAAAAAGATCGGTGCTATATTCGATGCGAATGCTAGTAATTAGATGTCCTTCCAAAGAGTACATAAAAGTGAGATCACAATCGACTCGATTCACTTCAACTAGGTGAGGGGAAAAGGTAAGTCCGGCAAATTGTTTTTGACCTTGAGGAGCATTGTTATGAGAAAGCACCACTTGAAAAATAGGAGTAAACCCCCCCTCTCTTTTTGGGCTGAGTTTCTGAACAATTTTCTCAAAAGGAAGCTCTGCATGATTATAGGCTTCGAGCGTTGTCATCTTTACACGTGAAACCATCTCTAAAAATGTGGGATCACCTTCGCAGTTATTTCTAAATACGAGCATATTTTGAAAAAGACCGATGAGTTTCTCTGCCTCAACGCTTCCTCGTCCTCCGTAAGGTGATCCAATCACGATGTCTGTCATATTGGTGTAGCGACTCAACAAAAGGGTTAAAACTGTAGAAAGTGTCATGAACTGTGAGATAGAGTGAACGCGACAAATCGAAAACAGGGCGTGCTTTACCTCTTGTGACAGTTTATAGTTTTTCGTTTTTCCATAACAGGTTCTCTTTAAAGGTCTTGGAAATCTCGTTGGCAATAGCAATTGAGAAGGGAGATCATGTAGCTTTTTTACCCAATAAGCCATCTGTAGTTCGTGCTGATTGATCAAGCTCTGACTTCTTAGACTTTCTACGTAGTCTTTATAGGTAAATAAAAGAGGCTCATGCTCAAACGACATGTGATTGATTCCAACATGATAATTTCTCATCAATTCTTTGAGAAAAATCTTCAAAGACCAGCCGTCTATCACAGCGTGATGAATTGCTAGAACTAGCATAAACTGGTCTGACCTTTGTTTGAGAAGAGAAGCCCTCATAAGAGGTGCTTGATTTATCGAAAAGCGTCGATCGATGGTTTCCTTGGCCAGTACTTGAAGATGTACATTCTTTTTCTCGTCCTCTAGATGGGAAAGATCAAATTGATTCAATACGATTTCCCCTGCAGGTAGAACAACTTGTCTAAGACCTTCTTCGAGAAAATAGGTTCTAAGGGGATCATGTCTTTTAATCACTTGATTAATTGCATCTTGCAAGATTGGAATAGATACATTTCCTTCAATATGAATACATACAGGAATGTTACACACGCCGATATTAGGTTCTAGTTGATGCTGAAACAGAAATCTTTCTTGAGCACACGTGCAAGGGTAAGTCAGCTCTTCTGTTTTGGAAACACTTTTATGCAAAGACATAAGAAGCTTTTTCTTTTGGTCTTCGGAAAGAGCCTGTAACCTTTTCTGTAGTGCATCAACGCGCATAAGCAGTTCGCTCCTTACATTTTTGTCGCAGCTTATCTAATCCTTCTAAGCTCTGGAGAATATCGGCATCTTTTGCTCCAAAATTCACCAAACACGCAATTTCATTAACACCAATATCTGAGAGCCTTTGAACCATTGTCAGGCTTTTATTGATGTCCCCCATCAGTGCATTTTCATGGAAATATCTCTGGAAGCCTAATTCCAAAAGCGTTTGCTTATCTTCTTCCGTAATCGCATCAAGGTTGAGCCTGCTTTGATCCTTTTGAGCTCTCAAGTGTTTTTCATACATCTTCATATGGTTTTTCAAATACGCCATCATGGGCTTTCTCACGATTTTTTCTACCTCTTGATTGGAAAAACCAATAAAAGTGTGAAGCATTACAGTCACACGACCACCGTATGGACTGAACCCATTTTTTTTTAGGCAAGTCCGATATAAGGCGATCTTCTTCTTAAGTTCTTCTATGGACTGCTCCATTAAGCCCGTCAGGATATTCATTCCCATTTCTGCTGCGGCAATCCAAGCTTTCGGATTCCCAGCTGATGTCAGCCATAAAGGAAGGGTGTCTGAGATGGGCTTAGGGAATAGCTCGACACTGGTCGGGCCACTACTTTGCCCAGCAAATTCCACGACCTCTCCGGCCCATAGCTTTTGAATTGATTCAAGTGACTGTTTGAACACTGTGTGTCTCTCTTCGTACGGTTGGTAAGACAAGATAAAATCATCCGGATGCCAACCTGATGCACATGCGATCCCTATCCGTCCCCTTGAGAGGTTATCCACAACACTCCACTCTTCAGCTACTCTTATCGGATGATGCAAAGGCAAAACGACGCTACCAGCTCTTAACTGAATGTTGTTTGTCACAATAGCCAGCGTTGCAGCAAGAAGTGATGGGTTAGGGTAAGGACTTCCAAATTCATTAAAGTGTCTTTCTGGAGTCCAAAGAGCGTGAAATTCATGTGTATCAGCATACTTCCCGCATTCGATAAGCAACCGGTACTTGTCTTGGTCGTTTTCTGATCCATTATCCGAAAAAAAGAATAAGCTGAACTCAATTTCTGAGAGCTTTTTCTGCATAGCAGTTGGCATCGGAGATAGCGAGCTGTGTATTTTTCGTAACAGTACCGCCTTCTCTGCGTGAGAAAGTGCCTTTAACTTTGCCTCTAAATTTTTGAGCTTATCAATCTTCAATCTTCGATTTGAGTAGTTGTTCTATTTGAGCTTCCGGTAAGCCCTTTAAAGCCTCAACGAGTTCATTTACGTCTTCATCACATTGACTTATGCCAAACTGCGCGGTATCTGTTGCGGCTTTTTTACTGCCCGTGTGCTTTTCTACTAGACAAACCAGATCCTTGATTTTTGTTGCTTCAAAAAGCTCTTGCATGGTGATCTCAATTGAAAAGGCATCTCTCAATCTGGAAAGAAGTTGCGTAAGCATGAGAGAATGCATACCAAGTTTCTTAAGGTCCTGATCTTGAGAAAGCGCATCCACCCCCGATACATCTCGAATCATCCTCATTACCTGATCCGTCACGCCGTGCGATTGACTACAACTAACCTGAGAAGGAGAAACTCCAACTTGTGCCGCTTTTGAGAAAGGCATCGATTTTGCACAGGTGGTGAACTGAATCGAGTGATTCCCAAAAGATCTAAAAAATCGTCGAAGAGCTTCTGTAAGGTCAGCAATTTGTACCTGATAAGTCACGTTTTTTTGAGCAATTGAGGTATCAATAGGTCTTGCTTCAATTGTACTCAAGACTTCTTTCTGAGTGTCTTTGGGGTCTATCCAAAACCGTTTCTTTTCAAATGGATATGTTGGTAAGGAAACACGAGACCTTTGATGGAAATGGAAGGCCTTCCAATCAATTTCCACCCCCTCTTGCCAAAGGGATCCCACTGCACTGACTAAGGACTCTTGCAAAGATAGATGGACTTCATTCCTAGGACAGGTTGACAAGACTCTGAATCCTTTGAGTCCTTCTTTAGCTAAGCTACCCTCGACATGCTTTACCAAATGGTTTAAAACGTCTCCTGGACCAATTTCTAAAAAAATTGAAGCCTTATTTTTTAAAATCGATTTTATGCCTTTTCCAAAGTAAACTGTGTTGCGAAGATGTCTCGCCCAGTAATTTGGGCTGGTTGCCTCTTCAGGAGTGATCAGATCGCCTGACACATTAGATACAAAGGGCTTAGAAGGGTTTTGAAGCGCAGCACGAGAGACACACTCCCTAAACTCATCTAAGATGTCATCCATCATGTATGAATGAAATGCATGAGAGGTATTCAATTCATAAAATGGGACCTGTTTCGCTGAAAGCTTCGTCATAAGCTCTTTAATTACCTGGTTATCACCAGAAAATACGAAGCGATTGGGTCCGTTAATATAAGCAATATTACATCGATCTGTTTGATATTGAGCCGCCTCTTTTTCTGTTACATGGACACTGACCATTTTCCCAGTGTGCAAAGATCCCATCAAAGCTCCACGCGTCCTAATTATTTTGAGAGCATCTTCTAAGCTAAAAACTTTTGCTAAACAGGCTGCAACAAATTCTCCAACATCGTGCCCAATCATGAAGCTCGCGTGGATGCCCCATTGCTCAAAAAGCTTAGCCAGCACGTAATCAACAATAAAAAGAGATAGTTGTGCAACCTCCGTTTGGCACAGCAGTTGATTTCTCACTTCTTTGTCTTCGGGAGCCTTAGGTAGCAATGCTTTCTCAAGTTTTCTTCTCACCGATGTTTCGATCAAATCCAGACATTGATCGGCAGTTTTTTTAACGAGAGGCTCTTTGTAGTATAGCTCTTCTAGCATATCAATATTCTGGGAACCGTGACCCGGAAACATAAAAACTACGGATGTAGATTCATATAAATACTGCTCATGTTTTAACTCTATATTGTTACCAATATGCCACAACTTATTCGAAATATCTTCGATCGATGCTCCTACTACAAAATGACGAAAAATACATTTTTTTCTACCCATTTGCATGGTAAACGCTGTGTCAGCCAAGGGAACTTCTGGGTTGTTTTCTAAATGTTTGGATAGGTTAAGCGCTAACCGCTTAAGTGAGGATTCAGTCTTTGCTGAAATAGGGATCAATTGAATCGTTCGATCTGCTGATGCGAGCTTACATACAGGCGGTTGTTCAACAATAATATGAGCATTTGCTCCCCCGAGGCCAATGCCAGTTACACCTGCTCTGCAGATGCCTCCTTCAGGGTCCCAATCCTTGATTTGAGTGTTGAAATAAAACGGGCTGTTCTTAACATCGAGATCTGGGTTAGGTATTTCAAAGTTAACAAGAGGTGGGATTTTTTTATTTTTTGTACATAACAGGACTTTGATGAGTCCACATACACCTGCTGCTGCATCTAAATGCCCGATATTTGGCTTTGTCGATCCCAAACAAATAAATTGCTTCTTATCTGTGAATGACTCGTAGGCTTGCTTCAAACCCAAAAACTCAATTGGGTCACCAATAAGCGTCCCGGTTCCATGGGCTTCAACGTAACCTATAGTTTCAGCTGGAACATCTGCAATTGCTAAAGCTGAAGAGATTGCCCTGGCTTGTCCTTCATGACTAGGTGTTGCAAAGGCAGACTTGTCCCCTCCGTCATTTGCAACGGCCGATCCCTTGATCACTCCATAAATATGGTCTTGATCTTGGATTGCTTTACTCAGGCGTTTGAGAACAACAACACCAGCTCCATTACCCACAACACTGCCCTTTGCTCTCGCATCGAAAGCATAGCAGTGCCCATCAGGTGAAGAGGTGCCCCCTTCAAAGTACATGTATCCTTCTCCAAAAGGAAATCTAACAGAGCTTCCTCCAGCGAGAGCCATCTCGCACTCACCACTTAATAAACTATTACATGCAACGTGTATCGCTGTTAGAGAAGAAGAGCATGCTGTTTGAACAGCATAGCTAGGCCCTTTAAAGTTCAATTGATAGGAAACACGCGTGGTGAGAAAGTCTTTATCATTTCCAACCATCATTTGAAGATGGCCCAAAGACTTCATTAGTGAAGGGTGGCTCATTAGATTATTGAGGATATAGGTATTCATTGTTGCACTTCCAAAAACACCGACAAGACCATTGTCATTTCCCGATGTATAGCCAGCGTCTTCCCACGCATTCCAACACGTTTCTAGGAAGAGTCGATGTTGCGGGTCCATCACTTGAGCTTCTCGAGGACTATATCCAAAAAAGGCAGCATCAAACATTTCAATGTCGTCTAAAACAGCTCCTGCCTTCACGTAATAAGGATTCTTGACTAAATTTTCATCGACCCCTTTCCCCAATAGTTCTTCTTCAGAAAAGAATGAAATACATTCTCTTCCAGTTGCAATATTCTCCCAAAACTCTTCTATAGACCGAGCTTTTGGAAGGCAACAAGACATACCCACAACTGCTATATCAAAACCAAAGCTACTCTGTGTATCATTATTCATTAATTGTCTCCTTGCTTAATTAAACTCTCTTAATTAATCCTAAACTACACCTATGTTCATACCTAGCCCGCATAGCTTCCCTTTGCTCTATCGCTTTCGACACTTGTGCTTTGTTAGCCTGATCTGTGTTTTCCTCATTAGATAAATACTTGGCTAGCAATCTTGCATTTGGATACAAAAACAACTTTGAAATGGGAAAATTCACTTTGAGCTCTTCTACAAGCTGAGCGTGCACTTTTCCAGCCATGAGCGAGTGTCCTCCAATGTCAAAAAAGTTGTCTCTGGTTCCCACTTCCGGAATGGAAAGGACTCGTTTAAATGCTGCAATAATGATCTCCTCTGTGAGATTTTGTGGCTTACTCTGATCGTGATTTTTTCCCAAACATAAGTTTTGAAAATCTGGGAACCCGTCCCCTTTTAGTTTTCCATTTTTATTCATGGGGATTGACCTAATTGGCACAAAATATTGAGGAATCATATACGAAGGGAGGCGCTCTGATAGATAAGTTTGAAGAGCGTGTACATCGATTTGTCGGTGTTCTTGAGCAACAAAGTAGCAGACTAAGCAACAGAGCCCATCTGCTGTTTTCTTCGCCAAAATCATTGCGTCTTTTACCAGAGGATGCTGTTTGACGATTCCTTCCACTTCATAAGGTTCAATGCGATACCCTCTGATTTTAATTTGATCATCAAGCCTTCCTAAAAACTCAATCGTACCATCCGGCAAATACCGGCCCTTATCTCCAGTTTTGTAAATTTTTTCCCCGAATAAGTATGGGTTGTCTTTAAAACAACGCTGAGTTTCCTCTTCATTGTCCCAATACCCCTTTGCAAGCCCCGGGCCTCCAATATAAATCTCTCCTTCAACAAGAAGAGGAACCATTTTGAAAGATTGATTAAAAATATAAATTTTATTATTAGCTGACACCTTTCCAATAGGAACACTAGAGGTAAAATAACTGTTTTCCTGCTTAGGGAATGCCAAATGCATCGTTGTGTTGATGGAAGCTTCTGTGGGACCATAGCCATTGAAAATGCGACAATTTTTGTGAACGACCTTTGAAAGCCTCTGGATCAAACTGTGTTTGAGAGTCTCACCTCCAATCAAAATCACCCTCAATGAGGGCATCTTGTCCTCATCGAGAATAGCTTCTAAGAATGAAGGAGTGGAATAAAGCATGGTAATTTGATGGTTTCTTAGCAAACTCCGGTAAGATTCAAGACACATCTTATGCTCTTTTGAGCAAAAATGGAGGGTTCCACCAAAAAGCAATGTGGTCAAAATCTCTTGAATTCCAAAATCAAAAGAGAGGGAAAGAGTTTGGAGAAGTTTTGTATTTTGATTGATTTCAAATTTTTTCTTCTGCCACATCATCAATGGAAATAAATTCGCGTGTGAAATGGGAACCCCCTTGGGAATTCCAGTTGTCCCGGACGTATAGATCAGATAGGCAATTTTATGCGGATCATACACCCTATCTAACTCCTTGAATGAACGATTTTTCTTTTCATGTGGCCAGTGAAGAATGTTAAATCGATTTTTAAGAGCTAAAGGCACCTCGCCTGTATCCATTAAAACAATATTTTCGAGAGTACTGATGGAGTCTAGACGACTCACCAATGAAGTGGTTGTGATAACAGTGTGAACATGGGCTTGCTCCACTATTTTTTTTATGCGCCCAATGGGGATAGATGCTTCAAGCGGAAGGAACGCCATTCCAGCTTTCCAAACCGAAAATAGCGCGACACAAAAAGCTTCAGAAGCTTCGAGAAGTATTGCAACAACAGAAGTCCTTTGCTTCTTTAAGCTTGTCATTAACCTTGAACGTTTTGCTAACGAAGGTAGTTTGCCGTGACTGCTCCCTTGCCTAAAGGCGAAGGCTTCTAGGGATTGACACCCAAACCATCTAGTCCGAGGGTTATTTGAAAAATATTTTACAAGAAAAAATCTCAAAGTCAAGGCGAGCTTTCATTCCATCCCTAAACAGATGGGTTTTCTCGCTCGTCCAGGATAAAACGTATCAAAATGTAAAAAATTTTTTAAATAACGAAGCGGGAGCCTCGATCAGCTGTATTGAAAAATAGAATGAAAGAACGGCAATCCCGGAACATTCTCTCTTAAGCTGCTTTTTGCTTTTGATAAAATGGCTAGCTTATTTAAGTTGTCTCTTGTTCAACAATCTGTCTAGAGCATTTTTTGGTTGCTCTAATCGTTGATTATCGGTTAGAGAAAGATTTTATCAAAAGCCCATTTGCACATTTTAATGTTACGTCCGAATCAAGCTCAAGAAAGAGAATGCAGAACGGAAGAGGAGGGATTCGAACCCCCGGTCCCTTGCAGGACTTCTGTTTTCAAGACAGATGCATTCGGCCACTCTGCCACTCTTCCGGATATTTCTACATATTTTTTAAAGGGCAAGCTTATCTCTTTTCTAAAAATATGAAAAGCGGTTTTAAGTGAAAAGAATCCCTTCCCTTCCCTCCTCGCTATAGATGTCTTCTCAATCATTTTGAGCTATCTAAATTGAGCGAGAAAACGGATGTCATTTTCAGTGAAAATACGGATATCTCCGATAGCATGGCGTAGCTGCAATAAGCGCTCAATCCCACTGCCCCAGGCATATCCAGTGTACACTTCGGGATCGATACCACCGGCTTTTAACACCTCTGTATGCACCATCCCCGCACCGCACACTTCAAGCCATCCCGTAAATTTACACAGCTGACACCCCTTTTGAAGACAAGCACTGCAACTAATATCAACTTCTATACCAGGTTCGACAAAAGGAAAGTAACTCGAACGCACACGCATCTCTACTTGTCGATGAAAGATTTGTGTGTAAAAAGCTTCCATTGTGGATAGCAAATCGGCAAGAGTGACTTGCTTATCAATGTAAAGAGCGTCTACTTGATGAAAAAAAACGTGAGAACGGGCAGTTACTGTTTCATTACGATAACATTTTCCCAAAGAAACCACGCGTATGGGTGGCTTTTCTTTTTCCATGATGTGTTGCTGAATGGCAGTGGTATGGGAACGCAACAGAAGATCACCAGTGAGATAAAAAGTGTCTTGCATATCACGGGCCGGATGATCGACTGGATAGTTGAGCCCCCCGTAATTGTAATACTCGCTTTCAATTTCAGGAGAACGTTGAATAGAGAACCCCATTTTCGATAAGATGCACCCCACTTCATCGAGCATCTGAGTCAAAGGATGCCTTCTCCCAGAAAAACGCCGCCTTCCCGGTAGTGTGACATCGATCGCCTCTTGGCTAAGCCGTCTCGCAAGCTCTTGTTGTTCCATGTGCGCAAGCTTGAGATCAATGACTCGGGCCATTTCCTGTTTGAGATTGTTTAACTCTCGACCCAAAAGAGGACGCTCTTCAGGAGAATGATTGCGCATCAACTTCATCATCGCTTGCACAGGACCCTTCTTTCCGAGATAGCTGACACGGAGATGGCGGAGTTCTTTGCAATTTTTTGCACACCCGAGCTCCCCTTCAAAGGCTCGCTTTAAAGCTTGAATTTCTTTTTGCAACCTCTATTCCCGCATTCTCTAAACAAGGGCCTGTTTAGCGCGATCAACCAATACCGAAAATCCTTCCGGATCTCGAATGGCCAAATCTGATAGTATCTTGCGGTTGACGGCATAATTAGACTTTTTTAAGCTATTCATCAACTTGCTATAGGAAATCCCATTGATCTTTGCGGCTATGCCGATGCGCGTGATCCAAAGACGTCTAAAATTTCCTTTCTTTTTTTTGCGGTGCGCATAATTAAAGGCAAGCGCCTTCATTACGGCATCTTTTGTCAAGCGGATGTGATTTTTGCGATCTCCAACGAACCCCTTTGCTCGTTTTAAGATTCTTTTTCTTCGGCGTCTCGAAGAGACCGCGCATTTAACTCGGGTCATTGTTTGTCCTCCCTAATCGCTCAAGCAACGCGCGCCAGGCGTTTGTAGACCTTGACAAAGGCCGAACTCATCTCTATCGCTTTTTTTAAATGACGCTTCTGTTTTGAGGTTTTTTTGGTCAAGATATGACGACGACCCTGCTTGCGGCGCATTAACTTCTTTGTTCCGGTTAATTTAAACCGCTTTTTGATGGCCTTTTTCGTCTTTACTTTTGGCACGACACGCTCTCCTTTTGCACTACCTTTTACCTTGAGGGGCGAGAACTAAACTCAGGTGACGCCCGATTCGTTTCGGGGGCGCTTCTACTTGAGCCATTCCCTTTAGCTCATTCATAAACCGCTCGGTGACTTTTGCTCCTAACTCTGGACGAGTGATTTCACGTCCCCTAAACATACAAGTAATGCGGACTTTGTTTCCCTTGTCGATAAACTCTTTTGCATGCTTGATTTTAGTCATCAGGTCGTGCTCGTCAATATTGGGTTTAACCTTGATCTCTTTTAATTTGGCTTGATGTTGCGCTTTTTTGTTTTCACGTTCTTTTTTTGTCATCTGATAACGGTACTTCCCATAATCAATGACTTTGCAGACGGGAGGCACAGCACGAGGAGAAATCTCAACGAGATCTAGACCCGCTTGCTCGGCATGCAAGAGAGCATCTCTAATAGAGACAATCCCTACTTGGCTACCATCTCTGCCAATTAACCGCACTTTTGGAGAACGTATTTCCCTGTTAATCTTCAAGCAACATCTTCCTAATTAGCAAAAGAGCGTAAACCAAGCAGCCCATTCTATTCAAGTTTTGTTTTTTTTGCGATATCTTTTACGCGCTTTTCAAAATGGGCCCCTCTTCCTTCGATCATAGATGCAATGAACCAACTCCATCGATAAAATAGGGAATGCACGATGATCCATCCCCCCCGCCCTTTTCTCAATTCTAAAAAAGGCCCACCTCGCTTGTTTCCAAAATGATCTATTACTTTCCAAAGGACCCGCTGCAGATCTCCAGATTTTTCCTCAATTTTTATCTGTGCAGCACAACAGGCGCGTTTCAAACAGTTTTTCAATTCTCTGTCGTTATCTGAAGTAAAAAGTATCGCCTCAGTCTCAAAATAAAATGTAGCGAGAGTTTGCTGCATAAACTGCAGGGCAGCAAATAGCTCCGGGTACACGTTTTCTTTTGAGCACAAAATGTGCGCGCGATCAAACCAGTCATCTTTTGAATCAAAAAGCCCCTCCCAACGATCGATTCCTTCATTTGAGACCACACGGCTACATTCCGCCAGTTTACGGGCTGTTTTCCTAGATTGCGTTGCAATTAGATTAAAAAATGTTTCGTGATTTTCTAAGAGATTGTTTCCCTGAGTATGGATGAGTTGGTAGCCTGCATTTTTATGACAGCGTCTCCAAAAAATATTGAGCGTATCTCTTATTGTCTCCCCTTTATCTAGCCAAAAACACCGGTGCACTTCCCGCACACCTCTTCCTCTTGTCACATGGATGAAAAAGTAGGCGTTTTGCATCCCATATCTTTGATGCTGAGCATTCAAAAGAAATTGTTTGTCTTTTAATAATTGCTTGAGTGTCTGCTTGTTTTTTCCAGTCACACCTTCAATTCGGATCACTTGTCTCTCAATTCCTCGATATTTGATGGGCGGGCGCTTAGTCATTTTGAGTAGTTTAACGACGCCAATTTCTCCAGTTGAACGAGCATAAGGAGCGGGACACAGGTCGAAAAATCCCTCCATTTCAAACACGTCGACCAGGGGTCCTGGATGCTCTTTAGCAAAAAGAGATGGGTAATAGCGGGGCAGAGCGCGCAAGAACTCAAAAGCATTGTTTGGCACCATTTCCCTGTGCTTGATTTCAAAATTTTCCTGAATCATGTGTTGCATCCTGTCTTCGAGATGAACAAGCATCTCTTTAGAGAAAGGCTCTTGAAAACAAAAATCGTAGGCAAAACCACTCAACGTCGCGCGCCCTTCAAGATTGAATGCACTTGGGCAAAGCTCGGCAACCGCTGCTGCCAACACTTCGGCAGCAGTTTGGCGCACACTGGGAGGCGCAAGCAAAAGAGTGCTGGTCTGGTTGATGAAACGATCCATATCCGTTTTACTCGGGATAAATTAACTGTTTAAGATAGGCGACAACGGGCAAAAAACACACGAGCTCTTGGTGTGAAAAGAGAAAATGGGATATAGCTGATTTGAACAGCTGACCTCCACGATGTCAACGTGGCGCTCTAACCAACTGAGCTAATACCCCACAAGATAGCCCACCAATTTACACAATTGCATGATTTCAAAACAAGCTCGACACGCGTTTTGAGATACTTGGTTTACTAAAGCCCCCTTTTATTCGTTTGCATGAGATTGATCAAGATGAGACAAAAGTCATTGAGAAAAGCTGCGTTGAAAAAAAGGAATGATCACTTTGAAACTCACTCTCCTCAGCTAATGATAGAAATGAGTGCTTTTTCATTATTCTATTTTTTCAACAGCTTCAAAAACACCTCCTGTTGTTAGCATATATTTTTACATAGCATCTCACTCGAGATTGTTTAATTAGTATAAACACGATGATTTATTAATATTTATGAAAATTTGCAATTAATTGAAATTTATTATATTTTTATGTTAAATGATCGGTATTTTTATGTTTTTTAAAAAAATATTCAACAGTAAGGGAAAGAAACCAAAAACGCAAAAAATTAGCGCAAAAAAAGACACCATCACACTCAAAGAGAAGATGCAACCTTCACTAAAACAATCACACCCCCGAAAGAAAGTGGAACCCCATCTAAAAAAAGTAGAGCCCCGCAACAAAGTCACTAAAATCTCACAAACACGTCTTTTGACCGCCGAGGGATGGAAGAGACGTAAATCGCTTCATTAATGCAAGGCTGCGTTGAAAAATTCGAATAACGATTAAGGAATGTTCATCCTGACACTCGCTTTCCTTAAAGCTTCATGCGATTTATCATCACTGATTTTAAATATGTTTTTATGTCACTTTGAGTGGACTCCTTACTCGAAAAAAGCCCGCCTTTAAACAGCCTTTTCAGAATAGAAAAATAGCTTTCAACAGGCACTCTCTTGCTGTATTCAGTCAAATTTCCCCAAATTGATCTTACCAAAGCATCCCCACCCAATCTTGTGATGATAAATATTTCTTTTTTTAGATAGACCTTTCCCTTTTATGAATTTTAACCTTCTATTCTCCCTTTCCCAACAGCTGAATAAAAGTGGAAGAAAAGACTTAAGCAAACCCCTCCAAAGATCGATCAAGCAAGATGACACTGATTTTTGAAGATAAGAAACAGTCGGAGAAGCACTAAAGAAGATAAGAGGGGATGCCTTCTCTTATTTTTTGAACCTTTGAGTAGTTGCAAGGTGGCGCACGCAAAGGGGATCAGGGGCATTTTTGCACACCCTCTAATCATAAGCGATGGGCGTTAGAAATTCCAATTCATACTAAGCGTTCCCTCTTGAACAGAGCGGGTGCTCTCCCAGCTGACTCGATAGCCCATCTTAAAAGAGTACTGCTCTAAGTAGTTGATCAGCAGCTCAACGCCTGCGTTTTTGCGACTCATCAGAAAGTAGTTGCTTTGCACAAATAGCTCTTTTTGGCACGTTTCTTCCCTAAGACTCCCTTTGTAATACCCGCCAGTAAGGGGAAGGTCCATGAGATACCCCACAAACAGGGTGGGAACGATGCGCAGAGAGCCTCGATCGATCTGTTTTACACATTTCAAGTTAACCTCTGAGCGAAGAAATGACGTACGCATCCGCTTAAGGAATAGATCTAAAGGTCCCGCTCCTTTTTCTGTATAACTAGATTCAAAACTGCTCAAGTAATCGAGGTGCAGTGTGGGTATGAGAAACAGATTTTTTTGAAACCGCTCCGACAGTTTGAGTTTGAGCGCTCCGGCACACCCCCACAAGATATTTCCTCCCGTATGCCGATTCTGTGCGGTTCTTTTAATGGTTGAGAACTGAATATTTCTCGTGACATCGCAAAAGCGGTGTGCTAGAGAAAGCGTAAGTTTCATGTAACCCCATGTGCCGATATATCCAACCGAAGGCGTGACATAGGCACTTTGCGTAATCGCTGTACCACGGCTGTCACCCCATTTGAGATGCGCATCGGTATAGCTCAACCCAACGTCGAAACAAAGACCGTTTGAGGCAAGAGTATATCCAATTGTGAAGCCATAGGTCCGGCTATGGGATGGGATCCGTTCTCCTCGTCTATCTTTTGTGTCATAAAACCCGATAGGAATCATCCAGATCGATTCACTAAAGCGGTTTTTGAAATCTTTAACAGGAAGGAGAAAGCGGTTGTAATAGAGCGTCTCCATGCGGTTCGCCGCGTGGGCAATGCAGACGTTGGATTCTAAATTGCTCTGGACCATGTCCCCAAATTGCTGGGGACCTAGCTGCAATAAGCCTTCGATGAACTGTCTCTCAGGGAGTCGGACGAGGGGTTGTAAAATGGAGGTAAGCTCTTCTGAAGGGGAATGGCGACAGGCAAACAGGTAGTCCCCTATTTGTCTTGCATTTCCTCTGAGCGAAGCAAGATCAATGGGAAGCACACTCTCTGTAAATAGAATTCTAAGCTCCACAGTCGCTCGACCATCGCCTGGGCTTGAGACAGAGCGATGGTTTCTGTGATAGCGTAATTCAAAATCGAACGGATGGGTTTCTAATAGACGTTTGAATGCACTTTGCTCGGGAATGATTTCAGCTTCTAAAATAGTATATTTCATCCCAGGCAAGTAGATCCCGGGATCAGGTTCTAAAATGAGATCACCGTTTAGATGGGCAGTACCCGCTACTTTGAGCACATCTGCTCGGTCGAGAACGGGTGTGATTCTGACTTTCAGGGCAGCATATGGGCCTTGCTCATAATCACCGTCGATGATGAGGGTGCTCATCTCTGGGGAAGCATTTGAGCGCACCTCGACGGTGCCTTGGACGTTTTTCAAAAATCCCACTTGACCTGCACCTATTAAAGTGGAGCCAAATGTGGCGAGCTCCACCCCTCCTCGACCTTGTTTACCCATTTTTCTCCCTTTGGGAAGGATGAGAGTGCCTTCTTTGAGGATCAGCTCTCCTAAAAATGGGGAGCTGTTGCTATCGATGATGAGAATGCCAACCCCTGTTTTGGTGAGACGTTCATTACCCTGTAAGGCTCCTCTAAGGGTCAGAGTAAGGGGGGATCGGACTGTCACAATGCTTTGCTCAGTGACCTCGATGGGGCTCGTAATCGAGAGGGTTTGCGAAGGAAAAAGTGTGCCGCCTCCGAGGATAAGCAGGTCTTTCCCGAGCCGTGCACCGGAAGAAAATGCAAGGGTGCCGCCTTGAAGGGAGAGCTTGGCAAAGGTGTTTGAAAGATTCCCACTCAGGGTAAGAGTCCCATCTTCGATTTTTTCGAGAGTAGATTCGGTGCCTCCTTCAATCAAGCCGGTAAAAGTGCCGCTTTGGACTTGAAGAAAACTGTTTCTCAAGTTGATCTTTGCATTTTTGGTGCCGATGAGCTTTCTCACCTTAAGGCCGGGATGCCCATCGCCTAATTCGAGGCTGCCGCGACGATCGATGTACAAATCGTTTTGCTGACCTGGTATGCCAGAGGAACTTAAATCTAATGTGCCCCCTTCAATGATTGTGGCACCTAGGTAAGTGCTGCGCCCTGTCAGGCTGAGAATGCCCCTTCCTAATTTAGTCAAGCCTCCTGATACGAAGAGCCCTGAAGAGATAATTCCGGAAAAATTGCCCTCTCCGACCTCGAATCTGTGGTTATGGAGATCCACTCTGCCCGCTCCTTGCAATTGGACAACTTGGAGTGTGTGCTGCAATTGGAACAAAGAGAGGGTTCCGTCTCTATCTATATGCAACGTGTTAGCTTGGCCGAGTGTGGCTCTCTGAGTGAGTGTTAAGGTCCCCCGTCTGATGATGAACGGGCCGCTGTGGCGACTCGGATGTGGTAATGTGAGAGTTTCGAGCCCTTCCTTGATGACTGTGCCCGCTCCCAAAAGAGTTCCTTCATAACTTCCGGGCTCTGTTTGATCAAAGATAAGGGTGGCTCGGGGCTCAATGTTGACGTTCCCTTGAAGGTCACGTGATGTGAGCTGCAGCGTCCCTTCCTTAATCTGGGCACTTCCAATCCCGGGCTGATTAATCGAGCGACTTAAAATCAGCTTTCCGCCTCCAATTTTGGTCAAGTGTCCGAGGCCACCAAAAAACCCAGAAAGAATCGCCTCTCCAAGAGCCGGCACCTCCACAGTGCCGTTACCCTTTAATCGGAACTGCCTCTCAAGAGATAGGAATCCGTTTTGCAGTAAAAGGGTTCCACCATCAAAAACTAAGTCCGCATCAGTATGTCCAAGCGCCGCATCCGTAACCGGCTTTAAAACACCTCCAATGAGATCTGTTTTGCCCGTGTATAGGTTGTTTCCCGATAAAGTGAGCATCTCATCCCCTATTTTTTTGAGTGTGCCCCCTGGCCCTGAAATGATCCCTGAAAAATTCCCACGCTTGACTGTGAGAGTATTGTTGTTGAGTTTCACTCCTTTGCCCTCTCCATTTAGGGCGGCAATTTCCAACTCTCTCCCCTGGGCATGCTGCGTTAAAAAAAGGTCTCCTCCATCGATTTTCACATCGCTACTTGGATATAAATTGCCCAGATCGGTGATTGCTAATCTACCGTTCTTGATGAGGGTTTCTAGGGTATACGTGTTCTTCCCCGATAGCGTCAAGGTCTCTTCTCCCTCTTTGATCAAACGGCCTCCTTGCCCTGAAATGATCCCCGAGAAAGTGCCTCTCTTAACGACAAAATGGTTATGGTATAATTCAATTTTTCCGCTTGGATCACCCCCTTCTAGTCGATCGATGCTTACCTCTTTCGGAGCGGCATCTTCGTCGGTAAAAAGTTGGCCTATCCGTATCGATAGATCCACTTCCCCCGCCTGTCCCACACTGCCCAAGCCCTTCAATTTCAAAATGCCTTCATCAAGGATTGTCTGCTCGCTGTATGTATTTTCCCCAGACAGGGTTAAGATGCCACTGCCCATTTTTTTGAGTGTCCCCCCTTGCCCTGAAATGATCCCCGCAAAATTCCCACTTTTGACTACGAGGGTATTGTTGTTGAGTTTTACCCCTTCACCCTCCCCATTTAGGGCGGCAATTTCCAACTCTCTCCCCTGGGCATGCTGCGTTAAAAAAAGGTCTCCTCCATCGATTTTCACATCGCTACTTAGATATAAATTACCCGGATCGGTGATTTCTAATCTACCGTTCTTGATGAGGGTTTCTAGGGTATACGTGTTCTTCCCCGATAGCGTCAAGGTCTCTTCTCCCTCTTTGATCAAACGGCCCCCTTGCCCTGAAATGATCCCCGCGAACGTGCCTTTCTTGACGACAAAATGGTGGTGGTATAACTCAACTTTGCCGCTTGGATTGTTCCCCTCCAGTTGATCGATGCTCAACTCTCTCGGAGTGACATCTTTGTCGGTAACGAGTTGGCCTATCCGTATCGATAGATCCACGTCCCCCGCCCTGCCCACACTGCCCAAGCCTTCCAATTTCAAAATCCCTTCATCAATGATTGTCTGCCCACTGTGCGTATTGTCCCCAGATAGGATTAAGATGCCACTGCCCATTTTTTTGAGTGTCCCCCCTTGCCCTGAAATGATCCCTGGGAATGCACCTTTTTTCACTATGAGAGTATTGTCGTTGAGTACGATTTGGTTGCGTGAATTAACTCCGTCGATTTGATTGATGCTCACAACTCTCGGGATGGGTTCTTTTGATATCAACAACGTCCCTTCCTCCACTTTGAGATCCGCCTGTTCTCCTAAATTACCCAAGCCCGATAGCTGCAACGTCCCTTGTTCAATGACTACCTGTCCGGAATATGTATTGTCTCCTCGTAATGTCAATGGAAACTCCCCCTTCTTTCTCAAGACCCCACTTCCAGAAATCTGACTCCCGATTGTCCCAGAGAGTGTTTGGTTGCAGATCAGTTCCCCCTCATTGACAATGTTGCCGCTGAGCTGATCCACCTGCATTGTCAATGTCCCAGCATTAATGGAGATGGGTCCTCCATATGAAATTTCCCCAAACGTGAGTGTTCCTACGCCATCCTTAGTCAATGTACCCGTTCCCGTTATGCGCCCCGAAACAGTGCCATCCTGTGTTTGATTGAAAATCAGTGCGCCATCGTTGAAGATCCTATTGGTGATCTCATCCGCCTGCATTTCCAATGTCCCATCATCGATGTTGATGACTCCATCATATCTCATTGATCGTGTAAATGTGAGTTTCCCCGTCCCTTCTTTGGTCAACTTATTAGTCCCTAATATCGTCCCCGAAACAATGCCGTCACGTGTTTGATCGAAAATCAATGTGCCGAGGTTCAGAATGTTTCCATCAATTTGACCCGCTTCCATTTTTAATGTCCCGTTTTCAATGATGATCCCTGCCCCGATCTGGGAATTCACACTTCGTTTTAACTCCAATGTTCCCGGTCCCTTCTTTCGAAAATACCTCAAAACTTCAAACAAACCATTGATCACCACACTATCATTTTCATTAGGAACTTCAATTACTCCTGATACTGTAAACTCCCTGTCTCGTGCGAAATTCACGTCCCCCGTCACAAGGAGCACGCCTCGTTCGAGAGTCACAGATGATGTAGGACTCCCCAACTGCCCGTCATGAGATATGTCTAAAGTTCCCTCTGATATGGTTGTGCCTCCCGAATAGGTATTGCTTCCCCTTAAAGAGAGGGTGCCTTTCCCTGTCTTTGTGAGGGATCCACTGCCACTCACTATCCCTGAGATAGTCAGATTAAAGAGTTTTTCTGGCGACGAGGGATCCTGTACTTCAACTCTTCCTATGCCCTTCAGATCAATCTCTCTCGTCAAAGTAAAGCCCTCTGTCACGAGCAGGGTCCCTCCCGAGAAAGTGAGTATTCCACCGGTTCTGGGCCCCCTTGCCCCGCGGGTGGAACCGAGGTTTGCTTCTCTAGAGACACTGAGCTTTCCTCCACTTAAGGTGGTTCCTCCGAGATAACTATTGGTTCCCTTAAGTATCAGTGTGCCATTTCTGCTTTTAGTAAGACCACCACTAAAGTCAGGAACAGCCGTTTCTCTGTCATGATCACTTTCGATATCACTGTCAATTGTGATCAATTCATCCGATGCAAAAATGAGTTTAGACCCGCCCATCATAAAGATGTCTTTACCACGAGCAAGCGCGAGTTTCGAGGTCTCTCTTGCACTGCGTCCCGGAAATACCCGATTATTTTGGAATGTGAGGCTGCCGGCGATTGTGACAGCCCCTCCCTTTTGAATAAAAATGGCTCCACCAAACCCAGCCCCACCCCCACTACCCCCAGATTGACGATAATTAAAACTCCCATACCCACCCCCAAAATCGCTTTTCCCCGGTCGCACCCTACTACTAATCTCATGATTCCCACCCACTCCCCCTCCCCCTCCCCCAAATCCTCCATCACCACCTGCATTATCATCAACCTCCGTGCCGTACTGCGAGACGGGAGAAGATCCCCCTCCCCCTCCTCCTCCAAATCCTCCCTTCCCCCCTGCGCCACCTATCCTCCCCTCTCCGCCGCCGCCGCCGCCGCCACCACCACCAAATCCTCCTCTTCCTCCTTTACCTCGTACACGTTCCTGCTTAGGATAAAACTCGTAGTTAGCACCCCCTCCTCCTCCTCCTCCTCCAAATCCTCCCCTCCCTCCATCGCCTGCATGATATGCTTCACCACCACCGCCGCCGCCGCCACCACCACCAGGTCCTCCTGCGCCCCCATCTCCCGCTCTTCCCTTTTGTGTCAGTGTAACGCGCGTTACGCCACCGCCGCCGCCGCCACCACCACCGGCTCTACTCCCATCTCCTCCCGTGCCCCCTATTTCACCACCGGCTTGCCTCCCATCTCCTCCCGTGCCCCCTTGCATGTTTTTGGCAGACCCTCCCCCCCCTCCTCCTCCTCCATGAAAATCTTCAGGGTCTCCTGCTCGATTAAATATTAGACCACCAGGTCCTCCATCAATCGCACCGCAGTCTTCACAATCGTTAGGCTGACACTCTTTTTTTTTTCGACGATCCACCCCCTTAATCCCACATCCCCCATAATAACGAGTAAACACGGTGATGTTTCCTGCCTCACCAGGTCCGGAATCCCCGCTACCACCACCACCAGACACGGCAATGAATCGTAATCCTCCCCCGTCAAATCCACAACCACCGCCGCCACCACCACCATTCGATCCATTTTTGCTTGAGACCCCTCCTTTCCCTTGAAATCCGCTACCACCAGCCCCTCCCCGTGTGGTAATATTATCTAATGTCGTTCCGACGCCATCTGTATCGAAGCCAGCTCCAGAACCAGCAACGCCTTTTTTAACACTGATTCCTCCCCCATTACCCCCCCTCAAACTCCCTCCCCCGGATCCCGGGCCATACAACAAAGAGGATGAAGGTGAGCCATTCCATCCCCTTCCCCCTTGAGCTACACAGTCAATAAATCGCACGTTCTCTAAATACACAGAGGCACCTTCGTGTACAAACAGCCCCCCACCAGCTCCCATGCCCCCTCCTCCATGCCCCCCTGTGGAATGGACAGCATTACCTCCATCACCTCCCTTTGCAACGCCATTTTCTATGGTAAGGCGTTTGATGATGATCAACCCATCTGGACCGATCACAAAAAATCCCGGAAAGGGCCGATCCGCTTCACGATTTCTCTTCTGCTTTAAAGTCTTGTCACTACCGTCAATGGTAAATCTTCTCTTCATGGGCGCAAGCACATGATCTGAATTCAAAGGCTGAAAGAGTCGCTCATATTCGATGTCTTTTTGAAAAATGATCTCGTCTCGCTCCCCTCTATTAGCCGCCTTAATTCCATCTTCCAATTCGTTCGCATCTGACACCGGTAATCTTCTCTGAGAGTCCAAGCGCAAGGGGAAAAACAGGACGAGTAAAAACATAGACAATAGATAAAAGATCAATCCTCAATTCCTCACGTCAGAGACACAAAAAGGAATGCCTAGGTTGGAAAAATCAGAAGAAACAAGATGCTGAAAATGCCGTGACTACTCCTTCGCCTGAAGGCGAAGGCTTCTCTAATTAAGGCCATCCAGTCCGAGGGCCAAAATACTTTAGAGACGCGTCGTGATCTTTGTTGGCTTTGTACTTGCAATGCTTGCAAAAATGCTGTCTTTATGATGTCCAATTTTATTGTCGCATTTTTGGGTTGTGTCACAAATTCCATCCTCCTACCAACATCCTCCGCTTTGCATGTATAGGCATTGTCAAAACTGACTTACAACTAGCATCTGCTTGTGCTTTTTCCATAGTAAGATCCTTGTTTTTATTTCGAGACCTCTTATCCAGATGGTTGGACATTGCTGGACTATCTCTATAGATTTTTTGTGGCAGAAGCTTTTTCTCTGACTTGCTATCTTTCTGTACATCTTAGCGCATATCTTGCCAAGCCTAGAACGTTTTTTCGCTGCTTTCTTCTCTTTGCTAAGGGCGCAACGATCTTTCTTTTCTTCACAAAGCCACTTTACCATTTTTAGTCCACTCCCTCAAAAGAAAATGTTCCAGAAAGTAGTTTAGCTCTTCAGATCAGTTCGCTATGTGCTTCAAACCATTTCTCTATTTCTTACGGCGAGCTTTCATCACGCACCTAAACGGGTGGAATTCCCCGCTTGTCCAGGTTAATATTTTTTCACTTGCATTTTGCTTAAAACGAGGTATTAAGTATCCTGATTCCATCCACATAAAAGGTTTAAAATTTTTAAAAATTTTATTACAATTCCGTTTTTGTGAACATGCCCTTAATCGAATGCGATTTCTCTTCGAACAACTTCATTTTCTCGTTTCAATAGGTGAATATTTTCTCTTGATTTGGGAAGTATGCTTAACCGCTTTAAAGCGCCCACCAGATTGGTTGCTCATTCGTGAACAACTGTATAGTATCGGCGTGTTATCTCTACCAGTTGTTGCCATGACCGGGTTTTCAACAGGACTTGTGTTGGCGGCTCAATCATTTTTCCAACTCAGCGACAAAGGGCTTGCGGGAGCAACGGGATTGATGGTAGGCAAGGCCATGATCACTGAGCTTGGGCCCGTCTTGACCGCTTTTATGGTGACAGGACGGGTCGGGGCCGCCATGTGCGCCGAAATTGGAACCATGGGAGTCACTGAGCAAATTGACGCTCTAGAGACCATGGCCGTCAATCCTCATCGTTATTTAATTGCGCCGCGATTTATTGCTGGGATCATCATGATGCCCCTACTCACTGTTTTTAGCATCTTTATGGGGATTTTTGGAGGCTATTTGATTTCGGTTTTTTATTTTCGCATGCCGCCGACGACTTATTTTGATCCCATGCCCATTTATATGAAAAACTTTGATTTGCTCACGGGAGTGGTCAAGGCCTTCATCTTTGGCATTTTAATTGTGACTATTTCTTGTTACAAAGGTCTAAAGACGCAGGGTGGTGCTCAAGGCGTAGGGCGATCAACGACGAATAGTGTCGTCATCTGCTACACATTCATTTTGTTTACCAACTTTTTAATCACCCTCGGGCTCAACTTGCTCCAAAATGCAACGGGATGGTTTGCATGATTAATATTTATGATCTTTGGAAAAGATACGCAGTCAACCAAGTCTTGAAAGGGTTGACTTTACAGGTAAAAACAGGGGAAACCCTCGTGATTCTAGGCCGTTCGGGTGTGGGGAAAAGCGTGCTTTTAAAACATATCATCGGCATTGCAAAGGCAGACAGGGGGTATATTGAGGTGGGAGGGGTCCGCATTTCAGATTTAAATGGAGAAAGGCGATACAAAGCCACGCAGAGGATGGGCATGCTATTCCAGGGCGCAGCTCTTTTCGACTCGATGAATGTCGAAGAAAACACTGCTTTCTATTTAAAACAGAACGGACAGCCACACACGGGACAACACTATTCAAAAAAAGAGATCGCCGATATGGTCACCCAAGCCCTAGAAATGGTGGGTCTCTCGGGAGTTCAAGAAAAAATGCCTTCAGATTTATCCGGTGGGATGAGGAAACGAGCGGGATTGGCACGTCTGATTGTTTACCGCCCAGAATATTTACTTTACGATGAACCCACGACGGGCCTCGATCCCATCACAGCCATGCAGATCAATCAACTTATTCTCAAAACACAAGAGCAACTTCGCGCTACGAGTATTGTTGTGACCCACGATATTTTTTCCGCTCTTCTCGTCGGAGATCGATTAGCACTTCACAAAGACGGAAAAATTGCTTATATCGATAAACCAGAGGCTTTTTTGAAAATAGAAGATCCCGTTATTAAGTTTTTAAAAGAAATGATAACAAAGGGTCCACAAGCTTTTAGAAGAAGAGAATAGCATGGTAAACTACATGAAAAATACTCTCATCGGACTTTTTGTCGTCGTTGCCTGCGCGCTTATTGTCGGTATGATCCTCTTTTTGGAACCAAGTGTTGGAGATGGTAAAGAAACGCTGATCGTCCGTTTCTCAAACATCAACGGTCTCTACGTGGGCACTCGCGTGATGTTTGCTGGGAAACCGGTGGGAGAAGTAGTGGCAATCGAACAGATCCCCCAAGCAAGGGACCAACCGACAGATGAGCTCGGTCAAGTCTATTTTTATCAATTGGTATTGCACGTCGATTCCAGTGTCAAAGTGTACAACACAGACGAAATCTCGGTCCAAACTTCGGGGCTTTTAGGGGAAAAGTCAATTGCCATCATTCCTCGAGCCCCACCGAAGGGTGTGGAACCAACGCCCATCTCTCCAAAAATGCCCATTTATGCCGAATCTACCGATCCACTTGAGAGCGCCTTCGTTGAGATTTCGCAACTTTCAGACAAGGTCGAAGAAACGCTCGAAAAAGTGATTTCGTGGATCGATCAGCATGGTCAAGAAATTGGCTCTGCTATCCGCACTTTTGATGATGCTATGACAGAAACTGCCACTGCCCTGTCTCAAATCAATCAGAGCAGTTTTGTTGAAAATCTCAATGTGGGCATTCAAAATTTTTCCTTGGCAATGCAAGACATCCAATATGCAACGCAACAGTTAATTCAAGAAGATGCATTTGAAAATCTCGCATTCGCCATCCAAAAGATGAAAACAGTCACTCAATCACTCAGCTCAGTCGCCACGCAACTGGCTAAAGGTCAGGGCACTCTCGGGCGCCTCTTCATGGATGAAGATACCTATTTGCTCATGAGCGCAATTCTCAGCAAAGTCAACACTTTGATGAATGATGTGAACCACTACGGAGTTTTTTTTAATCTTAATAAAGAATGGCAACGCACACGCCTCAAACAAGTAAGAGAGCTCGATGCCCTGCGCACACCGCAAAACTTTCGCAACTACTTCACCAAAGAAGTGGACCTCATCAATATGTCAATGTCGCGCCTGTCCATGCTCATTGATCGGGCTGAAAACAGCTGCGAGAGAAAAAAAATCTTGCAAAGCCCTCTTTTCAAAAGGGATTTTTTCGATTTACTCAATCGCACGCACGACCTGTACAACAACTTGCGACTCTACAATGAACAATTGATGGAAGCCACAGAAGCGGACACTAAATAAGTGCATTCAATGGCTTAGCTTACTTGAATATTGAGCTCAATTCCCTCTAAAGGGGAGGGATCCCCATAAAGAGCCTGCAATTCTTTTAAAAACCCTTTTCGATCTCTGATAAATCCTTTATATAGGGAACTCATAGCGCTCATCATGCGGCTCAACCTCTGTTCATCTATCAGTCTTTCCCTGACTACCAAAGAGGGGGCATACAGCATCCAAAGCAACCGATCTTGCTCCTCTTTGTCATAGACACGATTCTTACCCATCATTTTGAGAATCGAATAAAACCCCACAGTGTTGATGGGTCCAATATCGACTGCGTCTTTGCAAGTAAAACTAAAAAACGCTGGTTTGACTAGATCGAGCACTTTTAGTATGAGAAGCTGGTAAAATATTTCAATAAAGTCAAGCCTTTCCCGCCTCGATAAATTTTTTTGAGCACCAAACACCCATTTATGGATCAAACACAACACTTTCTCAATAAAAAGATCTAATGCGTTTCTTGAGATGTGCTGAGCAACGAAAAATCCACATCCATCTCGAGCACATATTTGCTCTTTGATCAAGTGCAAAAATTCTGTAGCCCGATTGATCTTTCTATAATTGTCAGTTTGAAAATAAAAATTGTTTTGTTTTGATAGTGTGACTAAAACGAATTGACTTGCATATTCCGTTTGCTGCGTCAATCCTTCCAGCGCTTTGCAACGTGCGCGTTCCTCCCAAGAAGTCCTATCTTGGAAGTTGAATAAGAGGTGGCGACCCACCCCTTTGTGGTCTAAGTAAGACAGATATCCTTTGAATTCTTCAATCACTTGTGCTTTACCAATACGGTTCTGATGGGTTGGGCAGGGCAATTTCAAGCACTTAGCTTTGAAAAATCGATTTGAAAAAGTAAATTGATAAGCAGGTACATTTCCCTGATAAATCGGATCAAATCCCTCCTTTTCATTTCTCTCTCGAAAAACATCGAGCGTTTTAAAAAACGGTCCACTTGGATATTTTTTCAAAACAGCTGACAGAGCATCGTGCGTATCGAGTAGATCGCTCCAAAAAGTCAATGGATCGCTTACCTTTCCTCTTACAAGCTCTTGACCCCCGCACCCTTGTTTCACTAGATCCCGGATATAACGTATGAGATCGCTCTGGTGATCCACATAAGTAAAAAATGCAAAACAGTAAACGTGGACAAGCAACACTAAGGATCGGGACAGTTTGTCTGCCTCTTTTAAAGAATGAGACATCACTCGGTGGTAGTCAGGAGAGATTAAAATTTCTCTTAAGAAAGATTGAAAGTCATGCAAGTAACGGACACAGGTTTTGCCCTTTTTGTCTTGGATTAAATTGGCAGGATGGGATGCTAATAACAAAGACATGGTCACTTTATCCATCATTTGCACTAAAGAAATATCTCGATAGTGCAGCGCATCGACATAAAAATGGGCAATCTCTATTTGGGCCGCCTTGCGCATCGCGTTCGCAAGATGCTGGGCTCTTCTATCCGCAAACACATTGACGCGTAGAAGGGGGTCCTCTCCAGCTTCAGGGCTAATGATTTGATCAAAATCACTGACGAGCCTGATGTGACGAAGCAAATTCCGATTGAATAAGGGCTCTCCCCCCTCTTTCCGGATGAGGAATAGTTCGTAACATCTATCCCGTTTGACAGTCTCTAAATCTTTTAAACTCAACCGCTCAATATCCGTCGTTTTACTGTCATTTTCTCCCCATTTCTCTTCCCAACTCTCTTCAGATACCAAAGATGTTTGAAATCGCTTAACAATTTTGTTCAAATAAAAGCTCTTTAAGCTCTTATACTCTTTTAAGTCCCCACCTTTCGCTCCTTTATGAGCATGCTCAAAAATGGACGCACAACTTCCGAGTTTGTCAGCAGCTTCTCCTGCCAGTACCATGATGGCTTTGAGCCCCCTTTGCATTTCAATATCTTGAAGATGGTTTTTATCTTTTTTATAGACGTGCTCAAGATACTTATGGATGGTTTTAAAAGTGCCTTTGACAGTCTGGAGCGTCTCTGCCTTTGCTTTCTCTTTTAAGTGTTTAAAATTTTTTAATTTGTTTTTTACCCCCCTTTCCAGCCCTTCGGCATCAGATTCGATGTCCACTTCGGCCATGCTAGACAAATTATCTACAGCGTCCATGATGGTCATCTGCTCACCTGCATTGAAGCGTTTTTTCATCTTCACCTATCTCTTCCAAGTCTTAAAAAATGGGGTCGCACCAATGAGGAGAATTAAACGGCTTGGTTTGGCCACATCGAGCAAAGAGCTCGAGAGTCCATAATAGATTGAAATATAGCAGCAAATGTGGGGAGAAAGTATGGGTGATCATCCTCTCGATGTCAGGATCATAAGCATACTGAGTGCCCACTTTCCGCTTGAAAACACCCAAGGCAGCCCTCGTGCCCCTCCTGAGGCACCACCCCCATAGATCGATTATTAATCGATATTCATTTTATTATCAATAATAATATAATAAATAACTTATAATTATCTATTAGGAAACAATCTATATTTTAAATAGTATCCGTTCAGGGGGGTATTAGATTGGAGGAGCCTAAAAGTCGATCTCGTGGATCAGAGCCAAGATCGAAAACACCGCGTTGATTAGACATTTCAATACCTCCTAAACTGGAAAAGACAGTTTTTAAACACAAACTGGAGAAATAAACAAGGTTTTTAGAGGTCTCCAGCTTGCAGAGTAATGGAATATGCTAGAGACAATTTTTATCGCCGAAGGCCTTTCTTTCTTGAGCAGTCGGAGGAACTGTAGTTGATCATATTTTCTCAGAGATTGTTCTAGTTCATCATAAGGAACACTGTCGCTGCCCCAAAAACTCGCTATGCAGCCACCGGCACCCGTCTAACCGCTCTTGCAACAGACGACTTTGTTTCTTTTTAGGTCGAATTCTGAAAACACACATCTCTTGGGTATTCCCTGTTTTCTTTCTCGGTTTCCATAGTGGCTTTCCCGGCTCCTTCCCAGGCTCTAGCTCGGACGCGCAGGTTTCTGTCTCATTTCATGGTCTTTTCACGCTCTGCTCTTTCCCTTTCGAGATCACGCTCTGCTATTACACGCTCTCGCTCTGCCTCTGCTCTTCTGGCTTCTGCCTCTGCCCTTCTGGCTTCTGCCTCTGCCCTTCTGGCTTCTGCCTCTGCCATTTTCTGCTCTTGTTCGTCGCTTCTGTAATAGCCACCAAAACCCCATCCGGCGGCAACCTCATTATGATCCGCAAGTAGCGTATTCATAGCGTCTACTAAGATTTCAAAAAAAAGTTGCCGGCTAGAAAAGGGTTCGGGGTTCATACCTGTTTTAATGCATGCATTTTTATAGTGTTTTGCAAATTCTTCTGACAGCCTGTAGCCAATTTCGAGCGAATTTTTGGGTTTTTCTTTGTAGTAGAGTTCCGCGCACTTATCCCAGAGCTCGCATTCAGTCTCAGACAGACTACCTCTAATTTCTTGATAAGAAATTTTTAAGGCATCGTCGAGTTTCGAACTCTTCTCCAGAACCTTCTGTAGCAAGCTAACGAATATACTTTTGGAAAAGTCAGCTTTGCACTTCGAATCGGGCACCGAATTCAATATGTCTTGGTAATAGAGCTCTGCATTTTCATTGAAGATGGTGTGCTCAGGATTGGGCGTCAACTGCGTTAAAATCTTCTTAGGAAGAATGAATTCTAGATTAGGGAGAGGATAGGGGGTATGGACAGCAAACAAATTACAGGTCAGAAAAAAGCTCAATACAAAACACATTTTTTTCATCGGTGTCTCCTGGATGCGTTAATGGAAATGTAGAGAAACCCTAAAATAGACACCCTATTTTTATCAATCTTTTTCTTTGAATTTGAGTCTGTTGTTTAGCTGTCTTGTAGTCAATGCATATTATGACTACTCTCTTGCCTAAAGGTACAGGTTTCCTTAGTTAAGGCCATCTATTCCAAGGTCCAATATACTTTTAGAAACTCGTTTTGATCTCTGTGGGCCTTGTATCCGCAGTGCTTGCAAAATCGCAACCCGATCGAGGAGAGGGGGAGAAAGAAGCATTACTTTGAAATAATGGATTTTTGCCACTGAGATAGCATGGTAAGGGCCGACATAGGAGTGGTTTTGTCAAGGTTTAGCGTTTTGAGTGTTTCGATGATTGTTTTGCCAGCTGTACATATCTCAACTGTGCGGGGATGATAGGTAGGAGATTTTTCAGCAATGGGCGCGCCTTTTTTTTTCTTTAATGCGCACAATTTTTCCTCAGCTTTTTGAATCAAGAACGGAGGGAATCCTGCCAGACGTGCCACGTGAATTCCATAGCTCTTATCTGTGCGTCCCGGAATAATTTTTCTGAGAAATACCACTCGATTGTCCACGTCTTGGATCGTGACGTGAAAGTTTTTGATATGACAATGCTTTCTCTCTAAATCGGTCAATTCCCAATAGTGTGTGGCAAACAAGGTTTTGACTCCTCTACCCTTCAACGTAAGGAGATGTTCGGCAACTGACCAAGCGATCGCAATTCCATCGTAGGTACTCGTTCCACGACCGATTTCATCGAGAATCACTAGTGAGCGCGGTGTGGCATGGTGTAAAATATTGGCGGTTTCACTCATCTCCACCATGAAAGTGGATCGCCCACGGGAAAGATCATCGCTTGCGCCAATGCGACTGAAAATCTTGTCGACGATTCCAATGTGAGCGGACTCTGCTGGCACATAAGAACCTATTTGTGCCATCATCACGATGAGTGCTACCTGCCGGATGTAGGTTGATTTACCAGCCATATTGGGGCCTGTAATGAGCATAAGTGTGCAATCATCTCGACTCAAGTAGGTGTCATTTGGGATAAAAGAACCGTCGAGCGAGGAAGCTCCGATGATGGGATGGCACCCACTTCGAATGTCGATTCTTTCACTTTCATCCACGACAGGTCGACAGTAACGATTGTCTCGCGATAGGTGCATGAGTCCGATTAAACAGTCCAGATGGGCAATAGCTCGTGCTACTTGTTTGATTTGTGACAGATAGGATGTGACCTTTCTTTGCAAGGCGCGGCAGAGGGAATATTCTAATTCTCGCATCCTCTCTTCAGCTGTCAAAATTTTTTCTTCGTGCATTTTTAATTCGGAGGTAATGAATCTCTCGGTATTGATAAGTGTCTGTCGCCTTTCAAAACAGTCAGGGACTTGACTGGCTTGTGCACGGCTCACTTCAATACAGTAACCGAAAGCTTTACTGTAGATGATTTTCAACGTTTTGATCCCTGCCTTCTCCCTGAGCTGGGTTTGATAAGTCGCGATCCAAGTATGGCTGTTTGCTCTAAGTGAAGTGAGATGATCCAATTCCTTGTGAAAACCGGGTCGGATTGTGGGACTTTCTCCTAATTTTAAGGGGGGATCATTCACGAGTGTCCGACGAATTTCGTCGACAATGTGCGTGAGATTCAAAAGGTGAGAAGAGATGTTTTTGAGTAGATCCGAGGTAAAACAAGCGCATTTATCTCGCACATACGGAATCTTTTCGAGCGAATCACAGAGAAGAGCGAGGTTGCGTGGGGTTGAATCGCTCGTCGATATACGCATGATCAAACGCTCGAAATCACCGACATGCTTTAGGTATCGGCATAAATAAGCCACTTCCTGCTGTTTTTCGAGCAGCTGTGCAATGGCATCTTGTCTTGCGCGGATTTTTTGAGGACACAAAAGCGGGTAAGTTACCCAACTTTTCAACAGGCGCGCACCCATGGGTGTGAAGGTGCGATCGAGAAGTCGAAGCAATGTGTTGTTCTTGTTGTCCGCATGAAGTGGATGGATGAGTTCCAAATGGCGCTGCGTGCTCTGATCAATTGTCATGTAAGTTGAAAGATGATCTAGCTGAATCTGTTTGATGTGATCAATGCTGAGTTTAAGTTCGTGTTCGAGATAATAGAGGAGAGTGGCAGTCGCATGCACAATTATTTCTTTCCCATTTAGACCGAGTGAATCCAAGCTTGGCACTTGAAAATGCTCAGCGAGATAAGTGGTGGAGGTGGGACTTTTAAGCACAAAGTTTTCTTTTATATTGATGCGCACGCGATGGGATTTTTTGAAGTCATCTAAAAGGGAGGTTAAGGATGTTGCATCTGTCTGCGAGATGAGAATCTCCGAAGGAGTGCACCGAAAAAGTTCATCTCGAAGGTCTACATGATGTTCTATCTCGAGTGCACGCAACTCTCCCGTGGATAAATCTAGGATGGCAAGGGCAAAAAGGGCGTCTAATCGAAAAATAGAAACAAAAAAGTTATTGGCTTTTTCCGATAAGAAAGAAGAGTGTAGAATAGTGCCTGGTGACACAGTTCTCATCACTTTTCTCTGTACAAGCCCTTTGACGGCCCTCGCATCCTCCATTTGCTCAGCAACTGCAACTAGATATCCCTTTTCTACGAGTTTTTCAATGTAACCCTCTGCTGTATGGCACGGAATTCCACTCATGGGGACATCTTGGCGCTTTGTCAAATTCAAACCCAACTCTTTGGCCAAGATAGCAGCGTCTTCGTAAAATGCTTCATAAAAATCGCCCAACCGAAAGAGCAAAAGAGCATCTTTCGCCTGTTTTTTGCATTCATACCATTGAGCCATCATGGGCGTTTCAAATTTTATCTCTTTGACTGATCGGTCAGCTTCTATAAAAGGGTTCATTCGGCTGTTTCCTCGCGCTTAGTTTAGCTGGCAGCTGTGTTTTTCCTGGTTGACTCCCCTCGATTTAAAAGGCAGCGCTTTCAATGGACCGTTTGATTTTTGCAATTTTATTTTAGAGTTTGTGAAAGCGCCACTTTTTCTGTTCAAACGGTTGAATACAAAAAGGGAAAAGGCATGTGTAAGCCGCACGTGCGTCTGATCTAGCTGCATTTTCCCTCGCAACGGAAAGTCAACACAGGAGACCAAGGTTACCCGATTCCTCTGTTTGAAAAAAGCATTTTGTGAGATATAATCGCCGTTATGGATCTTTATTCCAAGAACAGCTTTGAAGACCTTAGGAAAAAAGTAGATCTAATTCAGGTGATATCTCCCTATGTGCAACTCAAATCAGTAGGTAACCGTTACAAAGGGCTTTGTCCATTTCACAGTGAAAAATCACCCTCGTTTGTGATTCAAAAAGGGGATTCTCACTACCATTGTTTTGGATGTGGTGCTCATGGTGATGCAATTACTTTTTTAAGAAATCACATGAACATGTCATTTTCCGAAGCAGTGCAGCTGTTGGCAGATCGTTTTCATGTCTCGATTAAAAAAGAGAAAGCTGATGAGCGCACTGGTATTGGAAGGGGAGAAATGCAAAGAGCCCTCCAATGCGCTGCTGACTTTTACCATTACTACCTTCTTCACACAGAGGAGGGGCATGTTGCACTTGACTATCTGTATGGGCGAGGACTTGATCTCAACTTTGTTCATTTATTCAAAGTAGGTTTTGCCCCTCGTCAAGGCAGAACATTCTTTCTCGTCATGCAAAGAGAAAAAGTATCGGACATGACCTTGGAAAAGGTGGGTTTGATCAAGACAAATGTCCATGAGCGCAAGAAACCGTTTTTCTGGGATAGAGTGATATTTCCCATCCAAAACGGCTTGGGACAAGTGATCGGATTTTCCGGTCGAAAAATAAGCAAAGAAGGTGTGGGTCCCAAATATGTCAATACCCCTGACACTCCCCTTTTTAAGAAATCACGCACTCTTTACGGTCTGAGTTTTTCCAGGCGTCGAATTGCAAGCAACAAGCAAGCCATGATCGTCGAAGGACAGATTGACGCGCTACGCCTCATTCAAGAAGGATTTGATTGGACCGTCGCAGGGCAAGGAACTGCGTTTGGGAAAGAGCACGTCGAGGTTTTGAGTAAGCTCGGTGTATCCCGAGTGTATCTTGCCCTCGACGGGGATCAAGCTGGATGCATAGCCGCCGCAAAAATTGGGGACCTCTTTCAAAGAAAAGGGGTTCATGTTCTGATTGTTCCCTTACCTCAAGGAATGGATCCGGACACTTTTTTAAGGGAAGAGGGACCTTTGAAATTTGAGCAATTAATCAAAGCATCGCTTGATTACCTCCCATTTTTGCTACGTCACCTGTCGGAGGGGTGCGATGCACAGTCTCCTTCGCAAAAAAATCATTTAGTACAGACTGTGGCCCATCAAATCCGCAAGTGGGATCATCCAGTGATGGTGCACGAGAGTTTGCGTAGATTAGCAAAGCTCGTGGGCGTGCCTGAACAACTCATCGGAATAGAAGAAGGGTTGATGGTGCCAAGTGTTTTCACAAAAATGCAAGCTAGTCTCGATGATACCGACATTCAATCTCCCGAATTAGAGATTGAAGCTGATCTCTTGCGTTGGCTCCTCTTGATTAAGGAAACTGATGCGAGGTCCTTATACATCATCAAAGCCAATGTTCGTCCGGAACACTTTAAAGGGGCATTACATCGTCGCTTTTTTTCTTTTTGCTTGAAGCATTTAGAAACATCTCAAAAAGTAGATCTCACGCAGCTTGTGACTCAATTTCAATCGGTCGAAGAAAAGCAACTCTTTTCTAAGCTTATTGAAAAGAAAGTCAATACGGAAAAAATGGAAGAAGGAGTGATTGATGTTGTCACCCAACTATTAGATCGTCAAATGTTTATGCAGCAAGAGCGGATGCACATGCGCATAGAAAACGAGGTTTGCTCTGAAGATGAGCGTGCTGAGCTAGCCAAAGAATTTCATTTGATCCAAAACCGCACTCCCGAGATCCGGCTGCCTTAAATTCCTTTTAATTTCTGGCGCGAAGCACCTCCGCTATCCAGTAGTGCTTTCTTTCGATTCACCTCATCTAGCATTTTGTCTTGTGCAAGATGTTTCGACTCTTGAAGAGTTTCCCAAGGCGTTTTGCCATAGCAATACTTTCCAATATAAGGAGGACTCTCATTGCACTCTTGCATCCATTTGTCCACATCTTTTTACAACTCTTCCACGTTAGAGTAGATCTTTTTCCAAATGCCGTTGCATAGAACTCATTTTGGATCGTCTGATGGAACCGTTCACATATTCCATTTGTTTGAGGAGACCTTACTTCTATATCTTCTAATGCAAGATAAAGCCCGTATTGCGTGACTTTCTTTTTTGCCAGAGCACTCTTATCCTCCTGTCCATCAAAGTCCGTAAAATGCGCATATCCTGCTTTTCAAACCAAAGAAACACTTGATCATTGAGCATTTCCGCGGCTACGAGTGCGTTTTTTCTATCATAGAGCTTCACAAAAGCAAATCGTGAAGTAAGTGTCGATCACAGTGTGCTTAATAAATCCTTCCAACTCCTTGCCCGCTTAAGTAGGTGTCTTGAACAAGCAAATAGCCAGGATGCTCGGTTTTAATTGCTCCCTGAGACTCCTGTTCCTCCATTTGCCTGTTTTAATGCTTTTTGTGTATTTTGGTTGCGCACCGAAGCCCTGCCGCCATTAGGCAGCAGGGCTTCGGTGCGCAACCTGTTTTGTCTTTGTTATGTTTTACGGCATTCGGGCTATAATAGATGCCATCCTCATTGCTAGAGCATTTCAAGAGGTGTAAGGAGGCTTGTTTTTTGCACAATCTGAGCATCGAGAAAGCTCGCCAATTCGGGATGCTTGTCCAAGAGATATGTCTTTAAATGTTGTGTGGTTTCGTAAAAGTCTGCTAGCCCAGGATAATTTGGAGGGATCAGGTCGAAGGCATCCAAACGCATCCAGCGCGCACATCCCTTTACAAAACCGATGTGATGCTGTTGATCAGCATCAGAGTTAGCGATTCCCACTTCGCCGCGCGCGATAATCAGATCGAGAATAGAGGAGATCGCTTGCTTAACTCTTTCTACTTCTTTATTTTCTAAAAGTCCACCTAGGTAAGTAAACAAGGGGATGGCATTTTTTTGAATGAGAAATTCCATGGAATCGAGATCAAGATTGATCTTTGCCCCTTTTGGGGGGTAGATGCACACTTTTTTGTCGAGCTCGTGTGTTTTGTTGAGATGAAGGTATAACACACCCGTTTGATCGGCAAAACGTTGATAAGAGGTGAGGTAACTCATAAATGTTCGATTTCTCAGGTTTGCATTTTTTACGCGCTTGACAGCTTGGAGTTTTCCGATATGGGGAATGTACTTGAGAGGCCACATGTTGAAAGGGGAATGGATGTGCATATGCCTTTGTTTAAAGAACTTTAATATCAGCTCTTCATCTTGACTGACAAAGGCGTAGCATTCCTTCTCACTGCCGAGATAATAAAAGGGCTGAGATGCGATCTGTTGAAGAAGCGCTTTTTGCTGTTTTGTTGGAGGACCTATGTCCCACTTGGGATGATACTCGTGGTAAGACTTAATTTTTTTGAGTGCAAATCCCTTAGGGGGCTTAACCACTTTGAGGTAAACAGAGAGGAGAGAAAAAAGGGATATGGGGAAGAGCACGCAAGAGTAAAAGACTGCTTTTTTCACTTAAAGCACACTCACATTTGATTTTCTCAAAAGCATCTTTCCCAAGAAAGCCATCTCAGATGGTATACGAGGGATATGTTTGTAGCAAGCAAAAAGGGACAAGAGATCCATCCATCGAGCGAATTAAGAACGGAAGTCTGCATACCGAAAATCGACATTGCCCAAGGGAGAAATGTGCACATCGCTCAATTTCGGATTCGTCAAATAGAGTGCTTTGTAATGATTAATGGGGGCAATGGCCATCTCTTCTGAAATCACCTGTTCTGCTTGTTCAAGTAGCTGTTCTCTCTCTTGCTTTGAAAGGGTATAAAAAGAGCGCTCAACCAACTCCTGAAAACGGGGACTTTCCCAAGAACCATAATTTCGTGAGCTATTTTTATATATAAAGCGTTCCAGAAAGCTCATTCTATCGTAGAACTGGGCAATCCAAGACATCTGTGCGAACTCAAATTCTTTTTGGTGCAGTTTACTTAAAAAAGTTTTTATTTCCATGGATTGAAGATCCACTTTTATAGCTAAAACTTCTTCCCATTGGCTTTGCAAAACGTGGGCAATTCTGCGCTGAAGCTCTGATGCGAAAAAGATATAGGTAGGTGTGGCAAGATCTTCCCTTTTTATCCCCAATTCTCGGAGCCCTATTTCGAATTCTTTCCTTGCTCGATCGGCATCTCCGTCTGTGAAAAAGGGTGTCTCTCCGTTTTTTAAAATAGGTGGTACGGGGCCAGTTGCTACTTGATCAAACATCTGTGTGACATGTTGAATGATCAATTTGCGATTGATGGCATAAGCAAAAGCACGTCGGATGTGAAGATTGCCAAACAACTTCTTTTTGGTGTTAAAACTACAAAAGTTTGTTCCGGCAATGGGATGTATTTTAATGGCATTTGCTCTAGTCAAAGTGGGTATGGCATCGATGGGTAGAGGGGAAATCAGCCCCCCAATCCAATCCAGTTTCCCCTTTTCAAAAAGATGGAGCGCCGTTTTTTCCTCTGAAATGATCTTCATACAGATTCTGTCAATCTTCACCGCTTTTTCATTCCAAAAATGGGGATTTTTTGTGACGATGATCTCATAGGCATCCTTCCAAAACACCATTTTGAAAGGACCGTTTGTTACCATGTGATCTTCCCCTTTAAATGCCTCTACTTCTCGACCGCAAAAAGGCACTGGAAAGTAAGTGACAAAAGCCGTCAGCTCTAAAAAATAGGGCAAAGGCCTTTCGAGCGTCACAACCAACGTGTGATTATCAAATGCACGCACCCCAACTGCATCTAGATCACAGAGACCCTCTTTCGTTTGCTTTGCATTTAAGATAGGAAACAGTAAATGGGAGGCTGAAGAAGGGAAGTGAGGTGAGAGAAGCGATTTCCACGAAGCTTCAAAGTCATGAGCGGTCAGGGGTGTGCCATCTGACCAGAAAGTCTCCTTTAAACGAAAAGTATAAACCAGCTGATCTTGTGAAATGTGGACCGATTCAGCGATCGCAAAAGAGAGTTTCCCATCCGATTCGAGCTTCATAAGACCTTCATAAAGCATAAAATGCAAGGTGTTTGACACGGGATCTGTCTTTTTTCTGGGATCAATGCTCAGGGGCTCGTAAAGAAAGTTGGTGTGCACCTCTTTGAGTGTGGGAGCAAATGGCTTCATCGATGGCCCATGACAAGAAAAAAACACACAGGCAACGAAAAGCAAAAGGGAGGGGCATTTAAGGCGTATCAAGCTCTGACCATCATTTCTCTTCAATTTTAATCAAAGACCATATTTAAAGTATGCGTTCAGGTTGGAGGGAAGGAGGGTAACAAAATATAAGGTTAATATGATAGCATAGCGTCCCATCAAGCTGAAGATCTCTAAAAACCCCGCTTATTTCTCCAGTTTGTGTTTAAATTTTCTTTTTCAGTTTAGGAGGTTTTGAAATGTCTAACCAACGCAGTCAATGAACTGTGTGATGATGTTTAAAGTCTTGGCTCTTCAAGCATGATATGGCCTTTGTGACCATCAAGCCCAATATCAAATATTTAGACCGCCTTTCTTTTAGTCATTTTCTGAGGCTAGATCATACTGATCTGGTGTTACCGAGCAGACCTAACGCAAGCCAGTGTTATCGATACTCTTTTTGAGCGTTTGCATGCACACCTGAAAAAAACGGTTATTTGGTGCAAGGTGGTCAGATGGTATTTGCTCATAGTGGTAAGAAATTGGTGGTAAATCGAGGTTCTCAGCTTCAGTTGTCGTAAGGGGGTACCAGTTCCAAAGCGATCACAATGTCAAGGCGAGCTTTCGTCCCATCCCTAAACAGATGGGTTTTTCGCTCGTCCAGGATAAACATTTTGTTTTGACAGTTCGACTGTGCACACAGACTCAGATAACGAGCTGAGTGCGTTTTGGCAAGCAACTTCTGCATTTCCTTTGAAGACCCTGTGTTCAAATTCAGGCAAGACTGTCATGAACGTGTCCCTACCGAGGAACATGTTCAGCCTAGGGGGGCGGGCTCTTTCCAGAGCACATAGACTGCCACTCATCAAGAGACTTACAGCCAACATCCCTTTCTTCATCGTTTTCTCGAAAAAAGTGATGACGAGAAAAAGAATTCTTACAGAAATATTTCTTTAGTTCAAATTTTTTTTGAGATGTGTGGTTTCGGAAATCCTTTAAGGAAACCACAGTCACCACTCCACCGTCACGGGCTTGATTCGAAAAATGCGCGCAAGGCAAGAATATTTTTTCGAGTGATTCCAGAGATCTCTTGTAAAGCTTCATCCGTTGCCTCTTTTATTTTTTCAACGCTTCCAAAATGGTTTAAAAGGCGGGTTTTCTTAATCGGACCGATGCCAATGACCTGATCCAAGGAACTGGCAATCATCCTCTTTCTTCGCTGCTTGCGGTGAAAGTGAATAGCCACGCGGTGCGCTTCATCCCGCATTTTCTGCAACATAAACAGGGTAGAGGAGCGGGGTGATAAAATAATGGGATCTTTCTTATGGGGAATAAAAATTTTTTCAGCATTGAGACCTTTATCATGACGCCCCTTTTCTTTTGCAAGAGCAATCACGTCGACGCAGGCAATTTTTAGCTCTTTGAGCACTTCTAATGTAACGCCGAGCTGGCCTTTGCCCCCATCGATAAGGAGTAGGTCAGGTAATGCATCCTGCCGCTTAGATTTTTCCAAGTGGCGCTTTAACATTTCACGCAAAGCGCTGCAATCATCTGATGAATCTCTATTTTTGATGTTGAATAGGCGAGTGCGTTTTTTATCACGCTCTCCATGTGTAAAGCCCACCATGCATGCTACGAAATCCCCTTGCGCAAAGCTCGAAGTATCAAAGCATTCGATTTTAAAAGGACAACGATTGAGTTGACATGTTTCTTCAATATCCAAGAGGATGTGTTCCGAAAGGATTTGTTTTCGGTGTTTTTGTTTGAAAAAATTCACAGCATTTTTGGTGGCCAATTTAAGCAGACGGGCTTTCTCTCCTATCTTCGGATGCAGCAGTTTGACCTTGCTATGCATTTTTTCCATGAGAATCTCCTCTAGGAGAGGTGCCCGCGTTAAGGAAAGAGGTAAGAGAATTTCAGAAGGTAATACCCCACATGTTTGGTAATGCTGAAGCAAAAAAGTCTCCCATTCTCCCTCTCCAAAATCAAGGAGCAGGTCGAATGAAAACGGCTCTGCGTCAACAAGTCTTCCCTGTCGACAGATGAATTTCGAAATCATATGAGATGTTCCTTCCTGATACATTCCAAAAACATCACATTCTGCAACTTTCGATTGGACAACCGATTGCTGATGTTCGATGACATGCTGAATGTGCTCAATGCTTCGGTGCAATACATGAGCTTTTTCAAAATCAAGGTCTCTCGAAGCAGCTTCCCTTTCCGTTTTCAATCTCTGGATCAACTCTTTGTTATTTCCCTGTAAAAAAGTGATTGCTCGTGTGACTTCTCGATCATAAATTTTCTTGGTGCATTTGCCAACGCAAGGAGCCAAGCACCGTTTAATTTCGTAGAGTAAACAAGGGCGGTGACGAGAAGCAAGTTCGCGATCTGAACATTGCCTGAGCTTGAACACCTGATGCATCAAATCAAGCGTTTGACGAGCAGCATGAGCACTGGTATAAGGTCCAAAACACAGGGGCACATTTTTTTTACATCGGACTAAGCGGATCATAGGCCACTTATGTTTGATATTGATGAGAAGACTAATAAATGTCTTATCATCTTTGAGAAGAACATTATACTTGGGTTGATGCCTTTTAATAAGATTGTTTTCGAGAAGCAACGCTTCTTTCTCTGAAAAAGTCACAATCGTTTCGATCGTTTCAACCTGAGCCATCAAAAGGGGAATCATCGCCCTCGTGTCCCGTCCAGGCAGCAGGTACTGCCGAAGCCGTTTTTTTAAGTTGCCCGCTTTTCCTATATAAAGAATGTTCCCCAATCTATCTTTCATCACATAGACACCGGGCTCTTGAGTGAGAGTGTCTAAATCATCTATTTGCACTGGTGTGGCTATTCCCTTGCCTCAAGGCAAAGGCTTCTAGGGATTGATACCCAAACCATCTAGCCCGAGGGTTATTTGAAAAGTGTTTTACAAGAAAAACCTCGAAGTCAAGGCAAGAGCTGGCATCCCACCCGTAAACGGATGAGTTTTCATGCTCTTCTGAGAAAAAACCGCTCGTGACATACCGCTCTCCTCACAGTGACATCTGTTGAAACCTTAACAAAACAGGAGGAAATTATCATCACTAAAGATTCTTTAAGGGAAAGTACACAAAGGAATTAAGACTCAAGGCGGTCCTTATAACCGTACAGTCTACCAAGAAGCTTTGACTACACCGGGAATACTGCCTCTATGAGCCATTTCTCTAAAGCACAGGCGAGAGATGCGAAACTTTCTCAGATATCCACGACAACGACCCGTGAGCACACATCGGTTACGGCAGCGAACTGGAGAAGAGTTTTTGGGAAGCTGGCTGAGTTTAATCATCGCTTCCGAGCGCATTTCTTCAGTTGAGTTGGGATTTTTAACGATTTTTTTGAGCTCCTGTCTTCGGTTCCATTTAGTCTGCGTCATAAGTGAGCGCTTTTTTTCTTTTTCGATCATTGCCTTTCTAGCCATTTCTGTTTACCTCTTCTTTGCCGGACCTTTTTGCCTCTGCTTGCGGTTGGGATCCCGTTTATTGATCACGTAAAGCCGCCCTTTACGACGAACAATCTTATCCCCTTTGGTAACATCTGCCTTGATTGAAGCTTTTACTTTCATAAACAAACCAACACCTTAACTGCGTTCCCAGTTTACCTTGATTCGAGATTTAAGATCCAACTAAAAATAGAATTTGCTTTAAATTCTTCTTTAAAAGGGAAGTTTTTGCTTGCTTCCAATTCAAATCCTCATTTAGAATCTGCTTACTCTCTTAAGCATGGAAGCACAAGGATGAAGCGCACCTACCAGCCTAGCAATCGCCGTCGCAGCAAAACACACGGGTTTCGCGCGCGCATGAAGACAAAGAGTGGAAGATGTATTTTAAAGCGGAAACGTCGAAAGAAGCGCAAGGTGCTCGCGGCGTAAGACTCACCCTCTCACCCTCCCAAAAGCTACTTTCCCGCCGAGATTTCCTCAATGTCTTTCGGTACGGAAGGCGTTTTTTTGGATCCGGGCTTCTCGTCTACTACCGGTTGGGTACATCCCCTGCTCCCAAACTCGGAATTACCGTGAGCAAAAGATGGGGAAAGGCGTGTAAGAGGAACCGCTTTAAGCGGATCGTGAGGGAGGCCTATCGCCAGATATATCCCAAATTACCCGACTATCTACGACTCAATGTCCATCCTCGCCTCCCTTTTGAAGCTCTCTCCGTACAAGAGGCAAAGCGATCGCTTGAGTATTTAGTAAAAAAAATTGCAATGACCTCTTAAATCCAACTCGGATTAGGAACCACTGCTCCCATTCGAGGAACCTCGATCTCTTTTGATGACGTGATCCACCTACTTTTTGCGCATCAGTTAAGAAAAGCACCTACTAGTTAGTGAGCTGTCAAATGATAGCGCACGGGAAACAGACGACCTGCGTATCACGCTACCCCCCCCTCTGTTTTAACTTTAAACAAAACGGGAACAGCCTTAAAAATTCCAGTTCAGACTGAGCTTTCCCTCTTGGATAGACGCAAGACCCATCAAGCTAGCTTGATAGCCTATTTTGCAAGAAAAGCGATGACTGCGATGAGCAAACAATTCGGCTCCCAAGGTGAGTTCATCACTTGAAGAGAAGTCGCTTTTCACATAAAAATACTTTCGACATGTTTCTTCTTGGAAGCTCGCGCTATACTGCCCTTTGGTCAGGGGAAGATGGGTCACCCAACCAACAAAGATGGCAGGGAGCAAGTGCATCGACTTCCGATCGATCTGTTTGAACAACTTAAATACGAGCTCTGAACGGAAAAATGCCGAGTGGATATGCTGAATTGACAAGTTCAAAGGTCCAGCTCCCGCTTCTGTGTAAGCAGATTCAAAGATATTGAGATAGTCAAGACGCATCGCGAGCATAAAAAACATGTTTTTCTGTACGCTATCTGAAAGTTTGACCTTAAACGCTCCAGAAAAACCGGTGAGGATGTCATAACTTTTGTGCTTGCTCTGCGCTGCTCTTATCACGTTGGAAAAGTGCATACCTCGCATCACATCGTAAAAACGGCGCGCAAAGGAAAAGACTACCCCCGCGTATCCCCATCTACCTACGTATCCAAGAGAAGGGCCTACATAAGCAGCTTGGGTTCGAGCATGACCACGACATTGAGACCAGTTGAGATTGGAATCGGTATACCCCACTCCTATGTTTAGAGCAAAGCGATTGTGCGCAAAGGTGTAGCCCGATGTAAATCCATAGGTTTGACTAACGAAGGGAATGTACTCTTGCCTTGGATCCCGTTTGTAATAAAAACCAATTGGTGTCATCCACACCGATTGTTGAGAGCATCGTCGAGGGGTTTTCACATGGGAACGATCGTCGAAATAAGAGGATTGGAGACTGTGTGATATCCACTTGAACTGATGAGGGTCGGATATTATTGGACTGCTAAGTGGTACGTGATCTCGGGAAGAAGGGAGTAAACAACTCTGATAGAGGGTATCAAATCGGTTGATTTCTCGGGCGATGCGGACGTTAGATTCTAGATTATTGAGGTTAATTCCCCCAAATTGCTGAGGACCTAGCTGTAATAGGCCTTGAATGAACTCTCTCGGGGGCAGTTGCACTAGAGGCTGCAAAATGGAAGTGAGCTCTTCTGAAGGGGAGTGCCGACAGGAAAATAGGTAATCTCCTATTTGTCTCACGTTCCCTTCGAGTAAGGAGAGATCGATGGGCAGCACGGTTTCTGTGAATCGAATTTTAAGCGCGATAGTAGCCCGGCTATCGCTTGGGGTTGAATCAAAGAGATGATTTCTGTGATAAAGTAACTCAAAATCCAAGGGATGAGTTTCTAATAGACGTTTGAATGCACTGCCCTTGGGAAGGGTTTCTGCCTCTAAAATGGTGTAGATCGTTCCGGGTAAGTAGATCCCGGGCTGGACATCCAACATAAGACCACCATCAATTTTGGCAGTTCCCTTGACTTTGAGCAGGTCTGCTCTTTCGGGAGAAGGTGTGATCCGGACTTTTAAGGTAGCATCTAAGCCTTGATTGTAGTCACCGTCAACGTGCAAGATGCTCATCTCCGCAGAGGTGTGTGAACGCACCTCGACTGTTCCTTGGACATTCTTTAAAAATCCCAGTTGCCCCGCTCCTATCAAAATGGCGCTAGATGCGGTGAGCTGTGCGCCTCCTTCCCCCTGTTCTCCCAGCTTTTTCCCCTTGGGGAGGATGAAGGTGCCCGCTCGAAGGGCGAGCTCTCCTCGAAAAGAGGAGCTATCGCTATCAATGATGAGGGCACCGGACCCCGTTTTGATGAGAGAGTGAAGACCTGTCAATGCTCCTTTTAGGGTGAGCATGAAAGGAGATCGGACTGTCACGGCGCTTTGCTTGGCCACTTCGATAGGACTCGTGATCGAGAGGGTCTGTGAGGGGCTAAGCTCACCCCCCTCGAGGAGCAGGCGATCGCCTATCTGTTCGCCCGAGGAAAATTGGAGAGTGCCCCCTTGGAGGGAAAGAGTTGCGAAGGTATTTGGAAGCTCCCCATCTAGAATGAGGGTGCCATCTTGGGTTTTTTCGAAAATAGAACCTAATCCCCCTGCAATCACTCCGGAAAAAGTACCGCTTTGAACCCGAAGGCGGCTATTACTCAGGTGAATCTCAGCTTCTCTGCTACCACTGAGCTGTCTAAACTCCAGGCCAGGATGCCCACTTTCTAACTTGAGAACACCGCGATCGATGTGCAGATTGTTGCCCCGCCCTGGCAAGCCGGTAGCACCTAGATTCAATATGCCCCCTCGGATGGTAGTGGGACCTCGGTAGGAGCTGTCCCCCTTCAGGCTGAGGGTGCCCACTCCGAATTTGATCAGACCTCCTGGGTGAGCTGCATCGCGACTTGAAGAGATGATTCCCGAGAAATGACCACTCCCAACTTCCAATATGTTATTATTGAGATCGATTTTGCCCTCTCCGTTTAATACACCAACTCGAAGCACTTGCAAGGGCGTGGAAATGGAGAGAGTTCCATCCCTTTGTACGTTCAATTGGCTAGCTTGACCAAGCGTACCCCTCTGAATGAGTTCCAAGATCCCCTCTTTGATGGTAATAGGACCGCTATGGCGGCTCGGGCTTGATAATGTCAGAGATTGGAGCCCTTCTTTTCTCACTTCGCCCGCTCCCGAAAGAGTTCCTTCATAACTTCCGAGCTCTGTTTGATCAAAGATAAGAGTCGCTCCAGAAAAAATACTTATATTACCCCGAAGACGAAGTGGTGTGAGTTGCAACTCTCCTTCTTCGATCTGGGTGTTCCCAAACCGGTTGCTCAAGCGACTTAAAATGAGCTTGCCACCTCCAGTTTTGCTAAATTGTCCAAAACCATCAAAGGACCCAGAAAGAGTAGCTGTTCCAAAAACCGGAACCTGGACAGTAGCCGGACCTTGTAACAGAAACTTTCTCGTAACAGATAAGAAGCCGTCTTGCAGTACAAGAGTCCCACCATCAAATATCAAATCTGCGTCAGGATGTCCGAGGGCTGTATCTGTAATCGGATGTAACAGACCTTCAATGAGCTCTGTTTTTCCTCTATACTGATTGTTTCCCGATAAAGTGAGTGTCCCATCTCCTATTTTTCTGAGTGTGCCCTCTTGTCCCGAAATCACACCCGAAAAATTCCCACTTTTGACTGTGAGAATATTGTTGTTGAGTTTCACCCCTTCACCCTCCCCATTTAAGAAGGCAATTTTTACCTCCTTCACCCTCCCCCGAGGATGTCTTGCTAAAAAAAGATCTCCATCGTTAATGGTCACACCACTATTTGGAGCTAAGTTACCCACGTCAGCGACTTCTAATCTACCCCCTTCGATGATGGTTTCTAGGGTGTATGTATTTTCACCCGACAACGTCAAAGTATCTCCCCCTTTTTTGATCAAGCTGCCCCCTTGTCCTGAAATAACCCCTGCAAAGGAACCCCTTTTCACAAAAAAACGATTGTGATGCATTTCGAGTTTGCCCCTCGGATCATCCCCCTTAAGTTGATCGATGCTCACCGTTCTTGAAGCAGATGCTCTATCTATGACAAGCTCACCATTGCGTATCACTAGATCCACTTCTCCCTCCCTTCCCAAACTACCAAAGCGTTCTAATTTTAAGATGCCCTCATCAATGACCGTCCGTCCGCTGTGTGTATTTGCCCCAGATAGGATTAAGATGCCCATCCCCATTTTCTTTAACGTCCCATTTTGCCCCGAAATCACACCCGCAAAACTCCCACTTTTGACTACGAGGGTATTGTTGTTGAGTTTCACCCCTTCACCCTCCCCATTTAGGGCAGCAATTGTGACCTCCCTTCCTATATTCTTTGCCAAAAAAAGATCCCCATGAGTAATAGTCATATCACTACTTGGAGCGAAATTACCCAAATCGGCGATTTCTAATCTACCCCCGTTGATGATGGTTGCTAGGGTGTACGTGTTTGTACCCGATAACGTCAAGGTCTCGCTTCCCTCTTTAATCAGACTCCCCCCTTGTCCTGAAATAACCCCTGCAAAGGAACCCCTTTTCACAAAGAAACGGTTGTGATGCAATTCGATTTTGCCTCTCGGATCATCTCCCTCAAGTTGATCGATGCTCACCGTTCTTGGAGCAGATGCTCTATCTATGACAAGCTCACCATTGCGTATCAGTAAATCCACTTCTCCCTCCCTTCCCAAACTACCAAAGCGTTCTAATTTTAAGATGCCCTCATCAATGACCGTCTTTCCACTGTATATGTTTGTCCCAGAAAGGATTAAGGTGCCCATTCCCATTTTTTTGAGTGTACCCTCTTGTCCCGAAATCACACCCGCAAATGCGCCCTTTTCGACTACGAAAGTATTGTCATTCAATACAATTCGATTGCGTGGATCATCTCCATCAATTTTTCGGATACTCACGACTCTCGGCCTGGACTCTTTTGATATCACCAAACTTCCAACCCGCATTTCGAGATCCGCCCCTCTTCCCAAACTGCCCAAACCGGATAACTGCACCGTTCCTTGTTCGATGATTGTCGATCCACTGTACGTGTTTTTCCTTGATAAGGTTAACGATTGTTCCCCTTTCTTCCACAACACACCATCTCCCGAAATCTCTCCGTTGATGGTGCCAGGACTTGTTTGATCGCAGATGAGTATGCCTTTGTTGATAATGTTGCCTTCGATCAATTTCAATTGCATTTCCAATGTCCCAGCGTTGATCTGGATGGGGCCCGAATATTGAGTCATTCCCAAAGTCAGTTGCTTTGCGCCATTCTTAATCAGATTACCACTTCCTGAGATCCTGCCCGGGATGATTCCTTCGATTGTTTGGTTGCAAATCAGTGTGCCATTGTTCAGAATGTTTCCAAGGATGTGATCCACCTCCATTTCCAATGTCCCAGTGTTGATCCGGATGGCACCTAGATATCGAATTTTCCCCAAAGTAAGTTTTCCTGTGCCCTCCTTAATCAGATCACCACCTCCTATTACCCGCCCTGAGATCGTTCCATTGTTTGTTTGATTGAAGATGAGCACCCCGTTGTTGGAGATATTTCCACTGAAGCGACCCGTCTTCATCACTAATATCCCATCTTCGATGGAGATCGATTTGTCAGAATTTATTTCTTCTCTCAATATCAAAGTTCCCAGTCCCTGTTTTCTAAAAAGTCCCGACATCTCAAACGACCCCGTGATGTCCGCCCTATCATTTATATCAGGAGTATTGATGACCCCTCCTAAACTGCCTATTTGAACACCCCTTCTCGAAGAAAGAGGCCCGGGATTTCGCAACATTAGTGTACCCCCATTGATATTCACGTTTGATGTAGGGAATCCCAACTGTTGGTCTTGAGATATGTCTAAAGCCCCCTTTGATATGATCGTCCCTCCCGAATAAGTATTTAATCCCCTTAAAATGAGAGTCCCAGGTCCTGTTTTTTCGAGAGGTGCATCGGCACCACGCACCGTTCCTAAAATATTCAAAAAAAGGGGTCGTCCTGGAGGAGAGGGATCATTTGGCACTTCGATGATCCCTCTTTTCTGGAGATGTACCCCTCTTTTCAGATTAAAACTTTTTGTCACGAGAAGCGTCCCTCCATCAAAGGTGAGTATCCCACCCGTGCCAGGCGCGATGTCACCCCGCGTTGAACCGAGGTTTTCATCTCGAGAAATGCTGAGCGTTCCTTCACGTAAGATAGTGGTTCCGAGATAAGTGTTAGTTCCCGTAAGCTTGAGTGTGCCGATCCCCTTTTTAGTCAGACCACCACGCAAGGAAGGGGCAGAAGTACTGTCATGATCACTTGCGATATCAGTGCTTATCGTCATTGATTCATCCAATTCAAAAATCAATTCAGACCCGCCCATCATAAAAACATCTGGACCACGTGCAAGCGCTTGTCGTGGGCTCAGCTGTGCACTCGCTCCCCGCTCTACTTGGTTATTTTGAAATGTTATGTTTCCGGCAACTGTGACGCTACCCCCTTCCTGAATAAAAATGGCTCCGCCAAATCCAGCTCCTCCCCCACTACCACCCGCTCTCCGATAGGCAATAGTTCCATCCCCTCCACCAAACAGACTGCTCCCCGCACGTACATTGCCTTTGTCATCATAATTTCCTCCAGCTCCACCACCCCCTCCTCCAAACCCTCCATAACCACCCCAATTTCCAAAAGCACGCCCACCCGGATATTTTGTTTTGGAAGAGGACCCGCCACCTCCTCCCCCGCCGAATCCTGCATTGCCTCCATTACCACCCGAACTTCCTTCTCCACCACCACCACCACCTCCTCCTCCTCCAAAACCTCCTTTGCCTCCGTTACCTCGCACACTTGGCTTATTGGGATAAGATGTGTCATTAGAGCCAGCTCCACCACCACCTCCTCCAAACCCTCCATTCCCTCCATCACCTGCACGACGATATCTTCCCCCATCACCCCCAGTCAGAAATATCGCTCCACCCCCCCCTCCTCCTCCACAGCCAGATCCTCCATTGCCACCATTGCCACCAATTGCTACACTTGCACTTGATTCGGAAGCTCCAGCCCCTCCTCCCCCTCCTCCCCCATTTCCACTCCCTCCAATGCCCCCATTACCTTGGTTAGTTCCATCCCCTCCATTGCCCCCTGACCTGTTTTTGATAGATCCAGCACCACCCCCTCCTCCCCCGTACTCAAACCCTCGACCACCGATCCCTCCATTAATACAACCGCATGGTACACATTGATCGGCATAACATGCATCGCTTTTGCGAGGATGCTGCCCCTTGATTCCACATCCCCCCAGGCCAGCCTCTTCTTTAGATGAATTTGCACCATACCCACAGTCTCCACTTCCACCAGCGCCATTGAGGTTGAGTGTGTCTCGAGCAGTTCTATTCGCTCCTCCTCTATTCCCACCACCACCTCCGCCAGAACCACCGTGGCTACCACTGTCAAGCGAGACTCCTCCCCTTCCCTGAAATCCGCTGCCACCAGATCCCCCCAGGGCCTTGGTTACAAATGGCGTTGTGAAAGAGTTTGTATCAAACCCAGCACCAGAACCGGCATTCGCATCCTCAAATATCACATTCCCCCCTTTGCCTCCCCTCAAACTGCCCCCTCCAGATCCCGAACCAAAAGCAACAGAAGCTGACACCGATGCATCAAACCCTCTCCCCCCTTGAGCCTTACATCCGATAAACATCACATTTTCTAAACGCACAGAAGCACCCTTGTGTACAAACAGACCTCCACCAGCTCCCATCCCTCCTCCCCCATGCCCTCCTGTCGAATGGGTAGATTGACCACCATCACCCCCCTTTGCAATGCCATTTGCTATGGTGAGGTCTTTGATGGTGACAGATCCTCCTGGGCCCATCACAAAAAAACCCGGAAAGGGTTTATCCGGAAGATTTTTCGTTTGCCTCAAAGTGAGCCCACTTCCGTTGATGATAAAACTTCTTCTCATGGGTGCGAGCACATGATCTGCATTCAAAGGCTGAAAGAGTCGCTCATACTCGATGTCTTTTTGAAAAATGATCTCGTCTTGCTCCCCTCTATTAGCCGCCTTAATCCCCTCTTCTAATTGAGCAGCGTCTGAAACCGGCAATCTTCTCTGAGATTCCAAGTAAACAGGAAAAGACACGACAATCAAAAAAACGAATATTAGATGCAAAAGCAATTCTACCTCCCATAACAATGTGGCAGCGTGTTAATGACAATGTACACATAAAATTGTATCTTGTCATCTCGTTGAACAATGGTGTGTTTACTCTCTGTTCACATGCAGCTCAAACTGGCTGTATTGGAAAAATGGATTAAAAAAGGGTCAAGAAAAGAAATTCGATCCAATGCTGGGAGATCCAAAGTCAACGTATTAGGGATGCTGAATATTCCCTCTCATAAAGACCCTTGTCAAAGACAGTAAAACGTTAAATGCTGAGTCAATAATTGGTTTTTTTAGGGAGATAGAAGAGAGTTACCCAACTAAAAAAATAGTGCATATATTTTGTGATAAGGCTCGTTACTACGAGAATAAAGAAGTTAGAAACTACTTAAGAGAATCCAAGCTCAAACTGCATTTTTTACCTGTTTATAGCCCAAACTTAAATTCGATAGAACGGCTATGGAAGTGGATAAAAGAGCGAGTCACGCATAAGGCAGGTATGACCAAAATTTTGGTGACTTTTGCAAAGAAATTTTTTGATTTTTACAGTCAGTTTCTAGGCTAGACTCAGAGAGTCTACTCGGCATTGAATTTAGGTCAAGGGTTAGAGAGCAAGTTTCGCCCTATTGGCTTTGCGATACAGTGAAATTTCCAATTTTATTGGTTATAGCCATATAGCTGAATGCGGCCTAAACTAAGAGTGTAATGGAAAAATGTCCCTTTAGTAGAGAAATAAGAAAGCGATTTTCAAGATAGCCATTCCCTATCACTATTCGAATTTTTCAACAGCCGCTCAAACTGATCGTATTGAAAAAATCGATTGGCTCAATGGGGATCATTTTTATATCGATGAGTTAATCACTCGTGTGAACAGGAAAACCTAGAAGTCGGAAGTTTCGATCGCATTAAAAGATCTTGTTGTTTCAATACAGTCGATCCGATTTGGTTTGCAAACGATTTCTCTATTTCTTACAGCGCGCTTTCATCCCACCTCTGAACAGATGGGTTTTCCCGTGAGTCCGAGATGAATTCCATATTTTTTTAAGTGAACACTCTTTACTATTTGCCCTGATGGAAAAAGAGTTGCCCAAGTATTACAGCCCACGCCAAGCGGAAGACAAATGGTACCCTTTTTGGGAAAAGAGAGGTTTTTTTCGAGCAGATCCGCTTTCAAGCAAACCCCCTTTTTGCACCATGTTACCCCCGCCCAACGTCACGGGCATCTTGCATATGGGGCATGCATTTGTCGACACTTTGCAAGACGTGGTAGTACGCTACAAGAGGATGTGCGGATTTGAAACGCTATGGGTGCCCGGTACAGATCATGCGGGCATTTCGACTCAAACAATCGTCGAGAGACACCTCATGCAAACGGAAGGAAAGCGCCGAGAAGACTATACCCGGACAGATTTTTTAAGGCGTATCTGGACATGGAAAAAGGAAAGAGAGCGTCAGATTATTCACCAACTTAAACAGCTCGGTTGCTCTTGCGATTGGACCCGTCACCGTTTTACGATGGACGCACATTCCAATCGCGCGGTGTGCGCGCTTTTCAAACAAATGTATGACGACGGTTTGATCTATCGCGGGAACTACCTGGTCAACTGGGATCCCATCACCCAAACGGCGCTTGCGGATGACGAGGTCGAATATGAAGAGCAAGCAACTTTTTTATGGTATGTGAAATATCCATTAGAAGATCAAACAGGTTATCTCACTGTGGCGACCACCCGCCCTGAAACAATGCTTGCAGACGTGGCCGTGGCCGTTTCAAAAGGGGATGAACGATACAAAAAGTATGTGGGAAAACATCTCATCTTGCCCTTTGCCAAGCGGCGTATCCCCATCCTATCCGACCAATTTGTAGATCCGACATTTGGAACAGGTGCTGTGAAAATCACTCCCGCCCATGATCTGCACGACTATGAAATGGCAAAGCGACACAATCTCCCATTGATTAATCTGCTCGCGGCAGACGGAACGCTCAATGAACATGGGATAGAGTTTCAAGGACTGTCCTTGCAGAAGGCCCGAAGCCGCATTGTGACCCGTTTACAAGAGGAAGGAATGCTCGCGAAGGTGGAGCCCTACACCAACCGCGTGGGTGTCTCTTACCGTTCCAAAGGGATCATCGAACCCTATCTCTCCAAACAATGGTTTGTGAAGATGACTGCTTTCAAGGAAGTATTGACACATTCTGTTGCCTCTGGAAGAGTCAAGCTTTTCCCCAAACATTGGGAGCAGACCTATTTTCATTGGATCGAACATCTTCGAGACTGGTGTATTTCACGCCAGCTATGGTGGGGTCACCAGATCCCCGTTTGGTATCACCAAGATCAAAATAAAAGAATCGTATGCTCTGCAGATGGGAACCCTCCAACCGAGGTGCGAGCTGATCCAAACAGATGGAAACAAGACGAAGATGTGCTCGATACATGGTTTTCCTCATCCCTATGGCCTATCAGCACACTCGGTTGGCCCGATCGAACGGATGAACTGAGAACATTTTATCCACATTCTACTCTGATCACCGGCCATGATATCCTCTTTTTTTGGGTGGCGCGGATGATCATGATGGGCCATTACGTCATGAAACATGTTCCTTTTTTAGAAGTCAATTTACAGGGACTTATTTTTGGGAAATCCTATTGGAAAAAAGGTGGGGGACAGGGAATTACCTACATAAGCCCTGAACAAAAAAAAGATTTTGATCTCGGTGCTCCCCTTCCAGATGGGGTCTTCTCCAAATGGGAAAAAATGTCGAAATCAAAGGGCAATGTCATCGATCCGCTTAAAGTGATCGAAACCTATGGCACCGACGCTTTACGTATGACTTTGGCTATGAGTGCTACCCAGGCCATGCAAGTGGATCTTGACTTCCGCCGTTTTGAAGAATTGAAACATTTCACAAATAAAGTGTGGAATGGCTCCCGCTTCGTCTTGATCCATCTCGCTCATCTCACTCCTGAACATTTGGAGGAAGGGATACAAAAAATTGCGCTAGAAGATCGTTGGATTATCTCTAGACTCAATGCGGCCATTCAGAAGATGCACCTCCATTTGAAAGGGTACCATTTTGACCGAGCTGCACAACTATGCTACTTTTTTTTCTGGGATGAGTTTTGTGCACGCTACGTGGAAATGTCAAAACCCACCCTTTTCGGGAAAGGGGGAAACAAGGTAAACAAACAAAAGATCCTCCTTATCGTGCTTGTATCTGCTCTCCGCCTGATGCACCCATTTGCTCCTTTCATCACAGAAGAGATATTCGATTTGCTCAAAAAACGGTTGGTCTTGCCAAAATCTCCAAATCACATTACAGAACCTTACGCCAAAGAGACCCTTCAAGCGCTGAACGCACCCGCTTGCATGGTCTCCCGTTACCCACAAGTCATCTGTAAAGGGGATATCAACAAAGAGATTGAAAAACAGTTTGAGTGTCTATGCAACATTGTCTACGCGCTCCGCGCTATGCGCTCCGAGATGGGGTTGCCCCCCTCTCAGCTCACCGATCTAATCGTCGAGGGAAAGGGCAATCACATGCAGCTGCTTGAAAAAAATCAAGAGATCATCGCATCGCTTGCATCTATTCGCTCAATTAGAAAGGCCTCACTAGATCAATTGCATGCCTCCGCAAAAGTTGGAAAGCTCAAACTGATGCTACCCCTACCCCCCGCTCTTTTGGAAAGGGAAAAGCGACGCCTCATTAAGGAAAGAGAAAAAAAGCAAAAACAACTCAGCTCCACACAACATCAGTTAAATAACCCCCACTTCATCGAGCGAGCACCCAAAACGCTCGTTGAAAAAACGCAGCAAAAACTCAAAGAGCTAAAAGAACAGCTGAAGTGTATTGAAGAAGAATTGTCGAGCTTCCGTCAATCAAATAACTAACCCCGCGCTCTATGAACATACCCAAGCAGCAACATATATTGCATCGGGTGGTCTGCCAAGAGAGGAATGGCTCCTCTTTCTCAAAGCGCTTTTATAGGGGAGAGTGTGCTGTGCGACGAGGTGCTCAGCTTTTGTGGCACAGCTTCGTTTCTATGATAGATATGTGAGGGAGCAAGATCTGATAGGTGACTACTCCCTCGCCTAAAGGCGAAGGCTTCTAGGTTTGCTACCCAGGCCATCTAGTCCGAGGGCCAAAACACTTTAGAGACGGGTTGTGATCTCTGTGGGCCTTGTATCCGCAATGCTTGGAACAATGCTGTCTTTGAGATATTGGTTTTTTCTCTACCTCGCCGCAATTGTTGTATGTTTGAGTTGTGTAACAAATTCCATCCTCCTAGCAGAGATCCTCCGCTTTGCATTTTAGGTATTTTCGCCCTCAACCACAAGGACTGGAGAAAGAGGTTTGTTGTTCAGGTGGTGCAAGTGATACAAGGGTTTTTTACCAGAGTGCTCGGAAAAACCTCGATACTGCCACGAGAGCTTCTCCGGGTTTTCTAAAAAAACCTGTAACTTAAAAAGGGGGGGTGATCATAAACCCCCGTTTCTCGATTCAATTAGGTCCGCTTGCCCCCGACTTTTCTTATCCTTTTCCCACGCAAGCAATTGCTCAAACAGGCGGGTCTCTTTTAGAATCTCGTTCCCAAGTAGAGAGAGCCCGATGAGATTAGGGAAAGCCATAAGTCCATTCATCAGGTTAGAAAAGTTCCATACAAACTCTACGCTTAACAAAGAGCCGGCGAAGATGAGCAATGTAAAGAGAAAGCGGTACGCCGTGATCACACGCGTCCCGAGGAGATATTCTATACATTTTTCACCGTAGTACGCCCACCCCAATATTGTGGAATAGGCGAAAGCAATGAGGGCGACTGTCAAAAGCGCTCCTCCATGAGGAATGGATTGATCAAAAGCGCGCAATGCCAACATAGAACCATCAAGTGGTGCACCGTCCACGTTCGAGATTCCAAATACACCTGAAACAGCAATCACAAATCCAGTGATTGTGCATACGATACCGGTTGTGATAAAAACACTGCACATCGAGACGAGCGCTTGACGAGCAGGTATATCTGTCTTGGCGGCAGCGGCCGCAATCGAAGAGCTTCCCAAGCCCGCTTCACTTGCAAAAATACCGCGAGACACGCCAATTTGGACAGCTTTCATCACTGTTGCACCAGCAAAGCCACCAACAGCCGCTTGCTTAGAAAAAGCGCTTTTAAAGATCAAGACGCACACGGATGGAATCAATGTCCACTGGAGACAAATGATGACAAGTCCAACAGTGATGTAAAAAATGGCCATTGCCGGAACCAAAATGACCACTACGCGACCAATCCCTTTTAACCCACCGATCAGGGACAGGCCCACGCTGATCATCAAGGCCAATCCTACCCAAAATGGGGGGACGTGCAACCATTCTCGGACGGCTAATACAACCGAATTTGATGGAACAATATTGCCGATTCCAAACGATGCAAATAAGGCAAACAGGGCGAATAAAACGGCGAGCCATTTCATGTTAAGTCCCCTCGCGAGGTAGTACATCGGACCACCGCGAGTCTGACAAGTAGCATCAGATATTCTGTATTTGATGGCTAGAATCGCTTCGCCATACTTGATGACCATGCCAAAAAAAGCCGCTACCCACATCCAAAAAATGGAGCCCATACCACCCACCGACATCGCCGTGGCAACGCCCGTGATGCTCCCCACTCCTATTGTCGCGGCCAAAGCGGTCATTAAAGAGCGAAAATGGCTGATTTCTCCTTGGGCATCCCCATCCCTACGGGTGAAAGATAGCCTATGTGCATACAAAAAGTAGCGCAGCTGTAAACCGCGCGTGCAGATCGTCAGGTAGATTCCCACGCCCATCAAAAGAATCAAAAGGGGAGCACCCCACACCCAGTTGTTAAGAGCGTTAAGCAGATGACATGCCCTCGACATAGCAATAAAACTTTTTATTTAGCCCCGGCCTATTCTATCACACTCACCCATTTCAGAGCCACTCACCCGTGTCTCTTAGAGGCTAGCTCTCCTCGTTAGCCAAAGAATTTTTTTTTTGACATTTCTTCTCTCTTTCCCTTTTAACAAGGGCAAAAAATGTATCAGACTCTCTCACAACCACAGAGGAGAGGGCAAGAAGTCCGATCAAGTTGGGCAACGTCATCAATCCATTCATGATGTCCACAAGGGGCCACACCAGGTCGAGACTCATCAAAGCACCCGCAAGCACAAAACAACAAAAGAGGATCCGAAATGCATAGATGGCTCGCTCCCCAAAGAGGTACTCCACGCACTTTTCTCCGTAGTAAGACCACCCAACAATCGTTGAATACCCAAAGAGCACTAGTCCTAATGCGACAATTACGTTGCCAAACGGGAGAACAGAGTGAAAGGCTTCCATCACAAGAGGCGCTCCGTTGAGAAGCACCCCTTTGCCATCAAACTGACCCAGCACCCCAGTAACAGACACCACAAGAGCTGTGATCGTGCACACGACGAGGGTAGAGAGAAAAACAGTCGTCATGGAGATCAGAGATTGCCTGCCCGGCACATCGGTTTTGGCCGCCGCTGCCGCTATTGGCCCACTTCCTAGTCCGGCTTCGTTCGAGGAAATACCGCGCGCAATCCCAAACTGCAAAGCGGCAATGACACTCGCACCGGTAAATCCCCCTCTCATTGAGGCTCCGGTAAATGCACTCTTCACAATCGAGACAAAGCTAGCGGGAATCGCATCGATACGAAGGATAATAATGGCTATTCCACCCAAAATGTAAAACCCAGCCATGACGGGAACGAGAATGGCACACACGCGGCCAATGCTACCAATCCCCCCTATGACAATCAATCCCGTGAAAACGGCAAGCGCAAGTCCAGTCCAAATGGGTGGAATGTGGAGCAGTTCACGCATGGCATCGGCGATAGAATTGGATTGAGTAAGATTTCCTCCGGCAAACGAAGAAAGGGTTCCCGCGATGGCAAAAAGGGCAGCGAGCCATTTCCATTTCAGCCCCTTTCGGATGTAATGCATCGGACCACCGCACATTTCACCTCGATGGTCCTTGGTTCGAAACTTGATTGCCAAAATTGCTTCACTGTATTTAGTCGCCATGCCAATTAAAGCGATGATCCACATCCAGAAAATAGACCCCATACCACCTCCAACGATAGCCGTGGCTACGCCGGCAATGCTTCCAATCCCGATCGTAGCGGCTAAGGCAGTCATCAGGGCTTGAAATTGGCTAATGTTACCTTCAGATTGATCATCATGTCTCGTGAAGGCAAGTTTCAGGGAATAAAAGAGGTAGCGAAACTGCATTCCCTTTAAACGGAAAGTTAAAAAAAATCCTACGCCTACGAGGAGAAAGACGAGCACGCGGCTCCATAGAAAAAAGTCGATCTTCTCAAGCCACCTGACAATAAGAGTAGAGCTCATCTCATTCACACAGACCTACTGTTTATTTGCAATTTCTCTTCTTTTAGGAGACGATCGAAAAAACGGGTTTCTTTTGAAACGACTTTGGCGAGTAAAAATAGCCCGACTAGGTTGGGAAAGGCCATCAGCCCATTCATTAAATTTGAAAAACCCCAAACAAGTTCTAAACTAAGGGCAGCGCCCGGAAGCACTAAGAGCGTAAAGATGACACGATAAAATTTAATCGCGCGTATGCCAAGCAAGTATTCGACACATTTTTCTCCGTAATAGGCCCACCCTAGGATGGTAGAGTAAGCAAAGGGAATAATGGAAATGGTTAAAATAAGTCCCCCATAAGGGAGTAATTGATCAAAAGCGCGGAGTGCAAGTGCAGAACCATTGAGTAGCTGTCCATTCACATCTGAGCTGCCGAGCAAATTCGAGATCGCAATCACAAGTCCCGTAATGGTGCAGACAATCCCCGTGGTAATGAAAACGCTACACATTGAAACGAGTGCTTGACGCCCAGGTGTATCCGTTTTAGCGGCCGCAGCTGCAATGGGGGAACTGCCCAATCCCGCTTCGCTTGAAAAAATACCACGCGAAACACCGAGTCGTACCGCCATCATCACCGTGGCACCCGCAAATCCCCCGACTGGTGCTTGGCCAGCAAAAGCGCTTTTAAAAATTAAGGCGAACGCCGCGGGAACCGCCTTAATATTGAGAAGAATGATGATGATGCCACTTATCATGTAAAAAAGAGCCATCACCGGCACCAAAACGGCCGCAACGCGACCAATGCTTTTAATCCCTCCGATGAGGGCAATACCAACACACACCATCAAGATGAGCCCCGTCCAAATGGAAGGAACGCGGAATAAATCTTGAAGAGCCAAAACAACAGAATTTGATTGCACCATGTTTCCCGTACCAAAAGCTGTGATCGCAGCGAGACAGGCAAAACATAATCCGAGCCACCTCTTGTTTAGACCTCTTTCAAGATAATACATCGGACCGCCGCACATTTCACCACTTTGATCAGATATGCGATATTTGATGGCCAAAATCGCCTCACTATACTTTGTTGCCATTCCGAGCACAGCTACCCCCCACATCCAAACGAGGGAGCCCAAACCACCAACTGCGAGCGCCGTGGCAACACCCGTGATACTTCCGATGCCAATCGTCGCGGCAAGCGCCGTCATCAATGCCTGAAAATGACTAATGTCCCCCTTAGCAGTGTCATCATGCCGCGTGAACGCACACTTGTGTGCATACCAAAAGTGACGAAACTGAACCCCGCGCGTGCACACTGTCAAATAGAAACCCACCACCACGAGGAGGATCAAGAGAGGAATGCCCCATATCCATCCATTGAGGACCTGAATCGCGTACTGAAGAGTGAGCATCATGGAATTAGGGGAAAATGAGGGTTCTTCAAAAAAAAATAAGCCACCTCATCTTAACCTCTTATTCCTTTTTTGCATATCAATTTTTATCTCTCGCTAGACGAGCGCATGCGCTACTTACAAAAAATGAGATGACATGAGAAACGCTCCCCGTTCAACTGTTAGCAATCTGTTTCAAACGCCGATAAAGCATTTCATGATTTTTTAAATTGGGTGTACAGAGCACGAGCACTTCTGCATAAGCATGCTGCATGGCTATGCGTAGTCCCACGTAGAGATTGTTCCTCGTCAGTCTAAAGAGATCGCACATGTCCATGTCGGGAATATGTGCATCTTGGGTCATGATAAGACGCTTGGCTTGACTGCTCAAAAGCAAGTAGATTCTCATTTTGTCCCAAGAGGAGAAAAGACGAACTGGAGGAAATTGCTTTGAAAATAGGTGCGCTGTTTGACCCATCAATGCCCTATGATGAACCGTGACTTCTCGATCCAAGCTCTTTTCAATGGCACGTTGGCTAATCACACCCAAACGAAGGATGAGGGGTTTTGAGGGGTTTTCTAAAGAGATCAGCGTTGACTCTAGTCCAAATGTTGTATCACCATCATCGACGATGCCGTCTATCATTCCTTCGAAATCCTCCATCACGTGTCTAGCACGAACGGAACTCGGATTTCCCGATCTGTTTGCCGAAGATAGGGCGATGGGGCACCCCACGAGCTCGACGATGCGCTGGGCCGCTTTGTTAGAGGGAAAGCGCACGGCGACCGTGCGCTTTTGAGCTGTAATGAGCTTGGATACACGATCATGTTTTTTCAAGACAATGGTCAATGGGCCGGGCAAGAAACAATGGGCCAACCTCATAAATTCACAAGGAGTCTCTTTCGTTACAAATTTAAGTTGCTCGATATTGGCAATTTGTACCGGAAGAGGCACCTCTTTACCCCTCTGTTTAGTCGCATAAAGCCGCTCGAGCGCCGTTTCATTAAAAATAGAAGCGGCTAATCCATAAGTCGTTTCAGTGGGAATGGCAACGAGACACCCCCGCTGCAGCAAACGAGCCGCTTGCTGCAAGAGCTCTTCTCTATGAATAGGGAGATTTTTGTGGATCAAATCAAAATATCGAGTATGCATACCGTTTGACTGCTTTGGATGCCCCTACTTACTTCAGTATTACCTTGTTGACAAAACGGGACACACACCCTTTTAGCTCAAAAAGCAAGTAGATCTAGAAGTTGCACAGATTTAAAATAAGGTTAATCAAAACAGACGACACTATGAAGCTTTAAAAAATAAAAAACAACTATTTCAGCACACGAGGGAACTTCATCAAGGAACATTTTTATCAGAGAAAACAGTGTGGAGATGAAAGGCATCATGTCCGAGATCCCGCTCAGAGTGGGTTTCTCTGCTGGGAAAGGGTGTTACGAACAAGTTTTCCACAATCATTGCTAGAATAGTCTACAATCCATTAGAATTCACCTCAAAAATGACGCGACCCCTCATGACAATTTATCCATTAAGAAAGTCTTTAAAAATTTTTCGATCCGTTTTTCATCTGTATAGAAAAAAACGGAAGACTTTGCCCGATTTCAAGAAAAAAGAGATTGTAAACACTCTGAGCTCCTTACAAGAAGAGCTCTTGCACCGGGATCGGGAGCAGGCAAGTCGCTACGCCCGTGCTGCACAGATTTGGGCAAAAAATCACCTTTCTAGATCTTTTATAGAGAAGATGCGTCATCTCGTTTGCTCTTTCGCCCTCGCCCTACTCGTCGCAATGCTCGTCCGTAGCATTTGGTTTGAACTCTACGAAATTCCCACGGGATCTATGCGCCCTACACTTAGAGAAAAAGACCGTCTCGTAGTTTCAAAAACCGCTTTTGGAATCAACATCCCTTTTTATGCTGGTCATTTCTCATTCGATCCGAATCTGATGCAACGTCTGGGCACGGTCATTTTTAGAAGTGAGGGAATCGACCTCCCCAATCTCACCACACGATACTTTCACCTCTTTCCAGGTAAAAAACAGTTTGTGAAGAGGCTTATTGGGAAACCCGGAGATACCCTTTATTTTTACGGGGGACAGATCTACGGCATGGATCAATACAGATTGGATATCTCTTCTGATCTGCAGAAAAAGGAACTCTCAAAAATTGATCATGTCCCTTATATTTCCTTCAATGGCCGTGTCAACTTGCCAAGCAAAGCTAAAAATGGAATGTATTCACCTGCTGTTCTCAGTCAGATGAATCAAAAAGTGGCACGCCTTTCCATCGATAGCTATGGTAGAGCCAGAGGAAATTTACTTGAGCCCTATCGATCTAATATAAAAGATTACTACGAGCTTTGGGGATTTAATACCTACGGAATGGCCCGTGTGCTCACCAAGCAAGAAGTATCCAAGTTTACTGATACCTCATTGGATCAACTAGAAGATGCTCCTCTTTACATGGAAATTTTCCATCATCCCAGCGTCAAACACCCCACCATCCAAACAGATCAGAGTGGACGTCCCTTCCCAGGAGTAGGTCTGAGCCGAGCTGTTTTACCTCTAAAAAACGAACACTTAAAAACGTTGATGCATCACCTCTACACGTCCCGTTTTACCGTAGAAGAAGGCATGGCCTCGCGCTTTGATCGCCTCTTGAAAGCAGGGTCAGCATGCAGAGTATGCGTCCCTCTACCTGGTGTTCCGGATGGAACCTACGAATTTTATTATGGTAAGGGGTACCAAATCCATTTTGGAGGTATTGCACAACAACTCGCCCCAGATCACCCTCTATATGCTTTCTCTCCCGAGCGATTTCAAACTCTGTTCAATCTCGGTATCGAATGGATCAACCCAATGAGGTCAAACGAAAAGGAACCGATACTTTTTCCCTCTCGCTATGTATACTATCGGAATAAAAATCTCTATGCACTAGGATCTTTGTTCATGAAAAAAGAAGATCCTACCTTGCTTCGCTTTATCGAAAATGAGTACCTCAAAGAGCAAAATTCCCCCGCTTATCGTCCCTACCTTGCCTTCGACGATGCTCCTCCACCTAAGGAGAAAGATGGTAAGATCAATAAGGAGTTTCTCGAGCAGTACGGCATTACGGTCCCTGCGGGCCATTATCTCGTTTTGGGAGATAATTACGCCATGAGCGCCGATAGCCGTGACTTCGGATTTGTACCAGAATCTAGCATCCGTGGAGCACCTGTGTGGATTTTTTGGCCACCCGGCAATCGCTTTGGAGGCGTGCTACAAATGGCCCACCCACTCTTCAATTTTCCCCGTATCATCGTGTGGTCACTAGCTTTTGCCTTGATCTGCACCGGAGCTTTCCACTACTACAAGCGGACCCATCTGAAGCTACCTGTACAGATCGATGACTAGCTCAACGCAGGCTCAGGCCCCTTCTATCCGCTTGTCTCGGACTCGCTTTGCGCTGATTTGGATGAATTTGACAAATGAGCCTTTTATTGCCCTTTATATGCTAACCCCGTTTATCATGCGCAAAAGTCTCGACGCGAGCATCTTGCAGATCACTCTGTTTTTTAGCCTAAAATCAGTGCTTCCCCTCTTCTCGTTTTATTGGAGCTCTAGTCTAGCGCGCCAAAGACAAAGACTGCTTCCCAATTGTCTTTGGGCTTGGACCATCGGACGTGTCCCCTTTTTGCTTCTTCCATGGATCAAAAGCGTGTGGTTCTTGATTTTCGCCGGAGCCGTCTATCAACTTTTCTATCGTGCGGGCATCCCTTCTACCATGGAAATTCTAAAACTTAATATCGGTAAAAAGCGGCGAGAAACACTCTTTTCCCGACTTTATGTCTTAAGCATTGTAGAAAGCATTGTCTTGGGAAGCTTCATCGGCAAGCTTTTAGACATGCACCCCAGTACCTGGAAGATGCTTTTTTTCTTAGCAACCCTCCTTTCTTTTTCCAGTATCTTCATGCAAATGAGGATTGCCCTTCCCCCAAACCTAGCAGTCGACAAAAAAATTCCTCAAATCACAACCAACCCTCTTGTTCAACCGATCAAAGATTGTATCTATTTGATGCGCTCGCGCCCTGATTTTGCCCATTTTCAATGGGGCTTTATGATTGGGGGGATTGGTCTCCTGCTTTCGAAGCCGACTCTCGCCCTCTTTTACACAGATGTATTGGATCTCTCACACCATCAAATCGCAACGGCTCGCTACATGTGGACAGGATGCGGCGTGATCGCCTCTTTTCTCCTTTGGCGCGGTGCGCTCAACTTGATTTCTATCCGAAAACTGACCGCTTGCATCACTTTGATCTTTAGCTTTTTCCCCCTGCTTCTTCCCTACGCTCAGAAAAATCTTTTGTGGATCAACGTCGCCTTTTTTGTCTATGGCATCGCGCAGACGGGGAGCCATTTGATTTGGAACCTATCGGGCACCTTTTTTGCGCGAGACGAAGATAGCTCAAAATTCACGTCAGTGAACATCTTAATGCTCGGTCTAAGGGGTCTCATCGGACCCATTTTAGGGGGAGTCTTATTAAAAAAAGCAGGCCCATTCCCCGTGCTTTTTGCCAGCAGTTTGATATGCGTTAGCGCCACCATCTACATGCTGGTAAAAAAACCAACACCTCAGATAGCAACTCAGGACTAGCTCTGTGGACGACATGCCAGTTGCCCGTGGCAAGCCACGAGCCAAAGTGCCCGCAAATTAATGCTTTGCATCCCCGAATTTAATTGGATGAACCTCTTCATTTTCAGGCGGCTTTTTTCCCATGTTTCCGATTTTTGTGTTTAGACCAAAAGGCTTGATTAGCCCAGTAACTAGACCAATAAGTTGCACTCCACTTATCGTTTTGTGTAAACGGGTTCCATTTATTGCCCCCAAAATGGATGATCTTCCCGTAGGGCTGACTCCGCACCATCTTCACAGCCATCACCATCATTTTCTTATCTTTACGTGTAGATTTGACCGGTTCATTGGGGATCCACCACCGGTTGCGGTAATAATACTTTCCCCGTTTTTTCTCACAATTTGCTAAATTTATTCCTTTTGTCATTATTATATTTCCTCCTAATTATTGGACTTGATTTTTTTATAATTAAATAGGGATTTTTTAATCAAAAAAACTTTGTTCCTCAGCTCATTTTGCTATACAAGAAACACAAACTTTTTTATACCTTCGTGAAGAGGTATCCCGCGTTTGATCGGCATAAACTCCTCAAATCGAGGATTTCCTCATAGTATAATCGACACAACACCCTTGAGATGGGATGTCGACATGAAGGATCGAATCATCTTTGAGACACAAGGGGAACGCACTATCACCCCTGTATACTTCGATCTCAATTTGATACAAGACCCCTTTTTCCTCACATTTTGCCAAGAGCTCGCCCACCCTTTGGCACTGATCACCGATTCCGATGTCAACGAATATTATGGACGCCTTCTCTTTAAATTGATCAAAAAAAGGGGATGTGATGTGACATCACATCTCTTTGCAGCAGGGGAAAAAAGTAAAAATCGCAGTGTAAAAGCAAGGCTGGAGGACTCCCTTTTCAGAGCGGGACATCGGCGGGATAGTTGTTTGATTGCCTTAGGGGGAGGCGTGACAACTGACCTCGTTGGTTACATTGCAGCCACTTTTTGCAGAGGAGTGCCTTATCTCTCCATTCCAACATCTTTGCTCGCCATGGTGGATGCCAGTATGGGAGGTAAAACGGGTGTCAATCTCCGCTTTGGGAAAAATCTCATCGGCGTAAATTACCCTCCCCTCGCGATCTTTATCGATTTTTCTACCTTACGCACACTTTCCGACGATCAGATGCGAGAGGGGTTAGCCGAAATCATCAAACACAGCTTGATCACTCATGCCGAGCTTTTTCATCATCTACACAGCAACCTCGAGAAATGGAGAAAAAAAGAGATCCCGTTTATCAAGCACATCGTGTACACGAGCTGTCAGCTGAAAAAGAACATTGTCATTGCCGATATGCGAGAAACGGGAAGACGCCGCATACTCAACTTTGGTCACACCATTGGCCACGCCATAGAAGTCGCAGAGGGATATCATATTTCTCATGGAGAAGCCATTGCCATTGGCATGATTGTCGAAGGTCTCATTAGTTACAAACTCAACAAAATCACGGCATTTGCATTCGATAAAATCTACCACATCTTCCGCTTGTTCGGTTATAGGCTCGCCCTCTCGAACACAATCACCACGCAAAGAATGCTCGATGCCATGCGCTACGATAAAAAATCTAAACAGTGCGTCCCTCAATTCGTCATCCTCAATGATGTAGGAGCAGTCGAACCATTTCAAGGGATGTATTCCACCCAAATTGAAGTGCCCCTTTTACGTGAGGTTTTAAACTGGATGATCGCCGAGTTTTCTAAGGACAGCATATGAAACGCTACCACATTAAAAAGAGTGCGCTCTGTGGATGTGTTGAAATTCCAGCTTCCAAATCACACACCCTTCGTGCTCTTTTGTTTGGTATGATGGGCCAAGGAAAGACAATAGTCCGCCGCTACCTGCAGTCTCCCGATTCCATCGCCATGATCGAAGCAATTAAAAATTTTGGAGCAAAGGTCGACATATTTCCAGACAGAGTAGAGATACAGGGATTGAGTGGTCAATTGCAAGCAGCAGAAGATGTCATCTATGCGGGGAATTCAGGCCAAGTTCTACGCTTTATAGGGGCACTTGCAGCTATGCTCCCCACCTACACCGTCGTGACAGGGGATCATTCCATTCGTCACCAAAGACTGGTCAAACCTTTGCTGGACGGTCTTAAATCACTCGGTGTATTTGCAACAAGTGCGCGACTCGATGGATTTGCCCCCATTCTCATCAAAGGACCTTTGAGAGGGGGAAAAACGACATTGGACGGCAGAGATTCACAACCAGTTTCAGGGCTTTTGATAGCCACATCTTTTGCAGACAGCCCTACCGATATTTATGTGAAAAATCCTGGAGAGACATCGTGGATTGATCTGACCCTTCATTGGCTAAACTGTCTCGGTCTTTCATGTGAACACACACACTACACACACTACCATGTCCCGGGTGGCATGTCTTTTCAAGGTTTTGATTATACTGTTCCGGGAGATTTCAGCTCTTTAGCCTTTCTCTTGGCAGCAGCACTCATCACAGATTCAAAACTGACATTAGGTAACGTGGATATGCTAGATATTCAGGGGGACAAAAAAATCATTGATATCCTGATTGCAATGGGCGCTCACATCACAATTGACCAGAAGAACAAACAGCTCGACGTCGAAAGAGGCAGTCGGTTGAGGGGCACTCGTATTGATATCAACGATTGTATCGACGCTCTGACAATATGTGCTGTCATCGGATGCTACGCAGAGGGAAAAACAGAAATTCAAAATGGGGCGATTGCTCGACATAAAGAGTGTGATCGAATCCACGCCATTACGAGAGAGTTGAAGAAGATGGGAGCCAATATCCAAGAACGGGAAGATGATCTTCTCATTTACCCCTCTTCCCTCGAGGGAAGCACTGTCGCAACATATGGAGATCATCGAATGGCTATGTCTCTTAGCGTGGCGGCCCTTGGAGCAATAGGAGAAACTATCGTGCGGGATACGGAGTGCGTGGCTAAAACATACCCGAACTTTGTTGCCCATCTTCGAAAACTAGGGGCCCATCTACAGGAGAAAAGATGAATATCATACTTTTTGGAATCAAAGGGTGTGGAAAGACCACCTTCGGAAAAAAAATTGCTTCAAAACTCAACCGGGCCTTTATCGATACAGACACCCTTGTTGAGGATCTCTATCACATTCATTGCGGGCGGAGAATGTCTTGTAGCAATATTTTTCTCGAAGTGGGAAGTGCTGGATTTCGAGCGCTTGAGTACGAAGTGATTCAATCCCTTCAAGACGTGCAACATTCGGTAATTGCCGTGGGTGGCAGTGCGATGATTTCCATAGAAAATGTCGAGGCACTGATGAAAAGTGGAGCGTTATTCCATCTTGTATACGAAAAAGAACCATTGAAAAAGCGGGTTCTCTCAGGTGAGGAGCTTCCAGCTTTTCTCGATCCCAATGACCCAGAGAACTCCTTTAATAAAATGTACGACGAAAGAAGCGAATTCTACCACAGGCTAAATGCTCATGAGATCGACGTCACATACATGAAAGACCGAGATGTCGTTGACACGATCTGCAACAAATTCGAGCGAGATAGGGGGAAAAAAGAAAGACATGGGAAGTAACACATTCGGACAGCTCTTTCGGATGACTACATGGGGCGAATCACACGGAAAGGGGATCGGTGTAGTCATCGATGGGTGCCCCGCAGGGGTGGCTCTTGCAGAAGAAGATGTGAATCTAGAGCTAAAAAAGCGGCGAGGGGGACAAACCCCCTACACTTCCTCCCGAAGTGAACAAGACAAAGTGATCATCTACTCCGGTACCTTTGAAGGCATCACGACCGGGTCTCCGATCTCTATGATGATTCACAATCGAGATGTTGACTCTTCAAAATATGAACCGATCAGAGATGTACTGCGCCCGGGCCACGCTCAATTTACTTATCTCGAAAAGTACGGGCTCTTCGACTATCGCGGAAGTGGGCGCTCCTCTGCCCGTGAAACCGCCTGTCGTGTGGCTGCAGGTGCTGTTGCCAAAAAAATCTTATCTCACTTTGGAGTCCACCTCATCGCTTACATCAGTGAGATCGGCGGCATTCGCATAGACAAGCCACCACATTTTGATCTGTTTAAAATGAGAAAAGAAATAGACGCAAGTCCCATTTTTTGTCCAGATGCACATGCAGCTCTATCCATGATGAACACCATTTTAGCAGCTAAAAAAGAGCGGGACTCACTTGGGGGTATCGTCGAATGTATCACGGTCAACCTTCCCGCAGGACTTGGAGATCCCGTCTACGAAAAGCTCGAAGCAACACTGGCCAAAGCCATGATGACCCTTCCAGCCACAAAAGGGTTTGAAATTGGTTCTGGTTTTTCCGCTGCCCGCATGAAAGGATCTGAGCACAATGACCCGTTTTGCTGCGATGAGTCGGGCAATATCTTTACAAAAACCAATTTTTCAGGTGGTGTCCTAGGGGGAATTTCAACGGGATCTCCCCTGATTTTTCGCGTCGCCTTCAAGCCCGCCTCGGGGATCGAAAAAAAACAAACAACCATCGATACCAAAGGGAATAAAAAGAGGTTTCAACTTCCCCGAGGCTCGCGTCACGATCCTTGTTTAGCCATCCGCGCCGTCCCGATTGTGGAGAGCATGACTGCCCTTGTCTTGACAGATGCCCTTTTGCTCAATCGCTCTTCCCGTTTACATGATTAATCCTTCACGCAAATCGGTCGGCAACCTATTCACCTCTATCCACAACATGGGATTTTGATTCAGACGAGACAATGGACATGCTTTAGCCTCTGCTCATTTAATCAAAAAAATTTACATTTAAATGAGTCTAGACTAGAATGGGACGAAACATAGAAAACGTGGGTGTGTAAAATGAAAAACTTCTTCTTAGCTTGCGTGCTCTGTTTGGGGTCGACCACCGTTTCTCATGCTGATCTGCCCGACGTTTCTTCTCGACAAGAAAACATCATTCTCACCGAAGGAATGCATTACCTCTTGGGAAGAGGTTTCGACGGATCGGTTGTCGAGCTCGAAAATGGAGCTCAATTTGAAATTGCACCTGAAGATCAAGGCGAAGTGCGCAGGTGGAAGACGTATGCCATCTTGACAATTTCGCCCAATTCCTACTGGTTTTCGGATCATGACTTTCTTTTGACTAACTGGCACACAAACACACACGTGCTTGCTAGATACTCAGCTAGTCCCTCTTTAACCAATCCATTCACCTACTTTGTTCAACGAATTCATCCTTGGTCTGGAGAAATGGTTTTGACCGATTTAGCGGGCAAATTTACGTTTTGGAAGATAGATCTTCAAGACGCCGCATACGCCCGAGATTGGCAGCCAGGCGATACTGTCATCGTCGGTCATTATGATAATTGGTATTCAAGATTTTTATCGAACAAGAGATATGTTCTCATAAGTTATGAGAACAGCAATAGGGTAAAGTTCGTCCGAGCAGATCCGGACTCTTGATCGAGTGAAAGGTCTGTGCTTACCAAACCCGGTATTTGGAAAGATCAATAATGGGAACAATGAAAACATTTCTTTCTAATCTTAAAATTGGAGCAAGAACATGACGCATACAATCCTTGGACATCATAGAGCATTCCCCCTCGTAGACCATGTCAATTGGGCTGCATCTTCCGGCATAACTGAGCAGATAGCCGGTCCTATGCCATCTGCTAACCGAACCGCGAGTGCCACCCTTTCCGTTTTTCAATGCTCAGCGATGCCGGGAAAAAGGGCAATTCTGTGTATTGCTTTGGGGATAATGGCGACCACTTGTTTTGTTTTTCAGAAGACTGTGAAAAAAATATTTAATTTTGTTTTTGAAAAACTGCGCCAAACTTGGAACACCTCGTTAAATCCTCAGAATAAAAGCAGATCGCGTTACGTCTCTTCATCGCCATCCTATTGCGACACATCAGATTATTTCTTTTCATCGTCACCCCATCAGGATTCTTTTTCAACCCTGGATGATGACAGAGAGGTTAGTCTATGCATGGGATCTGTCGATTCGGGACCCAGGGCGGATATTCGATGATTCGGGATGCTTCTTTCTCTCCGTCAAATTCCTGTCCTCCCGCCTCCTTTCATCGGGATCGTCAAAAAGCTTCCTCTTTTGTCAAAACTGAGAAGCTAGCCGATGCAATGCCATCTTCTATCCGAACCAAAAGTGCTGTCCTTCCGATTTTTCAATGCTCAGCGATGCCAGGTAGGATACTGCCGTTTCTTATCGTTTTGGTGGTGTCCATCACTTATTGTGGTTTTGAGGCTTTGAGAAAAATATTTAACTGGATCTCTTGTAGTTTTTCTTTAATTCGGATTACTTCTTTTTCTTCATCGAATTCCTCTCCTCGAGCCCCTCTTCATCAACACTTCAGGGAGGTCGTTCCCCCTTTTCCCCGCGCAGCTATTGTCAATAACAACGAGCACACTACGGGTATATATGGAAGATATGTCGATCAAGGGCCTAGAGCAGTGCGTCGCACTCCAACCCAGGGGGCTTCTTTTTCTTCATCGAATTCCTCTCCTCGAG
>Ga0126343_10000004_pt1 | contig 96382 bp, 83 predicted proteins | sample Cyp2metagenome_FD_92531 | JGI IMG/M metagenome (GOLD analysis project Ga0126343, IMG submission 92531) | Coral microbial communities from Lord Howe Island, Old Settlement Bay, Australia - Cyphastrea 2 metagenome | ecosystem: Host-associated > Invertebrates > Cnidaria > Coral ...
CCCCAGCGCCGCTCCACCACCGCCTCCTCCCCCTTTGTTATGCACAGCTGTTCCACTCCCTCCTCCAAATGGGCTCGTTCCCGGAAGGACATTGAGCCCTTCTTGAAAATTGCCTCCCGCTCCCCCACCTCCCGCTCCAAATCCTCCATCCCCTCCTTGATTTTGCCCTGTGTCTGCGTTCTGAAGGAGGGCTAGCGTACTTGCACCTCCTCCTCCTCCTCCCCCAAATCCTCCTCGCCCTCCATCTCCCCCATCAGGCGTGACACCTTGTATAGATGATCCACCCCCACCCCCACCTCCCGCTCCAAAACCACCTGTGCCCCCCGAGCCTCGTGTAGTTCCCCCTTGGCCACCACCACCTCCTCCTCCTGCATCCCCTCCATCTCCCCCATTCCCCCCTTTTGATCCAGAATAAGGGGTGCTTCCACCACCCCCACCACCAAAACCGCTACCCCCATTTCCACCAGAGCCACATTGGATCGATTTTCCCACACGACGAATGGCTTGCCCACCACCCCCACCACCCCCACCCGGACCCGATCCCCCATCCGCTATCACTACCGGATCTTCATTAGGATTATAAGTTTTACCACCCTGGCCTTTCAAAGCTCCCACCGCACCGCTGCCTCCCCCTCCACCTGCAGCAGCATCTAAATATAGGTTTCCTCCTGTTCCCCCCTTCCCACCACCACTGCCCTCACCACCCGTCCCTCCGTTGTTGAAAGCATCCCCTCCGTTCCCCTGATCCCCACTGCCTCCTGCTCCGCCATACTTGCGTGCCACTCCTCCGGCATAACCACCACCACCACCTCCTCCTCCTCCTCCTGAGAAGTCTTTGCTAATACCACCCCTCCCTCCTGCACCCCTCAGTCCGCTTCCTCCAGCGCCACCAGCACTACCCCACGCCCCATCCGTATCGAATCCCGCTCCAGAGCTTCCTGAGATGCCCCCTGAGGTGATTCCTCCTTTACCTCCCCTCAAACTACCACCACCATGACCACCGAAGCTCATCAAGGACGGTAGAGTAACTGTGATTTCCGATTCTGACGCCCCTTGCCCACCACTCGATTTACAAGATGAAAATGTCATGTCAATTAAAATGGCTTCAGCTGTTTCGTTCAAAAAAAGAGCGCCTCCAGCACCCAACCCACCACCACCCCCACCATTACCACCCGCTGGTCGTGAGCCAGGGAAAAAAGAACCACCATCACCACCCTTCGCATGAGCATTTTCGACCTTGAGGTTTTGGATCGTCACTACACCATTTCCCTTTCGAATGAAAAATCCCGGAACGGGTCCACCCGCTCCTGCCTTAAGCGTCCCACCCTGTCCATCAATGGTAAATGTGTGTCCAGTGGGCCTAAAAACAGAATCCGCATTTAAAGGATGATATAACTTTTGGTACTCAATCACTTTCCCTGGAGTAAATGTGACTAAAGCTGTCTCTCCTTTATTGAGAGCTGCAATTGCGTTTCGTAAATCTTCATCGCTGTCAACAGGATCTCCAGGTCGCCAAGAAAATAAGGGAGAATAGATGGAAAAAATGAGCAGAAAAAACATGAGGAACGGGCAGAACATCAATGAACACTCTCTTTCTTACTTTAGTTTGCACATTTGAGAAAAATGCTTAGATATTTCACAGCATACTTTCTTATACAGCAAGGTGTATCTTCTTAGATCATTAAAATCAAATAAAATTTTGTTCTATTGTTATTTCTATTTAAATTAACTTCCATTTTATCTATCTAATAAAATGCAAGGTCAAATCTTTTGTCAGCACGTAGCTGTGATCATGAGGACAAGGGCTAACTCAAACACCACAAGTTGAAATCAATAGATGACGCAAAAAAGAAATTTATATAATACTAACATGTGGAAGCAGTTTCTCAAAGAGGAGATGCAGAGAATGGGAAAAGAACTAAGGCGAGTTTCTGATCCCAAAAAGAGAGAGGAATGCAAAGACCAGCTCATCTGGCTCCGCCAACAGATAATGCACTTTGAACAAACAGATCATTTTGAACATCTTCGAGCAAGTTTTGAGTGGGTGGTATGCAATTTCAACGAGAAGCTGAAACCAAAACACCGTTTTAAAGATAGGCCTTAAAAAAATGCTGAGCTCTTGAAAAGAACTCAGCATTTTTCTCCCGGCTCCACCCAAGAGCCGTGCGCTTTGATGAGCTCAATGAGCCTGTGATCAGCTTCTGCAAAAGGGATGTATCTTTCCACGCAGGTCTTGCCCACGTACAAATCGACATGCCCTTTACGGGATCCAACATAACCAAAATCAGCATCAACCATCTCTCCTATCCCATTAACGGCGCATCCCATAATGGCGATTTTGACCCCTGGAAGGTGACACGTTTGCGATCGAATCCGTTTTGCCACCTCTTGCAGATCAAATAAGGTGCGCCCACAACCAGGACAGGACACGAACTCCGTTTTTGAAGTGCGCATAAGACACGCTTGCAAGAGGCTAAAAGCAAGCGCACGATCTGACATGAGCACTCCCTCTCCATAACCATCGAGCAGCAAAGCTCCAAGCTCTGCTGCAGAATGTATGAGCAAGTCCTCTCGGCAGAGATCGTGCTTTCCCACTAAAATTACTGGGATATCGATATTGCTCTCATCGAGCCAGCGAAAAAAATGGCGTCCTCGATGCAACGCAAATGAGGTCATCTCAAGGAGAATCAACCGAACCCGACATGTTAAAAGAGAGCTCCATGTGGTGGGATTGCCATCTTTTACCCACGCGGCATCTGCCTTTTTGTCTAGGTGTTCAACCGCTTTAACGAGGAGAGTCTCTTTTGGATCGGACGTAGTTTTAAGAACACCCACACCACATCGCTTTGAAAGATGCAAAACGGCATCCGCTCTTGCCACTCCTTGCCCTAGATCTAAACAGTGATGATTGATAAACACCGACCCATGCGGATGCAGAACTGGATCTCGTTTCACAAGTCGCCTTTCAAATTGAGGCCACTTTAAGTGGGGATGAGCCGACGAATTCATTCCCTGAACCTGATAAGACTTGGCGAAACGCACCAGCCGTTGACAGGGATCTATTTCGGCTAATGGATCTTCAGTAAGCGACACCCGAATAGTATCACCCAATCCATCCAAAAGGAGGGATCCAATCCCAACAGCCGACTTCACACGACCATCCTCTCCCGCACCCGCCTCCGTGACACCGAGATGCAACGGATAGTTCCAGCCCAATTTGATCATTTCCCGTACGAGGAGACGGTAGGCTTCAACCATCACGCGGGGGTGGCTCGATTTCATGGAAAAGATAAAATCGTGATAGCCTCGCTTTCGACAGACACGGGCAAACTCAAAAGCTGATTCGACCATTCCAAGTGGGGTGTCACCAAACCGATTCATAATCCGATCGGACAAAGACCCATGATTCGTCCCAATCCTCATGGCTCGCTTGAGTTTGAGACATTTGTCGACGAGCACGCCAAAGACTTCGTCGATTTTTGCAAGCTCATTTTGATAAGCAACTTCATCATACTCGGCCACTTTAAAGGTGGCCGGGCGGTCCACAAAATTACCCGGATTCACACGCACTTTGTCAACAAAATCGACGACCATGATCGCCGCTGGAGGATAAAAATGAATATCGGCCACAATGGGGACCAAACATCCCTGCCGAACCAAAGCATTTTTGATCGCCTCACAAGCGATTGCTTCCCTTTTTCCCTGCACCGTGATACGAACAATCTCACAGCCAGCATCAACAAGACGCATAATTTGCTCAGTCGTAGCCCGTACATCTTTTGTATCGGTGGTCGTCATCGATTGAATGCGAATGGGATGATTTCCCCCCACCCCTATATTGCCCACTTTGACTGCCCGCGTTTTCCAACGGCAAATCTGGTCGATGCTCTCTGAAGATGGTCCCAATATTACCTCCCTATCCCATGTCGATAAAAGCTTGACATCATCAATAAAAAACCTAAGCATTGGCTATAAGCGGAGAATAGACGTAAGCTAATGGAACATGTTGTCAATACCCTGATCCCCCTTTTTGCTCTTATCGTGCTTGGTTATTTAGTTAGAAGATTCAACCTGCTCGGTGTGAAGAGCGCGAAGATCTTGAACATTTTTGTCATGAAAATTGCTCTGCCTACCCTCATTTTTGGCTCGGTTGCCACTCAAAGGCTTAGCGCTATTTTAAATTGGCGCTTCATGTTGGCGTTCTCACTGATTTTGTTGATTCCCTACATCTGCTCTTTTTTTATCGGACGGATCCGCAGGTCTGAGTCTTCGTCACAATCCGCCCTGAGGGCACTCGCTCTCTCACTTCCCAATATTGGTTATCTCGGCATTCCCTTGATGCGTGCCCTTCATGGACAAAAAGGGGTCCTGATCGCTTCCATTGCCACCTTTCTCTCCGTGCTAGTCATTGTACCCACAATGATCATTTGTGACACCGGTAAAAAAAGAGGAGATACCATCAAAACAATGATACAAAAAACCGCGCTTACCTGTTGCACAAATCCTCTGGTGATCGCCGTAGCCTTGGGCTTTCTTTACTCGTTACTCCGCATTCCCATGATAGGCACTTTGCAAATGTTTATTCAACTCATCGGGAACGTGGCAGACCCTTGTGCTCTGTTTGCTCTTGGAGAGCTCATCTTTGGCCAATCCCTAAAAAAAGGATTACGAGAAGTGGGCCTAAATTCATTCATGAAACTGGCCGCTCAGCCATGCATTGGACTTGTTCTCCTTTGGGGGCTCGAAGTCGAAAAGACGTGGGCTATGGGTGGATTTTTGCTCAGCGCACTTCCCACAGGGATCATCGTGTCAGTTCTAGTCGATTATTACCAAACCTATTTTTGGCGCGGCCTGACCACCATTTTGGTGACAACGCTTCTATCTTTTGGCACACTTTTATTTGCATTTTATCTCTCCTCAAAAATTTGGGGTTCTCCGTTAGGTTAAACTCTTTATTTTATCTCCTGTAAAAACGCCTCCGTTTCACCCCAAGGGAAAGAAACGGAAAAGGTTTTTTGCAGCTCAAAAGCGTTGCTCTTAGTATCATCGACGAGGGGATAGCTGACACTGATCACACGCGTTTTTTTGGGAAAAACGGCGAGTTGGCGCACCACTTGATTGATCTCTTGATCCCGAAGGCACGTTCCGTAAAGGTAGACGAGATCCGCTTGCGGCCATTTTATCTCCAGCATATTTGCGCATGTAAAATGCACGCTCTTCACGCAATGCTCAAAAGCCACATGTTTGGCAAGCTTGACAAATTGAGGGATTCGCTCAATTCCAATGACCCGGCAACGATAAAAATGAGATAGAAAAAATACGCCTCGCCCCCTACCGCATCCCAATTCAAGCACTGTGTCTCCAGGTTGAATGTCTGCCCATTTGGCAATCCTTTCCAAGGTGGAAAGGGGGGTTTCTCCGTAAGTATGAAGGTCCTCCTCTCTGCGATATTTGAGATACCTTCGGCTGATGCGATAAGGACTACGCAACAGGTATTTTCTCAAAATGGCACGGTCAATGGCGGCAAACTTGGGATCTCGGTAATAGATTTTTCGAACCTCTCGCATGCGCTGCAGGTCATACCAAGCGTACCGAAAGTAATCGACAGCCCACATCACTTCGGCTACCAGTTGATGTGCTGTCCCGGCTCAATCAACCGAAAGCCGCGGGGATGAATGCGTGCTTTTTCTAGCGCCCGATGAAGGTCATAGGGAGGCTGGCGTAGAGATTCACCTGATAGACGAAATGTTTTAAAGTGCATGCCAATACTCATTTTAGAACCCACGTCTTTGTGAATAAGAACAGCTTTTTCTGGATTCACGTGAACCGGATCCATGAATCGAGCGGGAAGATAGGCTCCTATCGGGATCAAACTCAAATCCATTTCTCCAAATCGGCGTCCAATTGCCTTGAAATCGCTGCCATTGTAGCCAGTATCTCCGACGAAGTAAAGCCTCTTATTTTCTCCTTGGAATCCTTTAAAATCGACGACATATCCCGCCCAAAGGGTTTTGTTTCCATCAAAAAAAGTGCGTCTGGAAAAATGTTGCGCAGGAACCGCGGTAATGACGACGACGGAAGACTTTTTTTTCTCAGAATCGAAATCCAAAACAGTTTCCTGCCACCAGGCTAGCTCAATTGGGTGGCGCACTCCTTGCTTGTGCATCCATTTGCCCAATCCAATGGGAACAATCCATTGCGTCAAAGGGCTGTGATCGCTCAATTTCCTTACCGTCTTGCGATCCAAATGGTCGTAGTGGTTGTGACTGATCAAAACAACGTCAATCTGGGGCAATTCTGTGAGTTTAAGCCCTGGCTCATGATGTCTTCGGGGTCCCAAAAAGGAACAAGGGGAGCAGCGTTGACTCCAAATAGGATCTGTCAACAGATACTTTCCCCGCACTTGCATTAAGAAACTGGAGTGATTGATCCAACATGCGGTGGGTCTTTCCATGTCGATCTGTTTTTTAGGATTTGGGTACTCAAACGTTTTTGGCACTTTTTTGGGGGGTCTTGGATCATCATAAAAACCAACTTGCCATAGAAAAAGGGCAAGTAATCCCCTTTTTGCATCTTTACAGTGAGGATTAACAAACCGAGAACCGCTTTTATAAAAAGGGAGGAAATGATACTCCTCCTCATCTGGACGACATGCCATGAGCTTAGCTCGTTTGTGAGTTCAACTGTATAAATCTGGGGATTTGGTCCGTATATGAGGGGTCCCCTTCAAACTGCATGGGACCTGGGAACTGATAGTGATCGCCAAGTTCCCAGGTGGGTCTCATACGCTCAAGTGTTTTAAACGCTTCTTTACTTAGATTGACAAGCGTTTTTTGCACCACCGGCTTTCTCTTCCCTTTTCGCAACTCCATGTTCATCAAACTTGTGAGTGGCAAGGCGCATATTTCCCAATCTTCAACCGGTCTATGGAGCTCGGTGACGCACCCCATGTAGCCCGTCAATCCTCGTGCAACGAGCAGTGCGGATAAACGACCCAAACTATAACAATAGTTTGCATCAAAATTGGAAGGGAAAGCAGAACGTCCTTCATAGCCAAAGAAATGATGAACCGCTCGAAATGGGGTCTCGAAGCCCTGCTCATCGAGCCGCTTTTGCAATGCGCAGCTGAGTAGCTTTTCGGTTTGAATATGGGAGACTTGTACATTTCCATGTGGATCTCGATCTAAGAGAAGCTGGTCTTGAATCTCTCGAGGCAGATAGTCAAAGATTTTTTTCGATGTGTCCGAGAGTTTTTCGGGCGCGCTACCCCTCCTTTCTACAAGAACATTGAGCTCTTGGATGAGGATTTTGATTTCGGGAATGAACTCAATTAATCCTTCGGGAATCAGTACTAGACCGTAATTCTTCCCCCTCTTGCTTCTCTCTTCTACCATCACGGCTAATCCTTCAACCACGTCTTGCAACGTCCGATCTTTCATAGCCACTTCTTCTCCAATCAGCGCACAGTTGGGTTGGGTGTGCAGTGCACATTCGAGGGTAATATGGGAAGCAGAGCGGCCCATTAATTTGATAAAATGGGTATATTTTTTGGAAGAGAGTGCATCACGCGCAATATTCCCAATCATTTCTGAATAAACTTTACACGCAGTGTCAAATCCGAAAGACACGGGCACATACTCGTTTTGCAAATCACCATCAATTGTCTTTGGCAATCCGATCACTCGCGTGCGACATCCTCGATCTACCAAATATTCGGCAAGCAAGGCCGCATTTGTATTTGAATCATCCCCCCCGACAATCACGAGTCCATCGAGCTTGAGCAATTCGAATGTAGCACGTGCTTTTGCAAACTGCTCATCTTTTTCGATTTTAGTCCTGCCAGACCCAATCAAATCAAATCCCCCCTGATTGCGATAGTGTGCCACCCTTTCCTCGGACAAGATCTCATATCTTCCATCAATGATCCCAGATGGGCCATTTAAAAAACCAAATAAACGACTTGTTCGGTGCAGCGCAGTGAGCGCATCAAATAACCCAGTGATGACATTGTGCCCTCCGGGTGCTTGACCACCGGATAAGACAATCCCGACATTCAAAGGGTGCGATCTCTTGGATGTATCTAAATGGGGTCGCATGATGGGAAGACCATAGGTATGGGGAAACTGTTTTTCGATTTCCGAAGATGCACCGACTGACTTGGTGTTCCCCTCTCCAGAAAAACCGATGCGATCTAAAACGCGCAATGCATCTGGAAGATGTGGCATATAAGCCATCCTTTTTTTTTGCAGAGGGGTCATCGAGCACCGTCTCTTCCCTTCAAGGGCAAGGAAGCAAGCGTCTTTGGGAATAGACAAAACAACACGAAGTAGGAGAAGTCAAAACAAGTCAAAGAAAGCAACACTCACGCTCACTTTACGGTGTAAAACCGGCTTCCCATCGAGAACCGCACTTGAGCTTCAGCGGGAGGGGAGAACAAGCCTCACTGGCCTCATACCAAAACAATCAAGGGTATCAAAATTCACAATTTTTAAAAACGATTTTATCTGCAAAGCAAAGGGAGGGGAGGCATTAAACACTCCCACTGCGCCCACATTGGACTTGAGTGAGGTTACTTGCATTTTTCCTCTTTTTTATTTTATAATTCTCAGGTCATCCAATTGTTAGCACCGGGTGTGGAAAACGCTGCCTTCCCAGGGCTAAAGATCTCTTGTCTAAGGGCCTTGTTAAGGTAAACCTCATGTTTTAGGGACCTGACAAAGCATTTACAGCAAGTGAGTGTGATGGTATCCACATCACAATAATAGTCGGAAAAGACAGATCGTTGGGATGAATATTTTTTGAATAGGTGCTCTGCAAACAGCGCTCTTTTTCCAATCTGTTGGGTAGATATGGTTAAAAAATGGTAAAGAAATTTATTTTTGTCACAGGAGGAGTTGTCTCCTCTTTGGGGAAAGGGCTTCTTTCGGCTTCCATCGGCATGCTTCTCGAAAGCCAAGGTATGAAAATTGCCATGCTCAAATTTGACCCTTACCTCAACATTGATCCCGGCACTATGAGTCCTCTGCAACACGGAGAGATTTATGTCACAGAGGATGGCACAGAAACAGACCTAGATTTGGGCCATTACTACCGCTTTACTCAATCGCCGCTTTCCAAAATATCCAATATCACCGCTGGGAAAATTTACGATACCATAATCAAGAAAGAGCGCCGAGGTGACTACCTCGGCCATACCGTACAGGTGATCCCGCATGTCACCGAAGAAATCAAAAAGTCAATTCACCTGTGCGCAATGCAAGAAGAGGGAATCGAAGTGACTCTAGTTGAAATCGGTGGTACTGTTGGGGATATTGAATCTCAACCTTTCATGGAAGCCATCCGGCAATTTCATCTAGATCATCCGGGGGATTGTGTCAACATTCATCTTGCCTACGTCCCCTATCTCGGGGTAGCAAAAGAGATGAAAACCAAGCCCATGCAACACTCTGTCCAAATGCTGCGTAGCACGGGACTGTTTCCCGATCTCATTTTTTGTCGCTCAACAAACCCTTTGGAATCACCTGTAAAAGAAAAAATTTCCCTTTTCTGCAGCGTTCCCAAAAACCGCGTATTAGAAATTGTCGATGTCGCGTCCTCTATTTATGAGCTTCCCCTACACCTCATGAATCAAAAACTGGACCAGCAACTCAGTTCTTTGCTCGACCTTCCTCATCGAAACGTGGATGTCTCTAGGTGGGAAACATTGGTTGACGAGATCAAAAGACCCAAGAGCATCCTAACTGTCGGACTCGTCGGGAAATACATAAATCATCAAGACGCTTACAAATCGGTGAGTGAAGCGCTCTGCCACGGAGCTGTTGCGCACGGGGTACAGATTGATATCCGAGGGATAGATGTAGATGAACTCGACCAAAACAAGGTTGATGCATGTGATGGTTATCTAGTCCCAGGTGGATTCGGCAAGCGGGGTTTTGAAGGCAAATTACAAATTGCCCGTATGTGCCGCAAATATCACATTCCTTATTTTGGTATTTGCCTTGGGATGCACGCCCTTGTCGTTGAATTTTCGCAGTCTGTGCTTCAATTAGAAAGAGCTAATTCAACTGAAATAGATCCTCACACGCCAGATCCCGTGATTTCCCTGATGTCTGATCAAAAGCACATGAAAACTCTTGGAGGGACGATGCGCCTGGGAGCTTATTCATGCATGTTGAGATCACCAAGTAAAGCTTTTGAAACGTATGGAGAAGAAAAAATTTCTGAGCGGCACCGACATCGCTATGAATTTAACACTGCGTATCAAAAGTCATGCGAAAAAAATGGTCTTCTCGTCTCGGGAATGTGCCCGGAAAACGGGCAGTGCGAAATCGTTGAACTCTGCGATCATCCCTGGATGCTCGGTGTTCAATTTCACCCCGAGTTTAAATCTAAACTCAGTGATCCTCACCCCCTCTTTTCCGCCTTTGTTCAAGCCATGTTAAAGAAGAGAAAAATTGGGAAGAGTACTGGGTATTGATTATGGGGAAAAACGGATCGGCTTGGCGCTCTCCGACCCGATGAAGGTGCTCGCCTCTCCCTTCAAAACCATTTTAGCAAGTCAAAGTCGCGCCGAGACAGAGCGTGCTTTGCTCCGGGAAATTGCTAAGCATGACCTCGAAACGATCTTAATTGGGCTCCCTCTCCACCTATCGAACCGAGAAAGCGCCCTTTCACTTTTGGTTCGCAATCTCAAAACGGCTCTAGAAAAACAGGTGTCTACCCCAATTATTCTCTGGGATGAACGTCTCACTTCTAAGCAGATCGATCGCGCCATGATGGAAGGGGGTGTCAAGCGCAAAAAACGGCACACTCACATAGACGTCCTCAGTGCGACTTTGATCTTGCAAAGCTATTTGGACTTTCTTATGACGCGTTCACCCCCAGCTCTAACTCAGCTATCATGCTCTCGCTTGCCCGGGAAAGCGAGAGAGTAGTCACAGATGTTTAGAGGTTCAACACTCAAACTACTCTGGATTGAGAGCGTCACACCTCAGCAATTTTCGCCTCTAATTCCTTTGGGAACGCATTCCTACTTATCTTCCCCCTTGATTTATGCACTCACCCTGCTGCTCTTTCTTGTTCATACTTCCTCAGCACTCTCCTAAAATGCCTCTTTGCAACTCCTCCTAGCTCTTTTGCTCCTAGTGACATTTTTATTTCTCCTCTGCTTGTTGCTATCAACGCGCCGAGCTTTTTCAATTCCTCTGCTGTCATCCTTATCTCCATTTCGCTCCATTCAAGTATTTATAACCAAAGGGGGACGTGATCACGTTGCCGTTACAGTTGACAGATTTGCGTTGACAGAAAAAAAGTAGAATAGCACGCTCCCATCCGTGTGCTTTCTTTGCCCAGCTTGCGCACATACACTCTTGAAAGTGGAACAGATCATGCTCAAAGAACGATCTTCCGTAGCTTTTTTGTGAGCAAGACAACTCTGGACTCAAAGGATTATTTTTATTGTGAATTTATCAGCGCATCCCCTTGAAGAACCAGGGTACACGCCCCGCATATTGGACCCCTGCATCCTGGTAATTTTTGGAGCAACAGGTGATTTAACTGAAAAAAAATTGATGCCTGCGGTCTATAACTCGAAAAGAGAAGGACAACTCCCCACCAATTTTGTGTGTTGCGGTTTTGCCAGGAGGGAAAAAACGCACGATTGCTTTCGAAGTGAAATGAAAGAGGCCGTGCGCAAGCACTCACGTATACAACCTCTAGACGAAACAGTGTGGAATTCCTTTCAAGATCAACTCTTTTATCATCAATCCTATTTTGATGAAGATCGAGGATATGAACGTCTTGCCCAGCTGCTCGACGAACTAGACGACAAATTTGGAACAAAGGGCAACCGGATTTACTATCTGTCAACGCGACCGGTTTTTTTCACAACAATCACTGAGAAGCTCAAAAAACACGCTCTTTTGTGTGAAAAAAATAACAGCTACGCACGCATCATCATCGAAAAACCATTTGGTCATGATTATCATTCGGCGTGTGCACTGCAAAGTGAGCTAATGCAGCACCTTTCAGAATCTCAACTCTACCGCATCGATCACTATCTCGGTAAAGAGACTGTGCAAAACCTTCTCGTGTTTCGATTCGCCAATTCGATCTTTGAAAATCTTTGGAATCGCAACTACATTGACCATGTGCAGTTCACCGTCGCAGAGGATATTGGAATTGGAACGCGAGGTGACTTTTACGAAGAGCAGGGCCTTATTAGAGATGTCATGCAAAACCACATGATGCAACTGCTATCCCTACTCGTGATGGAATCCCCATCCAACCTTTCCGCAGATGCCGTTCATAATGAAAAAGTTAAAGTACTCGAGGCCATTCGCCCTTTTAGAGGAGAAGATTTTGAAAGATGGGCCATTCGTGGACAGTATGACAGGGGTTTTGTACATGGAGAAGAAGTGAAAGCGTACAGAGAAGAGATGCACGTCAGTCCACACTCTTGTATTGAAACTTATGCCGCCATTAAACTCTACATCGACAATTGGCGTTGGGATGGTGTACCCTTCTACTTGCGTGGCGCAAAAAGGCTCCCCAAACGCGCTACAGAAATCGCGATCGTCTTTAAAAACCCTTCAGGAGTCTTGTTCAAAACGCACGGGCAAGAGCACGAATCGAATGTCTTGGCTATACGTATACAACCGGATGAGGGAATGGCTTTAAAGATTAATTGTAAAGTGCCGGGTCCAAGTAGTCCAACGCAACCCGTGAAGATGGACTTTCGCTACGGGTCATTTTTCGGTCTTACTCCTCCCGATGCCTATGAGCGTTTGATCTGTGATTGTATTGCCGGTGATAGTACTTTATTTGCAAGGCAAGACGAAGTACTGCACTCTTGGGCATTCTTCACTCCCATCCTCAATTATTGGGCCGAGAAAACGCCCAAAGAGTTCCCCAATTATCCCTGTGGTAGCTGGGGTCCCCCATCAGCTGAAGGAATGCTTGCTCAAGATCATCGCAAGTGGCGACTCATTTAAAAAGGGGATTTTTTATGCTGTATCACACTTTAGATCATACAACGTGATGGGTGAAATGGTGCATCCAAAGCAGATTGAATCAGAGCTAAGTCGTCTTTGGAAAACTCTTCAAAGGACGGGGAAAATGCGCGCTTGCCTTTTTAATTTCATTATTTATTCAAAACAGTGGCAGCGAGTTGAATATCTCGATAAGATTGCTCGAAATGTGATTCAAAAGTTTCCCTCTCGCATCATTTTTATTACCTATGACGATACGTGCACTAATCCCGCACTGCAAACAGCTGTCAGTGTCATGACGGCTGAGGAAAATAGCAACGACATCGCATGTGACATGATTGAGATCAAAGCATGTGATCGAAACCACCCGCGTGTCCCTTTTGTCATCTTACCTCATCTTCTTCCCGACCTTCCCGTCTACTTGCTACATGCGAGTGATCCAGCAAAGGAAAGCCCCATTGATCAGAAGCTGGAATTTTTTGCCAACCGCATGATTTTTGATTCTAGAGAAGCGACTGACCTTCCTTCCTACGCACGGGCTGTTTTGGAACGCCAAGCCCGAACGCGCGCCGATATTGCCGATCTGAATTGGGCTCGAACGGAAGGATGGCGCCAGCTAATCGCCAGTGTTTTTAAATCGAATACTGAGCTACACCGTTTACGCAGTGCTAGAAAAATCACCATTTATTTTAACCGCAAAAGATCTAAACTACCTGACCATACCCATACCCAAGCCGTCTACTTACAGGCTTGGATCGCAGCACAACTCGGTTGGACGTTAAACACCGTTACAAAAGGATGCTTTTCCTACCAATTGGAACGCCATTTTACTCACATTCATCTCATTCCCAAGAAAATAGACTCTGTCCCTTCTGGTCAGGTTCTCTCACTTGAGATTCAAACCGATTCCGATTTTTGCTATAAGATGGAGCGAAATTACCATTGCCCCCAAAATGTCACAATTGAAAAATCAAGTACTCATTTTTGTGCAATTCCCTTTCACTTTTTCTTCAACCAAGATTCATCGAGGCAATCCCTTGTCAAAGAAATCTGTCATAGAGGAACGAGTCTGCATTACACCAACACATTGCGCACACTCGCGACAATAAAAAAGGGGTGCTCTTTTCAATGAATCATATGCATTTTTTTCCCTGGGACGAGAGAAGGGATATCGCAAACCCCGGTAACAGGGAAAAAACACTCGCATTTAGCGTCGAGCATTTTCTCAATTGTGCAAAAGAAGGGATGAAGATGCACGGTCATTTTGCTGTCGCTCTTTCGGGGGGGTCGACACCTCGTGCCATTTTTCAAGCGCTTTCTAAACCACCCTACGCCAACGGCATTGACTGGACAAAAGTGCTGCTTTTTTGGGGAGACGAAAGGCATGTCCCCCCCACCGATCCCGACAGCAATTTTCGAATGGCAATCGAAGCTGGGTTTAAGAACCTCCCCATCCCCGCAACACAGATTTTTCGAATGCAAGCCGAAAAAAATCTTGAGACAAATGCACTGCGCTATGAGGCAAAGATCAAAGAAATTCTCGGTATCCGCCCCTTTGATCTCATCATGCTCGGGATGGGCCAAGATGGGCACATCGCCTCTTTGTTCCCCCAAACAACTGCTCTCAAAGAGACCAAGCGCTGGGTTGTGGCCAACTATGTTCCAAGCAAGAATACCTGGCGGATGACTTTTACTTATCCCTTGATCAACAGAGGCGGCAACATTGTCATCTATGTGTTAGGCGAACACAAGCAAAAGGTGGTTCATAACATCTTTTTGGGGCAACAGATCCCACCCCTGCCCGCTGCCCTCGTTGGCACCCGAGAAAACAAAGCGCTTTGGATCCTTGATAAAAACGCTTTTGGCAATCTAGGGCAAGCCAAAACACGAGAGGAAGATTGAGGACATTGCAGTATTTAAAATATTATTTAATATGTGTTTGCTGCAACATAGCTTTAGAAAAGTGATCGACATGCCGCAAGGATGAAGCGCTAAAAAAAGTAGAAGAGAGCGGGCCAACCATACCGAAGACCAAGCTTTTTCAAAAAAGAACATCAAGTCCGTGCCAAAAAGTGTTTCCAATAATGTGATCGAGAAATGCAAAAAATTCTCTATATCTCACTGGAGATAAAGTATTTAAAAATCCCAGAACTGTCTCTGCTTAATCTCCTCCCCAAATCAGAGTCTATTATTCCCCTATTTTGCATACTAGACACACAAGGCGCCCTCTTTTCAGTGACTTTAGATCTTTTTTTTGTTAACGTCATTCTGCCATGAAGATACTCGGCATTGAAACCACTTGCGATGAAACAGCCATCGCTGTGGTTGAAAATGGACAGACCATTTTATTTCACACCATTGCTTCCCAGGCCGAAAAGCACGCCCAATGGGGAGGCGTGTTCCCAGAGATTGCTGCGCGTGAGCATATCGATGCTATCCTCCCAATGATTGCAAAGGCCACAGATAAGATCAAACAACTCGATGCCATTGCGGTTGCCAACGGCCCCGGACTCATCGGGTCCTTGCTCATCGGTTTGACAACCGCACAAGCGCTTGCCTACAGTTGGAAACTTCCGCTCATCGAAGTCAACCATGTCGATGCTCACCTCTATGCGGCTACAATGGGAAAAGAAAGCCCTTTGTTTCCAGCCCTTGGCGTTGTGGTATCTGGAGGTCACACATTTCTTTGCAAAATGACGGCAATTAATGCTTATACAGTCATCGGACAAACTGTTGACGATGCGATTGGAGAGGCTTTTGACAAAGTCGCTTCGATGCTCGGCTACCCTTATCCAGGAGGGCCTCATATTGAATCGCTTGCAAAAAAGGGACATCCAGATCGCTATTGTTTTAAAGCTGGCAAGATCAAAGGTCGCCCCCTCGACTTTTCTTTTAGCGGGCTCAAAACCAACGTCCTCTACACCATCAAAGGAAAAAATGGGCATAAACTTTCTACAGACGTCATTCCAGAACAAGACAAAAAAGATGTAGCCGCAGGCTTTCAAAAAACTGCTTTTTCTGATGTGATCTCCAAAACTTTAAAAGCAGCTCAAATGTTTTCTTGTCAAGCTATCTACTTGGGTGGTGGAGTGACGAATAGTTCGACTTTTCGAGATATGTTTGAAAAGCAAAAACCATGCCCCCTGTATTGGCCACCGGAAGGTCTATCGCTCGATAATGCGGCCATGATTGCTGGGCTGGCCTTTCACCTTCCTTTAAAACATTTCTCGAACGTCAAAGTCGTCCCAAAAGTAGCTTTTAAATCGAAGCTTTGCTAACCTTGGGTGCCTGTTAGTAAACGACAGATAGAGGCATGGCTAAAAAAAGCGCGCGGGAAAAAATCCGCTTAAAAAGCACAGAGAGTTCTGAAGTTTACTGGACTTTCAAAAACAAGCAAAACACTCCGAATCGGATCGAACTCAAGAAATTCGACAAAAAAGTTCGAAGGCACGTCACGTTCAAAGAAGCAAAGTAATTGCTTGTGTGTCTGCTATGCTTTTCGAATTCTCGGTTGCTAAAAACTATCTTTTTCCCAGACGAGGTCACTTTTCCGCCTCTTTGATTTCCCTAGTGGCGATCGGCGTCGTTTCTTTGATCGTCTGGCTCATTTTGGTGTTTCTCTCGGTGACTGATGGCATTGAGAAAAGCTGGATCCACAAACTCATCTCTTTTAATGCCCCGATTCAAATTGCTCCAACAGATGCTTACTATCGATCTTACTACTATCAAGTGGATAGCATCAGTAGCCAATCTGATTTCAGCTACAAAAGCATCGGAGAGAAGGCAATTTCTTTGTTTACTGATCCCTACAATCCAAAAGAAGATGTTGCCATTCCCGATCATTGGCCCCCCAAGGAGACAGAAACGAACGGAGCAGCAAAAGATTTAGTCAAAAAAGCTTTGATGTTGATTCGAAACCAAAAACCCCACCTAACGGCTCAACCGTACGAGGTGAGTGGAGCTCTTCTCAAAATTTACATGACCCATCCCAGACACTCTCTGTTTGGCGTGCAAGAAGCATGCACACAAAATTGTTTGAACCAAACCCTTTACGTCGCCTCTTTTTCTGATGAAAATCCCCACTTTAGAGATTTAATCGAAACACCTCGTATGGAAGATGTGAACCATCTTTTCGATTTAATTCGCTGTTTCCCAACATCTGATCCCTTTTCCGAACAAGTGAGACCGCTGCTGGAAAACATGACAATCAAAAAGATCAAAAATGTGGGGAAAGACATGACGTGCCTCGCTCCCCTTTTACCCATGGGTGAAGTGTTCCGAGTGCTTGCGCATCAAAAAAATGGTCAGATCGTCGCACTGACTTTCAGTCGAGGGACAAAAGTAGGTCACTTCGAAGCAGGAACTCTAAAACGGGAGCACGCTAAACTTATTTTTACCTCTTCAGAAGGGAAAGAAACCGAGCTCAGTCTTCGCACCCCCCTCTTCTCTGAAGAATATGTGTCGATGGAAGCATGTATAAAACCCTATGATTTAACCGAAATCGAAAAACTCAGTGATCTCAGATTCGATGTTTCTTTTCTCGTACAAAAAAGGAAAATCATGGGAACGATTCCTTGGGAAGGGATCGAAATCGAAGAAGCTGAGAGATGTATTTTTTTTGAAAGCCCCCCTACCGTCCCTCCCCCTTGGATCTATTTCGTCAAAAATGTGGCTGTCTTGCCCAAAGGGCACCATCGAGCCACCTCGGTGGTCTTGCCGAAAAAATTTCAGACCAAGCAAGTAAGAATTGGCGAGCAAGGCCATCTCACCTATTATGGATCGGCAAGTGGTGCTGTTCAAGAGCATCAGTTACCCATACAGGTAGCCGGTTTTTATGACCCAGGTGTAATCCCCATCAGTGACCTCATGATTTTAACAGAAAAAGAGGTGGTCCACACTCTCAATGCCACCTTCCAAAATGACTTGCTAGATCAAAATTCTATGAATGGAATCCAGGTCTGGTGTTCCGACCTCAAACAAACGAAAGACGTGCATGCCAAACTCACCGAAGTGTTCGATCAAGCTGGCATTCTTCCTTATTGGAATATCACCCCCTACCATGATTATGACTGTGCAAGGGATTTATTTCAGCAGTTTCAAAGTGACAAGTACCTTTTCACGTGTATTGGCATCATCATCCTCGCCGTTGCTTGTAGTAACATCATCTCTTTACTTATGATCTTGGTCAACGATAAGAAAAAAGAAATTGCCATTTTAAGTGCGATGGGGACCTCTAAACAAAGCATTGCCTGCATTTTCACTCTATGTGGGGGTATCGTGGGCTGCTTGAGCACTCTCATCGGAGTGTGGGCCGCTTTCATTACCATGCACAACATCGATCATGTGGTCCGTTTTCTGAGTTTTTTGCAGGGTCAAGAAGTATTCAATAGCCTGTTTTATGGAACATCGCTTCCCAACCAGCTCAGTGACAGAGCGTTGGTTTTTACTTTAATTGCAACTCCCGTTATCTCTCTTATTGCGGGTTTCATTCCCGCCATCAAGGCGTGCAAAATTCACCCTTCCAAGATGCTTAGGTCCTCATGATTGTACGAGCACATCGTCTATCCAAATGGTACAACAAGGGAGCAAAGATCAAGATTCTCGAAGAGATCACTTTCTCTTTAAAACAAGGGGAAAGCATGGCTATTGTTGGCCCTTCGGGGGTGGGGAAAAGCACACTACTTCATATCATCGGGACACTAGAGGCCCCTTCCTCGGGATCTCTGGAGATTTTAGGGAAAAATGTCGCGAACAGTGATCGTTCAGCGATCCGCAATCGCCACATTGGGTTTGTGTTTCAAAACTTCAATCTTTTAGAGGAAAGTTCGATTTTAGACAATGTGTTGATGCCCGCCAAAATCGGACGCCAGAACATCGGAAAGGGAAGCCATGTGCTCAATCATATCGAAGAATTACTAGGCATGGTCGATCTCTTCAAACAGCGACATGTGAGAGTCAAACACCTTTCGGGTGGAGAAAAGCAAAGGGTTGCCATCGCTCGCGCTTTCTGTCGTCACCCCGACCTCATCCTCGCCGACGAGCCTTCGGGCAATCTCGACGAAAATAATGCTCTGCTCGTTCATAAGCTCCTGATCGGAGCAGTGCGCGATCTTACTCGATCTCTCATCGTCGTTACCCATAACAAAGAATTGGCTAAACTCTGCGACCAACAATACCTCCTCACAGGAGGAATCTTGACTTCCATCTGAAAGCGAGGTACCCTCTTCCCCCATGGAGATTGTCGTGATTGGGGTGGGTTATGTCGGACTTGTGACCGGTGCTTGTTTTGCCGAAATGGGACATCAAGTGACGTGTTTAGATGTGAATCGACAAAAGATTGATCTTCTCAAGAAAAACACCGTCCCCTTTTATGAGCCTGGGCTCGAAGAGCTGATCTACCGCAATCAAAAAGCCAAACGCCTTTTATTTCAAGCGGGCTATGATGAGGGAATCGCACAAGCTTCGATCTGCTTCATCACAGTGGACACTCCGTCAAAGCAAGATGGCTCCGTCGATGTATCGTTTATTGAATCAGCCGCCTGCTCAATTGGAGAGCATCTCACTGATTACACCATCGTTGTCAACAAATCAACTGCCCCCGTTGGCACAACACAAAACATCAAAAAGCTCATCCGAAAAAAACTTCAATGCAGAGGGATAGAGCCTCATTTTGATATTGCCTCCAACCCTGAATTTCTCAAAGAGGGCTCGGCCGTTGGGGATACCATGAAACCGGACCGCATTATCATTGGCGTTGACAGCGAAAAGGTCAGCTTGACCTTAAAGGAGCTCTATGCCCCCTTCAACATGAATCACAATCGCATCTTGATCATGGACCTTCTCTCAGCAGAAATGACTAAATACGCTTCCAATGCCATGCTCGCCACTCGAATTTCACTGATGAACGAAATCGCAAGGCTGTGCGAAAAGACAGGGGCTAATATCAACGATGTGCGCCATGGTATAGGTGCAGATAGTCGCATTGGCTATCATTTCTTGTATGCGGGAGCTGGTTATGGCGGATCTTGCTTTCCCAAGGATATACGTGCTTTTATTGCGTTAGCACAGCGGGAAAAAGAAGATCCCATGATCTTGAAAGCGGTGCATGAAACAAATGAGCGCCAAAAACGACTGCTCGGTGAAAAAATCACCGCACACTTTGCAAAATCAGGTGGTGTTTGGAACAAAGCAATCGCGATTTGGGGACTTTCTTTCAAACCCAATACCGACGATATACGCGAGGCGCCTGCTCTCGACTTAATCGAATTGCTTCTTCACAAAAAAGCTATTCTGCGTCTTTTCGACCCGCTTGCCATGCCAAAAGTAAAAAAACTTTTTGGGAAAAAGCAAAACGTGCATTTTTGTCCAAATGAGTACCACGCAGCGGAAAGGGCGGACGCCATTGTGCTCATCACGGAATGGAAACAATTTCGCTTTGTCAATTTGAAGAAGATTTTGTCCAACATGCGTGGCAATGCTTTTTTTGATGGCAGAAACCAATACACAGCAAAAGAGATGACCGCCAAAGGATTTCACTACTATGGCGTGGGCATTCCTCATCTGCCCGCCGGAGCCTGTTTGCAAAAACTCAAGACAACAGGAGGGCAATTAATGGAGCATTATGAAGACCCGAGACTTGCTTACTCCCCTTTTAGATGCGATTGAATCGAGACTGTGCGCCATCATTCCGGTAGAAGAGGGCTCTCCCCATGCGGTGCTTTTTCAAGCAGCTCGCCATTCTCTCCTTGCGCCAGCCAAGCGCATGCGTCCCCTTTTGACCCTAGCTGTCTTAGGTGACTTCGACTGTCCACTAAAATATGGAATCGATCCCGCCTGTGCAATTGAAATGATCCATACCTATTCCCTGATCCACGACGATCTACCTTGTATGGATGACGACTCGCTTAGACGGGGTCAGCCCGCCTTGCACACCATCTACGGAGAAGCACAAGCCATCTTAACCGGAGACTACCTATGCACCTATGCCTTTGAAGTATTAGCTCAGGCACCCCACCTCTTGGAAGAAAAAAAAAACACACTCATCCACTACCTTGCCTCACGCGGTGGCAGTGAAGGGATGGTAGGCGGCCAAGTAATTGATATGTGTCACAAACAAAAGCCAATCAATGCAAAAACCCTCGAATGCATGTTTGCAAAAAAAACGGCAGCGCTCCTAGCCGTCGCTCTGGAGTTTGGCGCCATTATTGCAGATCTTGACGACACTGATCAAAAACACCTCAAAAAAGCCGGGCAGTTACTTGGAATGGGGTATCAGTATGCTGACGACCATTTAGATTGGGAAAAGAGCCAAAACGCCCTGGACCCTATCTCAATATCTGACGAGCATAGTGAAAACACTTTTCCGCAACCTTTCCATTCCACGAGGCAATCACAGCAAAAAGCCCAGTTATACTATAGAAAAGCGCTTGCTGAACTAAGAGGGGTATCCCGCCCCATCCCCCGGACTTCTCTTCTTTTTCAAGGATGCATCAAAAGGCTGGAAACAAACGAGACACACGACATGAGGCGGCAGTTGCGCACTTAAACAGTCTATATGGATCCCGATGATCCCTCACATTGTTAAAAGCGTTTTTAAATCAAAGAGAGTATAGCTCACCACAGCAGGCTCTTCTCCCTTTTTCACATGGGAAACCCAAAGCTTTGAAGTAGCAGGGTGCAAGATGACGCTGCGCAATGGTGCGTCGTATGCCAAGTGTTTGACCATCTCTTGCAAATGGTTGACATTCAATTTCCCATACACACCTCGGACGTGCTCAGCAACCATTGAGTAATGCTCAAACTGTTGGAACCCCTTTAAGATGAGGCAGTGCTTTGGCTGTTGGTTAAAAAGGGCCACAAGCTCCCCTTCATCGTCATAAAATCGGGATTGAAACTCAGAATGAACAGATGAAAAATGTCCCATGAAGAGCTTATCGTTACTTGCATGCCCTCTTCCATTTTTTGCAAGTTTTTGAGAATTCATGAGAGCATACCCCACTCCTGGTTCGATCCAGCAGAGCTGGTGGGCCGTCGCGTATGCTCCAAGCACTTTTTCTCGATTGCCGTCGGCCAAAACATAGCAATACTCAGAAGTGCGAGGAAACCCTTCTAAAAGGGTTTTAGCCTCTTCTAATGAGCGGGCATTTTCTAAGATTTCCCTGATTAAAAAGGGCATGGGTATCCCCTCCCACTCTCCGCTACCATCCCCTTCCACCTCACTCACAGAAATCTTCTCGTCGTTCATACCGACCACACTTCCCACGAGTCCTGGATAACCAATAGATACAAATCCACATTTTCCCTCTTTCTTGACGATCATAAGGATCGCATGGGGTTCAAATCCTTTAAGCGCTTGATCATCGAAGACGTGGCCATGGTAAAGCGCATTGTCGGTAGTGCTTTCACCTTGCACAGTCAAACCCATACAATGGAACATATCCGGAAGCAAATTAAGCATAAAAATTTTTTCAAAAGGAAGTCCTGAACCAACGGCGATTCCTTTCATCTCTTCCATGTAATGAGGGGGCAGATGAAGCAAAAGCTTCGGGAGTTTCTCCTGACACATCTTAAAACGGGGGTTGTCCTCTAATTTGCCCGATTCAATCCACTGTTTCACATAGCATTGAATTTTATCTTTGAGAAGTGTCCCGTGTTGCAACCCTATCTTATAAGGAGTTCCCTCCAGCTTTAAAATCGCTTGCTCAGACCCCTCTTCAAGAGTACCTCTACCGATCCGATAAGCTGTCACATCTGCTGAGAGACACCGAACAGCAAGAAGAAGGAAAAGAAAAGAAAGGAGAAGCTTCATAGTCTGGGATACACTTAAGTTGTTTTAATTAACATGCAAAGAAAAGGCAATCCTAATCAAATGTATACTATTTTTCAACTTTCTTGTTAGAATATGGATGTGATAAGTGCGAGCTTTCATACTTATGGATGGAAAGAGAGCGGCGGCGTGACGAAAAAGCGTTTTTTTGACCTTATCTTTGCCTCTGTGTGTGTCCTGCTGGGGTGCCCCATTTTTCTTTTAGTAGCGCTACTCGTTAAACTGAGCTCAAGAGGACCCGTTTTATATGCTGCAAAACGGCTTGGAAAAGACAAAAAACAGATCACCATCTACAAATTTCGCACAATGCATAGAAGCGCAGAACGCCAGTTGGAGCATTTACTCGAAGACGCTCCGGCCATCAAGAAGGAGTGGGACGTGTTTCACAAGCTGCGAAAAGATCCCCGATGTACACCCATCGGCCGAGTCCTGCGCAAAACTTCTCTGGATGAACTCCCCCAACTTTTCAGCATCATCTACGGAACCCTGAGCTTGGTAGGTCCCCGCCCTCATCACATTCTTGAGCTTCAAGAAGGGGACACAACATCTTTGAGAAAGGAAGCAGATAAAATTTTATCTGTCAAGCCTGGGATGACTGGGCTGTGGCAAATATCGGGCCGCAACTGTCTTTCTTACCAAGAAAGAGTAGCACTGGATTGTCAATATGTCGACAATCAAGCCTTTTTCTTTGATCTCAAGCTTCTGTGCAAAACGATCCCGAGCCTGTTATTTGCAAAAGGAGCTTTTTAGATGGGCCCAACCACGGCATTTGACTTTTCCCTTTCAGATAAAGAAAGGTACACTTTGATGCTAGGCTTTCTTTTCAGAAAAGAATGGGACAACCAAAGGCGACTATCTGTGCTCCAGTTTTCCAAAAAAGCGACTTCTACATCGATTGCACCCCTTTCTCTATGTGAAGCCACGTGTACCTGTGCTCGACGAGCTTTGAATTAAACCATTTTGAGGGTAGCAGATGTGATGAAACGGCCTTCTCTTTGCCCTCTTTTTTTTATGGCCCTCCTTTTTACTCTATGCTCAACTGCCGTCATGCCCAGCTACGGGTGGCTTTCTTTCTCTCCTTTTCTGATTTTTGCTTTTAATCAATGCTCCTTTTCTAAAGCTCTGTATCTCGCCTCTGTTTGCGGTCTCGTCATCGACATGCTGAGCAATCGCACTCTTTTTGGGCATCACGCACTCATTTATGTGCTCGTCACTTGCTGCCTTTATAGATTGCGGCTTTTTTTTCCAGAAAAACCCCTGGGGATCAGCCTGTTTACCGTTGTTTTTTCTCTACTTGCAACGACCATTGAGAGGTGTGGACTACTCTTTTTGTGCATGGGAATTCCTTTGGCCTGGGAGGGAGTAAAAAGTGATTTTTGCATAATGCCACTTTTGGATGGTCTGTACGCATTTCTATGCTTTTCTTGCCCTCTTATTGCGTACAATTACTTACGCAGGCAATGGTTTCGCTTTCTTTTTTTCATAAAAGGGACTAAAAAGGAGGAAAAGAAACCACGAGGTCGCTCTTTTGATAGATAAGCAGTTGGATTTACCCCACCTCTTGCGCTCTCGTCTCACAATGGTGGCCACGTTTGCCGCCATGAAGGCGGGGAACCTCTTGAGAAAAGGATTTGGAACTGTCGTAACAGATGTCACCACCAAAGAAGGACGTCACAACCTCGTCACCCATTGGGATAACCAAGCTGAGGCTTGCATTATCGATCTCATCAAGGCTCACTTTCCCGAGCACAGCTTTTTAGCGGAAGAAAGCGGGGATTCCGGTGAGGTTAAAGAGGGCATTAAGTGGATCATTGATCCCCTAGATGGAACTGTCAATTTTGTACATAGCATCCCGATATTTTCTGTAAGCATCGCCGCTTCAAATCAAGATGAAATTTTAACTGGAGTCATCTACAATCCCATGACTCATGAACTATTTGTTGCAGAAAAAGAGAGTGGGGCATACCTCAATGGACATCGTCTTCGGGTAACGGAAACGGCCATTCTAGATAGCGCGATTTGTGCTACCGGTTTTCCCTACAATGTGCATGAGAACCCCCTGCGCTGCTTGGACCATTTTAGAACCTTTGCCAAAATGGGAATTCCACTGAGAAGGATGGGATCAGCCGCTCTTGACTTAGCTTATGTTGCAGCGGGCAGATTTGATGGTTTTTGGGAAGTATCGCTTCGCCCTTGGGACTACGCTGCGGGTAAACTGCTCGTCGAAGAGGCGGGTGGCATCATCACAAATTTTTCAGGAGAATCGCACAAAAAATTAGAAGCAGGACCTCTCGTGGCGACAAATGGCATTTTGCACGATCAGATTCTCAATAACATCAAAGCAACGATGGGAAAATCAGATCGAGAATGAAGTTGATCGATGGGAACAAGATCGCACGAGCCATTCTCAAAGAGCTGACAGATAAACTGGCTTTAATCGAAAGGAGAAAACCATGTCTTGCCTTCATTCTCGTTGGTAATGACCCGGCTTCCGAAGCCTACATTCGGGTAAAGACACGGGGGTGTTTGGAAACGGGAATCCAATCAAAAACTTTCAAACTACCCCACCTCATCTCCGAAGAAAGATTACTCTCTCATATTGAGCAACTCAATTTAGATGAGACCGTCGATGGAGTGATCGTGCAGCACCCCCTTCCCAAACAGATCTCACAGCTTCGGGTCATCGAGTCGATCTCTCCAGATAAAGACGTCGATGGATTCCATCCCATCAATCTCGGTAAATTGCTCATGGGGCAAGACAGGAGATTTACCGCTTGCACCCCTTTGGGGGTGATGCACATGCTCAAACATTGTGCTATCGAACTTTCTGGGAAACACGTCGTAATTGTTGGTCGTAGCAATATTGTTGGAAAACCACTTGCTGCATTGCTCGTACAAAAGAAGATGGGGGCTAATGCTACTGTTACAATAGCAAACAGTAAAACAAAAAACTTAAAAATGCTCTGCACATTAGCTGACGTTCTCGTTGTGGCAATTGGCCATCCCCATTTTATCAAATCTGACATGATCAAAGAAGGGTGCATCGTCATTGACGTTGGTATTAATCGCTTGGGTAAAAAACTGGTAGGAGATGTCGATTTTGAAACCGTTAAAGAGAAGGCGGGTGCTATCACACCCGTCCCCGGAGGAGTAGGTCCCATGACAGTCGCCATGCTCCTTTCAAATACCTACTTGAGTTATCAAAGAAAGTTCTCTGCTCTCGTGTAACACCCGCTTTTTATCAAAGCATCTCTACCAAACACGCACCTCGTGTACATGTCAGGTCACGAGGGCATTTTTTAGCCCGAATATCTTCAGAGCGTGTGGCAAAATCCCATCTACTGTCAACTACCTCAGACTACGTTGAAAAAACTAAAAAAGCTGGAGACCTCTAAAACCTTCGCTTATCTCTCCAATAGGCTGTGTTGAAAAAAGGGTTGCCTATCAGCAGTTAGAGAACAGCCGCTTTTTAGGTGAAAGATTTTTGGTTTCCCATTACTTTTTCTCCTTCAGCATAGATGGGAACAGATCACGATCGGGGTCTATAACAGACAGGTTACAGGCCCTTTGATCTACATTAAAAAGTGGGATTGAGCTCCAAATTGTTCTGCGAACGGGCTCTGTCCCCTAATCCATGTACATAGGTACCCTCTTGTTAAACCAGCCCTTATAGCTTTGTCCCTGCTTTTTCAGGAGTCCCTATGACAAACCCACAAAACCCTGTCTATTTTATTTTGGGCTCGGACAAACCACAACTTTGCCTCTTTCCAGCACACTTTTCTGTTTGTCCTATCGTCAATTCCTTCCTTTTTCTCGCCGAACTCTACTATCGCTACCATGCTTCCATCCATTTCCGCTATGAGTAACTCGGCACCCTTTATCTCCCCCTTAAGTTCCCAAGCAGCAAGACGTCTCGCATGCCCTTCTCTAAAAGAGGCGTCTGCTCCAAAATCTGTAACATCCCTTTGTAAAGCTCTAGAATACTTCCGACATTCTACTCGAAGTCTTCTCACGACTAGTCTGTATATCTTCGCAGCTATAAGAAAAATCTCTTCGACGATTTCTACTTTCCCAAAGGTTGTGTGCCAGTAGAGTTTTTTTAAAATGATGAGCCTTTCCGGTTTTTTCTAAGCGTTTTCTCGCTGTTTCTTCTTCTTCAGATGCCCATGCTTGTATAATATCTTTTCCTATGATTACGTACCTGTGGAATCAAAGCTTCTTCAAAATCACCTGCACTTTCTACTTTTTCTCTTTCCATCAGGTCGAGCATTCCCTTCATCTTTTCTAACAGGGTCGGGTAAGCCTTTATACCCAAAAAAATGAAAATTTCGCTTTATAGCAAAGTCAATAGGATAAATTACAGCTGAGGAGAAATGAGAGAAAGTGGATTTTTTGAGTTCTAGGGAGCTATTGGAGTGAAAAACCCCTATCTAAGACAGACTCAATGTTTTTAGTTGAACCCTAATGTAAATTGAAATTTTCAATTTTTTTGGGTATAGTCTCTCATAGGTCTCTTTCATTTCATTCGAATCAAGCATTATTAACCTCTCTGATTCATTCCGAAGACACAATAGTCAAATATTTGCTAGCCAAACTTCAAGAAAAAATCTACTGCCTCAACACTTTTGATTGCACCCTTTTCACATAGCCGATTTGCGATTATCCATCTAATTCGATACAATCCTATTTGGGCGAAAATAGTTAAAGTAGACACTCATTTCAATGACACAACAAATTCCTCACATGCGTCCTAAATCTAATCATCAAATTATTGAAGGGATCATCCACATCCATGCGAAGGGGTTCGGATTTGTGACTCCGAGTCAATCGAACGGCTGCTCAGAAGATGTTTTCATCCCAAAGCACTTAAAAAAAAATGCCGTTGATGGTGATTTAGTAGAGATCGCGGTTAAACCAGATAGAAAAAAAGATAAGGGCCCAGAAGGATATGTCTTATCTGTCGTAAAACGTGCAAAAACGCATCTCGTCGGGATCGTCTGGATGATTAATCCCAAGGGGCATTATCTTCTCTACGTTCAATCTCTCGGCAATACCAAAGCCGCTCTCGTGAAGAGGGCGAAACAGCTGTCCTATGAGGTGGGAGATTGCCTGTTGCTAGAGGTGATCGATTGGGGAGAAGAAAACACACCTGCTTTGTGCACAGTCAAAGAAAAGATCGGCTGCATCCGTGATACAACCACAGATATTAAAGCCGCCATCAAAGATTTCGATATTCGATTCGACTTTCCTGCTTCCCTCTCCGAGGAGGTTGAACAACTTCCAAAAGAGGTATCAGAAAGCGAACTGACCGGACGCCTCGACTTGACAATGCTAGAAACATTTACAATCGACCCAGCAACGGCGCGAGATTATGACGATGCCCTCTCTTTGTCGAAAGACCGTGAAGGCTATCATCTTGGTGTTCACATTGCAGACGTTTCTCATTACGTAAAAGCAGGTTCAAAACTGGATGCAGAGGCTCGCAAACGGTCCAATTCTACCTATTTCCCCGGGGTGTGCGTCCCCATGCTGCCAGAGGCTTTATCTAATCATCTCTGTAGCCTCAAAGAAAAAAAGCTCCGCCTTTCGGTTTCCGTTTTGATTGATTTTGATCGAGAAGGCACTGTCACGCATTCGAGAATTGAAAAAGCCTATATCTTCAGCCAGAAACGCTTTACTTATGAAGAGGCAAAAGAAATTTTAGATCAAAAGAGAAAAAGCCCCCATTTTTCTTCCCTCAAACTGATGAAAGAGCTGTGTTTACTTCTCAAAAAAAAGCGTTTCCAAAGGGGATCTGTGGATCTATCCCTTCCAGAAGTAGTGATCCAAGTAGATAAAAAGGGGTCTCCCTATGGAGTGGAGGTTTTCGAATATGATCATACACACCAACTCGTTGAAGAATTTATGCTCAAAGCAAATGAGATCGTGGCCAAGCATTTTATTACGCATCAGAGGCCCACGATATTTAGGGTGCATGAAGATCCTTCTCCCGAAAACTTAGAAGAGTTTTACTTTTTCGCGCGTACTCTTGGATTCTCTGTGCCGGGACACCCCAAACAGGAAGACATCCAAGCTCTTTTTACCGCTGCCAAGAAAACGCCCCATCTACAACGCCTTTCTATAGCTTTTATTCGCAGCATGAAGATGGCATTTTACTGTCACAGGAACACCGGCCATTTTGGCCTCGCTCTGGAACATTATTGCCACTTTACGAGTCCCATCCGCCGCTACAGCGATCTTGTAGTGCATCGTCTCCTTTTTGATCACATCGAAATACCCGACTTAAAAGAAATCGCACAGAGTTGTTCAGAAAAGGAGCGCATCTCTTTCAAAGCTGAGTCAAGCGTGATTTTGATGAAAAAAGTCCGTCTGCTCGCTTCCTACCAGAAAAAAGACCCGCAACGAGGGTATCGAGGTGTCATTAGCAAAATCAAACCATTTGGGTTTTCATTTGAAGCAGAGCCGCTCCAAATTGAAGGTTTTATCCACATCTCCGATATCAGTGACGACTACTACGCTTTCGATCCAAAAACTCAAATTTTAGTTGGACAGCAATTGGGACATTCTTTCAAAATGGGCGACTTTCTTAAGGTTTCTCTCATAGAGGTCGATTTAATTACTTTGGATTGTAAATGGCGCCTCATCCGAGAGGTGCACCCCTCACAGAGGGGAGGCATAAAAAAGCACCACTCTGGGAAGAAGCGAAATAGGCGATAAACGGGAGTTTGTCTCTTTTTCTCAAGCTTTTTTTATATCCAAGCAGTGACATTTTTACCCATGCGCATACTTTTTTGGTTTCGACAAGATTTACGTTTAGAAGACAACCCGGGCTTTAGCAAGGCAGCCGAGAGGGGTGAGATCCTGCCCATCTACATCCTAGACAAGCATATTGAGGAAGGCGGCCGTCACTGGCTGCATCATTCTCTCCAATGCTTAAATCAATCCCTTGAGGGTCATTTGGGCATGTTTCAAGGAAATCCTCTCGAAATTATACTTATGCTCAAAAAAAAATACGAGATAGATGCTATCTACTGGAATCGCTGTTACGAACCTTGGCATATTCAGCAAGAAGTGGAAGTTAAAAAAATCGTGCACTTAGAGTCGTTTAATGGCTCATTACTGTGGGAACCTTGGGATGTGCTTAAACAAAACGCCACTCCCTACAAAGTCTTTACCCCTTACTTTAAAAAAGGATGTTTACAAAACACTGCTCCAAGACGCCCTCTACCCAAACCATCTAAAATAAAATTCATCCCTTCCACAGATCGTATTGAAGTTCTCAAATTACTGAGTCCCTCTTGCACATTCAATACAAAAGGGGGTGAACGGGCGGCGGCTGACACACTTGCTACATTTCTCAAAAAAGGACTGCCCCATTACAGGGAAAAAAGGGACGTTCCTGCAGAAAAAGTCGTATCCCGCCTCTCTTCTCATCTTCACTTCGGAGAGATCTCTCCCCATCAAGTCTGGCACAGCGTGAGAGCAACAGGACACAATGAAAATACAGACAGCTTCCTACGCCAGCTCGCATGGAGAGAGTTTTCCTATTATTTGCTGTACCATTTCCCCCACCTTCCCGATAAAAATTTGCAACAAAAGTTTGATGCTTTTCCCTGGCAATGGGAAAGCCCGCACATCGAAAAATGGAAGCGAGGTATGACGGGTTACCCCTTCGTCGATGCGGGGATGCGTCAGTTGCTTCGAGAAGGATACATGCACAACCGAATGCGTATGGTAGTCGGCTCATTTTTAGTAAAAAATTTGCTTATCCACTGGAAGGTAGGCGCCAATCATTTTTGGGAACGATTGACAGATGCCGATTTGGCTAACAACAGCGCTGGTTGGCAGTGGATCGCGGGATCTGGGTCAGACGCGGCTCCCTACTTTCGCATATTCAACCCAGTGACTCAAGGAGAAAAATTTGATCCACAAGGGAGCTACACGAGATGGTTTGTTCCAGAGCTAAAAGATGTACCCATCGAGTATCTCTTCAAGCCCTGGGAAGCTCCCCCTCTTCTAATGCAAAAAAGTCACGTGATATTGGGAAAAACTTACCCCCTCCCTATCGTCGACTTGAAACAATCAAGAGACCGAGCCCTAAACGCATTCCGAATGATCTAAAGATGAGGACTTATTAAGGATTGCTACCCAAACCATCTAGCCCAAGGATGATTTAAAAATGGGACCCAATATTTGAAGCTATCATCTCAAGGCAAAGCCTCTTTGTGCCACTCATCGACCGATGAAAAGTAACACGAATCACATGTGGGAGTGTTGTGAACTGGCATCAGTTTAAAATATCCCTTAAAAAAACTCCTTCAACAAGGAGAGTCCAACGCACCCGTTTGAAATGATGTATACCCAAAAAAATTGAAAATTTCAATTTACATTAGGGTTCAACTAAAAACATTGAGTCTGTCTTAGATAGGATTTTTTCACTCTAATAGCTCCCTAGAACTCAAAAAATCCACTTTCTCTTATTTCTCCTCAGCTGTAATTCATCCTATTGACTTTGCTATAAAGCGAAATTTTCATTTTTTTGGGTATATCTAGAATATGTAGCCCCCACAAACCACAGCTTCCACGGAAGCTAAGCTCAAGAAGCTAGAGAAGAACACCCCTCACAAAGGTCATGGACTTCTTAGGCTGTTTACATGTGTAACGCTTTACTTCACGGAGAAGCACCTCAGCGATCGAGAGCTAGAGAGATGCATCCAAGAAAATAATGCAGCCAGATGGTTTTGTGGATTCAGCCTGAAAGAAAACGGGCCCAACCATTCCATTTTCTGCCAAACCTGTAAGAAAATTAGGAACCGATATGCTATCCAAAATTTTTGCTGATCTTAAGAGAAGAGCACAAGGCCTTACAAATGAAGTCTCCCACTGTGTAAACGCCGCCTATTTAATAATCAAAGCCAACCTCTGGGAAGAAAGAGAGCGAAACCCTTCCCAAAGGATCGTTCGATCAACAAGATAGAATAGGCTGCAAGGGTAAAAACAAACACTGATATGGATACAAGCAACACACTACTTTAGATATGCAAACAGGTCTTATCAACATTTAAGATAGTGATCACTCATGCAAATAAGAAAGATCAAGCTAGATGGTATAGCAAAGTTAGATCTCCTTATGAAAGGATCTTTTTCTAAAAAGATAGAGAAGAGTGCGTTACAGAAAGATAGCCAAAAACCAACTTGCGGCATTTATGGGAACAATCTGCTTTAATCTCAAAAGAATTTATGTGATAGCCTCGCCAAATCTGCAACTAAGCTAAGGAAGCGGTGTATCTTAAAGGAGAAACCCACAGATCAAAACAATAAAACGGGGAAAAAAGGGTGTCAAATGGGTCTAATCAGATGATCTTTTGGATAGATTTGTATTTTTTGGAGCGCAATTTTAAAAGCAACACTCAATCATATCCATGCTGCTTAGATCAAAACAGTCCCCATGTGCGTGCCAAAGCTCTATAACATTGAGCACATATTTTGATAGTTTGGTACGATTGCTCCAGCGATCTATGATTCACATGTACTATCTATCTCGCACCAACAGGTAATAAAATATTTTTTATTCATGAAATGCCCAATAAAGCTAAGTAGAACCCCTTGAATTTTTTTAAGGTACACCGCATAATCCATCCCATGCTCATTAGATGAAGCTTTTTTCAATATATGACGAGAATAAGTAAAAAAGATCGCCTGAAAAAATCCCCTAGAAAGCCGCGCTATGGGTCGATCAAGACGGGCCCCAAAAAAGATTGTCTTCCCAAAGGGTTTAAAGAGCATGTCAACGCATTCAAGGGATGCACGGCTCGCGCGGCCTTTGTCCCCAAGATCAAGTAGAGGCTCTAAGAAATGTCGCGACACCCTAGCTATGGAAAGTCTAACAAATCGGCTAAAAAGCAAAGCGTGTTAAAGCGTTTTCAACGCATTGAAGTGCTCAAAAGGCTGGGTCAGTGGAGAGACGGGGAGCATAAAAAAGTCACGGGACTCCCCAAAACTCCCGTTAAATAGCATTGGAAATTGGTTTTTATAACGCGCAAGATGCTCTTGCAGTTTCTAAGGATTTTCTATTCCTTGTTACCAAAAATCTCCTTCGTTTCAAACAGATCCGAACAGATGAGGTGATCTTCCATTTTGTCGATAAAATCGCTATCTCCCATTTACATCAAAAGTTTTTTGGTGACTCGAGCCCCACTGATTGCATCTCTTTCCCCATGGATCATCCAGATGAAGACGGCAGGGGCTACCACATTTTGGGAGAAGTATTCGTCTGCCCACAAATGGCAGTCGAATATGCCAAAGAACATGGCATCCTCCCCTATGAAGAGCTCTGCGTATACATCATCCACGGTTTTTTGCACCTTTTAGGTTATGAGGACCAGGACCCCGTCTCAAAAAAAATTATGCGCATAGAAGAAAAAAGGTGTATAGATTATCTAAAACAGCGGAATGTTTTGGTGTATGAACATTTTGCAAGCTAGTGCGCGTATCCTCTGTTGTGTTGTTGCTCCAAAGGGCGCCGTTTTTTCTCCGACCACATGCCAAAAAGTGACTATTCAATGAGGAAATGATGCTGATGAAAGATGGATTAAAAGCGAAAGAGAGTATGCGTGTGAAATGGTGCGATCAAGATCAAAACTCTCCTTGGCATCGCTCCATGAGCGATCCCAAAACGGTGAATGTCTTCGATTATTTGAGCCATCTTTTGCTATGATTTTTGAAACCATTGTTACTCCTCTCACATTTTTGATAGGGAGCAGTGTTCTCACCGCCCATACACATGCTCTCCATTTACTAGGCCGCATTCAATGCAAAAGAGAATTTAAGAAACGACCTTTTTTTTATATCTTCTTTCTTCTCATTGAAACCCTGTTCCCAAAAAGCAAATGGGAGAGTTTCTATTACTTACTGAAGTTGACACAAATTACGGTCTATACATTTTTTGCAATCACTTGCTTCTACTACATTTTGCATATTTTTCATTTACAAAAGACAGGTCTAAAAAACATTGGGAGCACTTCTTTAATTGTTTTAATAATTGGATTATCGATAGAATTTTTACTGCGCATAGGATCTCATCTCATTCCCCTAACTATGTTGCGCACCTCGACACCACTCGCATATGCTTTTCTCTTTATTTGTTTCCCCATGACCTTCCTCTTTCACAAAATACACAGATTACTTTTTCATAAAAGTCACATCTCACACAAGCCCCACAACGTCAGAGATACTATTCTCGAGCTGGTAGACGAATCACAGTTCAGTCATCTCTTAGAACCGCTCGATCGTCGCCTCATTACTTCGATGGCCTCTTTTCGAGACCGCATCGTGCGGGAGATCATGGTGCCTCGGATTGATATTTTCTGTTTGTCAGTTGACCAAACAGTACACGAGGCCGCCCACAAATTTCTCTCAGAAGGATATAGCCGAATTCCAGTCTATAAGAAAACAATGGATCACATTGAAGGAGTTCTTCTCTACAAAGATGTGATCAAATACTACTTCATGTCTATTGAAAAAAAAGAGTCCTCACCACTAAAAACGCCCCTTAAAGAACTCGTCAAACCGGTCTTGTATACACCAGAAACAAAAAAAATTTCCAATCTGCTCCAAGAAATTCGCCATCAGCAAATTCATTTGGCTATCGTTGTGGATGAATATGGTGGCACCGAAGGGGTAGTAACAATCGAAGATATTTTAGAGGAACTCGTCGGTGAAATTGCGGATGAACACGACATTATCGACGAAGAAACACTGTACCATACTCATCCGAAGGGTGGATGGGTCATTGACCCAAAGATGACCATTCTCGATATCGAAAAAAAGCTTGGAGTGTCCATACCACAAAGCCCCGAATACGACACACTAGGCGGTTTCGTCTTACACAAAGCGGGCTCTATTCCCGAAAGAGGATGGAAAATTCACAGCGACTGTTTCGATCTAGAGGTGCTCGGTTCGAGCGATAGGAGCCTTGAAGCTATTATTTTAGTTCCTCCGAGCAGCTGAAATGCTCATCACTTTTCCCTTTCCATTTTAGGAAGTGCCCATTTTTACGTAGCGTCTGCGCCCTTGCTCTTTTTCCTTTCAGCCCTCGCCTTTTTGCCCGCTTTGATTCTCTTTTCTATCTCGTTTGTCACCCTTTTCTTCAAGTCCCGAACTGCTTCAGCAGGCTCTTTTTTTTTTCTTTCAATGAGCACTTCGTACTCTTCTTCATTTTGATGTTTCTCGGAGCACAAAAACGGTGAACAGCTCGAAGAGACACACCCGAGCAATGGGTCGACGCTCTGATCCTTGTTTACCCTTGCGCTGAGACGAACATGCTCAGGCTGTTTAGAGCACAGCGCCACAAAGCCTGTGTAAATCGTCCATACACACAAAACCAAACATTTCACATCCATTGAGACCTCCCGTGACTACTCCCTCACCTAGAGGCGAAGGCTTCTAGGGATTGACACCCAAACCATCCAGCCCGAGGGTTATTTGAAAATCATTTTACAAGAAACAATCTCAAAGTCAAGGCGAGCTTTCATCTCACTCCTAAACAGATGGGTTTTCTCGCTCGTCCAGGATAAATTTCATTTTGCTGTCAAATGTGATCTACAATTTGCCAAAACTTCCGCATGGAATGGACTTCAAGCAACCCATCGGCGACTTTAAAATTGTTTGAAAAAGCCCTCCTGCAAGCACAAAATGAAGTTAAAGATTCTAATCAAAACTCACTTGAAAAAGAATTGAAAAAAGGATATTGTTTCTCTTTATCTACTCAAGGAAAATTGCATGCGTCGTTCTGTTATCTACGCAGAGCCAAAAATTGCTTTTGCCGGCGAAGTTAAGACGTGGAAGTTCATTTTTAGCTCGGGCAGTGATTTACCCAAAGGAGCGAAGCTAAAATTTGATCTCAACTCACAAGGACGCGATTCTGACTGGGAAATTCCCCAAACTAATTTGAGATCGAAAAAAAATCTCATTTGGATGGAGGCCGCCGAAAAAAAAGCACTGCCCGCCAAGGCAGTTTTTGCTCCAGAAAGCTCACTCCCTCAGTTTGAATTCACCTTGCCAAGAGAGGTCAAAGCGGGGAATCCCATCACCATTTTCGTCGGTTCTCCAGATCAGACCCGTGGCAACAAGGGTAATCGAGCACAAACGCGTACACTCCGTCGACGCCTCTTCTTCCTTTACGTCGATCCCAAAGGCAAAGGGGAATACAAAGACACGGACACCTTTCACTTGGATGTGCGTGGCAGCGCACTCCACACCATCCGTATTATCGCACCTTCCATTGTCACAAAAAACCAACGATTTGATGTGATGGTGCGCTTCGAAGACATATTTGGAAATCTCACGGGTAATGCCCCAGAAGGAACACTTATCGATTGTAGCTACGAAAAGCTGCGCGACAGCATGAGCTGGAAGCTTTTCGTCCCGGAAACAGGGTTCATCAATTTGCCGAATCTCTACTTTAATGAACCTGGAATTTATCGCATTCACCTCAAAAACATGTTGAACAATGAGACATTTTTGTCTGCGCCTATCAAATGTTTTTCAGAAAATCAAAATCAACTCTTTTGGGGAGTGTTCCACGGCGAATCCCTTCTCTGGGATGCCACTGAGAGCATCGAATCTGCCCTGCGCTACCAACGAGATGAGCGAGCCCTCCAATTTTTTGCGACCTCTGCTTTTGAAGCGGAAGAAGAAACCTCAACTGAAGATTGGAAAAATATCTACTCTCACGTCGCAGAGTTTAATGAAGACGAACGTTTTACGACATTTTTGGGAATGTCTTGGGCGGGAATGCCTGGCTCTGAAGGGCTCCATCAAATCGTCTACCTCAAAGACAACAAACCTTTGTTACGCCGCAAGGAGAGCAAGGCAAACCATCTTAAAAAGATCTATAAAAGCCATACCCCCAAAGATTTCATCTCAATCCCCTCTTTCACCATGGGGTCCACTACCCTATTTGATTTTGAAAATTTCACACCTGATTATGAAAAAGTGGTCGAAATTTACAACGCCTGGGGATCATCTGAATGCACAAAGGGAGAAGGTAATCCCCGTCCTATTTCCGCCAAATCTAAAAAGGGAATCCGGGAAAAAGCCGAAGGGTCCGTGCGCCATGCGTTAAATCGCAACTGCCGGTTTGGATTTGTTGCAGGTGGGCTCGATGACAGGGGGGTTTACTCCGATTTATTTGAAACAGATCAGGTGCAATATTCACCTGGCATCACGGCGATCATTGCTACAAACCAAACGAGAGAGGGGCTCATACAGGCCCTTTTCAAACGCTCATGCTATGCAACAACAGGGACGAGGATGATCTTAGGACTGCACATCGCAGGTCAGCCCATGGGATCCATCCTAGATACAAAACTGAAACCCGGTCTGCTGTATAATCGACACATCACCGGTTTTGTTGTCGGGACCTCTTTGATCAAAGAGATGCTCTTGATTCGAAATGGAATAGTTTACCAAAAAATGCACCCCAAATCGGATTCTTTTGAGTTTGCAATCGACGACGGTGAGTCGTTGAGTAAAGTGGCTTTGAAAGTCAAGGGGGAAGCCCCTCCCTTTGTCTACTATTACTTGCGAGTCATGCAAGAAGATGGACATCTGGCCTGGAGTTCCCCCATCTGGGTAGACCTTTTGTCATCCACTTCCTTAGAAAAAAAGAAAAAGAGCGAGAAAGCGGCCAGATAATTGGACAATGGAACCTAAAAGGCCCTCTTCATCCCCCAGTGCTCGGAGAAACTTCCAGGTCTAGGCTTCCCTTTAGAGAGTGTGATACCCTTCCTTTTTCTTATTCCATCCCGACTTTTTGACCTGTCTTTCGGGCGTGTCCGTCTCACACACACCTCTTGGGCATGTAGTGATGTGCGCGATTTTTTTAGCAAGCACTTCCCACCGCTCGATACTTTTATCGATCTCACGCTTAACTTCACTGATATGTCCACGAACAACCACATCTAGGTCTCCATCTTTTTGAACTACTGGTACGCGACACAGATCGCCGCTCATCTTTGAAATGCTCATGTTGACACGTCCTACTAAGACAAGTTTAGATGCCTTTGTGGCTACTCCCTCGCCTCAAGGCGAAGACTTCTTAAGGATTGCTACCCCCAATCATCTAGCCAGAAGGTCATTTCAGAGTCATTCTAATAAGAAAAAATCTCAAAGTCAAGGCAAGCTTTCACCCTTGTGACGGCAACGTGATCATGTCCCCCTTTGGCTATGTTAAAATGTCCCCTATCAAAAAATACTTGAATGGAGCGAAATAGAGATAAGGATGACAGGAAAGGAATTGAAAAAGCTCGGCGCGTTGATAGCAGCAAGCAGAGGAGAAATAAAAATGTCTATAGGAGCAAAAGAGCTAGGGGTTACAAAGAGGCATTTTATGCGTATCCGTTCAGGTGGGGTACTAGATTGAAAGGGCTTGGATCTTGTAAATGTTGAAAGGTAAGCGTCCTGGAAAAATCCGAGTGCTTCTTTTCTTCGTTTCCTTAAGGTCATCCAAATTGACATTGCTCTTTCTAATTAAATGACTCCCTTCTTTGCTCTTAAGTCCCTTAGGAAGTTTTCCTCATGATCGAAGGATCTCACTATGCAAAAAGCAAAAGTGGACGCTAGTTGTAAGTTAGTTTCGACAATACCTAAAATGCAAAAGCGGAGGATGCTGGTAGGAAGATGGAATTTGTTACACAACGCAAAAATGCGACAATTGCGGAGAAATAGAGAAAAAACCAATATCGCAAAGAAAGCATTGTTGCAAGCATGGCGGGTACACGACCCACAGAGATCATAACGCGTCTCTAAAGTATTTTGGCCCTCGGACTAGATGGCCTGTGGGTAGCAACCCTAGAAGCCTTCGCCTTTAGGCGAGGGAGTAGTCACTGTTCCAGTTAATAGGTGTTTTCCTATTTTTTCAACAGAGTCTGCTGTGTTAATAAGTTAACTTGTAATCTGGTATTCCCCTCTTTTTCCCAATCAGTTGATGAAAACTTGTGGCCAGAAAAATAGAGGATGCGAAGATGGATATAATCATCGGGAAAGGGCTACGTTTGAGATAAAATCCCACCAAAGATCCTACTATTGCGCCACATAGCATTTCTATAAAGTAAAACAGACTCGAAGCACATCCTGTCAACTTTGGGAAAGGCATTGTAACGACAGCTTGGGCATTGGGCATAATCAAACCCGTTCCAATAAGGTAGAAAAACATGGGAAATATGATGGTAAAAATAGTGGGAGAAGAAATAAATGCCAACATCATCATACTTCCACTTCCCAGAAGTGTAAGAAAAATACCCAACCGCACTGAGTGCTCGGGACTTGTACGATTAAAGAGACGACTAGCTAGAAGTGTCCCTCCCATATATCCTAAGATACTCACTGCAAAAACAATGGAATATTGTTTGGGAGAAATACTTAATAATTTTATAAATACAAAGGGAGATGCAGAAATAAAACTAAAATAACCACACCAGTTAAACGTGATTACAGAAGTGTATCCTATAAAGTGTCTGTTCTTCAGGATGGTGAATAAATCCTGTCGAAAGATTCGAAAATAAAAGCGCTTCCTAGACGTGTTTGGAAAAGTCTCCCTCAGTGAAGTGTAAGAAAAAAGTAAAATCATTCCACTTAACATAGACAACAACACAAAGCTTGCTTGCCACCCCGCAAAGGAATGAAGAAATCCTCCTATAAGGGGAGCAATGAGCAAAGAAATAGCCAATCCAGCAGAAAGGGAAGATAAGACTTTAACACACTCTTTTTCTTTGAAGAGATCTCGGGCAATTACTCTGGCCAGAATTGTCCCACAGCACCCTCCCAATGCCTGAAAAAAGCGGATAATAATAAATGCCTCGATCGTATAAGAAAAAACACACAGAAGTGTAGAAATTAAATGCAGCCCAACCCCCGTTAACACGACAGGTCTTCTTCCAAACCTATCTGAAAGAGGACCACAAGCTAGCATAGAAACCGCAAAGCCTACCATGTAGACACTCAGCGTTAACTGCGTTTTAGAAGTGGTCGTGTGAAAACAGGACGCCATCTCGGGGAGAAAAGGGAGGTAAATATCTGTGGAGAGGGTAGACAGAGAAACCAAAGCCATTAGCAGCAAAGTTATTGCTTTTTTTTTATACATAAAACTATTTAATAGATTTAATTATTTTTTTCGTTATCTTCACTGCAGTATCAACAATATATTCTAAAAGATTGGTGATTAAATGAGTACCTCTTAGCAATCCTCCAATCACAAAAAAATTCGAATGTTGTCGATCCCATTCATCAACGACAGTTAGAGTGTCAGCATCGACTTTTATGCCTCCTAGAGGAGGCGCTTTTATGACTTTTTTCTTTAGTAAGTTGTGCAGCAGGATGCTATCGGAAATTTCAATTTGCGTACTCACTCCCGTTGCATTTACTAAGTAGGGAGCTTGAATTATTTTGTCATCAAAGTTGGCTAAAAAGACTTTTTTCTTGGAATCGTATTTTACTGATTTAACATCTCCTAGGACCTCTAGTTCGTTTTTTTTGATTAACTTATAGAGTTTTTTAGCGTTTTGGATCGGAAATGCCGCGCGTAGAGCTAAAAAAGCCCCTAGATATTTATTAAGAATTAACTTCTTGTCGCTCTGAGAGAACATCTGCCACAGGGGGGTTAACAAATGGTTCGTATTATATAAGGCAGCTTGCCATTTTCTCACTTTGGTACTCGCTGCAATTTCTTGAAGAAGAAAGTCTTCTGCTGACTGGTTTTTTAAATCAAAATTTTTCCAACGAAAAGTCATCCCCTCTGCCTCTTCAATTTCCCTCCTAATGAGATAAAAAAGCTTGTTCACAGAAAGAAATTTGGTTCTATCCCCAGTCAATCGATTTAATTTTTCGTAAGTGAGAAACTTTTGAGAATAGTTAGCCCAGTGCCCTTGTACATTAGGAAATCTACCACTTTTAGAGATGCAAAACACTTTCCCCCTATGACCTAAATCTTTAACAGTTAAGATAGCATCAATTCCACTCAACCTAGAGCCTACTACAATACAGTCACTTGTCGAAGAGATCTCTCTTAAGACACTTTCTTCGACAAAAGGCGAGTGAAAGTACCCTTCTATCTTTTTTAAATGAGGAAAGGGGTTTGATAGAAACGCTCCTAGAGCAAGAATGGCGATACTTCCCTGAATAATCTGATTATTATTTAAATAAAGCGTCATCGTATTAACATCGATATCTATGACTTCCTCTTGGACGTAATTTAGCTCGATTCCATTCTTTCCGGCCCTTTTAGCAATGAATTTAGCCATGTTTTCCAAATAAATGCCGTATAAACGCCTTGGAGGAGTAGAATTGGAAGATATACCGAGACCTGGGAATTGTGATTTCCATCTTGTAGGATGTTGTTGGAGCCATTTTACAAAGTGATCTGAATCGAATTTGTAAATACCCATTGTTCTAGCAGGTGTATTCAACAGGTTTAAATGAGAAGTTTTTCCATAAGCTAATCCCGATCCGATCGTTTTAGATTTCTCAAAAAGTAAAACTTCAACCTTTATCTTATTCACAATTAATGCTTCAACAAGCTGTGCAGCCATCACAATTCCCGAAGCCCCTCCCCCTATAATAAAAACTCTGTTGTTACTCATAAAAATCAATTCTGTTGAAAAAATGAAATGTATATACCCAAAAAATTCGAAAATTTCACTTTACAGAAAAGCCAATAGGGAGGAAGCGGTCTCTCACCCTTGACCTAAGTTGTCCTAAACAAGACGTGACCTTACAGTTGTCTGCCATCCAACCAGTGGTTTTTTCAGATTTACCTCGTCTAGCATTTTAGCTTGTGCAAGATGCTTTGACTCTTTAAAAGGTTCCCAAGGCGTTTTGCCATAGCAATACTTTCCACTATGAGGACGTTCCTCATGATATTCTCCCATCCATTTTTCTACATCTTTTTGCAACTCTTCTATGTTAGAGTAAATTTTTTTCTAAATGCTGTCGCATAGAACTCATTTTAGATGATCTGATGGAACCATTCGCATATCCCATTTGTTTGGGGGAACTTTGCTTTTATATCTTCTAATACAAGACAAAGTTCATATTCATGACTTTCTCTTTTGCCACAGCATTCTGTCCCCCTGTCTGTTTAAAGTCCGTAGAATCTCTGCATCCTGCTCTTCAAACCAAGGAACAACTTGATCATTGAGTGCTTCCGCAGCTAAGAGTGCGTTTTTTCTATCACAGAGCTTTACAAAAGCAAATCATAAATAAGTATCAATCACAGTTTGCTGGTCAATCCTCCTAACCCCTTGCCTACATGAAAGATCGATAGTAGGCAATAAAGTTCAAATCACCCTCAAAGGGGACATTTTAACTTTACCTTGACAGGCAAGCTTTCACCCTAACCCCGAACGCTTGGGCTTGTCCGATCGTCCAAGATTAAAGGAGTTGATATGGCAAAAATAAAGGGAAGTAGCGTATCCTCCCTGCAAGAGAAAGCACTGGTCAAGACATGCCCTTTTTTCGATGGATGACTTTTTTTTTATTGATATGCCCCTTCACGCTCACTGCATGGATGCACCCAGCCAAACAGCATATTCTCTACCTGGTGCAAGTGGGCCAAATCGAAAAAGGGATTGCACTTTATCAAAAGCTAAAAGCGGAACACCACAGCCATGATTTTTCTATCCTCGAGCACATAGGGCATATTCTGCTCGATCAAGGGTCCAAGAGCCAGGATGAAACATGCCGGCTTCTCAGTATGTACGGGGCAAGTCAAGCCAAGAGCTTTGACAATATGGACATTTATCGAATCGGCATGAATAGCCGTAGTCCGCTGATTCAAATGGCAACGATCCAATTTTTACGTGCAATAGAAGATGATCGCGTGGAAAACATACTTTTAACGGCCTTTGCTTCTCCCCATCTCCAAATTCGAATGGAAGCAGCCCATGCTTTGGCCGTGCGTAGATCCCCTATTGCAGTAGGGCTAATTACCTCTCTAATGGAGCGCCTTCCCCCCTTGATGCACGTCTATTTTCCCGAACTCTTTGCCATGATTGGTACAGCGGATGCCATAGGCGTATTAGAGAGGTTAATGAACAGTCCCGTCTTAAGCGTTCGCTTAGCCTCTTTTCTAGCCGCTGCCAAATTTGGGCGTGATGATTTTTTGCACGGGATACGTGCGAGTTTGACCCATGCAAACCACTCTGAGATCGAAACGTGTGCGGCTGCTCTAGGCTGTCTACAAGACTCTTGCTCGATTCCCGCTTTGCAAAAACTCACCTATTCTAAGTCGATCAACGTGCAACTCGCTGCCTGTCGATCTCTTATGCAGCTGGGCCTTCGAGATTATGAACAAAAAATCCTATTGTGTGCCAAGCGTAAACACCCATTTGCCATTCCTCTTTTGATCGATATCCAAAACGCTGAATCGCTCTTGGCTCAGCTTGCAAGTGATGACCATATTTCAGTGCGCTTGAATGCTGCACTTGCTCTTCTCAAAAAGCAAGATGTGCGCGCGATTCCCATTTTGATGGAAATACTGGTTCAGGGCACAAGCAAGATAGGATGCAAACCCATTTTTTCCTCTGGACAATCGCTCATGTCTTGGAAAGTGGTCCCTGTGTGCGAAAAATATGCTAGTAAAAACGAATATGATACTCCCTCAATTACTTTGGCTTTGCGAGAACAAATCCTTCAAGATGCGTTAGAGCTCCCCGAGCCTTCTTTTATCTCGCTAGTGGAAACCATTTTCAATAAAGAGCAAAATGATTTAGTCCCCCTGGTGGTCTATTTACTCGAAAATCTCAAAACTCAAACAGCAATCGAGCTTTTGGAAAAGCAGTCGAAAAAATCAGGTGCTCCTCTCATTCGTGCCTACTGCCATTTGGCGTTGTACCGGCTCGGAATGGAGGAAGTGCATCGCAAATTTTTAATCAAATGGGTCGAAGAGAAAAAGGGGTGCGAGATGATCCGTTTCCGCCCCATCCTTTCCTGGACAAAGCAAGGGGAACGTAGCTCATTTCAACTCACACCGAATGAGACTTCCCGTCTGCTCATCGAAGCCTGCATTGCATTGGCTGAAAAGCATGATTTAGATGGGCTCGACCTCCTGCTCCGCGTCATTCAAAAGGGAAATCCCAAAAATCGTTATGTACTTGCTGGTCTACTTTTGAAGTCAATTCAGTGACGTGCTAACCTGCTTCCCTTGCCCTCAGCGGGAGAGCCACATGACATGCACCCTGTAATTTTTGCTACCCTACTTTGTTTACTAGCCCCTTGTGTTACCCTTGAGTCCAGCCCACTTACCATCGAGCTTAAAGATCCAACATCTAAGGATGGCGTTCTTTCAACAGAGCAAGGTGGCGTTGTGAGTTCATCTGAGCTGCGCATCCAAGCGCGCTATTTAACTTACATCCATCAAGTCGAAAATGGCCACCACGTACATCGCCTCACCGCTGAAGGTGACCTGGCTCTCATCTACAGAGGTCAGATCTACTTAGGAAGTCGCTTGGAATATGATTTTGTAAAACAAATGGGACTGATTGATGAAGGGGTTACTGCCATCGATTTTTGGTTTCTTGGTGGTGAAAAAATTCGAATCAATTCAGATAAAAGCTTCCAGATATCCCGCGCTTTTCTCACGACAGATGAGAGCAAAAACATGGATTGGAAAATACAATCAAAATACCTCAATGTAGATCAAAACAGTGTATTGCAAGCTAAAAATATTGCTTTCCGCATATGGAATACCCCCATCTTTTGGTTTCCTCGTCTCACACTCAATTTACTTAAACCTTTGAAAGAAACGCCTATTTACTTTCGAATTGATTGGGACAAAGGATTTTGGCCGATCCTTAACATACGCTATCTGTTGTATTCAAGCGATGGGCATCGCCACTCTCTCCGTTTGAGTGCCCACCCTTCATATGGATTTGGAACCGCCCTTGAAACTGATTACAAATCTTTCGACCAAAGGCAAACATTTCAGATGAGAAGCTACATCGGCCAAAAGGGTCTTTACTACAGCTCTAATCCCAAAGCGCTCCGCTTCCGATACCGACTTCAAGGCCTTTATACAAACCGAAGTCCAAACAATCGCTCACACCTGCACCTCTCTTACGATAAGCTCAATGATCGCAACATGCAATCTGAGTTTTCTACCCCCAATTTCGAGATGTCGACAATAAAACCAACTTTTTTGAACATGCGCCATCATCGAGATAAGATGATTCTAGGCCTAGATATCCATCCCAGGATTAATTCATTTCAAGGGATGAAACAAGAGCTCCCGTCCTCTTTTTGTACTCTACACCCTCTGGTTTTGGGAAAGACGAAAATCATTTCAACAAATTACTTGCGCGTTGCCTATCTAGATTATGTTTTTGCCAAAGACCTCGGAAATGTCCTGCCCAATTTCGATGCAATGCGCCTGGAAATTGAAAATCAATTATATCGTTCTTTTCACTACAGAGGACTCAACATCACTCCACTCGTGGGATTTACCGGGGTTTTTTATACTAAAAGCCGAGATCAAAATGATGATTGGCAAACTGTTTTTCATTATGAGATGACGGTGAATTGGACCTTAAAAAGAGGATATTCAACATTTCAGCACACCATCCAACCCTATGTTTACTACAGGGGATTGACCTCTCCGACCATGTCGTTAGACACGCCTTATATTTTTTCAATTGATGATGGTTTCCACCGACTCGAGCAACTCAAAGGCGGCGTACGCAATTTCTTTTACTTCAAAAAATACCCTCTTTTTGGACCTAACCTCTTTACAGAGATCTACTGCTGTGCCTTTTTTGGCAACACACCTTTTAAAAAGACCGTTCCCAAAATCCACGGATGTTTTCAATGGAACTTACCGAGCGTCGCTTTGGCCAGTCAAATTGGGTGGAACCTCGAAAAACAGCTGCTTGATTTTGCCAATGTAGAGCTCGCCTGGACAATCAATGAACATGTTGCTTTTAAGACAGAGCTGCGCCACCGTGGCCCGTTTGACTATCGCCGCAGTGATCGGGATAACTATTTGATGGAAGTTGCGCGTAGCACTTCAGAGCTCTTCCATTCCCCTCTTTCAGATCGGAGAAACACTCACTTGACTCGTCTCCAGATTAAACTCCTTCCCGAATGGACGGCGCGCTTAGAATCACATGTGGGCTGGGGACGCAAAAGGGAACCGCCATACCGAGAACTGCGCCTCGAACTCATTGGGCTGATAAATGCAAGCTGGAAACTACGCCTTCTCTTTGTCCATACACCCACATCGGACAAAAATAGTAATCGGTTTTCACTGGGGTTTTGTATCAATCGTCACTGAGAAGGGTGAGGGGCGTATTTTTTTTTAATTTCGTGCAGGGCACCTTTGATTTTTTTCTTCTTCTGCAAAGTCATCCGATCAATATTTAAAACACCATTGAGGTGGTCATTCTCATGCATAATGGCCCTAGCGCGCCAATCGACCGCTCTTTCTCGATGGGCATGTCCTGCAAGATCCGTATAAGCCACATCGATTGCACGCGGACGGCAAACGTTAGCATAAATACCGGGAATCGACAGGCACCCTTCTCTCAAAATGATCTGCTTCTCAGATGGGTTGGAAAGCAGCGGGTTGATGTAAATACAAGGCTCACAAACAATCGGAGCTCCCTCACAATCTCTTCCATTGGAATAACGCACGACAAAAATTCTATGACAGCTACCCACTTGAGGTGCTGAGAGACCAGCACCGTCAAAATAAAAGAGCGTCTCGATCAAGTCTTGGGCCAGCTTGTGAATCTCATCATTTATTTCTTCAATAGGCAGACATTTTTTTCTAAGATGTGGGTCTCCATAGTACCTCAAGTCGAGCAGCATTAGGAATCGGCCGCCTCAATTTCAATGTCTAGAGGGAGAGCACTGCCACGGGATCGCGCTAGAGAAGAGGACCAAAAAGAGAGGATTAAACACACAATGACAAAAACACTCGCCAAATAAGCGGTAAATTTTTTCAAAACAGCTGCAGTCGATGTACCGAACAGTGAGTCTCCCGTATCTCCTCCAAAAGAGGCCCCAAGACCCATACTCTTGCTCTCTTGCACTAAAATCACCGATATGAGCAGTAGGCAAACACCCAACAAAACAAACAAGAAGAAATAAAAAAGAGTAGTCATGACACGATCTCCTCGACATTTTGAATCACTTCGGCAAAAGAATCGACCTTTAGAGAAACACCCCCAATTAGGGCACCATCTACGTCCGGTTCTCGCATGAGGTGAGAGATATTCCCCGGCTTTACCGATCCACCATAGAGAATGGGGATTCCATTCGCAACACACATCCCCCACTTCTTCTCGATAAAGGTGCGACACACACGATGGGCCATCTGTACAACGTGAGGAGTGGCCGTTTTACCCGAACCAATGGCCCAAACCGGCTCATAAGCGAGGAGGATGTGCGCAGCCTGATCGGGCTGTAAATCTCGACATGCTGCATCGAGTTGTGTTTGCAGCACCCGCTCGACTTGATGCTCCACGCGCTCTTTTTCCGTTTCTCCAATGCACACGATGGGTTCGAGGCCACCTTCAATTGCCCGTTTGACCTTACGGTGGATGATGTCATCATCCTCTCCAAAGAGCTGCCTACGCTCGGAGTGTCCAATGAGGACAAAGCGAGCTCCCGCTTCCTTGAGCATTGCAGATGAAACCTCACCGGTATAAGCCCCCTCACAATAGGCACTCACATTTTGCGCTCCAATACAAATCGGACTGTTTTCCGCCGCTTCTACTGCGGCTCGAATAGAGGTAAAAGAAGGGGCCAAATAAACGTGAGAGCGCACACCTCGGACCAAAGGCGCAAGCTCAGACACAAACAGGCGAGCTTCCCTCGCCATCATATGCATTTTCCAATTACCTGCAATCACAACTTTTCGACTCATCACATACGAGATTACTCGATGAAAGGATAATTGTCATCTTGATCTTAAGAGGCTCCTTAACGTAGACTTGGAAGTGATGATTCCAGTGAGAGACAAGGCGCTGACGGTCACCGAGCTCACGCAGGCCATTAAAACCCACCTCCAGCCTCATTTCAACCATCTCAAGGTCAGGGGAGAGGTGACCAATTTGCGAAGACAGGCGTCCGGCCATTACTATTTTAGTTTGAAAGATGAACATGCACAAATTGCGGCTGCCCTATTCAAAGGAAATACCCAGCATGTAACCTACCTGCCTGAGGTAGGGGATCAAGTTCTCGTTGAGGGAGCACTAAATCTCTACGCTCCAAAGGGGGTCTACCAGATTATTGTCCATGAAATTCATCATTCAGGATTAGGAGCACTTTTTTTAAAATTGCACCGTCTCAAACTCACTCTAGAAAAAAGGGGATGGCTAGACCCCGCTCATAAAAAACTGCTTCCCCCTTTCCCAAAAACAATTGGCGTGATCACAAGTCCAACTGGCGCAGTCATAAGGGATATTTTAAGCGTTTTGAAACGCCGATTTCCCCATTTTCATCTCATTCTCAGACCTGTAAAAGTGCAAGGAGAAGGGGCAGCCAAAGCGATTGGAGAGGCTATCGATGAGTTTAATCAACTCAAATGTGCCGATGTCTTGATCATCGGAAGAGGAGGGGGCAGCTTAGAAGACCTCTGGCCCTTTAATGAAGAGTCAGTAGCAGCAGCCATTTTTCGATCTAATATTCCCATCATCTCAGCTGTTGGACACGAAACAGATGTCACCATCACCGATTATGTCGCTGATCTGCGCGCCCCGACCCCTTCAGTAGCAGCAGAACTGGCGATCAAAGAACTGTATCTTCAATTGAAATTTTTACGTGAGACATTCAAGAGATGTAGGTCTGTATTAAGCCAAGCCATCGCACAAGGGAGACTCAAACTCAGCGGAGTACAAAAACATCCCCTCTTCACACACCCCTTGACACTACTCACTGACGACTATCAAAAAGTTGATACTATGATAAATGCATGGAAAAGTGGAATCGATCGATGTTTGGACACGCACCGTCTGCGTCTCTTGGCTTTAGAAAAATCGCTTAAAACTCTCAATCCCGAGAGCAAGTTGAGCAGTTTAAAACAGCAACTACTTGTGTATCACAAAACCCTCGCGATCCAAATCACCCATCAGATCGATCGGAAAAAGCGGCAACTCAGACCTGAAGATCTACTCGTTTATCTCAAAAAGCACATGCATAAATGGGTAAAGGAAGCGCGAGAAAAATTTGAACAAAAGAACTCTCATCTGCGTTCGATCAATCCGAAAAACTTGTTAAAAAAAGGGTACTGTATCCCCTTTGCCGAAAAAGGGGGTTCCGTTATCATGTCTACTCAGGCGGTCATGGCGGGAGACAGAGCGCTTTTCCATTTGCATGATGGCACGCTAACAACAACAATTGATGAGGTACGTCCCACCTATGAACGGAAAAGGTATTGATGCTTTCTCTTTTGAGGAAGCCTACGCCAGACTCGAGTCCATCCTCAGCGAACTGAATTCTGGGGAGCTCGTCCTCGAAAAATCGTTGAGATTGTACGAAGAAGCCAATCAACTGATCACCCACTGCCATCAAAAGCTTACCTTTGCCGAACAAAAGATCCAAATGCTCACTAAAAATCGAGAAGGTCAGTTGGAAATGCGCACCATTTCCGAAGAAAAATTAAAAGAATATTCACACCAACCATCAGATGGCACCTCTCGAGCAAGTATCCCATCCACATGACCTAAAAAAGTTATCTATCCCCGCGCTCAATAAACTGGCGGACCAGGTCCGATTTCGCATTTTGGATGTGTTGGCCAAAATAGGGGGTCACCTTTCCTCGAACTTAGGCATCGTTGAATTGACCATTGCCCTGCATAGGGTGTTTGACTCCCCATTCGATAAATTGATTTTTGATGTGGGGCATCAGTGTTACCCGCACAAAATTCTCACTGGACGTAACCTACGATTTCCCACCATCCGTCAAACGGATGGTCTTTCCGGGTTTACTGATCCACGAGAATCGGTGCACGATCATTTTTATGCAGGTCACGCCGGCAATGCGCTATCTCTCGCTCTAGGGCTAGCAAAAAATAGGGATCTGAGACGGGAGAACTACCACGTCTTACCTATCATTGGGGATGCAGCTTTGACCTGTGGACTGACTTTAGAAGCCATGAATAATGTCCCCAAAACGCTCAAAAAGTTCATCGTTGTTTTGAACGACAATGCCATGGCAATTGCAAAAAACGTGGGCGCCATAACCAACATTCTCAGCCGTTTTTTCAATAGTCCAACCGCTAATCACATTTATGACGAACTCACGGCAATCCTCTCCAAAGTCCCTGGCCACGGGAAAACGCTTGTCTTGCAGGGAAATCGAGTCAAAGAGTCCCTAAAAAATCTCATCAGCACGGCACCGTTTTTTGAACAGTTCGGATTAAATTATGTGGGTCCCATCGATGGCCACAACATCAAAAAACTCATTGATACGTTCAAAAGTCTAAAAAATCAAGACAGTCCGACCCTTGTCCATGTTTTGACAACCAAAGGCAAAGGGATGAAAAATGCGATTGAATCCCCCATTCCCTACCACGGGGCTAAACCTTTTGACCGAACAACGGGAGAGTTCCATTTAACCCAAAATACTCAACCGACATTCCCCAAAGTTTTTGGAAAGCATCTGCTCACTATGGCTGAAAAAGATCCGAGCGTCACAGCTGTTACACCCGCCATGCCAGTTGGATCTTGTTTAGATGCTTTCATGAGACGGTTCCCGGACCGTTGTATTGATGTCGGCATTGCAGAAGGGCATTCTATTGCTTACGCTGGAGGAATTAGCTCTGGGGGCAATCTCAAAGTGATCGCATGTGTCTACTCAACATTTTTACAGCGCGCTCTCGATAATGTGTATCATGATGTTTGCGTTCAAAAAGCTCCCGTCATCTTTGCAATCGACCGTGCAGGACTCGCTACCGGAGATGGTGTCACAGCACAAGGGCTGTATGACATTAGCTTTCTGCATGCAATGCCAAACATGGTCATCACACAACCTCGAAATGGAGATATGTTAAAATCTCTTTTGGAAAGTGCCTTTGAATGGAATCTCCCAACAGCTATCCGCTACCCTAACTTAAAGACGACAGAAGGGAAGAACATCGTCAACAAAATCCCTTTTGGCAAAGGGGAAGTCATTGCACAAGGGAAAGATCTTACGGTGATTGCTCTCGGACATATGGTAGACACGGCGTTGAAAATGCGCGAATTGTTGCTTCTCAAAGAGATTGAAGCTGCCGTCATCGATCCTATTTTTATAAAACCGCTTGATGATGCGCTCCTCAAGAGCTATTTTTCTCGATCAAGCGGCATCGTTACCCTGGAAGAACATGCATTGCAGGGGGGAATGGGCTCTTTGATCAACTCGTTTATCCTCCGTGAGGGATTTGGCCATCTTCCCACCTGGAACTTTGGTGTGCCAGATGACTTCGTTTCACACGGCAGCTATCCACAGCTACTCAAAAAGGTGGGCATTTCACCAGAAAATATGGCACAGCAGATTTTAAACACTTTCCCCAAATACAATGTGACAGCGCGATGAAAACAGTTGCCCTATTCCCCAAAATAGAACAGCCTCGCTCTAAGATAATTGCAAAACAAGTTGTGGCATTTCTACACAAAGAACGTGTTCACGTAGTGGTTGAAAATGATAAAGCAAAAGAACTGAATGCACCTGCTTTATCTACTGTGGACCCAAAAGAGATTGAATTTCTGATCGCGATGGGAGGTGACGGTTCTATTTTGCGTGTGGCTCATGCTTGTACAGGTTTGAACGCAGCGATTGTGGGCATTAATCTGGGCCACCTAGGTTTTATGGCCGATATCCAAATTGCCGACATCGTCATTTGCTTGAAAGATTTAATCCAAGGTAAATTTTCTGTGCAAAAACGGATCATGATTGAAGGGTCCGCCCCTAATGGAAACTCGTTTTTTGCCATAAACGATTGTGTACTGCACAGGGCCCGAAACCCCAGCCTTGTTGAAATAGCGATTTACATCGGTGGCCGTTATCTCAATACTTTTGAAGCAGATGGAATGATTGTGGCTACCCCAAATGGATCAACAGCCTACTCCCTCGCCGCAGGAGGCCCCATCCTGAGCCCCGAAATCGAAGCCTTTGTGTTGACTCCTATTTGTCCCCACACGATTTCAAACCGCCCCATTGTGCTCACTCCTCATCTAGATCTAAAAATTAAATATATCAGTAAAAATAGACCGATTGAAGTGGTAACAGACGGTCTCAGCCGCTTTGAACTGAAAACGGGGGAAACAATCACTTTGAAACAGAGCCCCAAAAAGTTCAAACTTGTGCATTTCGATCGCATGGATTTCTTTGCTACATTGCGAAGCAAACTGGGTTGGTCTGGCAAGTTGAGAATTCCTTTATAATATCTATCGATATATCTCACCCATTCCTAAAATACTATCTTGAAAAATGGATGCATACAGGGCCCTTCATTACGTGTTCAAGCACCAAACGAACGCTTATTCGCATCAGATACTCGAAAAAAAGAGCAAGCCACAGACTTGACTACTCCCTTGCCTAAAGGCAAAGGCTCCCATGGATTGATACCCGAACCATCTAGAGCGTTTTAGAAGAAAAAACCTCAAATTCAAGGAGAGCTTTCATCCCACCCCTAAACAGGTGGGATTTCCCGATCGTTTAGGTTAAACCTTAGGCAAACTGAACGATGACGCGACGTAAGTCCCCTGGCCCAAAGCCACCTGGGCGAGGGGGAGTAGTCACCCTTGCTTCTGCTATCGCATCGCACGTTCGTGTTCTCTCTCGCGTTCCCTTTCCCTTGCTGCGTGTTCTGCCATCGCACGTTCGTGTTCTCTCTCGCGTTCCCTTTCCCTTGCTGCGTGTTCTGCCATCGCACGTTCGTGCTCTTCCTTTTTGCGCTCCTCCTCTTCATCCTCGAAAACTACGCTCCATCTGCTCGCGTAGGTGTTGTCCCAATCCTCACCAAAAAAACACTCGACAAGGAATCGCTGTGCGTACGGAAATTCTGTATTGTGTTTGAGCAAAGAAAACGTCAGGTCGGCAAACTTGTAGGGAACAGAACCAATCCGCGGTTCACTTGAGCTGTAATAGGCTTCTGCTAGCCCTTCCAGAGATGTCATTTCTTCTGGGGGAAGCGGAAGAGTTTTCAGGAGGGACTTTTGTTCTTTGATTGAGGCGATGACTTCTGGGGTGATCCTCTCAAGGAGAGCTCCCTTATAGTTCGCGAAGATTGATGAGGTTAGGGTGAGGGAGAGGAGAAAGAGAAAAATTCTGTGTTTCATACAAATACTTCTTTTTGATTAGGATTTTATTTTACAAGACAGAACCTGAAAGTCAATGCGCTTTTTGAATTTTGTGCGCATCGGGGGCCAATCCCCAGGGCACTTGGCAAACGCTTGGAGGTCAGGGAGAGCCATGATCTTGGAGGGCGATACGGTATCTTTTGTCCTTTGGACACTCGACAGACTCACTCCGTCTCGCATCTCGTGGGCACCATACGAAATCCCTTCTTGAGTCTCCTTGTACGTTGTTTGTCCAAACAGGTATGACATTTTTTTTGCTACTTCTGCGTCACTTTGGCGGAAACTGACCTTGGTTCCGCACTGGTCGAAGATGTTCCGAGATCCATGGCTCCCATATATTTTTTCGAGTGGGGCCACGTTTTGGGTAGCCAAGGCGATGGCCCCTCCGTATTTCCGCAACTCGGTCAAAACCTCCTCGAGGTACTCTATTTTTTGCAATGAGTGGAGTTCGTCAATGATCAGCCAGATTTTTTGTTTTGCTTGGTTAGGGTTTCTCTCCTTGATCGCATGTGCGGCGATCGAAAACCAGGTGGTTACTAGGGAGTGCTTCTCTTTGCGCTGGCGTGTAGGAAAAAAACACCCAGGAATCACGCTCAGACAGGACCCAATTACGAATTGAGAAGGGGGTGGGCGTGTTTTCCAAACATCTGAGATGCTCAATGTGGTTCGCGATTGTCGCCCTGATTGAAAAGGTGGTTCGCCCTTGGGATCGAAGTAGATCGCGGCGTTTTTTTCCTTGAGCTCGCTGTGGATCTCACCAGAGGAATTTTTGAGGATGTTGTGTACGAGTCTTTGGATATCGGTTTTTTTTCGTGCTTGTACTTGAGGAAGTAGGCCAGAATGACGGCTCGCGCCGCTCCTGTAAAGAAGGGTTCGTGTTGATTTGGATTTTTTGGATCAAGCTCTGGACTAGTCTCTTGTACCCGAGAAAAAGAAAAACGGAAGGTTCAAGCACTCCATTCGATTTGGCAAATCAGTTCAGGAAGCTCATCATCATCAGTTAAGACACATGCTCGCCTACAAGTGCACTACAAGCGGTAGGCAATACATAGAAGTCGATTCAAAATACACCACCGTGACCTGCTTTAATTGCGGTGCTAGAAATGGCCCCACAGAGAAAGCAGGCTTGTCGGTAAGAGCTTGGGAATGCATAGGGTGTGGCATCCTGCACGATCGCGATCAAAACAGCGCGATCAACATTCTTAAGCTTGGGCTTGGAATGAGCCTCGAGCGAGTGGCTTAGCCACTCTTCAAAAATCCCCTGGCCTAAAGCCATGGGGAGGTTCAAATGCTGTCGTTGAGGAAGGCGGTCTTTGACTGTGTCAAAAACTCGGCTTGTTTGAGGTGTGACTGGACGCTGCTCGAAAACGCTTCGGAGGAAGCAATGTCAGTCACCAGGTGCGACTTCTTTTCGTCTAAAGTGAGCTCGGTCGCCTGGAGGGAAGTGGCCATTTTCCCCTGGGCGTCTTGGAGCGATGTGGTTCCTCCCATGAACATGGGGGATATGTTGCGCTGGTTTTGTGAGCTATTTCCTATCCTTTGTGAAGAGATGCCCACGTTTTTGTAAAAAAGGAGAGTAGACATCTTCTTTAGGAAGCAAAAAAAGAAGCATTGGAAAGTAAGAATCGTACCCTTCCCACAAAACAGAGTGTTTTTTACAACCGGACCGCCGACAGTATGGGACGGCGATCCGTGATTTCAAACCCTATCTATTCGGGTTGGACCTCTTCTTTGGTGTCATCAGAGGGGGCATCTTGCTGAGAATCTGGACTGGACTCAACATGAGAGCAAGGACATTCACCTGAGCCCGCATTCAAATTCGCAAAAACGCAACTGCAACTCAAAAGTGCAAAGAGAACAGTAGTTCGCGAAAGCAAATTCCATTCTCTGCTCCAATGATTTAATGATTTTAATTGCCGATACATTGAATAACCTCCTTGTTTTTCATCCAATATTCGAATAATTGATCTTTTGGTCCATCGTAATCTTAGAAAAGAGTTTTGTCAATAGACACTGTAAGTAACCCGGTAAAGTGGTGATAGCAACGATTTACTGTGCACGGCACTGAGGGTTTTGACATGCAAAAACTGGATGAAACTTTTGGTATATAAAAAAATAGATGATACCATCGGTAGGCGGAAGCCTGTTTCGAGAAGGGAAGGGCTTATCTGAGATCGATAGGGTTATTGAAAAAGAGGGAGTTTATTACAAATTTTTCAATTTCAATAAGATAAACATATGACATACCACCTTTCTGAAACGGGCAATTTCATGATATTTTCAGTTTTAAATTCGGAAAGGGAATGTTACCAACAGGCGTTAAAAAGTAATTAAAGGGAATTTAGAATACAAACCATGAGTTTTTACTACTCGATGTCACCCGTTATAGAAATTTTGATCATTGCAATTATGACCAATTACATTCTGTATTTTTTTTGGAATACCCGCTCAATCGATCTCATGTTGGGAATCCTTGCCTTTTTTCTTCTTTTTGGGGCTTCTTTTCTGTTTCATCTTCCAATCCTCTACAAATTGATGCTCTCCGCATCCAATGTAGCGGCAATCGCCATTATCATCGTTTTACAACCCGAACTCAGAGTCGCTATATCCAAACTGAGCTTAAAAGGAAAGCGTTACCGAGAAATTAGTGAGTTTGATAAGTTTCTCGATCATTTGGCCACCTCAATCTATCGATTGGCCGATAAAAAAATTGGCGCCCTCGTCGCGCTTGAAAATGAAGACCCCCTCGATCAATTTGCCCTTAAGGCAGTGATGTTCAACGGCAAGTTTTCCTCAGAACTGCTCGAATCCATCTTTTCCACGACCACCCCTTTACACGACGGAGCTGTGATTATCAAAAATCTCACAATTGTCGCGGCATCGGTCATTTTACCTCTCGCAGCAGATACATCCCAAATTGCGAAATCGATGGGAACGCGTCACCGGGCCGCTCTCGGCGTCAGCCAATTAACCGATGCTCTCATGATTGTTGTGTCAGAAGAAACGGGAAAAGTATCTATTGCCCGAGACGGAATCATGACACGTGGCATTAAACTGGATCGCTTTAAAGGGATTATTCGCACCGTTTTCAATCCACCTCTGAAAAAGACCTTGCAAACACCTTCCAAGCTCAGGGAGTGGTTTAAGAAATGAGAACCCTTTTAAAAAAACTCTTTCTCAATAACTGGTCACGAAAATTCCTCTCCATTATTATAGCTACCATGATTTGGCTGATCATGGATAAGTCCATGGTCACGACCAAAACGATCGTCGATGTTCCCGTACGGGTTAAAAATATTCCAAAAGGGGAAACAATTGCAGACATGCAACCAAATGGCGTGTTAAATAGACGAGTAAATCTCACACTAACCGGAAGTAAGACAGTTCTAAAAGATCTTTCTTCAAGCGACATTGAGGTTGTTTTTGATGCTCTCGGTAAACAAGGGGAATGGATTTCAACCATTTCTAAGAAAAATATTCAAACAGATAACCCCGACATTAAGATCACCAGGGGGATCAGCAAAGTAGCACCGCAAAATTTTTTGATTAAACTTTCTAAACTCATCGTCGAAAAGATTCCCATCATCGTGACACAGCCCATCGGCACCCCTCCCAAGGGATACGAGTTTCTCGGTATTTGGCCTTACCAATTGTACATGACTGTGAATGGGCCTGAAGACGCGGTGAGAAAACTCAAGAGTAGTGGAATCAAATTGACCTTCAACCTCAGCAGCATCTCGCGGTCTAGCTTGGACGAACTTTCCGCTTCTTCTAGTCGCACACACGGTGATGTTGTCAGTTATTTCGTCCCCAATTATTGGAAACGGGTATCTCTTCCTACACTTTCTCCCCACCTAGTCGAGATCAACGATCCCAATGCTCGGCTACTTAGAATCGACTTTTCAAGAAATGAGCAATTTAAAATCAAACATCACGTACCCGTCACTCTTTTTTTTCCTCCTCACGTGACACAGCGAATAGATCCACAAAAAGTTCAACTAGAAACAAATGAGGTGCTGAAAAAACAAGATGGTCTTTACCTAATGCGCCCTTCCCTGTATGCAAAAGGGGTCAGTAGGTTTTTTTTCGAACTTGTGCAAGATATGTTTCAAATTGTTATCCTGGTCGATCCAGAAGATGGGGATCACTGTCTTCAATGGGATATTCAATTTGTCAATTCCGGTCATTTGGAAAACCTGTATGTACAGAGCCTCATGTCAGACGTAGGTGAGCAACCCTACAAACTGCAACCTCTGTTACGGGAAAAGTACTTGCGTCACCGTTTCCGCAACTATATCAATCGATTCGAGTTGACTACATCAGCAGGAGAAAAACTTGAGATCTGTCCCACATTGCAAGGTGAATCTGTGATTCTCAAAGAGAAGACGGAGCATGGAACATAAAGCCCACTACTGCCGCAGCTCGCAATTAAAAGTCGGTTTGGTGTTGCGCCATTTTGGGCGGATAGGGGGTCTTGAAAAATATGGGCACCGCCTCGCTCAGGCTTTTGTCAAAAAAGGGGTTCATGTCCAAATCGTCACATCTGGTGTGATCGAAAACAGCATATCCCATCCCCTCATACATTTTCAAAAAATTCCCGTCGGAAAATGGCCCAGCTTCATCCAAATGGAGGAATTTGACCGGTCCTCTCGAAGATGGCTAGAGACTCGAAGATGTGATGTCATCTTTGGTATGGATCGCACGCGCAGACAAACGCACATCCGTGCAAGCAACGGCGTACACCGCGCTTTTCTCAAACAACAGGAGAGCATCAATGGATACCGTGCTTTGTTCAAGAGGGCTCACTTGAGTCCCCTCAATAGAACAATTCTCAATATTGAAAAAAAAGCTTTCGAAAGTCCAGAATTAAAAATTCTTTTTACTAATTCTCATATGGTCAAGAGAGAAATTCTCTCCTATTATAAAACCCCAAATAAAAAGATTCACGTATTTCATAACGGGGTTGAATGGAACGAAATGGGGAAAGATTTTGATCAGTGGTTAGAAAAAAAACCCATGATTTGCAAAAAGCTTGGTCTCAATCCCTCATCTTACCACTTTCTCTTTATCGGAAATGGGTTCAAGCGTAAAGGGTTACGCCCTCTTCTAGAAGCGCTAAGTGTGTTGCCCTTCGAAGACTTTCACTTGTCTGTCATAGGTAAAGATAAAAACAGCGTGCATTTCATGAAATTAGCCAAACATTTGGGTCTTGCAGACAAAGTGAGTTTTTTTGGACCTTGCCTCGATGTTCGCCCTTTTTACCAATATGGAGATGCGCTCGTAATCCCCTCTTTTTACGATCCCTTTGCTAATGTCACCGTGGAAGCGCTCGCCATGGGCCTCTTTGTCGTAACATCAAAAACAAATGGGGGGTGTGAAATTCTCAAACCGGAAAATGGAGTTGTCATTCAAGAGCTACAAGATCCCCACTGCTTGGCTGAGACACTCAAAACTGCTAGTTTGCACCCAAAAACATGGATTCGGTCCCAAAATATTCGCCAATCTGTAAAATATCTCGATTTTTCCGATCAACTAGCGTCTATCGTCGACCTCACGCTTGGGTCTATCGGTAGAAATAGCACGTGACACCTAATGGAGAAAATGGATGCCATCCAACCGTTTTTATCTAAATAGCTCCCTCATACAGGGAAATGAAGTGATCCTCGAAGGGGACCAATGCGATCATCTCAATTATATTATGCGAAAAAAAGAAGGAGACAGCGTTGAACTTTTCAATGGCATCGGCTCGTTGGCAAAGGCCAAAATCTTGAAAATAGAAAAGACAAAAGCCACCCTTGCCCTTTTGGAAGTGACATTCAAAAGACCCATTGTCACCCCCCTTACTCTAATACAAGCGCTTCCCAGACCCTCTCACTTAAAATTCATCATCCAAAAAGGGACAGAACTCGGTGTCAGCAGCTTTCACCTCTTTCCATCATCACGAAGTGAGACACTTGCTTTGAGCCCTCATCACATCAAACGGTTAAAACAAATTTCTATTGAAGCGGCAAAACAGTGTGGAAGGCTCGACTTGCCGAAGATTTATGCAGTGTCTAACATGGAATACTTGCAGCTGCCAGAAGGGAACGCCTATTTCGGGGATCTAAACGGCGTCCGGCCTCTTCCATACAACCGCCCGCCTTATCTGCTTTTTATTGGTCCAGAAAAAGGATTTACACAGAAAGAACAGCTCGCCATCAAAAGCAATTTTCAAGCCCAAGGTGTCAAGCTACACCCGTATACTCTAAGGGTTGAGACAGCAGCAATTGTCGCTGTTACTCTCGCCCTTCAGGGGGTCTAATCTTGTCTCTAAGAGATACTCGTGCGAGCATCTCTTCTTCAGATGGAACAACTCCGTCAAAAATCAACCCTTTGACGGGATCTAAAGTCACGAGCTGATCCTCCTTTAAGACAACGCAAGCGGCAAAAGCTCTCATAAGAATGGGAATATTTAAAGCGCGTGCAATCTCTTGACCTATCTCTTCTGATTGGCGATCATCTACATGATTCTGGAGAATGATGCCAGCAGCCCCCTTGAGAAGGGACCGGCATCTCTCATCGCAATCTGTGATCAGGACAAGGCGGTCCTGCACCTGACGAGGCATCCGGGAATCAAAATGCAAAATATGTGTTACCTTGCCATGTACTTTTTTTCCCGTTCCAGGAAGGCCACGCACGAGAACATTCCCAATGTGATCAACGAGCATCATATTCGTCGTGCGGCTGACCCCAAATGGGGACCCAGAGGTAACGACAATGAGGTCTCCGTAATGGAGCATGTGGCTACGCAGGGCAAAGCAGCTCACCTCTTCTATCCCCTGTTTCACATTCTCTATAGAAGTACACAGCGGAATAACTCCCCAAGCAAATGCGAGTTGATGGTAAATATTGGGATCCGGCGTGATTGCGATGATAGGCATGCGGGGGCGAAAGCGCGCCATGACATGCGCGGTGCGCCCACTTGTCGTCAAAACAATCAATGCCTTCCCTCGACCTGCATAGGCTGTTTTAACTGCGGCAAGAGCGACGGGTGAAGCGAGATCGTCAAAGGTACGTCTAGATACATTGCGGTGAAAAAGATCTTCATAATCAAAATCTCTTTCAGCTGCGATGATGGTCTCTCTCATGAATCGTATCGCTTCCATCGGATACTTACCGATGGCCGTCTCCCCTGAAAGCATGACGGCCGAGGTACTATCGTAGATGGCATTGGCGACATCAGAGACTTCAGCACGGGTCGGACGGGGTTGATGTATCATGGACTCAAGCATTTGAGTTGCCGTAACAACTGGCTTGAACATTTCGCAACACTTGCGAATCATCCTTTTTTGCAGTTTTGGCACTTCGACCAGGGGAAGTTCCACACCTAAATCCCCACGAGCCACCATAATGCCATCACTTGCCTGAAGAATACTGTCAAAATTTTGCACCCCCAAAGCACTTTCAATTTTTGCAATCACAAGCACATGGCTTGCTTGCTGCTCGGCGAGTAATTTCTTGATTTTGAAAATGTGATCGCTACTCTGGATAAAAGATGCTGCTAAAAGATCAATCCCTTCATTGCAACCGAAGATGATGTCTTTCATATCTTGCTCAGTTACAGCAGCCATCTTTAATTTAACACGGGGGATATTAACCCCATCTTGGCTACTCAAAGCCCCGCCATTTTCGATGACGACAACAATCCCTTCAGCTGTTTTTTCGATTACGTGAGAGCTGATATAGCCATCCCGAAAAAGAACAGTAGCGGCGAGGGGAATATCATCGACGATTTCAGGAGGGTCTAAACTTACTGCCTTTTGCGATCCCGTGATAGGGGATCGCAAGAGAGCAAGTCGTTGTTTTTTTTTTAAAATTGAGGTTTTACCCCGAATGTTGCCAACGCGAATCTCCGGCCCTTTTGTATCCATCATAATCGCAAGCGCCCGTCCCCGCTCTTTGCGTGCCTTTTTCAACATCTTGATCACGCTTAGATGCTGCTCGCAATCCCCATGGCTCATGTTCAGACGTGCGACATTCATTCCCATATCTAGGAGCTTTAAAATATCTTGATAACTTGAGACTGCCGGTCCCATAGTGCAGATGATTTTTGTACGGATTGACATCAGGTGCGCCCTCCACATACTATTTATAGCGGAAAAGTGCTTTATCTTGCATCCGGAGATCCTCTATAATCCCCGTTATGTCAACGCAACCCATCTATCTTAAAAATGTTAAAGTCCACAATCTCAAAGGAATTGATCTTACCCTTCAAAAGAATAGCCTCATTGTCTTTACCGGTGTCTCGGGATCTGGAAAATCTTCACTTGCTTTCGATACTATCTACGTGGAAGGGCAACGAAGATACATTGAATCGCTTTCTCATTATGCCAGGCGACATATGGGCAACTTGCCGCGGCCTGACGCTGACTTGATAGAGGGAATCCCCCCAACTATTGCCATCGAACAAAAAACAGCGATAAAAAATCCCCGTTCAACTGTCGGAACAATCACGGGAATCTATGATTACCTGCGCGTTTTATTCGCGAGAGTAGGAACCCCCCACTGTCCCGTTAGCGGTGAGCGAGTGAGACCTCAGAGCACAGAGCAGATTTTATCAACAATTGCACATTTTTCAGAAGGATCCCAACTCATCATTTTGGCGCCTCACACCAGAGGCAAGAAAGGCGAATTCAAAGATCTCTTTGATGGCTTGATACGAAAAGGATTTACTCGCATCCGATTAGATCAAAATTTTGTTGATCTAACAGAGGAAATTTTAATTGAACGATCGCAAATGCACAATATCGATCTCGTGATCGATCGAATTGTTTTGAAAAAGGATCAAAGATCCAGGTTGACAGAAGCAGTCTCTCAAGCGCTCGAGCTGGGCAATGGAATCATGAGTGTCTTTGATCAAACCACCAAAACTGAAACTCTATTTTCTCAACATGCCTATGCACAAAAATCGCTCATTTCCTATCCACCTCTAGAACCTCGTCATTTCTCTTTTAATCACCCTTTGGGCATGTGCGAAGACTGTGAAGGGCTGGGTATAGTGCGAGAGTTTGATTTAAAACTCATTATTGATGGAGATCGGAGCATTAAAGAAGGATGCTGCTGCGTAGCCGGACAATATACAACAGTAAAATGGGGTAACATCTATGATAATTTGGCACGCCTCTATCAATTTAGCCTAGACACTCCCTGGAAACAACTCGCTCAGTCTGCAAAAAAAATTTTTTTATATGGCAATAAGAGGAAATGGACCCGCATGCATTTTGTTCATCCTCAAAAAAAAACGGGCTGGATCGAATACATCAGGTGGCGAGGAGTGTTGAGAGAAGCCAAATACCGCCTTGAGCAAGCAAAAAGCCCAGCACACCGCGCAAAAATGGAAAAGCTGATGGACGAAACAGTCTGCCTGAGCTGCAAGGGTTCAAGGATCCAACCCTATCCTTCCGCAACACAGCTTGGAGGAAAGCACATTCATGACATCACATCTTTGACCATCGAAGAAGCCTTTCTTTTTTTCAAAGAGCTAACATTAGCTCCTCTTGAAACGAAAATTGCACGAAACTTGCTGCAAGAAATTCAAAAAAGGCTCTCTCTTCTCTTGGATATAGGCCTTGATTATCTCACTTTAGATCGCACAGCCCCTACTTTATCTGGAGGAGAAGCACAAAGGGTGCGTTTAGCTTCACACATCGGTTCAGGACTTATGGGAACCGCTTATATTCTCGATGAACCATCAGTGGGATTGCACCCTAGAGATCAAATAAAACTCATCCACACTTTAAAAGCACTGCGCAATCAAAATAACACAGTCATTGTAGTCGAACACGACCGAGAGACAATGGATGCAGCTGACCATATCGTCGATATCGGCCCCAAGGCAGGAGCTTTGGGGGGCGAAATTGTCGCTCAAGGATCGATCGATGATCTCATGACCACGCCCCGTTCGATCACAGGTGCTTACCTCAGTGGAAAGAAAAGCCTGTCAATCCCCAAAAAAAGAAGACAGCATACGAATAAAAAGCTCACCATTCAAGGGGCTGAGCACCATAATTTGAAAAACATCACAGTCCACATCCCTCTGGAAATGTTTGTCGTCTTGACAGGTGTTTCAGGGTCGGGCAAATCCTCTCTCGTCACGGGTATTCTTTACCCGGCTCTTGTAAACAGTCTGCACCATGCAGATAAAAAAGTGGGCAGCCACCACTCGATTGAGGGGATTGAAAACTTGGATAAAATCATTGCCATTGATCAGACCCCCATTGGTCGCACACCGAGGTCCAACCCCAGCACTTATGTCAAAGTGTTTGATGCCATCCGGGATCTATTCACTCAACTTCCCGAAAGTCAGATCCAAGGATTCAAATCGGGGCGATTTAGCTTCAATGTTGCCGAGGGTTCTTGCCCTGAATGTCACGGCATGGGAATGGTTTGCATCGACATGGATTTTATGGACGATGTGTGGTCCACATGTCCCACCTGTGAAGGCAAGCGTTTTGATATTCAAACGCTCAGCATTCTCTACAGGGGGAAGAGTATCCACGATGTATTAGAAATGACCGTCGAAGAGGCCTTCACATTTTTTCAATCTATCCCTTTTATTCAGAGCAAGCTACGCTTATTACTCAACGTCGGTCTTGGATACATCAAACTCGGACAATCATCTACGACCCTTTCCGGAGGGGAAGCACAACGGGTTAAATTAGCACGAGAACTAATCCGTCCGGCTACAGGAAGCACACTGTATATTCTCGATGAACCGACGACGGGATTGCACCTCGACGATATTGCTCAACTTACCGATATCTTACAGACGCTGTGCCAACTCGGCAACTCAGTTCTCGTAATTGAGCATCAAATCGATCTGATCAAAACAGCAGATTGGATCATTGATTTAGGTCCAGGAGGAGGAAAACATGGAGGAGACATCATAGCCACTGGCACGCCTGAGGAGATCGCTTGCTTACAAACGCCCACAGCCCTCGCACTGAAAAAGAACTCGCAACAGAGAAAACAAGCAAAGATAAAAAACAACAAAAGGGCAGCTTCTCACACCATCCCCATTGAGGTCAAAGGAGCGCGACAAAACAATTTAAAAAACATCTCTTTACATATTCCTCGCCACAAGATTTCAGTGTGCACAGGTCCTTCTGGCTCTGGAAAATCTTCTCTGTTACTTGATACATTATATGCGGAAGGACAACGCCGCTATATTGATTCTCTGCCCCCTTACGTTAGGCAATTCATCAAACAAATGCCTAAACCCCACTTTGATAAAATCGAACATCTCTCACCAGCAATTGCTATCGAACGGAAAGATCACGTAGGAAATCCCCGATCTACGGTTGGAACAATGACCGAGATCTATGACTTTCTCCGTCTTCTCTACGCACATGCGGGCATCGCTTACTGTCCAGAAACGGGGGAGAAAATTGAATCGATAAAGAGTGGCGATGTCGTGAAAGATATGATGACACTTCCTGAAAGGACCACATTATACGTCATGATCCCCCTATCTGTCACTTCCAAGCACTCTTTTGAAGAGACCAAAGAAAAGCTGATCAAAAGAGGTTTTTCCCACGTGCGATTCAATGGGATTGATTATACATTAGAAGATGAAATTCCCTACAAAGCGGGGAGAAAAAACCGTTTCTTCCTAGTCATTGATCGACTGCGTGTCCGTCCCGGAGTGGAAAAGAGGTTGCTAGAAGCCATTGAACAAGCCACGAAAATGACGCGCGGTTCATTCATTATAGCCACACCAGATAAAGAATTGGCATTCAACCTTTCTTTCGCTGTGCGAAGTACGGGGAAAAGTTATCCTCCTTTGAGCTTTAGAACCTTTGCTTTCAATGCAAACGAGGGGATGTGCCCTCACTGTTTGGGTCTTGGATTTCAATGGGGTGCTAATATGTTGTGTCATACACAAGTAATGAATCTTTCCCCAACTGCTTTGATGCAAAAACTATGCAAAGAGGAGTGGACATGCGAGGCAGAAGCGCTTTTTCTACACTATCTCGATCTAGAAAAGATCGATCCCCAAACACCACTTTGGCAGCTTCCCATGAAACAGCTGCAGCTGCTGTTGAGTGGGGGCCTGCGTCAATTTTCCCATCGCGGATTGACTGTTGCATGGTCGGGTATCAATGCCGCTTTCGCAAAAAGTGCCAAGTCGAGCAATAAAAAGCTGCGCGAGTCGGTGATCCCCCACCTCGAACCAACAGTGTGCGTGTCTTGTAAGGGAGAGCGTTTGAACGCTCTTGCGCGCCGTGTTGAAGTCAATAAGATGACTATTGGCAGTTTGTGCGCACTTCCTTTAAACGAAGCTCACGCGTTCATCGAGGCCCTGATCGCCGAAAAAAATCCTCTTCTCGCAGAAATTCTCAAACACATCAACAATCGCCTCCGTTTTTTGTGTGATATAGGACTTGGATATTTATCCTTGGATAGGAAAGCTCCCTCACTCAGTGGGGGAGAGGCACAACGCATCCATTTAGCTAGGCAACTCGGCAGTGGTTTGGTGGGATGCCTCTACGTGCTTGATGAGCCGACGATTGGCTTGCATCCCCACAATCATACTCGACTCAACACAGCACTCAAACACCTGTGCAACCTAGGTAATACCCTGCTCATTGCATCCCACAGCCCATTAACTTTATCGATTGCGGATTACATTTTCGATTTTGGGCCAAAGTCGGGCAAATACGGAGGAGAAATCATCGCAGAAGGCACCCTTTCGGAAATCAGAAATAATGCGCGATCTTTGACAGGTCAATACTTGAGCGGCAAAAAGCATGTAAATTATGTGAAAACACGGCGTCGCAGCAATAAGAAACTCAGGATCAAAAATGCCAAAAAGCACAATTTGAAAAATGTAACACTTGATATCCCCACGCCCTCTCTAACCTGTTTCACAGGTCTATCCGGTTCGGGGAAATCCACTTTGATGCATCATGTGCTAAAAAAAGGGATGCAGATGCACCTCGCGTCTCGCTCAAAAAAATCGAACATTCTGTTTGAAGGCATCAGTATCGAAGGGGTTAACCAGTTCAATAAGTTGATCACAATCGATCAAAATCCGATTGGGCTGAACTCACGCGCTGACGTGAGTACCTACAGTGACATTTTGACCCCACTGCGGCAGTTTTATGCACAGCTTTTAGAGGCAAGAGCACATGGGTTAAGCCCTGGACATTTTAGCTACAATCATCCTAAAGGGATGTGTCGCACCTGCCTCGGTCTCGGATTTAAAACAGTGTACCTTCAGTTTCTTCCCTCTTTGAAAGTGACATGCGATGCCTGCAAAGGCAACCGTCTCAACCCACTTAGTTTAGAAGTGACCTACAAAGGGAAAAATCTGGGACAGTTGCTTCAATTGACAATAGATGAAGCCATCTCCTTTTTACCCCCAATCCCCAAGCTACACCACAGCTTCGAAACGATGCAAAAAGTAGGTCTTGGATATTTGACCTTAGGACAAGCAACCACTAGTCTATCTCATGGAGAAGCAAGACGTTTACGTCTCGCCCGAGAACTTTCCAAGCGAGTCACGAGCAGCACTTTGTACCTCTTTGATGAACCCACCATTGGCCTGCACATCGATGATGTCGTCAAACTCATCCCCATTTTTCAAGCTCTCGTTGAGCGGGGTAACACATTGGTGATCATTGAACACAACCCCTTAATGTTAAAGAATGCTGATCATCTCATCGATATAGGTCTTGAAGCGGGGGAAAAAGGGGGAGGCATTGTCACTTTTGGCACCCCTGAAGAGGTTGCCAAGCACCCTTTTTCCCATACAGCCAAATGGTTAAACATGACAAACAGTGGATGGACACAAGGAGAGTGACAATAAAAGTATTGAAATCTCGGGTGACTGTTCTGGTATTGAGCCGACCTTGCATTCAATTGTGTCAGTAGATAGAATGGGGGTCTTTAGGCCGGTTTCTCTTAAATAGTTAGCCGGGGAGCTTTTGGGTTCGAGCATTCTGAACCAGGTCAGAACTGGAAAGTAGCAGCCTTAAGGATACTGTCCGACGCCAGGATCACTCTCCGGCTTTTTTTGCCGTGGTGAAGACTCAAAAGTTGAGTTGAATACCAGCAAAAAACCCACATAAAATCACGTGACCCTTGCAGTTTGGTTTTTCTTTCGCTTTTACTTGCGTGACCAATTGTCGGTCCGCTACGGCAACTCTGTCGAGATAAAGCACATCATAACCGATTAAACAGTTGAAAAATTTGATCAGATGAATATCGATGAATGGGTGGACATGAACAAAATAAGCGGGACTTGCGATCCTCGATCCATACCCCTGGACTGTCGCGCCCTGATTTATGCTTAGCATTGCTATTTTCCGATCGCTCTGACTCACGAGACCCCCTATGTTGCCAGTGACACCACAAGTGATGTAGGCGTGAGGATTGCACTCGAAATGGAAACCAAAAAATGGACCGAAGCTGCGGCTGCGGGTTTCTAGGTGATAAGGGTTAGTGACCTCTTTTTTCGTAAAATTGAGATTAATCCTTTCATTGAGGCTAAAAAATTGAAGGCCAGCCGTCCAAGATATCGCAACAGCATCCACATAGCGGGGGGTCACATGTCTCCAGTGCGTCAAATCAACCGAGTAAAAGTTTGAAGAGTACAAAGCATTCACCCGATCTGCACCTTGATAATAAGAAGAGATCGAGTGGGAGGGGAAAGGCAGGGAGAGTTTGCCCGAGCGCTCGAGCTGTTCTCTTCCTTCCCAATGCAAAAAACCAGTATAAGAAGCAGACCAAGTCACACGACGATCGCTTACGACATCAATTCCAATGCGGACACCTAAATCTTCGTACATGCGGTGGAGAAGTTGGCTCGATTCAACCCCGTTTGGCAGAGATTGGATTACGGCCGTGTTTCCCTCTTTGGGGGTTTTTTTCGCTAGTTCGACTAGACGTTGATTAAACCTTTGAAACCCGTTTGAGCGTCTCCATAAAACTGCATCCCCTCTTAAGGTGAAGTAGTGGTGATAAGTACCCCGCTCTGTACCAAACAGAGAGAAAGCGCACAAAAACAGGGAGAGGGGAAAAAAGACACACCGCAACGCAGCCATCTCAATCATATTCTACGAAAGATGGGGAGTATACAGGGCCATGCGATCAAAATCTACCTCTTTTTCTTTGCATGTCAAGGCAAAGTAAAAATGCCCTCCCTTTTCAGAAAAGGTAAAAGTCGCATTGCTTTTGATTTGAGCGTTGAGCCGCTCTAGGCTCAGCTGCTCTGCATAGGCTACGTTCTGCGCCGTTTTGGGCTTGGGCTAAGCTTTTCATCTTTGTTCATTCAAGATCCAAAAACAGGACTCCAAAATGTCAGGCGCCCACAGCCCGAAAACGTACACTTAAATAGAAGAGAGAACGTCATCAAAAAAATATTTAACTAAAAAGATTTCTACGAGAAAGGGGGGTTTTTTGAAAGAACAACGTGTAGCATGAGAAAGCATTAAGCTGGGGGTGGATGGAGACTTGAGTCTTTAGGCAATCGGTTGTCAACCTGCCCTCCTTTTTGGTTTTCACTCGTCCACGGCGCACTTCCAATACCGCCCATGCTCTATTCACTTTTTCCGTGCCCCGTCACTGCGGTTAGTTTCTCCTTGAATGCACATCGTCCGTTCGGGGAAAATCCATTTTCAAATGCTCTATCTTTTAGGCGATTTGAAAGCACCTTAATGCATCCAAGAGCCAGGACCAGACAACTCTAGGCCTCTGAAGACTCCCTCTTGCCTAAAAGAACAGCTTCTTATTGGGACTGATACCCAAACCCTCTAGCCCGAGGGCTTAATTAAAAAATATCGTACAAGAAAAACCGCAAAGTCAAGGTGAGCCTCCATCCCACCCGCAAAAGGATGGGTTTTTCCCTTCGTCCAGGTTGCATCCTTACTCAGGGGCCCTGTTTAACCCACTTGCTCGATCTGTTTCTGAGTGAATGAACGCCTGCTCAATTTTTTTAAGTGTCCGACGGACAGCACTTTCCGCATCTATACCTCTTCTACACGACCTCACGATGAGTTTGATGAATTGATCACCGATCAATTCATCTTCTGAACTTTCTGGGTCGCTTTCGGGAAGTATCGTTGAGCTACGGATCACTTTCCCGATCACTTTTTGGGCGCGAGACAACGCACCAAGCGTGTGAGGAATCCCCTCAAGTGGGTGCTTGCGCTCTGGCTTCTCCTCTTTTTTCATCCGTTCCCAGTAACTGCTGAGCTCGTCAGCATCTCGAATAGAGAGATTTCCGAAAACATGAGGATGGCGGCGGATCAGCTTGTCGTTGACCGCCTCGATAACGCCATTCAAAGTAAAACGCCCCTGTATTTCCCCTAATTTGGCCATCAAGACCAACTCAAAAAAAACATCTCCCAGTTCTTCGACTATTTTATCTGTATCATCTTCGTCGCATCCCTCAATCAACTCGTGCGCTTCCTCGAGAAAATAGGGGCGCAGCGATTGGAAACTCTGTTGCTTGACCCAGGGACACCCTTTGGGTCCTAGAAGATGGGTGCAAATATCTCTTAGCTTATCAAATGTATCCATTCTCACAAAATATGGGCACGAAGTAGGAACAATTTTCGCCGCTCGATGGCAAAGCCAGCTTAGAGCAAGACTCAGACGGCGATCTTGAAATTTGAGCTAAACCTCGTTATTATGCACGAAGGGCGTTTTGGTGTAAAACGCCTTTCTAAGCTCATGATTACTCCCTCGTCTAAAGAGGCAAAGGCTGCTCTGGATTGCTACCCAAACCCCATTAGCCCGAGGGCTTAATTAAAAAACATTTTACAAGAAAAACCCTCAAAATCCGGGCACGCTTTCATCCTAGCCTCGCACGGTTGAGACTTCCCGCTCGTCCGAGTTAAAGGGACTGTTTCGATTTAAGAAGAATGGATGTGATTGGGTGTTGCTTTTGAAATGGCGCTCCAAAAAATGAAAATCTATCTAAAAGATCATCTGATTAGACCCATTTGACACCCTTTTTTGTGCCGTTTTATTGTTTTGATCCGCTTTCAAGGAGTTATTTTAAGGGATATTTCAAAATCATGCCAGTTCACAACACTCCCTTAAAAGAAGATGATTTCAATCAAATGTTTTGATGGTATACATGAATCAAAGCGCATGTGAAGCATTCGAATGCAAGAGCCCTCCATTTAAGCCCTTTTAGATCTCACACTGCCATACACTAGTTACAATTATGATTTGAGAAGATAAGCCTCACTTGCGATTTAGGATTTAATCATCCATAATGATGTCCGGAGGTCGAGTTTGAAAACCACTCTAAGAGAGAATTTTCGGTTGTGTTTCTCACCTGCCTTCAACTAAAAAATGTCATCCACCTGATTGGTGGATCGAGCCCCGTTGCATCTCGATGATGTTGATTAGATGAGATATCGGGGGAGGAATTGGCTGAGCATGGTATGCCCCTTTAGGCTGTGCATTCAGATTCGCATACGCAACATCATAAATGCATTGCTCCCATATGCGGATTTACTCAAACAAGTTTTGTCTGTCCACATCCACCTCGCCTATCAAAAACCTCATTGGGCCTTGTTCCCTCTTCTCTACTTACAGCTCCCCTGTGTTGTTATCCTTCCTATATGTCACTATTTCGATAAGGCAAACAGTGATCGAGCACAGTTACTTACACACGACAGCAGCATGTTTTTGAAACAGCAAAGGAGCGCTGCGCCTATACAGGAAACTTGGCAATGTCAGAGGTAAAAGGATGTTTCATCGCGGCAACCGGTCAGCATGTGGGGAAAACAACGACCTGTCTTGGGCTTGTCGCAGGATTGATCAAGAGGAAGAGAAGAGTGGGTTTCATGAAACCGGTGGGACAAGAGCACACTGAAACGGAAAAAGGGATCTTTGTCGATAAAGATGTGCTTCTCCTTCAAGATTACTTTCACCTACAAGAAGAGATATCTTTGATGAGTCCCGTCCTATTTCCCCGGGGATTTACGCGTGATTACCTCGACGGTAAAGTTGAAGAAACGACTTTGAAAAAAACCATTAAAGCCGCATATGAGAAAGTGGCATCTGAACATCACACACTCATTGTCGAGGGCACCGGTCACGTTGGCGTCGGTTCAATTGTAAACCTCAGTAATGCTCACATTGCTTCCTTGCTCAATCTTCCGCTTATCATAGTGGCATCAGGAGGACTCGGTGCCTCTTTTGATGCCCTTGCCATCAACAAAGCGCTATGCGATGCCTGCGGCATTGCCATCTCAGGGGTGATTTTGAACCGGGTTTTCAATGAAAAAAGGGAGATGATCCTAGAGTATATGAAAAAAGCGCTCAATAGGTGGAATATTCCCATTCTAGGCTGCATTCCTTTTGATCCTTTTCTCAGCAAACCCTTGATGAAAGACTTTGAACTCCTCTTCAATGCAACCCTTCTCTCAGGAGAGGAGCACCTCCTCCGGCACTTCCGTCATACGAGACTTGTTGCCACATCCCTCAAGACGTTTCGGACATTCATGTTGCCAAGTCAGCTCGTCATAACGCCGGCAAATCGAGAAGATATTATCCTGGCCATTTTGACCAAACACTGGGACGTTAAGATGGCAAATCCCAATGATGATCTAGAAGCTGGAATGATTTTGACCGGAGAAACCCCCCCGCGCTCAACGATCATTCAAGCCTTGAGAAAGGCCCACATCCCCATGCTGTATATCCCCTTGAGCAGTTACAAAGCAATGGAGATGATCAGCTCTTTCACAGCCAAAATTCGCAAAGAAGACAAAGAAAAAATCCGAGAAGCTATCGGTCTTGTGGAAGAACATATCGACTTTGATCAACTCATAGAAATCACTCGTGTGTGACTACTCCTTTGCCTAAAGGCGAAGGTTTCTCAAGGATTGCTAACCCCAACCCTCGAGCACGAGGGCTTAAGTGAAAAATATATTACGAGAAAAACCTCAAAGTCGAGGCGAGCTTTCATCCCACCCGTTTAGGGGTAAAATAGAAGCGTGCCCAAGTTAAAAAGCACGTCATTGCCATCACAATAACTCTTGAGAAAATTCACTTAAAAAATGATCGAATAGAAGATCTGACCGAGCAGTTTTTAAACAAGCTCCACTTGTGCATGTGCGTAACCTACGACACCGCTTGATAAAAACTTGTCCATAAGGGCACACTCCTCGATAGCAACGATGGTGCCTCCCAGGGGGCTTGTAAATTTCTGGAGAAGAAGGTCCAAAAAAGCTATAGGTCGGTGTTGGAGTCGTTGCTGCCAAATGGAGTGCACTTGAATCAACGGAAAAAAGTAGATGCATTTCCGATATCATTCTTTGCCAAACAGGTACAGACATACGAGGTAGGACAATAGAGCTCGAAGGAAAGTATTTCTTGAGCTTTTCTACCTCCTCCTTTTCCCGTTGATTCCCCCAAACAAAATAAAATATAGGAGACCATTTTTTCTCGATACGCTTTAAAAAGCTCTTCCACGTGTCTAAAGCAAGTCGTTTATTTGTCCAATGCGAACCCATGCACACCATCACCCGAAAGGAAGCTCTCATCTGCCCTTGAATCCAGACCTTTTCCATTTCCGAAATCTCGAGACGCACCTGAAAGCTGCCCTCTGCTCTTCTCTTTGGAAACGCTTGAGCCACGAGATTTAAATATTGTTCACTAACCGGTTTTGATATGTCAACATCGATTTTCTTGTTTGTGAAGAGCAGGTTAGGCCACTCCGTCACACTATTTTTCCCAAACCCAATTTTTTTTTTACTTCTCGTCATGCCCATGATAAGACCTGATTTGAGGTTGCCCTGAAAATCGATTCCCAGGTCATAACAGGTTCGACGTAGAGACCAACGAGCTCGATGAGCTGCTTTCCAATGCGCCCAACGAAAAGGAGCTGCCCTCCATTTTTTAGTCTCGATTTCGTGGACACATCGGACGTGAGGATGGGCTTTTAAAACCGGAGCAAACGGCTTTTCCACCACCCAATCAATGGTGCTTTTCGGGAAAAGACGGCATAAACAGTCGAGGGCTGGGAAACAGTGGATGACATCTCCCAAGGAGGATGTTTTTACGATTAAGATTTTTTCTATTTCTTCACGCAACAGCTCGTGACTACTCCCTTGCCTAAAGCCGCAGGCTTCTAGGGATTGACACCCAAACCACCTAGTCCGAAAGTTATTTGAAAAGCATTTTACAAGACAAAACCTCAAAGTCAAGACGAGCTTCCATCCCAACCCTAAACAGTTGGGTGTTCCTGCTCGTTTGAGATAAATTTTTGAGAAAAGTATAGCTGAAATCAAGTTAAACTGAGTAAGATTGAGAAAAGCATCTATTCTTTATGAGGTCTCCCCCGCGCGTGTCCGAGAAAGAGGTGATTTTTTCTAATAAACATCCTCTAGAGATGTATTTACTTGCCATCACCGAAATGTGTCAACGTTTTGCCTACTGGGGCATTGGTAACCTCTTGGTTTTACTACTCGTGACACACTTCACTTATGACGCATCAAAAGCCTCTCATCTCTTTGGCGCTTACACCGGGATTGCCTTTGTCCTTCCCCTACTGGGTGGGCTTGTAGCTGACAAATGGAACTATAAAAGCCCTATTTATCTCGGCATGTCATTGACCATTCTTGGATGTTTACTTCTCGCCAGTCTAAAACGCGCTTTGATTGTTCCCTCTATCGGTCTCGTCGCTTTAGGCGGAGGTCTTTTTACGCCGGCGATCTACTCCCTTCTCGGAAGTGTTTATAGCCATAGAAACCACATAAGAGAAGGAGGATTTTCCATCTACTATTCATCTGTGAATGTCGGCACACTCATTGCAATGATCACTCTTGGTTATTTACACACTTTGAACTGGGCATGGGTGTTTTACACATGCGCCCTTGTCCAGCTGATTGGGTTTATTCCCTACATGTTTGCTTTAAAAAAGCTCAAAACACATCAGGTGCCTTCACATTACTTCCTTTCGAAAAAAGAAGACCCCCATCACTTCAGACTCAAAAGACATGAAATAGAACGGATTGCAGTCATCCTCATCATGACGTGTATTTCTATTGTGTTTTGGATGGCGTATAATCAGACCGGTTCTTCTCTGACCCTATTTATCCTTAACTACACAAACCGACATGTGGGGAAGTTTGAAATTCCTACTCCCTGGATTACTTGCCTTGAAACCCTTTTCTTGATTCTCTTTGCCTTTCCCCTGGCTAAATTCTACCTGTTTTTAAAACGGATCCGTTCCAGCGCCAGCCCTCCCATGAAGACGGCATTGAGCCTCTTTTTCATTGGGCTTTGTTTTTTAGTCATGCAGCAAGCCTCACACAACATCCCGCTTGGAGCCAAGAAAGGCTCGATTAGCCCTACCTATCTCGTGATCTCTTTCGGACTGATGGCTGTAGCCGAACTCCTACTTGCCCCCATTGGGCTTTCTCTTGTGACCAATCTCAGCCCTCACCGATATCGAGGTTTACTCACGGGTGTTTGGTTCACATGCATCGGAACCGGCTTTTATATAGGGGGATATTTGGCTGGGTTTGCAAGCGAGATGGGTTGGCCTTCTTTTTTTCAGATTTTCGTATTCACCTCATTCATTCCGGCTTTTTTAATCGTGCTGTTCGCAAAAAAGCTGGATAAAATGAGGCATGTCAACTTCCTATGAAGGATCTTACTTCGCAGTATTGGTTATGACCTATTCGGACGCATTAGTGAGTTGACCCTCTCCACGCTTCCAACTAAGGGCTTCCAGACAAGTGATTGCGCTATTCGCTCAAGGCTCGTTCCAAGTCCAAGTGTGAATGTTGACCTTAGAGTTGACGGGCTATTCACTTGAGGCTCATTGCAAGCTCAAGGATGTTCATTTAAAGGGAGTACGAGACGATCATTGCAGCGCACTGATCAAAGGCCAACAATCTGACATTATTTTACAAAAGAGATATTTTCTCAATTAAACAAATCACAAGACGCACTCCGATCCCAGTGGCCAAAGTGAGATGATAGTGCTCCGGGGCATCGAGAAAGGCAGTGCCCGCAATATCTAGATGGATCCAGGGAGTATCTCCTTGTACAAACTCCTTTAAAAAAAGCGCAGCCGTTACAGAACCGGCATCCCGTTTTTTGCTTGCATTACAGAGGTCAGCAATGTCTGAATCGAGAAGAGACCGATAATCTTCGTCTAAAGGCAAGCGCCACACTCGTTCACCTGTTGCCTCTCCGGCATGCTCACAACACTTAGCAAGCGCGTCATTATTGGAAAAAAGTCCCATACGCACACTACCCAAAGAGACGATAATAGCGCCAGTAAGAGTTGCCAAATCGATAATGCGCGAGGGAGCAAACCGCTTTTGCCCGTAAGCAATCGCATCTGCGAGGATCAAACGCCCCTCCGCATCGGTGTTTGTAATTTCAACGCTCTTACCGAGATAAGAGCGGTAAACATCACCTGGCTTGTAGCTGCGAGACCCAATGGCATTTTCTGTAGCGGGAATAATGACCACAATATTCGCCTCTAATTGAATCGCCGCTGCCGCCTGAATGATCCCAAGAGCGCTCGCCGCACCACCCATGTCAGCGCGCATATCCTCGATAAACTTTGTCGGCTTGATATTGAGTCCTCCGGTGTCAAAAGTAACCCCTTTCCCAACAACCATTGTGAGATCATCAGATTGAGGGTCATTTCGGTACTCGAGGACGATCAGCGCGGGATCCATCTGCGAAGCGTTGGCAACTGCTAGGAACAGGCCCATACCCGCCTTTTCGATCTGTTTCTTACTCAGAATATCTGCCTTCACCGAGGAGTAGTGGTGCGCGAGTTGGCGCGCTTCTTGAGCAAGTGCTTGAGGAGTGATATCAAGGGCATTCTTATTGACGAGATCGCGGGCCAAATTCACTCCCGTCATGATACGCACCACCCTGTCTACGACCTCTATCGATAACGTACCGACAAGAGTCACCCTTTCGGTATAAAACAGCTCTTGATGTGCCTTTGCTTTCCATTCTTCAAACACATAAGAAGAAAGGCTAATTCCTTCGACTATTGCTCGCGCTACCTCATCGGATGTCCATTTTTTTAATTCGGGCACAATGACATTGACTTTCAACCAACGTTTTCCACGACAGCGCTTGATCGCAGACGCGAAACTGCGACGCAAAGTTTCGAGGTCGACCTTCGGTTCCTCACCTATTCCGAGAAGTAAAAGCCGTTTTTCCCTCTTCTCTTCCAAGTAAGCGAGAAGTGTCGCGCCCTTTTTCCCGTCGAAGTCGCCTGCTTTGAGAATGGAATCGATGACTGAGTGCAAATCTGAGGCAGCTGAGAAGGCACGAACAGCTAACTCCCGTTTGAAAATGGGGACGACGACGAGGTCGGCTTTAGGTCTCTCAGAAACGGCGGAAGCGATTGCAAATTCCATATGCACCTAAAAAGGGATTTCGTCTTCCGACATCTCGTAAGATGCCGATCCACCTTTACCTTGGCTGATGCATTGATCGTGGCCACTTTTGGGCTGTTCAGGGTGGCCATCCAAAGCCGCGGGGCTTGTATGAGCACTCTCAGCTTCCCCTTCTTGTGGCACGAGCTTTTCAACGCGCCCAAAAGGACTAAAAGCAATATGATGGGCAGTCATATTCAATGAAATCTGCGATTTTCCTTCACGGTCTTCGTAGATTTCCGGTTTTGACATCTCACCCGTTACAATGACAGCACTTCCCTTTTTGAGGTAAGACATCATTTTATCAAACTGTTCCCCCCAGATCGTGACCCGCCACCAAAGAGTCTCGTCTCTACCACCCCTTCTCTGATTGTCCGCGGTGCGGAAAGTGGTGACTTTTTGGCCAGATGTCGTAAAACGGGTCTCCGGATCGTTACCGAGGTTCCCCATAATGGTCAATTGGTTCATACAAGCCCTCATGCTTAAAACTCAAATGCCCATTATATGATGTTCAAAAAAAAAGCCCAAGAGAATCTTGCGGAATCTATCATCCAATGCAATATTGCTTTTTGTATAGATGTTGAGTTATAGTTAAGAGGATGCATTTCTTGCTCGCTTGCCTACTCACTCCCCTCGTACTCGCAGCCGCTCCTCCACCTTCAGATGTGCGTCTTCAAATGCTTTACCACGGTCTTGATCCCTATTCTATTGCTGAAAAGTTCACCTTTTATTCTCTCTATCCGACAACCCTGGAAGGGAAAAAAGCCATGAGCGATGCTTGGCAGCTCATGAACAAGCATAGACCAAAAAACAGCCAGTTAAGAGGGAATCTTGCTGTGCCCGATGTCGATCTGCACACGATTCTCAGTCTTATTAATAGGCAAAAAACTGAACCATCTATTTTGCTCAAAGAACAAGAACTCAGTCTCATCGAATACATCTCCGATCACCTTTACAACCGCAAGCTCAAAGGGTTTCGAGTGTGGGATCGGACCGATGTGCTTGCCCTACACACAGAGGAGATAGACCTTGCGCGAGCCATACTCATCAACCAGTTCGAACATGCCCAAGATAAAAACTTTCAAATTCGTCAATGTGAAGCTATTCTCGATCTCATGACCCTCCAGATTATGGCCCGATTACCCAAAAATCCAAGCAATGAGGAAAAGATCCAAGCCATTAATCATTTTATTTTCTATGAAAAAAAGTTCCGATTCCCACCCCACTCTATCTGGTCGAGGGATATTGATCTCTATACGTTTTTACCTTCCGTCCTCGACAGCCGTATGGGAGTGTGCCTAGGTGTTTCTATCCTCTATCTATCAATTGGACAGAGAATGAATCTACCTTTAGAAATCATCACTCCACCAGGGCATATCTACATACGGCATCAAGCGGCTGAAAAAACCATCAATATTGAAACAACTGCTCGCGGGACCTCTCTACCCTCTAAAACTTATCTGAGCCTCAATACCCACAAGCTGCAGAAACGTCAGCTCAAGGAAGTGGTTGGCCTTGTTCTTATTAACCAAGCATCAAGTGCCTGGCACAACGAAGAGTATGAAAAGGCGGTTGCACTTTATGAACAAGCCTTCCCTTTCATTCAAAATGATTCCTGGCTTAAGACACTTCTCGGCTATGCCTACCTCTTTGCAGGAAAAATCAAACACGGAAAAGCACTGCTAGAAGAGGTGTGCCATGATCCCTGTGACTTTTCAGTCTATAAGCAGGTCACTCCGGAAGATTACCTGAATGATTGCACCGACATAGAAGGCATTAAAGCCATTTTTCTTCATGTCGACGAAACATATCAATCGATTCTCAACAAACAAAGACGCATACAAAAAATACTTGAAAAATACCCTACCTTTCGGGATGGTCTCCTCCATTTAGCCATCTCCCAAATACAGCTTTCACAAATTGGTGATGCTCTTGCAACACTTCGTAATTACCACGAAATAGACCCCAATAACCCGGAAGTTGAATACTACCTCGCTTTTGTCTATTTCGATCGAATTTGCTACAGAAAGGCTTGGGAACATTTAAAAAACGCAGAAAAGATGACCAAAATAAGGGGGTACTTTCCCGATGCTCTTAAATCTTTGCGCCATCAACTACGCCGTCTTTACCCCGATCCCGCAGATGAAAGCTCGCCTTGACTTTGAGGGTATCCCTTTTAAAATACATTTCAAATAACCTTCGGAATGAACGGTTTAGATGGCAATCATTAGACACCTTTCCTTTTAGGATAAGGGAGTATTGACCCCTTCGACAGGTTCTAGCTTGACATATTGTTTTAGAAATAATAAAAGAGGAACAAAGCAGAATGTGAGTCTTGAGTGCGTTTTTATGAAGTGGCTAATTGCAGTCTTTTTATCCTTTCATTTACAGGTCCATGCAGATACCTCTTTAAGAGATGCTACCACCTTTCCTACCCACGTTGCATTCCTTTTTAAAAGCAAAAAAGCATTGCTACTAGAAGAAAATCTACAAGGTGGAAGACAGCTCAAACTCAATGATGGGACGACTTGGGATGTGGCTCCTCAAGACGTCAAAAAGGTCACAGACTGGGTGCTTCCCTCGCCTTTGACATTGAGAAAAAGCGGTAGAAAGGACTATCCCTACTACCTGGTAAATAATAGGTCGAAAGTGCAAGTTCTCGTACGTCTGTCTGATGTATCAGACGCTCAAAATACGCAAGTCCCACAAACACCAGCACAACAAACAGATCTACCCCCTGCCATCCCAAAGCCTACTCAACCTCCCATCCCAGAGAATGCTCAGCCTTCCGGTTCAGAACCTGTTCAATCTCCTACCCCAGAGCATGCTCAGTAAAATGATCGCCCATTCACGAACATTTTGAAGACGCATCGCGCTGTACAAAATACCTTCAGATTCAATGATAGAACAATATGTAAGAGAGCGCTTTCTCAAGACCGCAAAAAAAAGGGGGGCCTAGATACTTTAATCTCGCCTGTGACTACTCCCTCGCCTAAAGGCAAAGAATTCTCTACTCAAGGCCATCTAGTCTCCGAGGGCCAGTATATTTTGAGACGCATTGTGATCTCTACGAGCCTTGTACCCGCAACGCTTGCAACAATGCTGTCTTTGCGATATTTGTTTTTTCTCGAGTCTTGCACATGTTTTACATTGTTGCGTTGTATAACAAATTCCATCCTCCTAATAAAGATCCTCCGCTTTGCGTTTTAGGTATTGTCGAAACTAACTTACAACTAGCGTCCGCTTTTGCTTTTTGCATAGTAAGATCCTTATTTTTCATTTCGAGACCTTGGTTTGATATTTCTCGGCTATCTCTCTAGATTTTTTGTGGCAAAAGTTTTTTCTCTGACTTGCTATCTTTCTGTGTATCTTAAGCGCATATCTTGCCACACCTCGCACGTTTTTTCGCTGCTTTCTTCTCTTTGCTCAGGGCGCGCTGTGCCTTGCCTAATTTTTTCTCAGAAAAGGAAAACTCTCTATTCCTAAATCGATGCCCACGAATGACGCTTCCGCTGTAGGCAACGGCTTTGTTGCCATTTCTCAGGACAACGAGATTTCCCATTCATCTGACGGCAAACGCTTACACTTTAGCACGTCTTTATTTTCCCCGATATAGGCCTATGCACACTGACGCAAATCTTCCCCACTTTTGATAGCTTTAACTTGAGCGACAAACCCAGATTGGGTGTAGCAAAAGCTATCGTGCCTATGTCGACCACGAAAGCGAGGGAACCTAGCCTTCTCCTTGGCCTTGACTTTTCGGAAAAAGGCCTTCATGGCTTTATACAGCCTGTCTCCCACATTCTGCGATACTTGTGAACACAGATAGCAAAGAGGATCTTTCTTCTTTGATCAGTCGAAACAGCTGTTGCTTTTCATATTTCGTTAGAGATGGGCCGAGCTCTTCCCATGAAAGTTTCTGCTCTACCAAAAACTCGTTGTATAGCCACCGGGCACTCGTCTAACTGCTTCTACACAATCCGCCTTTGTTTCTTAGCAAGCCGAAGTCTGAACACAAACGATTTTCTTTTCTTTATACAAACATTTTGCCAGTTTTAGTCCACTCACTCAAAAGAACATTTTTCAGAAAGTAGGCTAGCTCTTCAGGTAAGTTCGCTACGTTCTTATAGCGCGCTTTCATCCAACCCCTCTAAACGGGTGGGATTTCCCGCTCGTCCAGGTAAGTGAAGAAATGAGGCAGAAAAGATGCATGCATTATAGGGGAAGCTAAGCCACGGCAAGCCAGTTAGACACAAAGACTTATTGAGTGAAAAACTCACGAAACTGTTCACGAAAAACCGAAGGCACCACCTCTTCCACCCCTTTTTTGTCATACATTAAAAAGTAGGTACAGGCGAACATTGTACCGAGCGCTGGGCTAAACAAAGCAACTAAAAGGGAAATCCCGCAAACAAATGATCTTTTAAAGTTGAGATAGCGCCGCTTCTGAAACCGGCGCATGGCGCTAAGAGAAAAGCACGTTACGCAATTTAAAACAAACGCAGTGGCGCAAAGAGCAGTTGCGTACACACTCCAGAGGATATCGGCAACGAGCAGCATGAGAAAACATAGACGAGCCGCGAAAGAGGAAAAAAAACGACTTTTGCCCTCGGAGCCCTCTATTGACGTGCCTTCTTCCAAAGCAGAATGGGAAGGGGAAGGATCAAAGTGACTCGGCGCAGTAGTGCTCTTCCTCTCTTGTTTCACACATGTCCCAACATGCTCAAAAATATCGTAAATTGCCATGCTCTTACCTCTTTGTGTTTGACTGTGTTAAAAACCGTTGACCACCATTATCCGCAGCTCTTCTGCAAGGGCCCGGATAATCAGAATACTTGATCGGCAGAATAATTGATTTTCGCATTAAATGCCATTGAGAGCTGCCCGATGTGGAGGAGTTGAGTCCGAATCCAAGGGGATGCGATCGCCGAGAATAATATGGTCTCCCATCGATTAAAAATTGTTTTTCCAATCACCTGTCTCTTCATTCAAAAGAGCTGTAACAGCACCGTGATCATGCCCTCCTTTGCTGTGTTAAAATGGCCAATATCAAAAAATACTTGAATGAAGCGACAAATAGGAGCAAGCAGAGGATAAGTAAAAATGTCTCTAGGAGCACAAGAGCTAGGGTTTAAAAAGAGGCATTTTAGGAGAGTGCTGATGAGGTATGAAAAAAAAGGAGCGGCAGGGTGAGTGCATAAATCAAGGGTGAAAAGAAGTAGGAATGCGTTTGCAAAGGAATCAGAGGAGAAAATCGCTGAGGTCTTAAAGAGCAAGATACTACAATTTTGGCCCTACATTTTCAGCGGACAAGATCAGCGAAGAATTAGGGAGAACAATCTCTGAATAAAGATCGATAGGAGTAAGATCAGCGGGAAGAAAATCCACCAATAGTGGGCGATAAAGCCCAAATCACCCTCGAAGGGGAGATTTTTACTTTGCCTTGACATTCATTCAAAAGAGCTTGAGCAAAATCCTAAAAAAAGATAAAATCTGTTTCCCTAAGACTTTTTTAGAAGTGTTGCCACATGTCAAAAAAATGTCAAGTCACAGAAAAAAAACCTCGTCGTGGAAAGAGTTATTCCATCCGAGGAATTGCCAAAAAAAAGAAGGGTATTGGGCTCAATATTACAGGGTCTGTCAAGCGTCGCTTTCTGCCTAATCTAGTAAAAAAACGTTTTTGGTTTGCTGAAGAACATCGCTTCATTACTCTTCGTCTATCGACGAGTGCCATACGCACAATCGATAAAAAAGGGCTGGGCACAATTATTAGAAATCTGCGCTCGCGCGGGCAAAAAATCTAAGTTTGCCCTTTTCTTGCTCATCTCTGCTCTTCTCACTTGCTACGCACTTTTTTACCCACTACCCACAAAAACAGCTCCTATCCGTTTTTATTCGACTCATCAACGGGATGATTTCCGTCTCATTACTTTAAAAGCAATTAAACGAGCGAAGCGCTCAATTCACATTTACACTTATGCGCTCACCGATCCCACCGTCTTATCTGCTTTAATTAAAAAAGCTCGATCCGGTATTTGTGTCCACATTACCTATCACCGAAAAAATACACCTGCACTCGAGGGTTTGCGATATCTGCATCTGCATCCAGAAAAAGGTGCCGGTCTCATGCATGCCAAATGGATCACCATTGACGAAACGGTGACTTTAATCGGCACGGCAAACCTAACCACCCCTTCACTTTCAATTCATGAAAACTTTCTGATGGGGATCTATGATCGAGACTTCGCCAAAGCCCTCACAAAGCCTGCTTACTATTGCAAAAAGATTGGCAATCAAACGATGACGTTTTATTTCTTACCAGATCCTAGAGCACTCGACGTCCTCCTCGCAACTTTGGATCAGGCGGTTAAAACAGTAAACATTGCCCTTTTTACTTTTACACACCCTCGTTTGATTCAAAAACTCATCGATCTTCATACACGAGGAGTGAGCGTCCACGTCACCCTCGACCGCTCTGTCGCTCTAGGGGCTTCTAAAAAGGCCATTGAGACGCTTTCACGCGCAGGTCTTACGGTGCGCACCAATCGGGGCATTCCCTTGCTTCATCATAAATGGGCCTTGATTGATCAATCGGTTTTCGTGCTCGGATCGGCTAACTGGACTCAAGCTGCCTTTCAAAAAAACAAAGATTTTATTTTGTTTCTCTCCCCAATAAATAAAAAACAATATGAATTTTTAAATAAAATGGTTAAGTTAATTCACAAGTTTTCTTTTAAAAAGGAGTGAAATTTTCTAAGTTCTTGTTATCACACAATAATTAGAGGTGCCTGTGAATATCACTCGTATACATGTCGGAAATCATCCAGAAAATTTTTCCTATGAAAAAAAAAATGTTATAAAAGAAAAGAAAATCAGCGACACTGTATATAAAGTGCTCAGTTCTGAGGCTGATTTTTTTAAGCATTTTTGTAAGATTGTACCATCTCAACCGGTCAAAACAATGAAATGCATTTTTTCTTGTGCTCAAGTTTCCTACCAAATCGCCGCATGGGTCAACGGAAATGAGGACTTATCCATTTTTAAAACTAAAAAAATCAAAAAGATACGCGAAAAGATTGAAGCCAATCGGGATGAATTATCCTTCTTCTTGATTAGCATAAGTATTGTCAAAGTGATGTTAATTTTTAATTATTTCATCAATCTCTTTCCTACTTCCGTACAGCCACATCTGATCCTAAAACTCAAATACCCCCCGTTAATCTTTGTGCTACGTATGTTTAAATTTATGGATGACATGCAAAATGATAAAAAGAAGGAACCAAAGTGGCATTTTGTATTGTTTAACGGAGCAGAATTAGTCAAAATTTGTGTGAAGTGCGCAAGTGATTACATGTCTTCCTCTCGCCTCGCTGTTCTTGGTTTGATCGCGTTTGGTATTTCCTTATGCAAAGATGAGGAGGAGGATGCCAGCTAAGATGAAGGGCGACTGCTCCCTCGCCTAAAGGCGAAGGCTTCTCTACTTAAGGCCATCTAGTCCGAGGGCCAATATACTTTAGAGACGCTTTGTAATCTCTATGAGCCTTGTACCCGCAAGGCTTGCAACACTACTGTCTTTGAGATATTGGTTTTTTCTTGATTCTTCCACATTTTTTACATTTTTGCATTGTGTAACACATTCCATCCTCCTCCTCCGCTTTGCATGTGTAGGTATTGTCGAAACTAACTTATGTATCCGTCCAGGGGGGTACTAGATTGAAGGGGCTTGGATCTTGAAATTACATGTTGAAAGGTAAGCGTCCTGAAACAATCCGAGTGCTTCTTTTCCTCGTTTTCTTCAAGTTATCCAGATTGACATTGCTCTTTCTAATTAAATGACTTCCTTCTTTGCTCTTACGTCCCTTAGGAAGTTTTCTTCCATATGACGATGTGTCTTAAGTATCTCTTAAGCAATGTTGTTTGTCAGCTCCACTCCTCGATATCGGGCATTAGAGAAACAATTTTTCATAATCTGTAAAAAGCCTCATGGGGCGCTATGCTAGCGCCTTTCATCTTTATTTTGTCATCCCACCCCTGAACGGATACTGACTTACAACTAGCGTCGGCTGTATTGAAAAATAGAATTACTTGTAAAGAATGGCCACCTTGACACTTCTCTCTTAAGCTGCTTTTTGTGTAGGTTTCATACGATTCATCATCACTTTTTTTAAACGCACCTTAGCCCCTCTGAGTGGATTTTTCCTAGAAAAGAGATCTCCTTTAAACACCCTTTTTAGGGTAGAAAATCAGTTTTCCGAAAGGGACCCTCTTTGCTATATCCAGTCAACTTTGCAAAAAATCGATCTCGCCAAAGCATCCTCTTCCAACCCTTTGATCACTGTCTCAGCATCCATAGAAAAAAGCAGATTAGGCAAGCGATGTTCAAAATGACCATTCTCTATCATGATTCTAATTTTTCAACACGGCCTTTCTAAAGCATATTGCCTCTCAAACCCAATGGCTCGATTATCCATCTTAGAAGCTTTTGCCTTCGGGCGAGACAATAGTTGCGGAGCATTCTCACTTTATTTTAATGGGGATCATGTTATACCCTGGGAGGCATATTCTGGTTAGGTGCATGATTGTTATCTATGATAAAACAGAACATGAAGAAGAGTTCAAAGAGATCGACAGTCCCCGTGAGGGTTGCTGGATTCACATTGAAGACGCGACCACCCATGATATTAATCAAATCAGCGAGCTTATCGGACTTGAATACACCGATATGTACGACTGTCTAGATCGCTACGAAATTCCTCGTATTGAGCGTATTGACGCGCATGTCTTGATTTTCACGCGTCATCCCATCGAAATGGAAAAAGGGCTTTATACGACCACATTCACGATCATTTTGACGAAAAATTACTTCATTACTATCTGCACACAAAAAAGCCAACTGATCAAACACTTTATTTCTCAAAAACCAAAGCTTGCTCCCTGTCAAAAATCGAAGTTTCTCATCTACATTCTTTTAAAAATTACCCAAGAATTCACGCTACAAATCAAAAAAATTCGCACAAATGTGTTGAGACAAGAAAAAAAAATGTCTTATGTAGATAGCCGTGATATCACCAATTTGACCCTAAATGAAGAAATTCTCAACCAATACCTTTCCTCCCTGATTCCCTTGCGCAGTGTTTTGGAGTCGATTACTTCGGGCCGCTACACCATTCTCTATGAAAAAGATCAAGACTTGCTCGAAGATTTGCTCAATGCAAGTATTCAGTCGGAAGAGCTCTGCTCGATTAATCTGAGGAGTATCCGCAGCTTGAGAGACTCGTATCAGATTATCTTTACAAACCAACTCAACAAAACGATTAAACTTCTAACCGCTCTGACAATTATTTTGAGTATCCCGACAATGATTGCCAGTCTCTACGGAATGAATGTCACTCTACCCATTGCTGGAGAAAAACATGCCTTTTCTCTGATCGTCGCTCTCATTATTCTGATTTCCATCATTTCTCTGATCATTTTTCAGAGGAAAAAATGGCTTTAAAATCCACTCGATCAAATGAGAAGGCTGGCGGGATTTTCCAAATGTTTTTGCAAAGTTTTTAAAAACCGCGCCGCATCTGCGCCATCGACCACTCTGTGATCGCTAGACAAAGACACAGTCATTCGCTTCCCAGCAACAACTCCACCTCTTTTCACGACAGCGCATTCGCGTATCCCTCCCACCGCCAAAATCGAAACTTGAGGGGGATTGATCACAGCTTGAAAATGGTCGATTCCAAACATACCTAGGTTAGATATGGTAAATGACCCGCCGCGATATTGATCTGGCTTGAGTTTCTTTTCTCTGGCGAGCATGGCTAAATGCTTGACATGAACCGAAATTTGCCCCAAGTTTTTATAATCAACGTGACGAACGATAGGAGTGATTAGCCCATCATTTAGACTAACGGCGAAAGCAATATCAATGGTTTTGAATCGGATGATTCTATTTTTTGATGCATCAAAACCACTGTTTATGATGGAATGCTCCTTGAGCGCAAGCGCCGTAGCACGCATGACATAATCGTTAACAGTCACTTCGACTCCCATTTTTTTAAGCTGCTCACGGCTAGAGACCAAAGAGTCTACATCCACGTCCAACTGAACATAGAAATGGGGAATAAAAGTTTTAGCAGCCTGCAGCTTTTGCCCGACAGCCTTACGCATAGGGGATAACATCTCTTCTTCGTAGCTTCCGGGCATCTCGGTGGGCAATCCATGACTCCCGAAAGTAGCAATACCATTTTTTTGCGCCAAATCCAAATCACGGCTCATAATGCGCCCACCTGGACCGCTCCCTCTTAGGTTCAGGAGATCTAGTCCTTTTTCTCTAGCGAGTTTTTTGGCAAGGGGAGAGGCAGCGCGGCGCGCCTCTTTAGAAGTTTGAAACTCAACCCCATAATCCTCAAGGGGAGGCGCAACTTCAAAAGCCGGTTGGACGAGTGCACCTTCCCCAGGATTGACAACCGGTGTGGGCTGATCTGTAGATGCCACATGAGTCTCTTCTATTGGAGGAGAGGCGGACTCTTCAACAGGTACCATGGCGAGTCCTTCTGGTTCATACCCCTCGATACTTTCATCCTTCTCTTCAGTAAAAATAGCAACAGCTTGGTTCACAAGAGCATCTTCATTCTCGTGAATGAGAATTTTCCTTAAAAATCCTTCATCCAAAGAGTAGTATTCAACGGTGGCTTTGTCGGTGGCGACTTCAAAGAGCAGGTCATCTACCTTGAAGGCATCACCTTCTTTTTTATGCCACTTGACAAGTGTTCCCCCTTCCATTGTCGGTGATAATTTTGGCATTTTTAGTGTAATTGGCACGGAGAGCTAGCTCCTTAAATGTAGGGTGCGCAAGACAGCGGATACAATCCGGTCTTTGTTGGGTTGCGATTCGATTTCCATATTTCTCGCGTAGGGAAGCGGCGTTTCTCGCTGACATACTCGGTAAATTGGTGCGTCGAGATCATCAAAACAATGCTCTTGAATTTGAAAACCAACCTCGGCGGAGATGCCCGTAAAAATATGCCCTTCCTCAACAACGACGCAAAAATGGGTTTTCCGAACAGATTGTGCAATTGTCGGTAAATCGAGGGGTTTGATCGTTCTCAGGTCAATGAGTTCTACTTGAATTCCCCTTTTTGCTAGCGCATCAATGGCCTGCATACAGTGAGAGAGCATACGACCATATGAAACAAGAGTGATGTCCTTCCCCTCTCTAACCATTTTTGCCTCCCCGATCGGCGTGAGATATTCCTCAGTGGGGATCTGCATTTTCATCCCATAATCGAGCTCATTTTCGAGAAAAATGACGGGATTATTACTGCGAATGGCGGCTTTCAAAAGTCCCTTGGCATCGTGAGGATTTGAAGGAAAGAGCACGATAAAACCAGGAAGATTTCCGTAAATGGCTTCAACGCAGTGAGAATGCTGACAAGAGACTTGCGCAGCCGCGCCATTAGGTCCACGAAAAACAATAGGCACTGAAAATCGTCCCCCGGACATGTAATAAATCTTACACGCGTTTGAAATCAACTGGTCTGCCGCAACAAAAGAAAAATTAAAACTCATAAATTCAACGATGGGCCTCAACCCAGTCATGGCTGCACCGATGCACAAACCGGCAAATCCATTTTCTGCAATTGGCGTATCGACCACCCGTTCGGGGCCCCATTTCTCGAGAAGCCCTTTGGACACTTTGTAGGCTCCATTATACTCAGCCACTTCTTCTCCCATGAGATATACGCCTTTAGAACGCTCCATTTCTTCATCGATTGCTTGTCGGAGCGCATCTCGCATCTCCACTTCTTGCATGGGCTTGCTCATGGAGCAAACACCCCTTCTTCGAGAGTAATCGGATCGGGATGGGGACTGTCTTCTGCAAATTTGATCGATGCCATGATCAGCTTTTTTTGTTGTTTACCAAGCTCATCGATGTGCTCTTGTGTGATGATTTGGTACGCCTTAAGCTTTTCACCAAAGAGGAAGATGGGATCACGGCTCTTGGCCTCTGCAAGCTCTTGTTTAGAACGATAGAGCCCTGGGTCAGAAATAGAATGTCCACGAAAACGCTCAGTCACGGCTTCGACCAATACGGGCCGACCTATTTTTTTCACCTCCTCGTGCACATGGTGAAAACCGTTGTAACAACTAAAGTAATCCATTCCATCAAAGGTATAAGAAGCAATATCGTAGCTCTTTGACAGATTTTGCGCGATGGGTTGGACGCAAATAGCCCGATCCACCGCTGTGCCCATTCCCCATCGATTATTTTCAATAACGTAAATACAGGGAAGATCCCAAAGAGACGCTAAATTCAATGATTCGTGCACTGCTCCCTGTGCTACGGCGCCATCTCCGAGAAAACACAGGGCGACGCCATTTTGTTTTTGGTATTTTAAAGAAAAGGCGGCCCCCGTCGCTATTGGTACATGACCACCAACAATGCCAAATCCCCCTAAAAGACGGTCTGCATAAAGATGCATAGAACCACCACGACCAAGGGCGTTTCCCGTGATTTTTCCATAGAGCTCTGCCATCATTTCATTTGGATGAGCCCCTAATAAATAGGCGAGGGCATGACACCGATAGGTGGTGATCCACCAATTGTCTCTGATCCCTATAGCATCGACGGCAGCTGTCTGGATAGCTTCTTGACCCATATAAGCATGGAAGAACCCACCCACTTTGCCTTGCTGATAAGCCGACTCTGCACGTATCTCAAAGTTACGAATCGTGAGCATACGCTTCAAAGTGTCGATCAAGTTGTTTTTATCGAGCCTTTTTATCCACTTATCTGTCTGAGCATCAAAGAAATCGTACTCTACTCCATAAACAGTTTTTCTTACCATACTCTGCGATGTTTTAAACGACGCCTCCCTCAGTGCTCAACTTAGCTCAGGTTTTTTATTTTATCAACACGCCATGATGATGACCAACTATGACAGACGCGTTCACTTAAACAGAGGAAGTAAAACCAAACTGTTTAAGGAATTGAGAAAACCCAACCAAGTGATAAGGTGGGACAGTTTAACACTTTGACAATTTTTTCTCTATACCGTTATGATTTCCCCTTTACAAAATGCTGCTAGATGACCAAAAGACCTATCTTCTACGACACTGAAACAACGGGGATTAAACCCGAAAAAGACCGCATTATTGAAATCGCAGCTTACGACCCAACGCGAGAAAAACGTTTTCATACACTGGTCAATCCCGAAATTCCCATCCCCAAGGCAGCTTCGGATATCAACCATATTACAGATGACATGGTCGAAAAATCCCCAACATTTGGACAAGCGGGTATAGAATTTACAACGTTTTGCGATGGAGAGGTTGTGCTGATTGCCCATAATAACGACGCTTTCGATCTTCCCTTCATGCGCACCGAGTTTAAGCGTAGCAATTTAACATTTCCTCCATGGCCTTTTATTGATTCATTAAAGTTTGCCCGTAAATACAGGCCTGATCTTCCGCGTCACTCACTGCAGCATTTAAGGGAGTATCACGGCATTCCCGCAAACAATGCACACCGTGCCCTCGACGATGTGATCATACTGCACAAAGTGTTCACAGAAATGGTTGATGATCTTACAATGGAAACCATCCTCAAAATCATGACTGAAAAGAAGGCACTGCGCCGCATGCCCTTTGGGAAATACCGCGGACAACCACTTGAAAAGATACCTGCTCGATACGTCCAGTGGCTCATAGACAAAGGCACATTGGAAGCACCTCACCATCAAAGGCTCAGAGATGGCTTTAAAGAATTAGGAATGATTTGACATTAAGCCAAAACGCTCCCCTCCCCTGTTTTTATGTAAAGCTTACTTCGCCTTGAAGCTTCCATTTCACCCCAGCGCCGGATCACTGCCCGCTTTTAAGTGAGAATATGTCTCCCACATCGCGCAAAACTCAGGGCACGTATCGAGGAGCTCTTCTCTCGTCCCTTCGGCGAGTTTTCTTCCTTTGTCTAGGTAAATAATTCGATCCGCATATTCGATAGTCGAAAGGCGATGAGCAATGAGAATCTGAGTGATTTCACCTTGAAGTGCTCTAATTGCCGCTTTGATTTTACCCTCACTCAATGGATCTAGGGAAGAAGTGGCTTCGTCCAAGATGAGGATGGGGGCATTTTTCGCAAGCGCACGGGCGATGGCCAACCGTTGTTGCTGTCCACCTGAAAAGGTGTTCCCAGTTTCCGCCAACATTGTATCATATGTTTTGGGCATTTGGCTAATGAACTCATGAGCATGGGCCTTTCTAGCAGCCTGGATAATTGCCTGACGCGGCAAAGGTCTTCCGTAGGCAATGTTGGCAGCAATCGTATCGCAAAAGAGCACTGTTTCTTGAGGAACAAAAGCAATGTGTTCTCTCAAAGATTTTTGGGTGTAATGGTGTAGCGATTTCCCGTCAAATCGAATTTCTCCCCTTTGGACATCGTAAAGGCGTGGAATGAGTTGGACAATCGTCGATTTCCCAACGCCCGTGGCTCCTACAATAGCGACAGTTTCCCCTTTTTTTATGCTAAAACTCAAATCTTTCAAAATCCACTGCTCTTTGTAGCGAAACCAAACTTTGTCAAATTCAATCGCTTTTTCAAACGCTTTGAACTCAATTGCAGAGGGCAGGTCCTGGATTTGAGGTTTAACATTCAGCACCTCAAACAGACGCTGTGCGGCAACAACTCCTCTTTGAACATTGGCATTCTCGTCGGCAAATTTTTTGACTGGTCCATAAAAAAGATGTAGGAGACCGACGAAAACAATGAGCTCTGGAATTTGCATGTTGAGGACGTGTGAACCGACAATCATGACGGTTGCCAAACAACTGATTGTGATTGTATGAACAACTGGCCGACTAATCAGATCATATTTGGCTGTTTTTGCTTCTAACTTGGCCATTCGATTATTTTTCTCTCTGTATTTTTTGCAAGAAAACGCTTCCATAGCAAAGATTTTGATGGTTTTAATTCCCGATAAGAAGTCGATCACAACCGATTGAAATATCTCTTGGTTGTGTTGAAGCTGATGAGAAATGTGCTTGACTTTTCTGGTGATCACAATCAAGGGAAGCGCGATGAGCGGTGTGCAGAAAAAAACGATCAAAGAAAGGGGCCAAGAAATGTAAAAACAAAGGGCCAAAGTAGTCGCGACTGTAAAGGGTACCTGAATATAGTTGGTCAGTAGTGAACCAAACGCCGTTGCAATTTGGTTTGCGTCACTCGCAACACGTGATGAAAGGGCACCGATATTATATTTTTGATAAAAGCTCATCGGCAAACATTGGATATGCTCAAAAAATCTCTCTCTGAGATTACGGCTGATACGTATGGATAGAATTTGAGTACTGTAACGGCTAAAGAAGAGAAAACATGCTTTAAATACTGCAACAAAGCAGAGAAGAACAATAAAATGCTTTAAACCTTTTTCGAGATGCAGGCGTTCTTTTACCAATCGCACAGCACGCTTAGAAAATCGCCCTACATGAGAGACGTCCGCATTTCGCGTCGTAGCTGCTCTTTTGACTTCATCTTCGCCATTACTCATCGAGAGGGGCAGAGGCTCGGTATGAATATCCGAGAGAATACCGAAGGTAAGCACCTCCATTTGGTTGGCCAATGTTAGACCTATCAGAGCAATAAATGTGCAAGCCAGCGTGAGGAGATGTTTATCCCCATGCAGAGCAGCTTTAAAAAAAAGCTTCATAACACTCTATCAAACAAACAACTCCATGCTAAGCGGGAACTCTTTTATTGAGAAGCACAGCCGAGAAACACCTTACTTTGATGCAAACAAAGCGCATATTAGCGGCCTGAACATGCGCTTTTAGGCGGCAGTGAGCAATGACAGTCTCATGCTTGGCAACTTTTAGAAAAAGCGCCCAATTTTCGGAATTTCTGGTAACGACCTTCCAATAGCTCGCTTACAGACATTTTGGTGAGTCTTTCTTTCTCCTCAAGGACAAATTTCTTCACGCTATCGTACACAATTTTTGGGTTTTTATGGGCGCCTCCCGGAGGCTCTTCGAGAATACGATCGATGACACCAAACCTGAGCAAGTCTTCGGCATGCATTTTGAGAGCCCGAGCAGCCACTTGGTTTTTAGTCGCATCCTGCCAAAGGATCGATGCACATCCTTCAGGAGAAATTACCGAATAGTAGGCATGTTCGAGCATTCCGAAAACATCCCCTAATCCCATTGCCAGAGCGCCCCCTGAACATCCTTCACCGATGAGTACCACGATCACAGGAGTGGCTAAACGCGCCATTTCAAACAAGTTCATCGCAATCGCCGTACCTTGTCCCCTCTCTTCAGCAGTTAAGCCGGGGTAAGCTCCGGGAGTATCAATCAAAGAAAGGACGGGAAGATGGAACTTTTCAGCTAATTTCATCACACGCAGCGCTTTGCGGTAACCTTCTGGGTGGGGCATACCAAAGTTGCGAAGTAGCCGACTGTCTGTATCGCAGCCTTTTTCTTGAGCCATAACCACAAACTTTTCCCCACCAATCACGGCAAGTCCAGTCACAATGGCACGGTCATCTTGAAACAAGCGATCCCCAAAAATCTCAGTAAATTCCTCGCAAAGATTTTTGATGTAATCGATAGAGCGGGGACGCTCAGCAGACCTGCAAATCAGTACTCTTTCCCAGGGGGTGAGTGGACGCCCACGCCCACCCCGATCTTTGTTTGACTGACCTCCTTTTTTGGCTCTCAACATTGTTCAACCCCCCTTCACTTTTGCTCGAGTGTTGCGTTCAAAGAGTGGTGTACCTACCATTTTACGTTCTCATTTTTTCGCAAAGCATTTGAAGAGACTTTAATTGTTTATAATCTGTGACGACCTCTACAATTGTCGGCTTGGTGATCACGATCGAATAAAGCTCCTCAATGTCATCTTGTTTTAGACGAATACATCCATCACTTTCATACTTTTCTATCGTCTCTACACTTTCTCGATAAGCGTCCTTCTCTTCATCGAAGATCCAGGGGGCTCCATGAAAACCATATCCACGAGGATCTTCCCCTTCACCACTGACCTCATCAGCAAAAGGGATCCATCTCGTTCCAAACACTTGCACCATTTCCACTTCTTCACCTTGAAAATATCCTTTAACCCCAGGTTTATAGATTGCCACGTTATCTCCTAGCAAAAATCGTCCTTTGGGTGTTAGTGAACTGAAGTGAGAACTTGAATCGAGCCTTCCAAGCCCTACTTTGTACGTTTTGATCAGCTCTTGCTCATTTGCATCTAGATCATGATAATAAAACCACATCTTGCACCTCGATAGATCGACTACGAGATGGAAGGTCACATTTTTATTGAGGCTAAAGACGTTAAACCGATCTCCCACAGACACTTTTTGGGCGCTGTAGTCACGCTTGCCACTTAGGCTGCGAGCAATGAAATGTCTGGATGTGGCATAGTGGGCCGCGTAATCTGCAACCCAAGCCGGCCTTCCCTTTAACCATGACACCCGACTTTTGTAGTGGAGAGTCTCCACAATGGGGAATCTATCTTTCCCAGACACAAAGAAACGCCATATCTGGTCTACTTCTCCATCGGAAACTTCATCTTCTACAGGTTTTAAAAGCTCAGATGAGCGCTCGCGCGCCTCGTTGAGCAGCTGACTTTGCTCATCGAAAAGCGATGCGCTGTTCTCGTCAATAGGAGTCTTTTTTTGAAATAGACCTCCTTTCTTGAAACAAGCAATCACCCCAATCAAAGTAAAAACCATGACTGAACCTATAAAAATTTTTTTAGGAACAGACAAGAGGACCTCCTAAACTAATAGTTTCACAAGCATGCGTCAAACAGACTCGATTTTTGAACCTACGTGGGCGCGGATTATTGTCGAATTTGAATTGTTTTGCAAGCCACCTAGAACTGTGAGAAAACTATTGGATTTCCCAGCTGCATGTGTTCCCAAACGGATCGAATGTAAAAGCCACCAGAAAATCTGCCCCCCAGAAGTGATTGCCTCCCGCCAAGGGAATCACGCACATCTCTCCCTTCATGTGGGGCTTTAAAAAAAGGGTTTCCCCCCGTTTTTCGAAGAGCATCTCCCTGTTCTCTCCTCGATATTGATGCAAAGTGCCAGGCGAGAAAAGTGCGCTTCCAATACGCACTTGATCCGCCTTGATAAAATAGGTGAAAAAAAGGGGGCTTTCGTCACCCTGCTTTAAGAGACGACTTGTGAGTAACACTCCATTCTCCCCTCCCTCAGCACAAAAGTAAAGCCAATGACGGCTTGGAAGGTTTATGGTAAGACCTGGCATACCCCCTCGAGCCATATCGGATGAGAGGATGCGTGTCCATCCTTTGAGTGCAAAATTATCGGATGTCTTGACAAGCTCTATATCTCTAAATGGCTGATGAAAAGAGCATGTGCGATATATTCCATAGCAATCTGGATCCCCAAGGGGAGTGCGATGTGGGCCAAACGAGACGATGCGAACATCTGTTTTGTGCAAGGCGCCGAGACCTGTGTTCACTCCACTAAAGGAACACGCAAAACTAAAATCATTTTGCTTAAATAATAAATATCCCAGATCTTGGTCTATTTCATGGGTGGGGTGAGAATTGATCACTTCCGAGTAGACCCCGTCTTGATTCAAGTATTCAAAGCCCAAACTGAAAAAACCTGAAAAAACTACAGACGTTTTTGACACCGTGTGATCCATCTTTTCCAAAACGTCAAAGAGATTGTCGGCTAATTGACTTATTTTTGGATTAGTGGCAATTCTAGATGACATTGAAAAGAGAAGAAAATAAAAAGCATAGAGCAATAAAGGGGAATACTCCGACTCCCGGATCCACATGCCATGAAAAGGACGGCCTTCATGGTCGAAGAAATTCACACTGAAATTCGCCCATTTGAGTGCCCCTTCGATGAGCTTATCACATTTGAGTTTCCAACCCAAAAAGAGCCAAATCAGAGCAAGCTCCGCATTGAGCAAAAGGTGAGGCATTCCGCCATCTCGAAAATGATCCCCCGATTCAAGTAAAATTCCCCCCTTTGCCAACTGCGTGGGCTCTATTTTCGGTGTAGGCAAACCAATGAGGTGGCATCCCAAGGAGTAAAGGGCCTTCCCGAGATGAAACTCATCCCAAAATCCTAGTGTATCGATTTCTCGATAAACTTGCTGCATTAATGCTTTTACCTTGGGTATCGGCTGGAATTGATGAAAAAAAGAGAGAGAAGCGAGTTTCCTCAAGCGGTGAAGATAAGATGTAGGGCTATCTGTATGCATTTCCCGACACTCATCAAGTAGTTCCCAAATCAGTGCTTCATCAGAAAGTGTTTTCGAAAAACAATGTTTTAATGCACAGCACCAAAGATCTTCTCGATTAAAAAAATCCAAATGACTGCGATAAAACGCGGCGAGACTCTTCACGATGTTGCAATCACATCTATTATCCAAAAATCTGTTGGCCAGATTGAGCCTTTGGCTCACCTCTTTCGACTAAGTTTTTCATTTTTTTACCCGGGGTAAATTTAACGGCGCGCCTTTCTGGAATCACAATCGGAATGGCTGCGTTCTTGGGATTTCTACCAATTTTTTGCTTCCGCCTAACTACCTCAAACACCCCGAAATCACGAAATTCGAGACGATCTCCATCAGAGAGATATTCAGTCATGCAATCTAAAAAAGATTGCACTACTAGTCTGACTTCATTTGGATGTAGTCTGCGTCGACGGGAAATCTCATTGATCAGTTTTTTTTTTGTAATTGTTGCCATGTCACCCGACTCCTGTAAATTTTAGCAAGGAACTAACCCAGTCTTCTCATGGCTGTGTTTTTCTTTCAATAGAAAAACA
>Ga0126343_10000005_pt1 | contig 90224 bp, 77 predicted proteins | sample Cyp2metagenome_FD_92531 | JGI IMG/M metagenome (GOLD analysis project Ga0126343, IMG submission 92531) | Coral microbial communities from Lord Howe Island, Old Settlement Bay, Australia - Cyphastrea 2 metagenome | ecosystem: Host-associated > Invertebrates > Cnidaria > Coral ...
AAAAGAAAAACGGAAAGTTCAAGCGCTCCATTCGATTTGGCAAATCAGTTCAAGAAGCTAATCATCATCAGTTAAGACAAATGCTCGCCTACAAGTGCACAACAAGCGGTAGGCGATACATAGCAGTCGATTCAAAATATACCACCATGACCTGTTCTACGTGCGGGGCTAGGAATGGCCCCACAGGGAAAGCAGGCTTGTCGGTAAGAGCTTGGGAATGCATAGGGTGTGGCATCCTGCACGATCGCGATCACAATAGCGCGATCAACATTTTCAAGCTTGGGCTTGGAATAAGCCTCGAGTGGGTAGCTAAGCCACTCTTCCGGAATCCCCTGGCCTAAAGCCATGGGGAGGTTCAAGATTTAACCCGCGCTTTCTTTGGTATATTTCATGGTTGGGGGCTTGCTCTCAGTTATGCACTCCTCTTCAATCAAAACCTGTTTGATCGTGGGATCGGAGGGGACTTCGTACATCAAATCCATCAGCAAGTGTTCAACAATCATGCGCAGCGCGCGCGCACCCGTGTCCGATTTCTTTGCTTTTGAAGCAATGGCTTCGAGTGCATCCTGCGTAAAGACAAGCTCAACACCATCTTCTGAAAAAAGGCTCGTGTATTGCTGGATCACAGCCCCTTTGGGTTTGACCAGAATCTCAGTCAAATCTTCAAGAGTCAATTCGTTACAGTTGGCCACGCTGTTAAAGCGACCTACGAATTCGGGAATGAGACCAAATGAAACGAGGTCCTCGGTTTCGACTTTGGAGAGGAGGTAATTGGTTTCGGTGGGGTCAAAGACTTGTTTATGGGAGGTGTCAAATCCGATCACCCCTTTACCCAGGCGCTTGGCGATGATCTTGTCTAGATGGACAAAGGCTCCACCCACGATGAAGAGAATGTTTTGCGTGTTGACTTTGATGTATTCTTGGTTGGGGTGCTTACGTCCCCCTTTTGGGGGTACATTGGCAACCGTTCCCTCTACGATTTTGAGTAAAGCTTGCTGCACGCCCTCCCCTGACACATCTCGGGTGATCGAGACATTGCCCGTCGTCTTCCGAATTTTATCGATTTCATCGACGTAAATAACCCCCTGTTCTGCCCTTGCGATGTCGTAATCTGCGTTTTGAACCAGACGCAAAATGATGTTTTCAACATCTTCTCCAACATAGCCAGCCTCGGTCAGTGTGGTGGCATCTGCAATGGCAAAAGGGACGTCCAGCACTTGGGCCAAGGTGCGAGCGATCAGCGTTTTTCCAGATCCAGTGGGGCCGAGGAGGAGAACATTAGATTTGCTATACTCCATTTGAGCGCTTTCCCGCATCAGAGAGCGAATCCGCTTGTAGTGATTGTAAACGGCGACTGAGATGGTTTTCTTCGCTTGTTCTTGACCTGTGATGTATTCGTCTAGGCGTTCTTTGATCTCTTTTGGTTTGAGTAATGTGATCTCACGGTGGACGCTCTTTTTTTCGACGATGTCCATGCAGAGGCGCACACATTTGTCACAAATAAAAGCATTCGGCCCAGAGACGAGTTTTTCCACTACATCTTCTGTACGTCCACAAAAAGAGCAAGCTGCCATGTGACCTATCGATTGTTTACCCACTTTTGCTGTTTTATCCTCGCTTTGGTTCGAGAACTTTGTCGATCAAGCCATATTCTACGGCCTTCTCGGGTCCCATGTAAAAGTCCCTTTCTGAATCTTCGATGACCTTCTCGAGGGGCTGTCCCGAATGCTCGGCGATGATTTTTGCCAGAGCATTTTTCATGTACAGAATCTCTTGTGCTTGAATGTGAATGTCGGCCGAACTTCCCGTGATTCCTCCCATAGGCTGGTGAATCATAGTGCGACTGTGGGGCAGGGCATAGCGCTTTCCCTTTGTTCCCGCGCAAAGGAGTAGGGCGCCCAAAGAGGCTGCTTGACCCAGACAGTAGGTGTTGATATCCACTCCCAGAAAGCGCATCGTATCGTAAATAGCCAAACCGGCTGAAATGACGCCACCGGGAGAATTAATGTAGATACTAATGTCTTTTTTGGGGTCTTCAGCTCTTAGGAAAATCAGCTGTGCAACAACCGAATTTGCTACCTGATCGTTGATTTCGGTTCCAATGAAAATGATTCGGTCTTTTAGAAGGCGGGAATAGATGTCCCAAGAACGTTCGCCACGTCCGGTATCTTCGATGACATAAGGGATGAGAGCCATGATGTTCCTTGATTGTTTTACTCTTTACTCACGCGTTTTGTGGAGAAACGACCCCGCTATACGTGGACTCCTAAAGGTGATTTGCAAGGCATTTGAAGCCTTTCCCTATTGAAATTAGGGGATAAGACAGTTTTAAGAAAGAAAATCTTTGAAGATTATCTGTTTTTCTCTTGCGACTCTGTCTCGATTTTTTTCGATTTCTCCTTTTTTTTCTCCCCCTGAGGTGGACCGACATCTCCCCCGCCGACGCTCTTCGCCTTGATTTTTGCTTTTGAGATGAGAAAATCTTCCGCTTTGGTCAAAAGCAGGCGGGACATGGCAATTTCACGTTGCTCTCGTGACGCGCTTTTCACGCCATCCGTGCCAGAAGATCTGTCGAGCAGTGTCCCCAAAAGGTCGCGACTTTCCCGCTCGACCTCATTTGGGGAGACTCGAATATTTTGATCCCGCACCATTTTTTCGGTGAGATAAAAGAGGCGTAAAGCGCGCTCCCCCTGTCTCTCCACTTTTTGAAGGATGGCTTTTTGCTCTTCTGCGGTGGCACTTTCCATCATTTTTCGTCTTTCTGGATCTGACATGATTTGTTTCATTCTAAAGCGCACCTCCTCTTGTAGGACAGTCTTGGGTACACTAAAGCGATAATTTTCGATCAAGTAGTGATCAATTTGAGTGCGGTAGGCCTTTTGGTGGTCCTCCTCAGATTGATTGTTGAGAATTCTTTTTATATTCTCGCGCATTTCTCCCACCGTCGCAACGCCCACTTTCTTTGCCAGGTCATCGTCCAAATCGGGGAGTGTGGCATTTTCGATGCACCGCAAGGTAAGCTCAACTTTTTTGGGTGGACTGTCTTTCTTTACTTTTTCAGGAGCGTCGTCATCTGGGATGCTCACCCCTTGTTTGACCTCTCCTATTTTCATACCCAAGACGATCTCGAACATCCATTTGGCCATGTAATTGCGGTTGACTTGAAAACGGGTATTTGCCAAGGCCCTTTGGGGGGGGGTCTCTTCAATCACATCGACGTCAATGAGGACATAGTCCTCCGTTTGCACGGCGCGGTCAGAGATCTTTGTCCAATCGGCAAAATAGAGACGCACAGAATGGAGTGTCTCCTCAACTTTTTTTTCATCAACTACGTCCCTCTCTTCCCAATTGAGAGTGATGTTATCAAAGTCAATTGAGGGAACGGTTGGCTTAGTTTCAAAAGTGTAGGTGACTTTGGTAGTTTCTTGTTCTGATGGCTCATCCACATGAACAGTGATTTTGGTATCTCGGTGTAAAACGGGGATCTTCGATACTTTTTGACACTCATCAAAAGCGCGATTAGCTATCTTTGAGTGCCATCTCTCTCGCAATGGCTCGGCAAACTTCTTGATGATAAGAGCATCGGGCGCTCTGCCCTTGCGGAATCCAGGAATGGAGACCTCTTTTGCAATCGATCGAAGCGCATCCCGTTTGGCCCTTTGTGTTGTTTCGGGAAATACATCCACGTTGTACTCTACAACGCAGTTGGGCTTGAACTCCGCTGTGAAGGCCACGGCACTTGATCTAAATGTTTTTTTCTCTTCCACTAATTTGGTCTTTGATCTATCAAAAACAAGCGGATGATGAGATTCGAACTCACGACCCTCACGTTGGCAACGTGATGCTCTACCACTGAGCTACACCCGCACGACAGCCCATTACTCTGGCTGAGCAGCGAGGGATCCATTATATTGAAGTGATGAGATTTTTTCAAACGTTTGTCAATGGCGATACACGGGATGAAGTGTCCAATCTCTTCAAATCTAGGATCCATTTCTATGATCTGGTTTTTCTTGGCGTTCATTGTCTTAGGTGTGGCGTCTATCAATGTAGTGACCAGTCAATTGGTCCACTCTACGAGACGGGAAAGGAGATGAGGCACATAGGCATTGTACCCATTCGGGGATCTGATCACTGTGCCTGACAATTGCTATTTGATATCCACTGTGTAGTCATCTTTTTATTTTCGATAAAACTTATTATCGACAATAAATCAAATTCTTATTCTCACCTGTAAGAATAGGATCTTGCTATATGATCGAAAATCAAAAAAATTGATAATAACACGCAACACTTGTGGAAAAGTCAAGAAATATCAAACCATCTGGCACAGACGTTTTCGAACTAAATATTCCCTTGGACGAGCGGGCCCCCCTCGTCCAAGGCAAACCAGGGGCGTTGCTTCTCAAATGCACCCAGCTGCGCCCCTTCTTCTCGGAGATATCTGTACAAAGTAGCTCCTAATTCCCAAAATCTCCGTGATTTCTTTGATACCTTTGGTGTCTGGGTCCTTATTAGAGACTTGAGAGTGTCATGACAAGCGCTCAATAAGCGCTTTTAACAACTTATCTAGATATCTATCACATTCCTTGAGCCCCTCATCGATCTCCTTCCCCTCGTTCAGGCATTGACGCACCATCCCATAGATCTTGACCTTGGGCTCTGTACCGGAAGGACGGATGACGAGCTTGCTTTTATCTTCTAAGGAAAAAATGAGAATGTCCGACTTGGGAAGGGTGAGCTTTTCTTTTTTTTCTGAAAAAGCCCATGTCTTGAAACCGGTCTGGTAATCCTCTAGAGTAGTTACGTCTCGGCCGTTGATTGCAGTAGGGGGGTGACTCCGTATGTCTGCCATCATTGCTTCCATGTGTTTTGCTTCTGTATGACTATTACCGAAGGAGATTGACAGTTGTTTTTCATGAAAAAGACCAAATTGGCGGTAGATAGTATGGAGTAAGTCAACGAGCGTTTTACCCTGCATTTTTTGTTGCAAGGCCATTTCGGAAACAAGACAAGCCGCGCTGATCGCATCTTTATCTCGAGCGTGCATGCCGTATAAGTAGCCCAAAGACTCTTCAGCACCAAAGAGAAAGGAAAAAGAGCCATTTTCCCATTCTCGGATCTTTTCTCCAATGTACTTAAACCCAGTAAGCACGCGAAAGCAGGACAGATGAAAGGTGGATGCAATGATTGAAACGAGGTCGGTCGTGACGATACTCGTGATAATGGCACCTTTTTTGGGCATTTTATTTAACTTATTAAACGTATGACAGAGATAAAAAACACAAAGAGAAGCAATTTGATTACCGTTTAGAAGAGTGGCCCGACCTTGATGATAAGCAACAACACCTATCCGATCGGCATCGGGATCGGTTGCAATAAAGAGATCACCTTGTTCTTTTTCAAGTTGATTTGATCCCATTTTAAGCGCTTCTGATTGCTCGGGATTAGGAGAGGGGACGAGGGGAAAAGATCCATCGGGGACGCTTTGTCGCTCAACAAGGGAGAGATTTGTGAACCCCCACCGTTTGAGTGCTTCAGGTATAAAAGTAATTCCTACGCCATGCAAACTCGAGTAAACAATGTGTAAAATGTGACCCAAGTTTTTGTTTTCTTTCGGATGATTTTGTAAAAGTGTAAGTGCGTTTTGATAAGATTCTTCGACCTTTTTTTCGACTGTTTGAATAAGAGGGTGAGTAAAAGGGGCGAGTTTCACTTCTCGTTGGCTCTTCATTTTTCTCACTTCTTCGATAATTCCCATGTCATGAGGTGGGACAACTTGCGCCCCATCTTCCCAGTACACTTTGTACCCATTGTACTCTTTTGAATTGTGTGAAGCCGTGATCATCACAGCTGCTGTGCAACCCAAACAACGACATCCAAAAGAGACATAGGGCGTTGGACACGGCTTTTTGGTGATGTGAGCTGCGATGCCGTTAGCAGCCAGAACTCGCGCGGCATCTTCGGCGAACTGTCGGGAGTTGTGTCGGTAATCGTATCCAATGAAAACATGTGGCATATCTGTTGATGTTTGCTGAAGAATATAATACGCCAGCCCTTGAGTGGCTGTTCGCACGGTAAAGCGGTTGATCCGGCTCGTGCCGATCCCCATCAAGCCACGCATTCCCCCGGTACCGAAGGAAATAGTGGTTTCAAAAAGATCGGATAGTGTTTTTGGATCGTGATTGATGAGATGCTGCACTTTGCGAATAGTCTCCATGTCAAAAGGGGGACTAAGCCACTCTTCGACCCGGGTGCGAATCTCAGGGGAAAGAAAATGGGTCATGGGAACAATCTTCTTTTATTTTTGATCTTATGCCAACTTAGAGTGTTGAATTAATTTTGGTATACATTAAGTATGAACTTCGATGCAAGGCGAGGCGTTCGCAGCAGCAAAAAGTTCAATTGCTTTAAATGGGGCGAGCGGGAACACTCACCCGCTTTGGGGTAAGATGCAAGCGCATCTTAGGCTTTGAGGTTTTTCTCTTAAAATATTTTTACTTAAGCCCTCGGGCGAGATGGTTTGGATAGCAATCCTATAAGAAGCCTTCGCCTTTGGGCGAGGGAGCAAATTGATTGGGGCACGTGCTTGGCAAGACAGAGGTCTATGGAGGGAGCCATATAGCACACGGCCATCTTGGTTAAAAAACGGCTTTTTTTTCTCTGCTGTCCTGGGCAGGAGGGCAGCTGTCCCATTTCTTTGTTTTACATGGGTCGTATGGCCATCCAAATGTGTGCACTTCAATCTGTGTCCACCGTTTTTCCCCCCATCCAAATACAGTGAGATCGCATGCGTTTTCACTGAGATGGAGAAGGTAACAAGAGCCATGGCGGTAAGCTGTTGACCCACTGTCTAAAATGATGGGCAATCCATTTCGTCTCATGTCGTTTATGCAACGTTTGTGTGTATGGCCATGTAAATAGAACTGAATATTGGGATGGTTTTGGATGATTTGTTTCAAAACAGGCCCCCTAATGAGACGTCGCTTGGGTTTTTCGGTTGGGAAAAAAGGAAAGTGGTTGACAAGGAGGACTTTGCTATTCACGGGAATCTTCCCAAGCAATCCTTTTAAAGACACTTCGATTTTTTTTGTAAAGCAACCGTTTGAAGAGGTCAAAGGGGTTGCTAAAGTGGTGTCCATCAAAACAAGCCACCAATGAGAATTGAATTTTTTTGCAGTCACTCCGTGGTCGGCCAAATTGTAGGATGAGTCCTCTGAATGTTTTTTCTCAAAATAGTGATAAAAGATTTTTCTATGATAGGCAAGGCGGGTATAATGATCGTGGTTTCCAGGAACCAAGTAGAGGTTCAACCCTGCTTTTTTTAGGTGGTGAACAAATTGCTGAGCTAACTCAAATTCCTCTTTGGAAGAAGTTGTGGTCAAATCGCCCGAAATAATCACATCTGTGACGCCCTGTTCCTTGAAAAGGGCGATTAAAGCATAAGGACCTTCCGGGGAATAATCATAATTCCGGTTGAAAATAAGGTTTAAATTACCAAGCCAAGCTTTAGAAAACAGCTGGCCTAAACCCCTAGAAATCTTTGAAAAATGTAAGTCTGAGATGTGTGCAATGCGCAAAAAATGAAGTACTACCTCTTAATTGTCAGTCCGCGGAGAGTTTATCCGATCGCAAGTTAAAACTCATATTACTTCTTGCGGCCGAAAAAATGTAGCTTTTGAAGCTTTGTTTTAAGGCGATCAGCTGCATATAAAGTTTTTCTTTTAACATTTTTTACCCAATGTTCACCTTCTTGATGAAGGCTTTCGGGATTTATCTTTCCTTCAATTTCACCTGGAATGTTTGGATGGTGCTTGTGTGTTGAAGAGGCTTTTGCCCTGGCAATTTTCGAAACATGGGTAGAGGTTAGGTATGTTTTTTTCTTTTTTTCTGACATTCGGCTCGCCTCTGTTGCATACTCCTCCTCTTTTCCCGCTTTGCGAATGGCTTTTTCTTTTTTGTGTTTCAACTGGTGTGGGGAGTTGCCCATGAGCTGCACTCGGGTTGTGGGTTCCCCTTTAATTTAATTAATTGAATATTTTTTCACAATTAAATAATAATTTTTTATAATAAGTGATATAATGAAAAATAGAATTAATTGAAAGGATAGCCATCCCGGAAAATTCTCTTTTAAGCTGCCTTTTTCTTAGGTTTCATACGATTCGTCATCACTTCTTTTAAACGCGCCTCTATCCTCTGAAGCGGATGAGATCAAGCGAAAAAGATGTAGTTAGGGATGGGGGTATTCCTAACTTCATGGTAACAAAACCCTCGGAAATTAGCGCAGAAAGATCGCGATGCTCGTTGGATCGTCAAATATTCTAAGGCAAAGGCTGACCCAACCAATCCCAATAAAAAAGACCATATTTCGATAGATCTGTCAACGTGGATTTATTCGAAAATACAAAGTCATAGACGTGAGACGTCATGATGGTGCTCAACTTGTCCACGCGTTGGATCAAGAGAACGAGCATCCGTTTGTTCATAATGGGGCTCTTCATTACGAAGATCTCGCTAAAGCATCCCCTTTCAACCCTTGGATAATAGATATTGCATAGTCCCTTTCCTCGGATCAACCCTTTTTTGGGACTGTTTCGATCTAAGAATAATGGATATGATTGAGTACTGCTTTTGAAATTGCGCTCCAAAAAATGAAACTCTATCTAAAAAATCATCTGATTAGACCCATTTGACACCCTTTTTGTGCCGTTTTATTGTTTTGATCCGCGGGTTTCTTCTTATAAGACACACCGCTCTCCTAGTTCAATTGCAGATTTGGAGGGGCTATCGCACAAATTCTTTCGATTTTAAAGCAGATTGCTCCCATAAATGCCGCAAATTAGTTTTTGGCTCTTTTTCTGTAAGAAGAATGATTCGGGAAAGAACAGCGATGCCTCTTACTTCCCCTCAAAAGGACGCAAAAAAAAGTGTGTCTGAGGAAAGGGGCGATGCAATATCTATTGTCAAATGGTTGGGAGGGGATGCTTTAGCGAGATCGATTTTTTGCAAAGTTGACTGGATATAGCAAGAGGGTCCCTTTTGGAAAGCTGGTTTTCTAGACTAAAAAAGCTGTTTAAAGGAGGTCTCTTTCCTAGGAAAAATCCAGTCAGAGGGCATAAGGTGCGTTTAAAAGAAGTGATTCGGTATAACTGAAAGCAAGGAGTAGAGCAAGGATGAATCCGACACCAAAAAAGTTCATTTTTGGAAAGATAGCACGAGTGAAGCTAAAAGAGGGGGTAGACAGGCTCGCCGATGCCGTGAGTTGCGCAATGGGACCTCAAGGGTGTACATTCAGTCTACCATCGATTTGGAATCCTTCTATAAGGGAAAGTGATGGCATCAGTATTGCCGATAGTATTACACTTAAAGACCCTTATGCAAATATGGGTATTTTGATGGGACGGGAGATGGCCAGAAACATCAAAGATGCATCCGGTGATGGTACGAAAACGGGCATTATCTTATTGCGTTCCCTGATCAAGGAGGGTATGTCCCACATTTTATCGGGCGTTCACCCCATGATGATCAAGTATGGTATGGAAAGAGCTCTTGATCGTGTTCTGAGCGTGATTGACGCTCTTTCAACTCCCGTTGAAGGCGCTGAAGCAATCAAAAGTATTGCCACGGTTTCTGCGTTTGGCGACCAAGAGATCGGAAACGTGATCTCAGAAGTTATTGATCAAATCGGAAAATCAGGTGTCATGATCATTGAAGAGGGCATGGGCATAGAAACCGAAATTGAAGTATTGGAGGGACTCCAACTCAAGTGCGGCTATGCTAGTCCTTATTTTTGCACAGATGCTCAAGCGATGCGCGTTGAGATGAAGCACACTGCTCTGCTCGTGATTGATGGGAAGCTCTCAACACTTCAAGACATCTTGAAGGTGTTAGAAAATGTTGCTTCCCGTATGCAGCCGCTTCTCATCATTGCAGAAGATATCGAAAGCAATGCACTTTCCACACTTGTGATGAACAAATTACATGGTATCATGAAAGTCGTTGCAGTCAAGGTTTTGAGCTTTGAAAATGGCCGAAAGGCGATTCTCGAAGACATTGCTGTTTTGACGGGAGCAACAGTCATCTGCGAGAGCAAGGGGATGAATCTAAGAGACACGAGTATTGACATGCTCGGAGAGATAGAGCAGCTCAGGATCGACAAGGATACGACGATTATTGTCAACCACCCCCCTCGAAAGAATGCGATCACTTTGCACCTTAGACAAATCAAAAGAGGAAAAAAGGATGCACAATCAGATGAAAAGCGAAAAAAGCTCAATGAGCAAAAAAACAAGCTGAGCAATGACATTGCCATCATTCGGGTTGGAGCCCCAAAGCAATCGGAGATGCAGCGGAAAAAACAGATCTTCGAAAAGAGTGCGCACGCAACGCGTGTTGCGCAAGAAAGCGGGTGTGTACCCGGCGGTGGGATCGCTCTACTACATGCAAGCCAAATACTCAATCGGATGACGCCTTCCCCAGATGAGAAGGTAGGACACGAAATTATGGCAAGAGCCTGTATGAGCCCCTTTAAACAAATGGTGAAAAGCTGTGGTAAAGATGATGCTGGCAATTTCAAACACATGCTAAGTCAAACAAGTAGCATGAGATTGAATGCTCTGAGCGAAAAAGTGAAAAACTTGGGTGCCCCAGAGATCATCGATCCCACAAAAGTAGTGAAAAATGCACTCAAATTCGCCGTCTCCACAGCCAATATGATCCTACTCTCAGAAGTGTTGGTCACGGATGAGTTTGAAGAGGAAAAGCCATCATCTTAAAATGAAAAAAGCGGCGATTATTTGTGCTCAAGGTTTGGGCGATGGCCTTTTGATGATGATCGTGGCCCATCACATGCATCAGGCTCACTACAAGACGGTATTGTTTCACGATCATGTCAAACATCTATCCCCTCTTTTCAAAAATGTCTCAATCTCACCCCATCCTCCTCTGGAAAGCCTCAAAGAGATGCTCCAAGATTTCGATAAAGTCATTATCGAAAACGATCATTCAAAAAGGGCGTATGCTTTGGCAAAACTGCGCAGAGACAGTAGACGAGAAGGCTGGGTTTTTTTCTTTCCCACTCCTTCTCCCCTATTTCAAGAAGGAGATTTTGTCTTCAATCCCAAAATGTCTGCAGCTGCCAATTTATGTACAGGGTGCCAAACGATCCTGGGCCTCAAACACGCAACGCGAGAAAATGGGATTGTTCTTCCCAAAAAGGGTGTGCATCGCAGACATCTCAAAAGAGTTGTGATCCATCCGACGAGTAGTGGCTATGCGCGCAATTGGCTCGCCTCACAATTTTTAATCCTCGCTCGCTATCTAAAATCGCAAGGATACGAAATCTCCTTTTCCTTAAGCGCCCAGGAACGGCATGATTGGATCGATGTAAAACACAAGGGTGTTTATCTTCCAAAATTTACTGATTTAAGTGAATTGAGCATGTATCTATATGAGTCTGGATTTTTTATAGGCAATGATTCGGGAATAGGACATTTAGCTTCTAATCTAGGTATTCCCACTCTGACCATTACGGGAAATCCCAAAAGGGTCAAGCTCTGGAGACCCGGTTGGACGGACGGACACATCGTTACTCTACCTTTCCCTCTACCCAATTTTAAAGGGATCGGCTTGAGGATAAGAGAACATCTTTGGCAGCACTTTGTGCCCGTATCTCGAGTGCTCAGAGCCTTCCATAAGTTAGAGCAATCTGCTATATGAGAGCTGCCGTTATTTGTTCAGAAAGGATAAGTGATGGGCTTATGATGATGGTGGCTTCCCACCGTCTGTTTACTAGAGGGTATAAAGTCACCACTTACCAAGATGCACTGCCTCAAATGCGCACATGGTTTCCCCACCATGATCTGAGACAGAGATCCCCTCTGATTGGATTAGAACAGACGCTTAGTTGTTACGATCTCGTGATTTTACAATACGAAAATAGCCCACTCTCTCACACAGTCATCAATCTTTACAAAAAAGGTCATATTCACAACCTGAGTGTTTTTTATTCACACTATCAAAGGGGAACACACCCAGAGGTCACCTGCTGGGATCAGGTTTTTGACCGATCAAAATCGATGGTCGAAAATATCGCACATGCGGTTGCATCACTGTTACAATGTACACAAGTTTCCAAAAACAACGGTCTGATGATTCCAAAGGACCTTAAGCAGAGTCGCCATCTCAAACGAATCTTGATCCATCCAAAGGAAGCACCTTCCGACCATGCTTGGAAAAGGGAAAAATTCATCAAACTCGCCTTCATGCTGGCGGAAAAAGGGTATAAAATTGCTTTTATTGTTAACACAGAGCAGCGCTTGAACTGGATTTCACTCGTCGGAAACCGCTTTTTGTTTCCCATACTTTCAACACTAAGCCACCTTGCCACCTATGTGTATGAATCTAGTTTTCTCATTGCCGACGACTCGGACGTAGGTCATTTAGCATCCAATTTGCACATCCCTACATTGATTATCGCTGCCTGCGCTAAAAAAATGGCCTTGAGATGTCCCGGCTGGTTTCTTACACATGTTGTCACTCCACCTCCCTGGATTCCCAATTTTAAAGGGGTTCGTCTCCGTGACAAACAATGGTACTCGTTCATTTCACCCAAACGGGTGTTCCGTCATTTTGAGCAGATGTACATGCACGAATCACATTGAATAGCCACGCAGTTAAGCATCAAATGTGCCCCATAATGGCTTACACGATGTGGCTGAGTATTGCCATCGTTCTTCTCTTTTTCATACTACCCACTAGAGGCCTGAATTTCTTGAATGGTTTTCCAACTCGCTTCTATACGACTTTGAAGAGATGGATGAGTAGAAGAATGTTCATCAGGTTCCACAACTTCCCCAAAGATGTTGGCGCTTTGGTATGCTTGAAATCGAACAAGACTTCCTTGGAGATTGTAATTTGCTGCGTGCATGAAATAAATGGCATATTTATCTGCTTCATATTCCATTTCTCTTGAACGCTTAAGGGCTCTTCCTCGCCGATTTTCTAGAAAGTTCTGATACGTGGAATATAAGAAAAGACTTACACAAGCAAAAATGATTTTCTTTTCGTTCGAAGCAGGGTGACCACAGAAACGAGCACATGCCGTTGTCGCTAAGCCTAATAAAGGCAGATACCAACTTGTTGAAAGAAGTAGGGAGATTTCTCGCTCTTTACGCGCATGACCAATAGCTGAATGAGCCACCTCATGTGCAATAACAGCTGCTAAAACATCATTTTCGTCAACGGTATCCTGACAACTGGCTGCTGTATCCATAAGGTCAACACATGTTGAAGTTAAAAAGATCTTGCCCTCAGATGTAGATCCGGCTACTGTGATCTTTCGATCTTCTGGATGCGAGAAAATCCCCGTGTCAATGATGGTGGCTTCGTAATCCAACCTTCTTTCTGGTATCTGGGCATGCTGGGAGATGTCGTGCAAAATATGATTCGCTCGTATTTGCATCCTCTCTAATCGGTCTGCTTCAATCGGCGTCTGACCGGCATAATTTCTGCGCCACTCCCGAAGCATTCTGCCATATTCCCCACGCCAATAACTCTGCGTTTGATTACTATAGAAGGCTTCGATGCATTTTGGCAAATACCAAAACTCACGCTGGCCTGTGATGGTATTTTGCGGATAGATAAAATTACAAATATGAAACACCTAACTTTCCCCCTTTTTTCTTTCAAGAATTTATTCAAAATAATATCGATACAATTTAACACAATTTTGAATTTAAATAAATCTGATTAATAATTTTTTAATTTTCAATATTAAAATCAAAAATACCTTATCCGTTCAGGGGGATGAAAAAATAAAGATTATAAGGTGTAGCATAGTGCCCCATGAGGCTTTGATGAGTTGCTTGCGAACATAGCGCGCTTACAAGAGCGAACTTTCGGTGCTTGAAAAAGCAACTGTTCAACTACAAAAAGAACATACAAGGCTCAAGAGGAAGAATACGGAGCTCAAGCAGTGCTTTGGCTTTGATTCTACCAATAGTGCTAAGCCTCCAATCACACAGATCAGAGAAAAAACAATAAAAACCGAAAAGTGTGGCTTTCAGGGGGAATTAAGGGCATTTTCGCACACCTTCCGATCGTGTGGATAAGCGTGTTGCCTATAGAATAAGCCAGTGTAAACACTGTGGCAGCAAAGGCCTTGAGAAGAGATCTTCTCAATTCTTCGAACAAGTTAATATCTCAGAAATTAAGCCCCTTGTCACTCGGATCGGTGGTGCAAAGGCTTTGGAAGAAAGCAAGTGACGCCTTTACCATAGGGCTGGGACAAAACAAGTTTTGGTCCAAAGTTGATTAGCTTTATAAGATTGCGTAAGCTCTTTCGTATCAAGCGAGCAAGCGGACTACACAAGAATGATTAAAGATTCTCCTTCAAAAAACGATTAAAAGCCCTTGCAGCTAAAGTAGCACAAGAAGGGTTGATTTTGACGGAAGACCAAGTCCGAGCCTTAGAAAAGGCCAAAGAGGAAAAGGCATCTCGGGGAGAAATCGAGACCGAGCATCCTAGCTATCTTCTTGGTCAAGACTCTTATTATGTAGGATGCATTAAGGGAGTTGAAAGGATTTACCAACAAACCGTGATTGATACTTATACCCAAAAAAATTGAAAATTTCAATTTACATTAGGGTTCAACTAAAAACATTGAGTCTGTCTTAGATAGGGGTTTTTCACTCTAATAGCTCCCTAGAACTCAAAAAATCCACTTTCTCTCATTTCTCCTCAGCTGTAATTCATCTTATTGACTTTGCTATAAAGCGAAATTTTCATTTTTTTGGGTATAGAAGCACTCAATGATCAAGTTGTCCCTTGGTTTGAAGAGCAAGATGTGCGTATTCTACGGGCTCTGACTGATAGGGGTACGGAATACTGCGGCAAGAGAGAAAGTCATGAATATGAGCTTTATCTTTCAATAGAAGATATAGAAGAACAAAAGCAAAGTCCCCTCAAACAAATGGGATATGCGAACGGTTTCATCAGACGATCCAGAATGAGTTGTATGCAACGGCATTTAGAAAGAAAATTTACTCTAGCGTTGAAGAACTACAAGAAGATGTAGGAAAATGGATGAAAGAGTACAATGAAAGCCGTCCCCATAGTGGAAAATATTGCTATGGCAAAACGCCTTGGGACACTTTTAAAGAGTTAAAGCGCCCTTAGCACAAGCCAACATGCTGGGCGAAATAAATCTGACAGAAAGTACTGTGTGGATCACAAGTGACTATAAGGTCAAGTCTTGTTTAGGACCTTTCAAAAGGTGATATTTATTCTTACTCTGTCAATCCCATTCCCATTTTTTGGGGGTTGAGGGGGTTAAAGTAAGGTTGCTAAGAAAATATATCTTAAGAATGGAAATTTTCGTTTACGATCGGTATACGGAGATGAGAACGGAAGATGGCATATCAATCAATTCGATTTATTGGCAGGAAGTGTGCACACGGGTTGCACCGCGCGCATTTTTTGCTTCTTCCATTTTCTACCCCTTTCCAAATTGGTCGTTTGTTTCAGAGGTAATCCTGTATCTTTGCCCACCACTTCGTGAAGCGTTTCAACTGCCATAAATGCTGTAGGATCTTCCCTGAGTACGATCTCTTTGAGATCGGATAGGTCGAGACGTTCGACGATGACAAAGAGAATTTCGCTTACATTCTTTGTATAGCCCCCTCGCCCGTACATAATTGTAAGTCCAAGACCTAATTCATGCATGACGACCTCTCTGATCTCTTTAGATTTTCTAGAAATGATGGTTACCGATTTGAGCTCATCGAGGCCAACGATCACGATGTCCATCACTTTAAAAGCAACTAAATAGGTCACGAGGGACCGGAAGGCGACGTGCCAATCGACAAAGATCCATCCATAGATCGCAAAGATGAGAAGGTTAATAGAGAAAATCACTTGGCCAATAGTAAATCCTTTTTTTCGACTGACGATAATAGCTAAGACTTCAGTCCCGTCTAGACATCCACCGGACCGGATGATCAAGCCTGCCCCGATGCCCAAAATAGTGCCACCAATTAGCATGAGTTCTAAATCATCTAATTCAAAAACGGGAGATGATTCTAAGATAATTAGAAAGAGCGCAAACAAAATGGAGGCAATGATCATCTGGACAAAAAAAGTGCGCCGAATGTAGCGATAGGAGAGGTAGATAAAAGGAAATGTTAGGCATAAAAAATAAAGAGGAAAAAGGGATTGCGATGTGATCTTGATCAAGATCATGGCAATGCCGACGATGCCACCGTCGATCAAGTAATTTGGGATGAGAAAAGCGTGTATGGCAAATGCCGCGAGAAAAGCACCTAGCGCAGTACAGAGGAAAGAAAAAAATTTTTGTCTGCGCGTGCGCGAAAAGCGTAGAGAAGATGCCATCGGGATCCGTTTGTTAAATGCGCAGAAGTATAGGATCCCCACCGTCTAAAGTAAAGGTGAAAAACCCTTGCGCATCCCACCTACTTTCCTAAGTGTGCAGCTCATCTATGGGCGTTAAGTGCACATCTCATTGGGCAAGGACAATAAAGAAAGAGCACGCAATAAACAGAGCTCAAACAACATTAGATTTGAGAGCTTACGCGAGAGACGGGACTCGAACCCGCGACCTCCAGCGTGACAGGCTGGCGCTCTAGCCGATTGAGCTACTCCCGCGCACGTAAGCCAATTTGATGGGTGCAACAGGACTCGAACCTATGACCACCTGTGTGTAAAACAGGAGCTCTACCAACTGAGCTATGCACCCATCGAGGTAGAGCACGAATCTACAGAGCGAGCACATTTTTCTCAAGATTATTCTCTGTCTTTCCTCTATTTGGACTGTGGGCTGATACATTTTTGTCTTGATGGAATGCCTCATGCAAGATCTTATTCAAGATAAGCATCAAAAGTATGTTTTTTTTGTTTTAAATGATCATAATTGGTCAATTCTCCAACCATGAGTGGAACGGCTGTGATATAACCGGCTTCGAGAAGAAAGACATCGCTTTCATGATGCTCTTCAAAACAGAGATCATTCCAACCAAGGTAGAAGTGATTTCCTTGTTTTAAGTGAGGACCGTCCGTTGGTGTCCCAAGCCATGAACGGTATCCCTGACGAGCCATTCTACATCCTTTGATCTGTTCAGCTGGTAGATGGGGAAAGTTAACATTGAGAATTGAATTTTCGGGCAGGGGATGTTCTAAAACGTAACGAAAAATTTTGGATACGTAGGGTTTGATATGGGGGAAGTCTACCGTTTTTGCACAAGCATAGGAAAAGGCAATGCCTGGGATGCCGAGGAGTATACCTTCAATGGTGGCGCCAATTGTTCCACTATACAGGGCATTGCGCCCTGTATTTGATCCGTGATTAATGCCCGATAGGATAAAGTCCGGTCTTGGATCGATCAGTTTGTGCAAAGCGAGTTTAATACAGTCAGCCGGCGTTCCATCAATCATCCAAGATGGAGTGTTTGCGTAAGTATTAACGGCTTCGGCTCTCAAGGGCCCCCTAAAAGTCACACCAGCTCCCATGCCTGACTGTTCTCTCATGGGTGCTGCAATGTGAAGATTAGCCTCCCCTTTCAAGGATTCCCAAAGGCAAGCGAGCCCCTTAGAGTGGATGCCATCATCATTTGTCAACAACACATTAAGACTTTTCTTATTCATTAGTTCTCTTCCAAGAAAAGAGGTAGATTGCCAGACTTCCCGATAAAAATCCAGGAATCAAAGAGGAGACGTTTGCGTTCAAAAAGGGCCAGATAAGTGCAGTGAGACCTCCGCATACAATCCCCGCCCATGCTCCATGCCGATTGGCTTTTTTTGAATAGAGGGAAAAGAGGATGAGGGGGCCAAAGGAAGACCCCAGTCCCGCCCAAGCGTAGAAGACAAGCTCATAAATCGTACTGATTCTAAAAAAAGCGATCAAAAAAGCAATAGTCGCGACTAAGAGCACGAACAAGCGAGAGATCCAAATCAGCTCTTTTGAGCGCGCTCCTTTCCGAAAGATGCGCTTGTAAATATCTTCTGTTAAACTCGAAGCCAAAACCAAAACTTGTGAATCCATCGTTGACACTGTGGCTGCCAAGACAGCACACAGCATAAAGGCGCCGACGACTGGAATAAAAATTTCCTTGACAATCATCACAAAAACGAGCTGTGGATCGCTGAGTGTATTTTGAAAGTAAGCCAAGGCCGTCAAACCAATGAGTGTGGCAAAACTCATTGTGATGATTTGCCAGCTGATCCCAACGATCATAGACTTGGGAATTTCTGCTACTTTCCGAATACCCATAAATTTTGTGATGATATGAGGTTGGCCAAAGTACCCCAAACCCCAACCACAAAAGCTTAAGAAAACCTGCAAAAATGTCGTGAGCTTAAAGTTGGGTAAAAGTGAATCTGTAAGGTGGTACGTGTTGAGTGCATGAGCAATACCCGTGATCCCGTTGATTTTTGGTAGCATAACTAAAGGGACGACAATGATGACAATCATCAAAAAAACCCCTTGAAAGAGGTCTAACCAAGCGAGCGTTGTATATCCACCGATACAAAGGTAAGGAATAATCATGACAATACCGATTGTCATACCGATTACATAAGGAATATTGAAAAGTTTTTCCATCAATAAACCAATTCCGACGAATCCCGCGGAGATGTAGACGGTATAAAAGACAAAAGACATCGCAGCAGTAAAGATCCTAATGAGTCCAGATGTATCGTGAAAACGACTTTCAAAAAAAGAAGAAAGCGTTAGGCTATTGTAATTTTCTGTTTGTTTGCGCAGTCGTGGTGCTACGACTAACCAATTGAGAAACATAAAGAAGGTGAGTCCGATCGCGTACCAAGCGTAAAAGACTCCCCCTGAGTAAATAGCGGCTGGGAAACCCATAAAAAGCCAGCTGCTCATATCGCTTGCATGTGCTGCGAATGCGGTTAAATAAAAGTTTAAAGATCGACCCCCAATGATAAAGTCGATTGCGGTTTGACGTCTGCGGTAAGACCACAGTCCAATCGTCAGCAAGATCGACACATAAAGAGCAATGGCAATGAGCTCTGAAATAGGGACCATGCATTTACCTCATTGCTTTTGTCGATCCATATAGATGGGCCGCCCGTGCTAGATTAGAATTTGCATGGGGAAACACTGTTTCCATCTGTTTTAACAGCTGCTTAACCTCAGACCGTTTTGAGCAGTTGCCCAATGGGCATCGGCAGGTGATGCGTGCAAATCCGCAGTGTTTGGCGAATGTGGCAATCTCTTGTTCAGGCACGTAGATCAAAGGGCGAATGATGGTCACTTGATAATTTTGCATGTGCAGTTTGGGAAGAATAGCTGCGAATTCACCTTTGTGCAAGAGATTCAAAAGCAGTGTTTGGGTGCTATCGTCCCGATGGTGGCCAAAGGCAATCGTTGAGACGTCTCTTTTTTTTGCCGCATCAAACAAAAGTCTGCGCCTTTCGCGCGAACACCTATAGCAAGCAAGTGTGTCCCGTTTTTGCTCAGACTGACTGATCAAGAGGGGAATGTCCAACTCTTTGCAAATGCTTTGTAAAAAAGTGGCATCCAGAGAAGCGCCACAAGAGAACTCTCCCGATACGTGTAGTGCGGTGAGTGGGAGATCGGGAAATCCCCTTCCCAGAATGGCTTTTAGCATAAAGAGCAAGGACAAACTATCTTTTCCTCCACTCAAGGCAACGGCAATCCCTTTGGTGTCATCGAGCATCGAAAAATCGAAAAGTGCTCTGCGACACATACTTTCAATTTTTTTGCCCCCTGACGTCCAGGGAGGGAGGGGGATAGAGATTTTCACTTGTCTGAGCTTTATCGAGATAGTTAAAGTGTACAGGCATGCCAGAATCAAGTATAATAATCAATCAAAATGACTGTGCAAGGATGACAAAATGAAAGTGGGACGCAATGATCTCTGCCCTTGTGGTTCCGGAAAGAAATTTAAAAAATGCTGTGCGCAAAAGCCAGTAGTGCAAAGACGCAGTTTTTCACATCTAAACGTCAAAACCGGTGTGTCCGATCTGAGCAAGGTGTCTGGCATTGTTTCGAAACACATAGATCAGACCGTTTGCAACCCGCCTCCTTCATTAAGAGAGCGGGTGTCAAAATCATTGAAGAATAAGAAAAGGGAAATGCAATCAAAAGAGACACCTCTGGACCCCGGTGAGAGTTGAATTTAAAACACCCGATTTGGTAGAGTCGCCACTCACTTGCTGGAGTAGCTCAATTGGTAGAGCACCCGACTTGTAATCGGACGGTTGAGGGTTCAAGTCCTTTCTCCAGCATATTTTTCTTCAATTTATCGGGGGGTGTCGCATAGTGGCAATTGCAATGGACTGTAAATCCATCGACTCACGTCTTCGCCAGTTCGAGTCTGGCCGCCCCCAGATTTCTTATAAATGAGGAGTGAATTGCTTTTAGCTCTTCTGCTCGCCTTCTTCGCATATATGGGATAAAGTCCGGACTTTGATGTACACTTTTGCTTTTACATCCCTTGACGGGTACTCACTTCTTCATCACCCTTGTGTTAGAGGAGGGAAGCTTATTTGAATTGAGTGCGGCCTGTGATCTCTTTGAGCGCGCTCTATCGTTGATAATGAGACATGGGATTTTCCCTCCATTTTTAACCTTCTCTAATGACAAAAAAGTTTGATGAAGCTAAAATGCTCATTTCCGATGAGCGAGCAGCTGTTGGTCCCCCTCATTGATCTTTCTCTCGAGATGTGGATGCAAGTGACAATGTAATGGTTTCGAAGATCGACCCCTCTGTGACTACCCTTAATCCGGATGTGAGCGAGATGGCTTTCATTGCGCATAGGTTTATGGTGTCTGTATGTCGTCGTGACCTCTATATCGATTGTCAAAAATTTGAAGAGTTGTTCTGCAGAAGCTATGCCGTTTTCAAACGGGTGCGAAAACAGGCCAGTCAGACTGAGTTTGGTCAATTTATGATTGACTTTGGAACACACTTTAGCGCGCACGCCGAAGTTGAGCATTTTCTCACCTCTTGCATACCTGTTTCTTTTTTGGTGCGCGTTAATCGCAACCCAGATCTTACACCTTTTTTTCATGTCCCCGTAAAGAAATACACCGATAGGTCAAAAGTAAACCATGAAATTCGCTTGCCCATTTTTGCGATTCGTGCGGGAAATTTCGTCCAGCTTGCTGGCATTTCTCAACACGCTGTTTGCATGTCCCAACTAATGGAAACCACAGCTACTGACAATACTGTTGATGCATTTGATGTAGTGGTTGTGGTGTCATCTCAAAGCAAAAAAGTGAGCAGGATCTGGAAACGTATCGTTAGCGGTATGCGTTGGATTTTTCAATTTAATTCTACAATTTTATTAGGAAGCGCATTGGGAGGTTTATTGCATTATTATCAGTCGTATCTCCCATACCTCCCTCAAGAAAACAGACAATGCTGAGGAATTAAGCAAACATTTCCCCTCTCGTGTGGACATCCGGGCATGGCGTCCAATACCATTTCATCTCATTGCCAAATATGAATTTTTATCCTGGACGAGCGGGAAGTCCCACCCGTTGAGGGGTGAGATGAAAGCTCGCCATAAGAAATAGAGAAATAGCTTGAAGAACATAGCAAACTGACCTGGAGATCTAACCTATTTTCTGGCAAATTTTCTTTTGAATGCGTGGACTAAAAATGGTAAATGGTAAAATGCTTGTATGAAGAAAAGAACATCGTTTGTGTTCAGACTTCGGCTGACTTAAGAAAGAAAAGCGGTTTTTGCAGGAGCAATTAGACGAGTGTCGGTGGCTATACAACGAGTTTTTGGAGCAGCGGAAACTTTCCTTACGAAGAGCTCGAACAATCCCTAATGCAATATGAGCAACTACAGTTTCTTCCACTGATCAAGGAAGAAAGACCCTCTTTGCTATCTCTGCACTCAGAGGTATTGCAGAATGTGGAAGGCAGGCTGGATAAGGTCATGAAGGCCTTTTTCCGAAGAATCAAAGCCAAGAAGAAGGCTGGGTTCCCTCGTTTTCGTGGTCGACATAGATATGACAGCTCTTGCTATCCCCCATCTGGATTTGCCGTTCAAGGTAAAGCTATCAAAAGTGGGAAAGATTCGCGTCAGTTTGCATAGGCCTATATCGAAATAAAGACGTGCTAAAGTCAAGCGTTTGCCATCAGATGAATGGGAAATTGCGTTTTCCTGCGAAGTGGACACAAAAACGCTACCTACAGCGGAAGTACCATTCGTGGGAATCGATCCGGAAATAGAGAATTTTACCTTAAAAGCAAAAGCGGACGCTAGTTGTAAGTCAGTTTCGACAACACCTAAAATGCAAAGCGGAGGATCCTTAATAGGAGGATGGAATTTGTCGACCCTGAATACACAACCCAAACATGCAACAATTGCGGCAAAATGGAGAAAAAACCAATATCGCAAAGACAGCATTGTTGCATACATTGCGGGTACAAGGCTCACAGAAATCATAACGCGTCTCTAAAGTATTTTGGCCCTCGGACTAGATGGCCTTAAGTAGAGAAGCCTTCGCCTTTAGTCGAGGGAGTAGTCACAATTTGAAACCTTCCCCGAAATAGGCAGCTTTGGCCCTTTGATTTTCGAGCAATTCCGAAATCGTGCCCTTCATGACTGCTTTTCCTTCTTGAATTAAGTAGCTGTAGTGGACGACCGAAGACATTTCTCGCGCATTGTGATCAGTGATGAGGATGCTGATATTTTTCTTTTCAAGGTGGTGAATCATCTGCTTCACATCGTTGATTGTGATGGGATCGATATTTGCAAATGGCTCATCGAGAAGCAAAAATGTCGGATTTGTCACAAGTGCGCGTGTAATTTCGAGGCGTCGTCGTTCCCCCCCAGATAATGTTATTGCCCGTTTTTTTGCTAGTTTAGTCAATTGAAGTTCTTGCAGAAGGTGTTCCAATCGATGTTTTCTCTCTTTTTTTGAAATGGGCAATGTTTCTAAAACGCACAAAATGTTTTGTTCTACATTGAGCTGACCAAAAATAGAAGGTTCTTGCGCCAGATAGCCCATGCCTTTACGCGCTCTTTTATGGATGGGAAGATGGGTAACATCTTCATTTTGGAAGATGATTTGACCACTGTCCGGCTTGATCAGTCCAATTGTCATGTAAAATGCCGTTGTTTTTCCCGCACCGTTTGGCCCGAGAAGGCCTACTACTTCCCCCTCTTTCACGTAAAAAGAGAGATCATCGACAACTTTTTTCCCAGAATAAGCTTTGGTTAGGCAATGCACTTCAAGAGACATAGGTCTTTAACCTTTTTGCAGCGAAGTGTTGCCATGTGAAATGAACAGATAGATCCCGTATGAGATGCAATGTCTGAGAAGGGAGAGCCAAACAATAGACAGATCATGGGGAAAATAATGGTTGAATTCTTGTGATTGAGTCGCATGCGTATCATAGCGCGGCACAACCGTGAATGTGGGCTTTGAATGTTTCTGCGTGAAAGTTCGGAGGATGTTCTTTGAGCGAAATGGATACGCGTTTTGCACCTCCTTTTAGAAACGCATCCTTGAAATCAAGATCTGTTGCTAAGGTGATTCCGGGACGTTTAAAGCAAGCAAGCAATACCTCATCGGCATCAAAGCGTTGATATGCATACAAATATCTGCCTCGATTTGACTTAAACCATTGGATTTCTTGACATGGGTTTTCTCCTATGTGAATGCGTTTTTGAAAGTAGCATATCATCTCTTGCATCTCTTCGACGAGCTCAAAGGTCCCTTTTTTGGGTTGAGTGATCAAAATAGAGCGAGGACTGGTAATTCGGTGATGGAAACGGACCTGACCGCCATCTAACCAGAGGTCTTTTTGCACACCGCTGCGAATCTGTTTCATGCATTGCAAACGCGTCTGTTTGGGCATGTTCTCTTTTAGTATTAATGTTTCGACACTTCCAGAGGTAAGACACCGAGCTAGCACTGCCCCCATGGAGACCAAGAGGAAGGTGAGGGTCAGGAGAGATTTTTGTTTAAGCATGGCTTAAGACGGATGCATTCATAAAGAGATTTCGCAATGGGCAAAAAGGCCTTGAGATCTTCAAAGGGCATGACAGAATCTCGGTCACTTTTTGCCCGCTCAGGACACTCGTGTGATTCGATGTAGAGCAGGTCAGCTCCCGCAGCAAGAGCTGCTTTGGCTAGCGTTGGAATAAATTCTCTTTCTCCTCCAGATCGATTTCTCATACCCCCTGGGAGTTGAACGGCATGAGAAGCGTCAAAGCAGACCGGAAAACCGAGTTTTTGCATAATGGGGATCGTGCGCATGTCGCAGACAAGATTGTGATAGCCAAAGGTAGTGCCCCTTTCTGTAAGCAAAATGCGTCTATTTCCCGTCGCGATTATTTTCTCAGCAGCGCATCCCATCTCCCAAGGAGACATAAATTGCCCTTTTTTAATATTGACCAGTGCGCCAGTTTGACTGGCCGCGACCAAAAGATCTGTTTGACGACACAAAAAGGCAGGGATCTGTAAAACATCACACACCGTAGCAACTGCCTTTGCTTCCTCAGGGCAATGGATGTCGGAAAGAAGAGGGACTGCATAAGTCTCTTTGACCTTTTGAAGGATAGCAAGCCCTTTTTCTATCCCCGGCCCTCGGTAGGCACAAAGAGATGAGCGATTGCCTTTATCGTAGCTCGATTTGTAAATCAGCTGGATGTCAGCATGTTCGCACATCTCTTTGAGTTGCCCAGCGGTGTCCAGTGCATGCCCTTCACTTTCGATCACACAGGGACCCGAAATCAACACGAGAGTAGCCTCGTTTGATAAGATCACGTCCCCCACTTTTTGTGGTCTAAAAGCCAAACCGACCTCCTCTTGATCCTCGTCCACGGCTAATATACTTGAAAATCATTTTTCTGATGCATAAAATCTCGGGGCTTATGGATTGATAGCTCAGATGGATAGAGCACCCGCCTTCTAAGCGGGCGGTCGCAGGTTCGAGTCCTGCTCAGTCCGTTGTTCAATATGTGTGGTGCAGTTCATGGTTCTTCTAGGAGATGTTGAATTACGAATGGCGGCTTTTTCTGATCTAGATACTGTCATTGAGTCGTTCAACAATGAGGCTTTTTTGAGGTCAAATGTGCACGAGAAAAATGATGCTGTCAATCGTGCTCTTTGCGAGCTTGTGGAGAAATGTGATGGATCCACCTTCTTGCTTAGTGCTGTCATCGACTACATTAGCCGGATTCGAAGCGGTCATGTTCTAGAGGGGTATACTTTTTCTAGTTTTGAACTCTGGCTCAATCAATTCTCCGGCCTTTCTCGGGAAGAAAATTATGTGATTCGAGCCAAAATCGCAGGTAAGTGGGTGCCGCGAGATGCATATCAAATCTATTTTCCCATCGGTATGGATAAGAGGTATTGGGGGACTCATTTTGTCACGGCCCACATCTCACCCGACCTCGATACGACCGTGGCTTCTTTTTGGGGATGGATCGATTCTTTTGCCGCCCGCGTGGGGGATGGACTTCATGTCTGGAACGTGCCAGGAGGGCCTCCGTATAGTCAAGTTGAAATTGCCTTGCTCTTCAACGATCTCTTCGGGGATGAGATTTTTAGCTGTGTGGCCAAAACACGTCTATCCCTGACCCTTACGAGCCTTGACCTCATGTCTCAAGCAAACATGAGTCGAAAGCAAGCCCAAGATTTGGCGCTGAGTTTTGATCACGAACGGACGCGCAATGCCCTTGTTGTGGTGAATGAGAAGGGATATTACCTGGGAGACTGGCGTTCGATCGATGTGGAAGGAGTGCGTCAGATTGTGATGTCGCTTAACAACTGCTTGATGTGGCTTGAATCTAACCTTCATATTCGATTGATTTCTTGTTTTGCAAAGACTCATTTGATGATTAGTCATGTCTCCAAGATGATCAAAGAGACTCTCAGTGTCCAAATAAGACAATGCGAACCTGCAAAAGAATTGCCGCACAGACAGCTGCAACTCGTGGATGATTATCTCGTAAAGGTGCTCGGTGTTGAGCAAGGAGTACAGGCTACCTTTGAAGATTTTGCCCTTGCGATGGAAAAGACAGGGTTTGTCAACTTTACCAAGATTGTTGCCTGGTTAAAAGCGCTGATCGAATCGGATCTGTTTGATGCTTTTGGTAAGTTGACTGAAAATCGTCCGTATATCTTTAGTCAACTTGAAGTTTTTGTCAAAATGCTCTCCGAAACCTTTCAAAACATGCGTCATTTTGTCGACCGGTTGGAAGTGGCTTTCAAAATTAAGACAGATGTATTTGGTTTTGTTCCTCAATACCTTACCCATCGCACCGATGTTGAAGAGATCAAAGCTAAAATCGGTGGGTACACTTACTTGACGGTCAATTTGACAGATGCCGAAGGGTGCCTCGTGCCCATCGGAGTCGTTCAAGCAGCCGATTTGCAAAAAAAATCGCTTGGTACGGTAACCCTGCGTGATTTTTGTAACCGTGAAGAGATGAATATTCCCTCTTACCTGGAAGTCATTAGTGTGATTGATCACCACAAGAGCACTCTTATGACGAATACCCCTCCCCTTGTCCTCATCAGCGATGCCCAATCATCAAACGCCCTCGTCGCGCATATGGCGTTTCAGATCAATGATCGATACGGCACTGGTGGGATGAGCCAAGCTCAAGTGAATGAGCAGCTCAAAGAGCTTGAAAAAGATTGGACCGACCCTGTGAGTATCCGTTTGACAAAAAGATTGCTCCAAAAAAAGGGAGTGTTTCATATAGATCCTAGGTACTACGTCGATCCTCAGCGTGAATTTGCCGAGTACCTTCACTTCGCGTATGCCATTCTAGATGATACCGATCTTCTCACCAAGGTCTCCCGTTTCGACGTTGAATGTATGGCATCCCTTCTCAATCGTCTCAAATCTCTCGCGGAGAAGAAAGAAATGGAGATTGTCAATTTTGATGACATTAGAGAGGACGCTACATTTACTCAGCAAGCTGCTCTGCGACTTTTGCAAAATCGAGATTTTTATTCACTGTATAGCAAAGTGTACTTGCACAAAGAAGGGGGGGTAGCACATAATTTAAATCAGTGTGTCAGGGGATTGAGATCCAATATCTTCAGTGATATCAAGACACTCAACACCTGCAACCGAGTCAGTCAAACAAAAATTTTTGCGCGCAACTACACACTGTTTGATCGACATGCCTCCAAGCTTCGTCGTATCTGGTATCAAAATGCGCTCAGCGCCTATGAAAACAATCGTGAACTTCTCTTGCATCTTCACATGATTTCGACTGTGACGAGCGCAGATGACCTCTTCAAAGGACGGGAAATTTCTTATTGGCATCGCGATGAGCTATGGATATGGATTCCCAAAACAGACGTTGCCATTGAGAAGCTTAAACTTTTCCTCAGTTCTTTCAAGGGTTCACCTTGGGTGCAGGCGATTGAGCAATGGGAAGTAGAGCTCATTGGTGAGCGTGCCAAAGATTTTTCTCAGATTCTCAATGAGAGTTTTCTGAAAATGAGGCACCATTTTCTAGATGCCCCTTCCGGAGCACAGGCTCTTTCCATTGCCATCTTCAAGTATGATGCAGGTCGTCTTAACTCACGCAAAGGGATGATCGCACCGTACCTCCCCAGACTCGACCACTGAGCTTTGAATGCGGCGGTTTACCAAAAAATCTCGTATTTTTTTTTGCAGGGGTGTTAGAGTGAGCAGTGTTAAACAAGGATATAAAAAGGTGGTTAGTGTCAAATTCTCTTTTGTTTGAAGATATGGATGTGAGCGATCAATCGGTGGCATTTAACTCTTTTTTGAGTGATGTCGAACGAGCCAGACTCCCTCGGAGAGGGAAAATGCACCCGTTTTTTGTGCAACAGACTTTGTCTGCAGGAGAAGTGATATCCAAAAGTTGAGGAAGAGGCAATGGTAGAAAGTAATGGGGTTTCCCCTCCAAGGCTAGGTGCAAAGGGTGCTACATCACATGCAAAACCTTTTGAGCAAATCCAAACGGGAATGGACGCTCATTACGGAATCAAGGGAAATACGGCCCTTCGCAACTGGGCCAAGCACTGGTATCCCCATATGACAGACCAGCAGCTCGATGCATTTGTCAAAAGATTTCTATCAACGCTTTTAAATGAATTGAATCAACAGATTAAAAAAGAGATGGCAAGAGCGAGAAAAGAGGCGCGCAAACTTAGGCGGGCTGAGGAAGGGGAGGATTAGCGATCGATGGACACATGGCCAAAGCAGAGTGAGCACAAGGGTGAAGAGCAAGAGTTGAAACTTTTTTTGCTTCGATTTTTCCATGATTCTCTTATTGAAATCTAGCCTCTATCCGCGCTACTATTCCTGGCATGCCACCGGATTTCACACGCCATTTTACCTTTGAAGCCAAAGGGGTTGATAGGCTAGACAGATTGCTCGCCTCACAATTTCCCACCTGTTCGCGCGCCTATTTTCAACATTTGATTCGTACGCGATCTGTTTCTATCAATGGAGATTTAGCCAAAAAGGGACGTCGCATAGAAATCGGGGATCGGATCGAAGTGGTATTCCCCCCTTTAGAGGAGATCGATCTGATGCCCGAATTCATTCCCCTCGATGTGTTATTTGAAGACGAGCATGTGATTTGCGTTAATAAGCCCGCTGGGATGGTCGTTCATCCCTCTCCAGGCCATTTTAAGGGTACATTCGTTCATGCGCTTCTCCATCACTGTCGAGGCATCTCTTTACCGGGGGAAGGACATCGCCCCGGTATTGTCCACCGTCTCGATAAGGAAACGTCTGGGATATTACTTGCCGCGAAATCGCCTAAAGCTTATCGAGGGCTTATCATTCAATTTAAGAAGCGTATGATTGCAAAAAAATATGTTGCCATTACAGTTGGGCATCCCACTGCTCGTGAAATTCATGCTTCTATTGGTCGGGATCCTCTTTGCCGCAAAAAAATGGCAGTCTCAGAAAAAGGAAGAGAGGCAACGACGGTGATCACCCCTTTAGCAAGAGGACACAACTTTTCTCTCATTGCTGCTCGTTTGCTCACCGGTCGCACACATCAAATACGGGTTCATCTAAAATACAATCGCACTCCAATTTTGGGTGATTCTACATATGGCCTGGCCAAAGTCAATTCAAGATATCAGGTGGCACGCCAACAGCTCCACGCGGCGCATATTCGATTTCTTCACCCTATCAAAGATGAAATTTTAAGTTTTTCAGCCCCACTTCCCCCCGATATGAAGAAGCGATCGGAAGATTTTTTTTCAAGCAGCTTAACTTTAAGTCATCTTCCAATTTTCTAGATTTATATACGCGGTTTTTTTATCATGGGGTTCCGAAGTCAGACTAAGTAAAGCTTCTGTGATTTCCGTTCTGAATTTAAGCGCAAGGATTGAACCATGAAAGAGTTTGTTGAATACATCGTAAAAAATCTAGTTGACAACCCAGACAAAGTCAAAATCAATGAGATCGGTGGTACACACACCCTAGTGATTGAGCTAAGTGTTGAGAAAGCTGACATTGGTAAGATCATTGGTAAAAAAGGAAAAACAATCAACGCGATTCGAACGCTTTTAATGTCAGTCGCAAGTCGCAACGACATGAGAGTCAACCTCGAAATCCTCGAGGGAGATGGCGCTTCGGTTGAAGCGTAAAGAAGTCTCTTTTCTTCCAAAGATGCCCAGCTGAGGCACCGAGGTCCTTCTATTTCCCGCTTATGTTTTGCTTTGCATCCGACTCCGGATCCTGTTCGCTCGCGCTCTGCTCTTGTACTAGATTAAACATCCTACTTAGTAATATCGGAAGGAGAGTGATTCTGTCTTTTTCATGGTTTGTCAATTGATGCGCGGCGTAAACAGCGTAAGATACTTGAGCTAAATTCATGTTTTGGATGTTTTCTTCACGCAATTCCTCGATGAATTGACGGATTTTTTTCTCTTTCCTTGCTTTGGCATACCTATTGATTAGACTCGAGCAATCGAAGACCTCGTTATGATCTACATCCGTTTTCTCGATTTCTCCGGTGAGTTGCAGCTTTTTTATACGTTCTTCTAGCGCTCGTTTAGGTTGTTTCTTCATCATGGGCATAATCAAGTCATAGAAAGCCAGTGACCATTTCATTTCAGGAGTAGACATTGTTTCCACTGCCTCTGAAGTAGTGGGACATATGAACAGCCCCAGAGCGTCCAATCGGCGGATAAAATGATCGAATGCGCGCCTGGGGATGATCGCACAGCGACAAAAAAGCACCTTAATTTCGAGATCTTTTAGGTCTTCTACCTCTTTTGAATTAGAAGGAATCTTGACAATGCCTCTTATATCTGGTTCATTTCCAACGAGGCGTTGGATAAGGGAATTGGTGATTTTTGAGTTAAGAGATGGGCAGTTTAAATCTATTTTTTGAATTTGTGTGTCTATATTTTGAATAATTTCTTTAATTTCTCCTCTGGAGAGACGAGAGACGATCCAATTTGCTTTCTTAGCATTCATCTGTTCTTCGAACCAGTCGGACGCTTGTTCAGCGAAGATGTGATTTACAAGTGTCAAAAAGAAAAATTCGACCAAGTTATTCGACGTAAAGGGGGTGTCTACACGTTCTAAAAGTGTTAAAATGTCCGATTTATAATAAAGGGCAATAGCGCAGAAGGTGGTGAGTGCCACAGCATAGATGGCTAATCTGTTGTTCAGATTCCGCTCGATTCCGACAACAAAGGCAGCTTGTTGAGCAACTGCAGGGATTAATCCGAGACAAGATCCAACAACAGCTCCTTGTTTATAAGTTAAGTTTAAAACGGTTTTGCCAAATAATATACCACTGCCCGCATCATATATCGTTCTATAAGCTATATTGATGAATTGCGAGGCGCAATTCATCAAAGTAAAGCTATTCGGGTCAATTTTTTCCACGTTCTGTGCCTCTCAAGCATTAGGCTACGAGTTATCTATCCGACAAGGAGGATCGCAAGGCGATAGGTGTCAGTGTCCTACACTTGAAAGCAGCACGGGACTGAAATGAAGGCACCACCACATAGCAATGGATTTTTTATCTTTAACCTGCCCATATGTTCAACTCGAGCAATTAAGGGTTTCATTTATGATCTATATGCGACTTCTCGATTTTTACACTGCGCTGAAGCCCTTCCATACGCCCACATCTAGTCGTTGTTTTACTTTTGATTTTGCCGTAACGGGCATCACCAAGTCGTAAAAAGTCAGTAACCATTTCAACTTAGGAGGAGACATTTTTTTTATTTCTTCTGGGGTAGTGGGACATGTGAACAGTTTCAGATCTTCCAATCGGTCGATAAACTGATCGAACGCACTCTCAGGGATGATCGCGCAGCGGTAAAAGAGCACTTTAACTTCAAAATCCTTCAAATCGTTTACCTCTTTTGAATCAGAGGGGATTTTGACGAGACCTCTTACATCCGGTTCGTCTGCAACGAGACGTTCGATAAGAGCATCGGTCATTTCTGCGATGAGGGATGAGGAGTTCAAATCTTTTTTCTGGATGTACGTGTCGATGTGTTGAATGATTTTTTGTATTTCTCCTCTAGAGAGGTGAGAGACCACCCAATCTGCCCTGATAGCATTCATCTGTTCTTCAAATAAGTCAGAGATGCTCTCAGCGAAGATGTGATGTGCACAACTCGCAATGAAAAAGTCAACCAAATTCTCCATTGCAATGGTGATTTCCGCACGTTCCAAGAGTGTTGAAATGAAAGATCGATAATAAACAGCAATGGAACAGAAGACGGCGAGCGCCAAAACATAGATGGCATGTCTGTTCTTTAAATTCGGATTGATTCCGACAGTAAAGGCAGCTTGTTGAGCAATCGCAAGAATTAATCCGAGACAAGACCCAAAAATAGCTCCCTGTTTATAGGTTAAGTGTAACACGGGTTTACCAAATACCGCTCCACCAACCGTTCCACACACCGTTCGAAAAGCTACGCCCGCCAATTGTGAAGCGCAGGTCACAAACAAAGACCTTTTCGGATCAATTTTTTCCATATCTCACTTCTTAATCATTAAGCCAGAAGCCATCTAGCGTGGTAGATTCTAAAGAATAAATTGATTAATAGGAACAAAATAAAAAAATTTTTACTTGTTTTTGTAAAACAGGTTTAGAGGAAGATATTTTCTAATGCCTTAACTTGATAGTTGTGCGAGTGTGTCGAGACCGCTTCAATGATGATAGATCACGTTGTTTGGTGCATGTTTTCGACAAGCAGGTGCGGAAGGTGATATCTATGAGCGCCTCAATTGGGAAAAAGTATGGCAGTCAAATTAAGACAGTGGTGCTTGATGGGGCAAAATAGGTGCTTTGTTTACACATGCGCCCGAGTGGATTCAGCCGGATAAGCATCTGTCCTCTGTTAAAAAGTGTAGATAAATTATAATAGAACAAGCCCTTCTAGAGATGGAAGAATAAGTGGGGAGCAGCGTCTTGAGCGCAAGAAATGGGAAAAGAAACTGAGTAAATTTGCTTCAAAGATCGATAAGTGAGATAGTGTGGTTCCTTAATTTGAAGGAGATGCGAAGTTCAATCTCTGAGGTATTAGATGGCATGGATAGATGGGTTGTGCATCAGAAAAACTTGAATGCGGACAATGATGTCGACGAGAGATCAGTCTGTATGACGAAGAATTGTGAAAGAAAAGACGAAGCAGGAAGAGCTACGCAAAATTTCCAAATATGCCAAACATTGAAGAAGATCGCTCAAAGCGGTGCTTACCTCAGCTCGCGCATGTTCTCAGCCAAGCGATCTCTTCTCTCCACATAGTATCGCCGTGAGGTGTTTCCAAATATTTGGGAATTTCCCGTAGCTCCACTCTTTGCATCATAGATCGAAACCCCTCTAGTCCAATCTCCCCTTTTCCAATTGAGGCGTGCCGATCCTTTCGCGAACCGATGAGATGTTTGGAATCGTTGACATGGATTGCCTTTAAATAGCTCAGACCAACTAGTTGATCAAATTCTGCAAGAGTATGATCCCAAGCTTTTTTGTTTCTAATATCGTAGCCGGCTGCGAAAACGTGACAGGTGTCGAGGCATACCCCAATTGGTAATTTACCCTTCACCCCTTGAATGATGTAGGCGAGGTGCTCAAAGCGGTGCCCTACGCAAGTTCCTTGTCCGGATGTCGTTTCGATCAATAACATCAGGTTGGGATCTTGATCGAAGAGATGTTGCATCCCGAGAAGACTGTCAACGATTCGATTTAAGCACCCTTCTTCTGTATCACCAGTTGCGGCACCAGGATGAAAATTGAGGAAGCTGAGTCTGAGCTGTAAACAGCGCTCGATCTCTTTTTCAAAGGCCTCAAGACTTTTACTGAGTATTTCTTGTTTCGGGGAACCGAGATTGATGAGATAACTGTCATGACTCATGATTTTTTGGATATTAAAAAGGGAGAGAGTGTTGTGCCATTTTTTTTCTTGATCTACAGAAATGGGCTTGTGGGACCATCTCTTTTGGTTAGCGGTGAAAATCTGAATGGTGGTGGCACCTATTTCCTTTCCGCGTAGCAAAGCATGGTGTAGACCTTTGCTAATTGACATGTGTGCGCCGATCAATAGTTCAGCTGAATCCTGCATATAGAGCGACATCCCTTTTGAAAAACAGTACTAGCTTTTAGAATAGCTGCTCAATGTGTGTGCGCCAAAAATTCACAAACAAGAGCAATGTTAATTGGTAAAGGAAGGACGATTTGCTCCACCTGCGGACTGGAGAGTAACTGACCCGAAAAGTTTTTATCGTCTCTCGTTAGATAGTCGGGGATAGCGCGTGCTGTGTTAGACGCGGCTTCTCGAATGATCTTCATATTTCTCGATTTTGCTTTGATCGATATCGACATGCCCAGCTTGAGGTGAAAAGAGCGAATGTCCACTTTTTTCCCATTCACGAGTACGTGACCATGAGAGACGATCTGTTGGGCTTGAAAAATGGTTGAAGCAAACCTAAGTTTGTAAACGAGATTGTCTAAACGGCACTCGAGTCTCTCCAAGAGAAGGTGAGCGGTATTTCCCTTTTTTTGCATGGCATCGTGGTAACAGCGGAGCAACTGCTTGTCTGTGAGCATCCCATAGACGGCCTTGAGTTTTTGCTTTTCTTCCAACTGAATGCCATAATCTGACTTTTTTCTTCTCTTTGCTCCGTGCATACCCGGAGGACTGAGCTTATGGAGTAAGGGGTTTCTCAAGCGGCCAAACATATTGATGCCGAAGCGCCTGGCGATGCGATTTTTAGGACCTGTGTAACGTGACATTGTGAAAACCTAGGAAGACCTTTATCGATCAATTTAGAGGAATAAACTGATTTGTTGCAAGAGAAAAGTGTTTCAAACCGAAGTAAAATAATGATCGTATCTCATGCTAAGTGGGCTTTTTAAAAGATAAGGATCCCAAGTATCGATGAATAAAAATTTTAATCTACTCTCTTTTAAGTTTCCTTAAATACAGTTATATCGGTTCAAAATGAGAGGTTTGCGTAAGTTTGCACAGGCCCATATCTGGGAAAATAAAGAGGTGCACAGTCAAGCGTTTTCCATCAGGCGAATGGGAAATCTCGTTTCTTGCGAAGTCGCAACAAAACCATTGCCGAGAGCGGAAGTGCAATTCGTGGGAATCGATCTGGGAATAGAAAGTTTTGCTTTTCTCTCAGACGGAAACAAGATAGACAATCCCCGCTTTTTTCGATCTTCTGAGAAAAAATTGGCCAAGGCGCAGCGCGCCCTTAGCAAAGAGAAGAAAGAAAACGTTCTAGGCGTGAGAAGATATGCACTAAGATACAGAGTAAAGATAGCAAAGTCAGAGAAAAAACTTGTGCCACAAAAAATCTAGAGAGATAGTCCAGAAATATTAAACCATCTGCGTAGAGGGTCTCGAAATAGAAAATAAGGATCTCACTATGCAAAAAGCAAAAGCAGACGCTAGTTGTTAAGTTCAGTTTCGACACTACCTAAAACGCAAAGCTAAGGATGCTGGTAAGAGGATGGAATGTGTTACGCAACCCAAAAATGCAACAAATGTGAAAGACTCGAAAAAACGCATATCTCAAAGACAGCATTGTTGCAAGCATTGCTGGTATAAAGCTCACAGATCTCACAACGCGTCTTTAAAGTATATTGGCCCTCGGACTAGATGGTCTTAAGTAGAGAAGTCTTCGCCTTTAGGCTAGGGAGTAGTCACATAGATCACTTGATTTTTGTGCGCCATTGAGCTAGCCTCTTTTTCATGACTCACCTCGTGCTGACGTTTTACTTGATCAGGCCAATCGAAAACCCCTTTGAGGTCATTAAGAGCTTTAGGGTGTTTATGGGTTCTCACGATATGAAGGGGCGTATTTATATTAATGAGGGGGGAATCAATGCCCAACTCAGCATCTTAGCGACCCAGGCTCCTATTTTTTTTGATTGGTATTTGAGAGATAGGCGGTTTGAAAAAACTAGGATTCAAAAAACTTCTTGTCTCGAACATGTTTTTCCCAGAAAAACGGTCAAGTATAGAAAGGAGCTCGTCACGCTGGGAAGAAAAGTAAATCTTTCAAAAAGGGGCATTGATGTTGGTGCCTCACAGTGGAGGCAAATGTTAGATGAGCGGGACAAAAACACCTTGATTTTGGATGTACGCAATCATTACGAGTGGGAAGTGGGCCATTTTGAAGGAGCCGAAAGGCCCCCTTGCAAGACATTTTCCACTTTTCCTCGTGTTATTGACCAGCTCAAAAGTAGACGAGACCTTGAGAACACCCGCGTTTTGATGTACTGCACGGGGGGGATTCGGTGCGAATTTTATTCTTGCCTGATCAAAAGTGAAGGATGTAAACAGGTCTATCAGCTACGAGGTGGGGTGATCGGCTATGGCCGGGAAGTAGGCAATACTCACTGGAAAGGCAGTCTATTTGTCTTTGACGATCGCCTCGTCGTTCCCATATCTGAGCAACCGTATGAAATCATTGGCCAATGCTTTCGTTGCAATAGAAAAACTGATTGCTACTATAATTGTGCTAACGTGGGGTGTAATGCACTTTTTCTCGCTTGTGCGATGTGCTACCGAGCGCTTCTAGGGTGTTGTTGTTTGACGTGTGTACACGCTCCAAATCGAAGACAGATCACCGATTACACAAAGGCAAGACCATTTCGTAAGCACTCCTAGAAGTAAAGAAACGATTGATACAAGCCCGGCTACTCACTTTGTTTTTTTTTGTCAATGAGCTCAATTGCGGCTGCTTTCAGTGTCTTCAGTCCTTCTTCGAAGCCCACCTCGATGAGGAGTCGATCTAGATCGTTCATTTCCGACTGTAATTGATCACACAGAGATTCGAGTTTGGCAATCTTTTTCAGTAATTCATCTTGATCCATATTCCCCCTCAGATGCGAGATACGTTTTGTCCCAAACGATATTCAAAAAACGTACCATTAAAGTTTCTCGCTCTAAAGCAAGCATGCAAAATAACAGGGAAACCATGCACTACCTCGAGGGATTTGCGGTCCATCTATTTGGCCATTGCTACGCAAAAGGTCAATTCACCTTTTTGGCCCGGGCGTTCATGATGGCAATATTTTCCTCTTGCTCGACGAGTTCGTGATAACGTTCTTTGGTCACAGGTGTGTTATTGTAGTAATAATGAACTTTGGACATTCCATCAAAATACACAGTCGATGTCCCGTGTTTTTGCCCTTCATGCCACTGAGTTTCTTCCACAATCGTCTCACCGTCGATAAAATGGCGCTCCATTCCATGTTTGATACCCCTTTGGTAAGTTATTTCTAGGTAGCGATATCCATTTTGGAAATAGACAGCGGGCCCGTTCAGTAGGTTGTGATAGTAAGTTTCAATGGAGATGGGTTCTCCGGAAGGGGCAAACACTTTTTTCTCTCCGTGCACGTTTCCGGACAAAAGGGGGACAATGGTATGAGGAACCCCATGGGGATAAAATGTTTCCCGTAAAACGGGGTAACCTTTCTCAATGGTCTCCTTAGCCGCCACCTTTTCATGTTGGTCCCGAGTGATCCGCTGTCCTTTGCCTTTGACCACGCGGTGCAGGACTTCGTTTTTTTTATTATAGTATTCTCCTTCCAGCAGTTCGTTGTCTTGGTACTCCTCTACACTGAGGGGGGTTCCAGAGGCGTACCACTGCGTGATTTTTACGTGACAAGGGGAGAAAAATGCTTCTTCTTTGTATGCAATTCCGCGCGAGTTGTACATCGTTTTTTTTACGAGTCTTCCCCTCTCGTAGATCTGAGTGGACTCAGTTGTGTGAGAGTGGGGATAAGTACAAGTTGTGGGGCCGTGTAGTTCGCCCTCTTCGTAGTGTGCCGTGATAGTCACTCCATTGCGCATCGTCGTGATCACTTGACCTGGATAAGTTGCCCTTTCCCACTCCTCTTTTGAGACATCGTAGCCATATTTGTGAATATAGCGCTTGGCGACGACGTGCTCTTCTTCGCCCCATTTTGATTCATGACATCCCACCGCAAAAAAAGCGAACAGAAACGGGATTAGCCTTATCATACGTTTTCCTCCGTTGTGACTGGATCTTCCGATCTTATCATTTTAGAAAATCAAGATAAACCTAAAAGTCACAGGTGAAGACAACTGGAGACATGCGCAACGAGACGGCTGTGCTCTTTTTCCACTTGGCTCTGCTTAAGCGTTTTTTTACGATCCCTGTAGGTAAGACGGAGGGTGATGTTTTTGTAACCAAGCTCGACCGGTTGACCTTCGTACAGATCGATCAAAGCACACTGTTCGAGTAGTCTTGATTCTAGCGTCCAAACGGCATGCATGACCTTTTCCATAGGCACCTCTTTTTTCAAAGAAAAGGTCCAATCTCGATCAGAACAGGGAAAGGACGGGGGGAGGATGATTTGTTTTTCGGGCATTGGCTTGAAAAGAAGCAAGTCGTCAAGATCCAATTGGGCGAAAAACACCGGTCCACACATATCCATTGATGTCAAGCGCTCGGGATGGATTTCGCCCAGAACACCCACACGTATCGCACCGACATGAAGTGTTGCCTGTTTTTTGGGGTAGAAACTCTTGAGGTCAGAGGGTGAAAATAGCAATGATGCAAGTCCAAAATGGGAACGCACATTTTCTATAATCCCCTTGAGATCAAAGAAGTCGATCGCACGCTGTCTGGTTTCAAAATGAAGGGGTGTGTGTTTCCCAGTCATGATGATCGCCGCCGCTAAACGCTCGCAAAAATGGGTGCCATCCTTGAAATAGACGCTGCCCACTTCAAAAGCGGAGATGTCTTTGATCTTCCGGTCGAAATTGTATTTAATAGCCTGTAGTAGACCGGGCAATAGGGATGTGCGCAAAATAGATTGATCCAAAGAGCTGGGGTGTAACACATGGATAGCTGCTCGCTCGGACAACTCTTTTTCTAACGCCATCTCAGAGAGTTTTGGACTAATTAGGCTACAAGTAACAAATTCTTGCAGTCCTTCTTGCAAAAAAAGCGTGCGGATTTTCTGCTCTATCTCATATGTCGGTACATGGGGAAGTGTAGAGTTAACGACCCTCGTCTTACTTCTGCTTAGGTTATGGTAACCATAGATACGCGCGACTTCTTCGATTAGATCTACTTCTTGCTTGATGTCGTGACGATAAGAAGGAACACTCACTTCGAGCACTTGATCATTCGAAGTTTTGGTCTGTATACCTAGACGACGAAGGCAAGATTCCATCTCGCTAACACTCAATGAGGTTCCCAAGAGAGCATTTGCTTTCTGGGCGCGGAGAGAAAAGATATTTTTACGAGATGGTGCTCCCGATCTCTTCACTTTACTCCGCGTTATTTGACCGCCGGAGATCTGCTGGATGAGCGCAGCTGCTTCATCAAGTGCTCTCGTCGTCTGCTCAAGATCAACTCCCCTTTCAAAACGGAGAGAAGATTCGCTGCGTATGTGCAGGCTTTTACTGGCAAAACGGATCAAAGAGCTTTCGAAGTGCGCTGATTCCAAAAGCACGAAACGAGTATTTTCAGTGACTTCGGAGCAAGCCCCACCCATGATACCGGCGATGGCGATGGGTTTTTTTTGATCCCATATCATGAGCGTGCTTTTCGGAACAGTGCGTTTTTTCCCATCTAAGGTTTCAAAAGGGATGTCTTGTTCGGCAGATTTGACCCAGATCTTTTTCCCTTCAATCTTTTGATAGTCAAAAGCGTGAATGGGTTGACCTGTGCTCAACATGACGTAGTTGGTCACGTCGACCACCGGATGTAAGCTGCGCATGCCAGCTGTTCTAAGTCTTTTTTTGAGCCAAAAAGGGGCAGTGCGAGGGCTGTCTTGAAGATTGTGTATCAAACGGCAACTGTAAAGAGAGCAGGCACTCTGATCGTCGATGGTAACGTCGATGGCATTTGCCTTTCTTTCCGTATTCTCTTCGTCAAGGGAGAAGGAAGAGAGGGCGATTGTTTCATCAACGATTGCACACAGTTCCCGCGCGATCCCCATGATGCTCATACAATGACCCAAATTGGGTGTTAAAGAAATGTCTAAAACAGTCTCTTTTAACAGATCGGTCAAGGGTGTCCCTAAGGGAGAGCTGTGATCTAGCTCTGCGATGGTTGTGTCATGATCAGAGAGCTCAATCTGCCTTTCCGTGCAGAGAGTGCCAAAAGAGGGAATACCATCCCAATTTGTTTTTTTGACTATCACTTCATTCCCGGATGGATGTTTTAAACACGCCCCTTCCTGAGCAAAAGCGACGTGCATTCCCACCTTGCACGCAGGATCAGAGCAAACGACTTGAGATTGGATCCGACCGTCCGAGATTTGAAGCACTTGGGATACCCCATTTACATGAGGCTTTGCGTCGACGATCTTCGCAACGATGACCCTGGGAAGAGAGGGGGTGAAAAAACTGATTTTCTCCACTTCCATACCGGCCAGCGTCAACCTATTTGCCAGCTCTTCGGGAGACATCGAAAAAGAGACGTAATCTCGTAACCAGCTTAGAGGGACTAACACAATTGACTCACCTTTTCCCGGAAACTCTAGCAGATTTTGTGGATTGGAGGAAAGAGTTTCTAGCAATCTGCCCCTATCTTTTGGTAACCTCATGAAGAGGAACAAAGGCTTATGCAAGAAAAAGTTTTTGAGAGTTGGTTGGTGAAGCGCTCTCATTTTCTCGTTCACGCGCTGATCATTAGTTTCGCTTTGAACTTAGGACTGCTCGCCACGTTTATTACTTTGATTTTACGTGAGAAAAAACTCGACATAATCTTGCCTCTTCAGGCGATGCCGTCGTCGAGCATGTCCGAAGATGTTTTATCCCTTTCCAATGAAGATGTTTTGGAAATGTTCGCCCCTCTATCTTTTCACGCGCTCTTACAAAAACTCACAGATGATGCGCTTGTCGAGCAGGGATATCGCAACAGAGATTGGGCCTTAGCGTGCCTCGTTGCCTATCATCACTTTGACATAGAGCGGGCGCTACCTGGGGTCAAACTGCAAAAACGGCAATGTGTGTGTGGAGATAAGATCATCCAATTGATACCGGGACTAGACCAAGAACATTTTCGGGAGATCTACCACTTCGCGTGCCGTGAAAAGTGGCCTTTAAAGCCCGAAGGCTTATTTAAAGCCATGCAGCAGCAGCAAGAAGACCTATCTCCTTCTTTAATGCATACTTTTTTTATATCAAAAGAATTTTACTTGATCGAGCGTGCCTTGCAACGGTTGCCCGTGACGCTAGATCGGTCAATGATACTTAGCTTGCTCTTAGACGGTTCATGGGACCTCATTATGCAAGTGGTGGCCGAAATACAAACACACCCTTCGGGAGACATCCCATCGATAGGAGGGTTTCTCTCTCAATTTGAGTCTTCTAAACTGGCATCTTATTTGCTCATAGCTCTAGATCCTAGTTATCCTCTTAAAAAGTTCAGTGATGAGCGCCTGCAACGCTTTGTTACCTTGCTTGATCGAAGAACCAAAGAGGCAGACATTTTTTTAGCTCAGATTGCCTCTTCTCCACGCTCTGATTCCGTGCGTCAAGTAGCTATTTCGCATCGGAAGTCTTGGAAAATATCAACAGAAGAAATTGTCGTTCGAAAAGGGGATTCCCTATGGAATCTCGCCTCTCAGTTCGGTACCACGGTTGACGAGATTCGTCAACTTAACCACCTGCATTCGGACACCCTGTTTCCGGGCCAAGTGCTCAAAGTGCCGCACACATCTTGAGTGGGATGCCAAAGCGATTAGCAAGTTTTTTAATAAGAGACACGGAGAAAGTGCCTAAAGTGTCAAGTGACCCCAAGGGTAAACTTGCTTCAAGGGAAGTCCACACCACCCGGATGGTAGGGATGACACTTAAAAATTCGCTTTAGGGTAAGGTAAGCACCCTTGCCCACGCCGTACTTTTTAAAGACAAGGAGGCTGTAATTTGAACAGGAGGGATAAAAGCGGCACTGGGAAGGGAAAAAAGCACTTATTGTCTTTTGGTAGATTCGGATGAGAATAATAAAGAAAAAACGCAACCCAATTTCTCTTGCTATAATTAAGGCTTAGTCTCGAGCATAATTCTTGTCTTTTTTTTGTACAAGCAGTGACGACTCAGGGCATTCTGATGAGAATTACTTGACAAACATTTTCCCCGAAAGCCCTCTCAGATCATATCGGAAGGTTTCTAAGTCGTGTCTACGCCAAATAAAGCGCACTCCTCCAATAGAGACTGAAATCGCTTGCTTATCTTAGTCGTTTGAAACTCGCACCTGTCCCCATAATCAGGCTTTTCAATGGCGAATGCTATAGCAGCATCTTCGACCATTTGATCAACGCGATTTTTAAGGTAGGGCTTTCTGCAAGAAAGATCTCTGAGCGCTCCTTCTCCTCCGGTTTCGTATAGCTTTTTAAAGTGATAAAAACTGTCTCTAGAATATCCCATCACTTTGCAAGCTTCTGTGACGTTCCCGAGGGTTTCTGAGAAATTCAGAAGTCCGAGCTTATTTTTAATGATTTTTTTCTATCTGATGCATTTGACGTATCGAATGCTTCTTGTGTATTTTGATTGCTCACCGAAGCCAAGCCCTGCCGCTTAATGGCGGCTTGGCTTCGGTCTTCGCAACCTGTTTTATGTTTTACCGCATATGTCTTGTCTTTTACACAAAGGAAACACCGATTAAAGTCGCGCTGCATTGTGCAGTTCGATGATCCATCACGAGACTCGATCAAAAGTCAAAAAAAATGTATTGCAGTCGTTTGGAAAAAAATGTAAAACGAGAAGCGATTTTGGTTCCATTTTAACTGGCGCGAGACAAAAGATTACTTTGTAAGTATGCTGAATCTAAGAAAGCTCAAGCAGGATTTTTCCTCAACCGTTCTCAAAGACGGAAAACAGCTTTTTATGTCCAATCGCGTCCTTTCTGCTAAGATTTTGCACCTAGATGCGAACACTTTGAGAATCACCGCTCAAGTGATGGGTCAATACAATAACGCTTACGAAAGTGAAATCGAGATCGATCGTCAAGAAAGTGAGACGATCGATTCAAACTGTGATTGTCCCTACCATTATGATTGTCAGCATCTCGCGGCAGTGCTCTTTTATTTAGAGGCCTATCTCGATGAGATTCTGGTCAAATATTCTAAAGAAACAGATTTGGATGAATTGACTGAAAAGAGAGGATTCGATGATCAGGAAAAAGAAAAGCTCTTAGAAGCGGTGAAAAAAGCTAAGTCAAAAGAGGAGCAAAGGCGGGATGAAGAGCATCAAAAAGGGGTACTTGCCGAATACATACAAGCGGCTCACGTTTTAGGGACATCCCCTTTCTTCCTACCGCATCCGGAAAAAAAAATCGAAAAAGCTGAGCTGGCAATCATTTATAGCTTGCCAAACCAACAGGGAAAAAGCGATGTCGAAATTCAAATCGCCTTGCGGTTGCCTTCTAGGTCAAAGCCTTTGCACATTCCCAATATTGTCGAATTTTTTGAATCCATGCGCTATGAAGAGGACCTCTTTATTGGGGGTAAGGGGTATTTTTTCACTCTCGAGTCATTTGTTGAAAAAGAACAGTTAATTGCTCGTTTGATCATGGATCATTTGAGATTTTTGGAAAAATCACATAGGGAAAGAGCGTTTAGGTTCGGCCACTTGGATTTTGAGATGTTCGGTATGGTTTTGGCAAAAGCCCAAGAAATTGCTCTGACGTGCCATGGGGGAAAAGGGTGGCGTGGCTTAAAGCAAGAGTGTTTGGTGTTGCCCTGCTTATATGAGGGAAACTTGGAATCGCCGGTCCATTTTTCAAAAGTTCCAGCTCACGTCAAAATGACGCTTGAATTCATTCATCCACCGACAACCAAGATTTTGCTCAATCCGACCATCCTATTGGATGGAAAGTCGGTGATGCTTGAGGATGTGCGTTTTTTTGAGTGTGCGCATCCTGGGATCATCTACTGCGGCACTTACTACCGTTTTGAAAGGCAAATGACCCGTCAACACCTACGTAGCTTTTTCCCGATTCGGGAAATGACGATTCCAGAACCGCTATTTGGCACATTTGTTGAAAATGCACTTCCCGAGCTTGCCCGTTTTGCAGAAGTGGATCATCGAGATGTGACCGAACACTTCACAACTCTTCCTTTTGTCGGTCGTTTAGAAGCGATATGTGATCTCTCTTTTCTGAACGGAGAGCTCGAAGCTTCCCTGTCTTTTCTCTACGATGGAACAGTTGTGCCCGCTTCTTTTAAATCACTTACCTACGAAAACATTCAAAATTTTGTTACAAAACAAGGGGTGATGGCGCGCGATTTAGTGGAAGAACAAAAAATCATCCAGTCCCTTTTTCGGGACTTTTCTTTTGATCAAGAGCATCAGACCTACATAGCCAAAACTGATAAAAAGATCATCGAATTCATGACTGATACGATTCCTCTCAACCAAAATAGAGTGACATTTAATTGTCCACAAAACTTGCTCGATCAGTTTATTTATGACAAAACAACATTCAAGCTGGATTTATTAGCTACCAATCGGATGGATACTTATGAAATTAAATTGGAGGTCAAAGGGGCTCTTAAAGGAGTAAAACTGGATCAGATTTGGGATTGCATTATCTCTCACAGAGCCTATCTGGAGATCGATGCATGCCAAAAATTGGGGAAAAATGGAAAAGATAAGTCGCATAAACTCCCAAAAATTCTCGTCTTGGACCTCGTTGAAATGGGCGAGATCATTCAACTCTTTGATGAACTGGGGATCGAAACACTCAGTAATGTATCGATCAAACGACCGCTTTGGAGTTTGGCAAGCATCGATGAGGCGAGTTTTAAAGAGCTTCCCGTTTCCTTCAAAATGGTAGATCGGCTCAAAGAGATCCGAAGTCAAATGCTGGGAAAGAAGTACTTCAAATTTCATCCCATTCCTTCGGAGATCAAGGCGACATTGCGCAATTACCAGATAGAAGGGGTAAATTGGCTAGAACGGCTCCGTTTGATGTATCTCAATGGCATTTTGGCCGATGATATGGGCCTCGGCAAAACCCTACAGGCCATTGTCGCTCTAACGCAACATCTAAAAAAAGTCAAGGACCCCTCTCTAGTCGTCTGCCCCACCTCTCTTCTCTACAATTGGAAAGAAGAATGTCACAAATTTAATCCACAACTCAAAACAATGATTGTCGATGGGATGCCCCATCAGCGCAAAAAGCTCATGGCAAACATCAAAACAAGCGATGTCATCATTACCTCTTATAGTCTGCTGCAAAAAGATATCGGAATGTACTCCCTTTTCTCATTTTCTTACTTTATTTTGGATGAAGCGCAGCATATCAAAAATCGTAGTACGCGCAATGCCAAGTCGGTAAAAATGATCAAATCAGAACATCGGCTTATTTTATCGGGTACTCCGATTGAAAATTCTTTAGACGAGCTCTGGAGTCTCTTTGATTTTCTCATGCCTGGATTCTTGGGAAGTTACGAACGGTTCGTGGAGAAATATGTGCGCGTTTCCGCTGAGGAACATACCAAAAATCTCGGGTATTTACGTAAAAAAGTCTCCCCCTTCATCTTACGTCGTATGAAAAGTGATGTGCTATCTGATCTGCCCCCTGTCTCAGAAAATGTGTACCATACGCAGCTGACCGATACGCAACGGGAGCTTTACTGTTCTTATGCAGCTTCGGCGCGTGATGAGCTCATCAAACTAGTGGAAAGGGATGGTTTTGACAAGATTCAGATTCATGTGCTTGCCACTCTTACCCGGCTCAAGCAGATTTGTTGCCATCCAGCGATTTTTGCGAAAGAGCGGGCAGAAGCGGGGGATTCGGCTAAATACGACATGTTACTCGAGCTTTTACACACTCTCATTGAAGGAAAGCACAAAACAGTGATCTTTTCCCAATATACTCGTATGTTGCAGATCATGAAAACCGATTTTGAGCATCGAGGAATTCGGTTTGCTTACCTCGACGGTTCAATTAAGAACCGCCTTGACATTGTGAAGAAATTTAACACAGATCCCACGACTTCAGTTTTTCTCGTTTCGCTGAAAGCAGGGGGAATGGGACTGAATTTGGTGGGAGCGGATACGGTCATCCACTATGATATGTGGTGGAATCCGGCTGTTGAAAGCCAAGCGACTGATCGGGTGCATCGCATTGGTCAAAAAGGGAACGTTTCGGTGTATAAGCTCGTCACGCTTGGCACAATTGAAGAGAAGATCGTTGAAATGCAAAATCGTAAAAAGGGGATTGTCAAGAAAATCATCAGTTGTGATGACGAAGCGATCACTAAACTAAGTTGGGAAGACGTACTTGCACTTTTACAAACATGATAGATTTTTTATTGTGTATTGGTTAGCATACGCCGAGCAAAAAAATGATAGGTGAATTGAAGATGGAAGTAAATGCTGCGGGCAAAACGGGCATCCTCGAAAAGCTCAAGTGTGTCATTAGGGAAAATCTCGGTCATTTAAGTGGGCTGTTCTCGAGTGATATTGGGATCGATTTGGGAACGGCTAACACCCTTGTCTACGTACGTGGAAAAGGGATTGTCCTAGCAGAGCCTTCTGTCGTATCTGTGGACTCAGTCACAAATGATGTGCTTGCCGTAGGGCATAAAGCAAAGGCCATGTTGGGTAAAACGCCCCGTAAAATTCATGCGGTTCGTCCCATGAAAGACGGTGTCATCGCCGATTTTGAAATTGCGGAAGGGATGCTTAAAGCTCTAATTTCTCGAGTGACTCCTTCGCGCAGCCTCTTTCGTCCAAAAATTTTAATTGCTGTACCATCTGGTATTACGGGAGTTGAAAAAAGAGCAGTTGAAGATTCTGCTCTCCGCGCGGGGGCCCAAGAGGTAATTTTAATCGAAGAACCGATGGCGGCGGCCATTGGTGTGGATTTGCCCGTACATGAGCCTTCGGCTAATATGATTATTGATGTTGGGGGCGGAACGACCGAAATTGCCATCATTTCTCTTGGAGGACTCGTCGAGTCTCAGTCTCTGAGGATTGCGGGAGATGAATTTGATGAGTGCATCCTAAATTATATGCGTCGTACCTATAATCTCATGATTGGTCCGCGTACGGCTGAAGAGATCAAGATGACCATTGGCTCCGCTTATCCCCTTGGCGACCATGAATTAGAAATGGAAGTGCGGGGGCGGGACCAGGTGGCGGGTCTTCCAGTGACAAAGCGAATCAACTCAGTTGAAATTCGTGAATGTTTGGCAGAACCCATCCAGCAAATCATCGAAAGCACAAAGGGCACTCTTGAAAAATGTCCTCCCGAACTCGCCGCCGATTTGGTCGAGCGCGGGATGGTTCTTGGCGGAGGCGGAGCTCTGATCAAGGGGCTGGACAAGGCGTTGATTAAAGAGACTGGATTGCCCGTGATTGTAGCTTCAAATCCTCTGCTTGCCGTCTGTATGGGAACGGGGAAAGCACTAGAGTATCTCGAAAAGTTTAAGAAACTCAGAATGTGATAATAATGGCCGAGCACCCCTTCTTCACCCAGAGGGGCTGTGTATGCGTGCGCTGATTCAAAGGGTAGCGTCAGCTTCCGTTTGGCTAGGCCCCCAAATTATTGGACAGATTGGACGAGGTCTTCTCGTTTTTTTTGCCGCTTGCCGCGAAGATCGGGATCAATCCCCCCACCGTTTGGCAGAAAAACTCGTCGCTCTGCGTGTTTTCCCGGATCAAGCCAAAAAAATGAACCTGTCGGTGCGCGATGTCGGCGGCTCTCTTCTCATCGTCTCTCAATTTACCCTGTACGGAGATTGCCAAAGAGGGCATCGTCCCTCCTTTACCCATGTTCTTGCTTTTGACCAGGGAAAATTGCTCTATGACCAATTCGTGGAAGAGCTCAGGAGTCAGCTCGAATTGAAAAGAGTAGAGACGGGGCAGTTTGGCGCTGAGATGCAAGTGAAGCTAATCAATGATGGTCCCGCGACATTTTTACTCGAATCTTAAGGTGGGCGCAAGGCAAGCTGCTGAAGAGGTATCAGCGATTAAAAATTTCTTGTGGTTGAAAGAAGTAGGCGACCTCTTTTCTGGCAGTGTCAGAGCTGTCCGAACCGTGTACGGCATTGGCCTCGATTGTCTCGGCGAGATCGGCGCGGATGGTGCCTGGATGTGCCTCTTGAGGGTTTGTCGCACCCATGAGCTCCCGGTTTCTCAAGATAGCATCTTCTCCTTCGAGCACAGAGATCAAAACGGGACCGGAAGTCATAAAAGTGATCAAATCGTCAAAAAAGGGACGTCCTTTGTGAACGCTGTAAAATCCACTGGCCTCTTCTCTAGAAAGATGAATCATCTTCGCAGCAACAATTTTGAGCTGTGCTTTCTCGAAACGGGAGAGAATATCTCCGATGCAATTTTTCCCGACTGCATCCGGTTTAATTATCGATAATGTTCTTTGATGCGACATCTCTGCTGGGGCTTTACTCTCAAGAGAATGGTCCTCAGTCTATCTGAGTGTCAAATAAATTTCAAATAGAAACATTTCGTGAGAACGTAGATGTGATCAGAGGTCATTACAGACTTTGTTGAAAAAATAAAATCAAGGAAAAGATACCTATACCTAAATGTCGCCTTATTAAAATGGTTTTTTTTTAGGTTTCATACGATCCATCATCACTGCTTAGATGCACTTTATGCCTTTCGAATAGATTCCTTCCTCGATTACAGTGTTCTATCTATAAAGCCCGTTCATTCCAGAGAAAATACTTTCAACAATAGCTATATTGCTAGATCCAGTTTGCTGTCCCCAAATTGATATTTTTAATTGATTTCAGACGAGTAGATTTATCTTTTTAAAGAATTTTTGGAAACTTTTTTCTGCTGATTTTTTCCACATAGTCGCCATTACATCATTGGTTTTGCTGATATCTTGTATTTTAAATTATTTTCAATGATAGGTGAAATATGAATCATGTTTTATTTAAGGTGCAATATGACATTTAAGAAACGCTTCAATATTAATACCAAGATTGAATATCTGGAAGATTTGGAACTAGATCCAACATCAAAACACCGTTTCCACCGTTCTTGGAAAAGGTTCTTGCCAAGGGCCAGGCCCATTATTTCAGAGTATCGGGCTGAGAGGTTTGATGCTTTTTTTCGTCAGTTGGCACTTGATGGAACAGATGAGCGGTATTGTCGTCGCATCACAATTCGATATATAGGGAAAAAAGTGGGGTTTGGGGTATTTGCAATACGAGATATTTCCCCTTACTCAACGCTGCATCATTATGCTGGAGTATTGAAACTAGAAAACGATATCGATCCAAATCACGACAGCACGTTTTCATTTACGGATTACAAAATGTATTCTATTGATGCCATGAACAAGGGAAACTGGACCCGATTCATGAACCATGGAGCAGAGGGGCATGCTCATACCAACGTGATTCCTTGGGAACACTATCTCCCAGAGGGACCGCGCGTTGTGTTCACCTCTGATCAGCATGGAATTAAACGGGGACAGCAACTCCTCTATTCCTATGGTAAAGAATATTGGGCACATCGCCATTTTGTTCAATTATGATTTATTTAAAATTAATTTAAATTTTATTAAAAATCTTTACATAAAGTTTCTTTTTTATTAATTATAAGTTTAGGACAAGTAAATCTATTACAGGAGTCATACCCGTGAAGAGATTAGACATTCTCGTGTGCTTCTTGCTCTGTCTAGGAGGCTTAAATTGGGGATCAATGGGTCTATTCGATTTCAATTTCGTTGAAAGTTTCATCGAAAGAAGTTGGATATACAACTTTCTCTATTTTCTCATCGGCATCTCTGCTATTTACCAAGCGGTGGGCTGGAAATCGATCGAGAAGCGGTGGAAATAAGGTGATGCTTTTAACCGGAGTAAAACAATGATGAAAAAAATCAATAATCTGGCACTTCTTCTCTTGATAATCAGCGGAATTATCTGGGGAATTATCGGTGTAAAAGGCGAAAATTTAGTGACTTATACTTTTGAGAATCGTGGCGTTATTAACCTCATTTACGTGATCTTTGGGTTAGCAGCTGTTGCCCATTGCGTGATCTGCAGATGGAGAAAAAGGGATAAGAAGCGGTAAAGAGGTGCACGTGGCTTTGGGTGGTGCAAGAAGGTCACCTCAAGTTCACATTATCCTAAACGTCGACAATAGCGTAGATGTGCTCACTTCTCATATGTGGACTGCCATTGCATCCAAGCTTTTCTCACCTCTTTCTTGGTTTTATCTGCCCGAAGTCCTCCCTACCTTCCTTAAAGATGGGGGACATTTCCAAGGGGTTGGTATTAAATCAATTCATTTTCCATTTTAACTCGGGCGATCGGGGAATCCCATCCGTTTAGGGGTGGGATGAAAGCTCGCCTTGACGTTGAGATTTTTTCTTGTGAAATATTTTTCAAATAACCCTCGGACTAGATGGTTTGGATGTCAATCCCTAGAAGCCTTAGCCTGTAGGCGAGGGAGCAGTCACAACATTTTTCATAAAGATGTCGCAGTTAGAGCTTTTCTCTGCTGCTCAGCCTCTAGTCTGTACATGGTGAAATAGATGTTCAGTCGCATACTCAAATAAAGGCCGGGGATCTCCTTCCATCCGGTCCAGTGATATAATGAGAGGCCCAATGTGCAGAGACGCTACCTATGCCAAAGATCCCCCCTCCCCCACCATTACTAGGCTCAAATGAGGAGATACCGATGGGCGCGTGGCACTGCTTCAACAGCCCAGACATAAACGGGAGCGGCGAAGCTGGCGCCGAATACAACCAGAGCGATCCGCGCGTTAAGCTCGGCGTGCAATGCGGCGCGGTCGAGGAAGCAAAAAAGGGGATCGCTAAAGTCATTCTCTGTGACGCGGGTGCCCTCTCAAGTCAGAGTGGGTCTTTGCACTCGAGATTGGGCTTTTATCATTTCGTAACAGTTGCGTGTGTAACCATGTGTGCTTTTGACGGGGAAGTACTCAACCTTTCCCCTTTAAGCCTTCTTTAGAGCCAGAGCAAAAGAGGTTGTGTGAGCCTTTGAAGGGACGAACAGAAGCAAGACGGGTGGCAATAAAAGATTAAATGGACTAACATGCTTTTTTTACTGTCTGCCCGGGAGGATTTCAAGATGTTGACAAAGGCAAAATGTCGCTTTTCAGACGCTGTGCAAGTGCACCTCTTTTCGATAATCAAAGTGATTTTGGGAAGCATTGTCCTCGCCCTCTCTGCCAGGGTCCAGATCCCTTTAAGCCCCGTACCGATGACACTACAGACTCCCGCCGTTTTCATGCTCGCCCTTCTCTTTGGCGGTCGACAGGCCTGCATGGCTGTACTTTTCTATTTATTGCAGGGCACTTTTGGCCTTCCGGTATTTTCAATGGGCATCTGTCCTCTGTGGTTTTTCGGTCCAACCGGAGGGTATTTGTGTGCCATGCCCGTAGCCGCTTATTTGATTGGCGTTTTAGCTGAAAAAAGGCCCATTTCTCTTCTATGGACGATGTTTGCAATTCTTTGCGGACAGTGTGTTATCTATTTGTTTGGCTTTTTTTTCCTCGCCCGTCTCATCGGATTCGAAAAGGCGCTCACTCACGGTGTGTTGCCCTTCTTGCCCTCTGCGGGTCTGAAACTGTTAATCGTTAGCTCGATGAGAAAGAGCTATTGCGTTGTAAAAGGTTATCTGCAAAGCAGGCGTTAGTAGAGTGGGCATCGCTCTTTTTAGTTCGGTCTATGTTGCTCCCTCTTCAAGGTGTCACAGTGAGAGCTTTTCCTTGCTGCGCAGTCTCTAGTCTGCACATGGCGAGATAGGTGATGAGTCCGAGGACACTCAAATAAAGGCCGGGGATTCCCGCCCATCCGGTCCAGTGATACAACGAGAGGCCCAATGTGCAGGCGCCACCCATGCCAAAGATTTTCCCTCCTATCGCTAGACTCAAAGAAATGAGGAGATACCGATGGGCGCGTGGAACTGCTTCAATAGCCCAGACATAAACGGGAGCGGCGAAGCCCGCACCGAACACAACCAGAGCGATGCGCACGGTAAGCACGGTGTGCAATGCGGCGCGGTCGAGGAAGCAAAAAAGAGGGATGGCCAAAACGGTGATGAGAAGCAGAAAAAAGCGAATCACCTTTTGATAGGGAAAGATCATGGCGAGATACCCAAAAACTGGGAGAAGGAGAAGATCGAGAAGTAGCACCCCGGTGCCACTCCAGGCTGCCTCTATCTGCGACGAGAGGGAGACAAACGGTAAGTAACCGTTCATGAGAGTGGTAGCGCTGTCATAAATAGCATGTGAAAATCCCACAGTGAGACACAAAGTGAAAAACAGCCCTTTTTCCTTCCAAAGGATCCGATAAAAGGGGAGGTGGGGGGTCGTTTGCACTTGCACCTCTTCCTTCACAAACAGTCGGACACCCATACCGATAAGAGCTGTTGAGGCGCCAGCAAAGTAGAGTAATCTCCAATGAGTTTCTACGAGGTTAAATTGGGCGAGTAGGGATACAGATAGAGAAGCAATCAAAATACCAGCGATAGAAGAGCAATCATAAAGTCCACTAAACAGTCCTCGCTTTTTTGGATCACACCTTTCCAACGTGAGAAGTGCTCCTCCAGTTACTTCACCCACCGCAAAGAAATTTTGTGCGAAGCGAGCTAAAGTAAGTAAAGCGGGAGCAGCCCATCCGACCTGAAGGTATGTGGGGAGAAATCCCATGAAAAAGGTCACGATAGTCATGCCAAACAAGGTAAAAGTCAGCGCTTTTTTCCTTCCGTATCGGTCGCCCATTCTTCCAAACACCAACGCCCCTAACGGACGGGATAAAAAACTTAGGCACATGATTGCAAATGTTGATCTCAGAGCAGTTAGACCAGAATCTGATTTGAAAAAAAGTGGGGCTAAAAAGGGGGCTAAAAAGGCAAATAAAAATTTGTCGTAATGCTCAAATAGATTACCAATGATGCCAGCCCAAAAAAAAGGGTGTTTTTTCATCTAAATCCTCTTAATCTACAATGTGTTATGGAAAAATTACGACATCACGCTCTATCTTAACATAAGCAAGGCAGCTTAACCAATCTTTATATTTTCGATTCTAAGCTGTAGTCCTCTTGTTACTCATTGATTTCACCATCCGATGAGAGGCGATTTGGCTGCATTGAGCGTATGAGAATTGGGGATGTGTGGCAAAGGCTCCCACAGGATGAACCGCTAGGTGGGGCTTAAATGAGACAAAATCTCGCCGACTACCTCCTTTATGGGTCGATTGCACGCCACTGTTTTGAGTATGTTTTGCATCGAATAATAGGCAATTAGAGGGCTCGTGTGTTTGTGATAGGTGACGAGGCGGCTCATGACTACCTCTTCGCAGTCATCAGCCCGTTGGGTGAGCTTGGATAGGCACCTATCGCAGGTCATCGCGATTTTTGGAGGAGCAGTGATGAGGTTGTAGGGGGTGTGGCACGCAGAGCAAACCAGACGATGAGCGAGCCGTTTGATGACTTCTTGATCGGTGATATTTAGATGAATTACCATCACCTTAGATCTCTTCCCCAACTGCCTCTGATGAGTTTCAGCTTGCACAAGTGTGCGAGGAAAACCATCGAGAATGTGCCCCTTTTGACAATCTTTTTGCTCGATGCGGTCAAATAACATGCTGAAGATGAGCTTATCTGGCACGAAGCGGCCTTGTTCTGTGTACACAAGAGATGCTTTCCCAATTTCTGTATTTTGACGCGCATGCTGTCTGAGAAGATTGCCCGTGGAGATATGGGGGATATTGAGTTTTTGACATAAAAAGTGCGCTACTGTCCCTTTTCCCGCGCCGGGAGGCCCAAGTATGATCAGAGCGAGCATCCCGGTGTTTTGTGTGGCAGAAGGGCAAGAAGCAGTTGATGAGAAGAAACGGTTTACTGACATTTAGAAAGCAGGTCCTATTGTGTGAGGAAATAGATAGCCAAGTCTATCACACAGAGAATTTATTTGTGTCCTGTGTTTGGGCGCTGTTGGGGGCCTTCTCGGGATCAGTGATGCAGTCTTCTTCGATTTCTTTTTTGAGATCCCGCTTCTTCTCTTTGACTTTCCGTGACTTTTTTTGTTGGATATTGGGATGGACAGTTTTTTCTTCATCACACTTTTCAGAAAAAAAACAGCATTTGATGCAATGTTGGGGATGGGTGCACATTTGGGTACAATCACGCACATTAATGACTACTCCCTTGCTTCTGGGGAAAGGATTCTAGGGATTGATACCCAAACCATCTAGCCCGAGGGTTATTTGAAAAGTATTTTGCAAGAAAAAACCTCAAAATCACGGCGCGCTTCTATCTCACCTGTAAATGGATGAGGTTTCCCGCTCGTCTGAAATAAAATGCCAAAACTGCCTTTATCTGGGATCGGTGGTTTCCAATCCTTTTTGGCACTCACCATTCCAGTTGGTGTCGAAGGTAAACATGGAGGGGATGCGCATGCGTAGCTTGAGACATCGGATGAGGTAACTGAAAAAGAGAAGGGGTTGGAAAAAAAAAGGCATTAAGTCCCGACGGGAGAAGATCACATCTTCAACACTGAAGAGTTTTTTGATGAACTGGGTATAGGTGTTGTTACTTAGATCGCACCCTCTCCATCCGTATAACAGCATGCCGATCGCAATCTGTTTTGAAAAACCGGCTTGTGGTTTGATCATTTCTGCATGTGTGTCGAGAAAGGCTGAGGGAAGATCATCTTCTCTGCGAAAGAGGTGGAGACCACTCGTAGATCGGGGATTACACTCAATGGGGTAGAGCCCTTTGTCTTGAACTTCAATAAAGTCAAAACCGAGTTGTCCAGTAAAATGTTCCCTCGCGACAAATTCTTTTACCCATTGCTCAATTTTGGGGTGTTCAATTGCTTCAAAATTTAAACAAGAGCTTCCCCCTATTGCAAATTGGAGGGGGTACACGACATGAGCTTTTAGTTTTCCCTCATACCCAATGCTGTATGTACAAAGCTTTCTTCCCCTCAACCATTCTTGAGCAACCCAAGGGTTACGAACATCAATCTCGATTTTTTTTAACTGCACCGCTTTTTCTACTTTGATCACTTTTTGTGCGGCACGGGAGTAACACGGCTTTAAAATATAGGGTAAACTCAGTGGTAGCCTATCCAAATCTCTTTTTGTTTTGATTAAAAACGATGTGGGTGCGTTTTTACCCATGTGATGTAGTTTCTCATTAAAGAGCCACTTATTATGCAGGGTATCTAGTAGTTTAAGAGAAGAGCAAAATACCTGACACGTGGTGGGAAAATATTCTAGTTTTTTCGAAACATAGAAAATCTCTTCAAACATCGGGATCACCATGTCAATATGTTCCCTTTTGACGATTTCAACGAGGCAATTGATAAATTTTTCCGATTCAAATCTGGGGCTGGGAATCACAAAACTTTTGCTTACTGCTTTGGAAAAACGGCAGATATGAAGATCGGCCGAGTCTGCTGTATAGATCTTATGCCCTCTCTCATGGAAACGACGTGCTAGGTCTAGAGTGGGAATCCATCGACCACCCGTAAATAGTATTCTCTTATTAAAAATGATAAATTACCATTTTATTCTCTTAAATTTTACTATAATGAGATCAAATATTTTCACAATAGTCAAATAATAATATATTAAAAAACATGGGGACATTTTTGATTTGTCTTAAAGGTCTTATTCAGTCCCCTTTTTTAGAAGGGGGCCTGAGGAGATTCTCACCCGGATTGAGAGGCTCAAAACGGACAACTACCGCAGGGTATCTGAAAAGCAAACAATCATTCAGTGTCTGATCGACCTCGAAGAAGAATTTGAGGACCCATCCTGGTGAAAACCCATCTGTTTAGGGTTGGGATGAAAGCTTGCCTTGACTTTGAGATTTTTTCTTGCAAAACATTTTTCAAATAACCCTCGGGCTAGATGATTTGGGTATCAATCCCTAGAAGCCCTTGCCCTTGGGCGAGAGGGAGTAGTCACAAGAGCGAGATCTGCAGCAGTAGGGCGGAATGAACACGAGCAAGGTAGTTCCTTTCAAGGCGTGTGATTAAGAAAAGCTGATCTAAGTGCTGCCCCGTTTGGAAACGGGGAAGAGCGCTTGCATAGCACAATGGTGGCTCTTTGAGCTGGGGATGAAGCAGTTCTTCAAGCAAGGCTTTAGTTATTGCTGCGACCAGCAGTTGTTATTTTCGAGCGTGAACTGTTCTTTTTCGGGCACTTTGCCCGTTTCGTTTGTATAGAAAAAAACCTGATCTGGAATGAGATGATAGCCGAGAAATGTGTTGGGCACTAACGTTTCTGATTTTCTATCTCTGAGGAAAATCTCTGCATTGAGAAAGGCGGATTGCTTGGAGCGGGACATTTGTTTCCATGTATGTTCCAAAATCCCGATCGGAGCATCTACTACTTTCCCAGTGATAAAGATCTGTCTGTGTGTCTTGGGTAAATAAACGCCAAGAGTGACAAAGGGGTTGGAGTGGAGGTGCTCGACTGTTCGCGTCCCATTTTTGGTAAACAAGAAGATCCCATACTTCTGACCGATTTTAATGATCTCAATCGGGCAGGTGTAAGGGCGAGTGCTCGAGTCCACAGTAGAAAGCGTAGTGACAAAGGGTAAGCGTAAATCCCTTTGTTTTTTTTCATCTTTCATCCACGTACTGATCTTTCCAATGGGATGGAAATCACTTGCTGCACAAAGAGGGAGAGCAAACAGCAGGATTGATATGGGTAGAAGGGAGGTGAATATTTTGTAACTCACTCTTTTTCTCTCCTTACGTGTGGCACATCAGAACTCCACACGTGTGTTATTCCATGGTTGGTTTACCAAGAATACGTCATCGTTAGGACACCCGCAGCAAATCGCGCGGAGTTGCGCCCGGTGATTGTAAACCATGCTCCCGCCAAGAAACCCATATTCTCTGAAACGCTGTACTCAATAGCCGGCGCACAACTGAGCGTATCATTTGGGGGTAGGAGCATTTGTGTCTTTTTACTTCTATTCGAGCCTGCTTTTTTGCTTGAAAATCTGGAGCGGCTTTGGTAAGCGTAGGCCAAATCGCATGCCAAGGCCCATTTTTGAGTGAGGCTGATTTCAATTGAGGTGTTAATCCCTACACTTTGTCCCGGGCGCACCCTTCCTTTTGTTTCAGAACCACCACCATAAGCATTACACCCTTGGACATTGAGAGGAGCAGGGATGGTGTATTGAAGTGAAGCACGCACACTCAAAGGGTGGCGCCACATCCAATATAGCGTTTTCGTGACGTTGAAGGCAATTGAGGTTTCGTAAGAGCCCGAACCAATTGCTTGGAGATTCTCTTTTCCAGGAGTGAGGTTTTGATACTTGCCCGTCGGAAGGCTCTCAGTCATTGTCAAACGAAGGGCAGGGCGGCTTTGTTTTTCTTTCATCAGTTGGATGCCAAACTCGATTTGGGTATCCCCTAAACCACTCGACTGCTCACCACCTTGCCAACGCTGCTCGGCATTCAAAACGGCGGCAAAGTCCAACAGATCGGATAATCCCATTTGGTAGACTAAAGATTCTTTGAGAGTGAAGAGATTGGTGATGTTCTCGGAGTGTCTGCTGTTATTGAATTCGGCATATCTATTTTTCAGGAAAATGTAGGGTTGGATGAGAAATTCACCGGGAGAGGCGTTATGAGCAGAAGGAGTTAAAATAGGACCAGTGAAATAGGGAACGAAAGCACTGTGCATCCCCTCGATCTGCTGTTGAGGATCTTGGGACCATAAAGAGCAAGACGCAGACAGTAAGTAAGACAGGCAAGTGAACAGCAAGAGAGGCTTCATATTTTCAATCTAGGGTTAAGTTATGAAAAGATATCATTATTACTCATCGGAACAAATATAAGGAAGTAAAAATATGGGAGATATCCATATCGAAAGGGTGTGCGTCGAAAATTAAACATGTGCAAAGTGAGCGCATGCACGGCGGGTTTGAGTGCAAGTGGATCCTCGCCTATTTTACAACTCAAATATTTTACAACTCAAAAAAGAACGTGGATGAGCAGTGTGAGAAGAGATGATGCAACACGAGCGGGCAGGGAGTGAGGGAGATCATGCGATGTCATCGCTGCCTTCATGATATGAATTTCCCGAATGTTGATCGTTAAAAAAGTTGCTTTCATTATGAGAAGAGAGTTACATTGCGGTGTTTTGAGTCGAAATACGTGAGCAAACAATGAAACAGTTGGTTTATTTTTTACTTTTTCCAGCAAGTCTTCTCTTTGCAACTCCTTCAGCTGAAGATGCAGTTGTCAAAATTTATCAAACCCGTAATTTCTACAATTATGCATCCCCTTGGCACCCGCCTGAACAGGGAATGACGAGAGGTTCCGGCTTCGTCATTTCCAAAAACCGCATTTTGACAAACGCACATGTCATAGCAGATGCCGTCTTCATTCAGGTCAAAAAACCCAAGGATAGTAAGTATTACCCAGCTAAGGCAGACTGGATTGGGCATGACTGTGATTTGGCAATTCTGAAAGTAGATGATAAACAGTTTTTTACAAACATCCCTCCCCTTGAGTTTGCAACGGAAATGGCTGCGGTCGCATCTTCTATCAAAGTATTGGGATATCCAATGGGGGGGGAAGAACTCGCCTTGACTCGGGGTGTTGTTTCCCGAACAGAAGTATGTCGTTACATGCACAGTGGCAGCGCTTTGCTCTGTTCTCAAATCGATGCACCTATCAATCAAGGGAATAGTGGTAGCCCTGTTCTTGAAAATGGGAAAGTAGTCGGTGTTGCCCATCAAGGAATTCAGTCCGGACAAAACATTGGTTACATGATTCCCATTCCCATTATTCACCATTTTCTCAAAGAGGTTGAAAAAGGAAAATATGACGGCTTCCCGAAGGGGAACATTCTGTTGCAATCAATGGAGAATCCCACTCTTCGCTCCTTTTACCAGTTGCAAAAAGGGGAAACGGGGGTCCTCGTGGCCTCTATCTGGGCAGGTTCTCCTTTTGAAGGGACGCTTGTTCCGGGGGATGTCCTGCTCTCGATCGATGGAGTTTCAGTTGGGGTAGATGGGACTGTCGATATTGGACAGTGCAAATCAGTGTCGCTTTTTCACCTGTTTTCTCTCAAATACTACAATGACTTGGTGTATTTAAGAGTGCTCAGAAATGGAAGTAGGATCACTTTGCCCATGGTTTTAAAATACCGCCCTCCGAAGCCGCTTGGAGAATTTGAACACGACAAACGTCCCACCTATTTTGTCTTGGGCGGGCTCGTATTTCAGCCCTTGACGGTCAATTACTTATCCTACGCTCTCTCGAGGGACATGCCCGTAGCTGATCTCATCTCCTATCTAAAATCTGGAAGAGTGCCGGCAGATTGTTCTCAGGTTGTCGTATTGACTCGCGTTTTGCCAGACGCTATCAATGTGGGGTATCAATCCCTTTCAAATGAAGTTGTCACATCTGTCAACGATGTCAAGGTACGCAACATGCGAGAACTCGTCAAGCTATTTAAAGAGTGTACAGGCTCCTACTATCGAATCAAGCTCGATAATGACATGGAACTCATCCTCGATCGGTATCAAATTGCAGCATGTAACGAAAAGATGAAGGGCAGCTACTACATTGATCGGGATAAGTCGGAAGATTTAAATTGATCCCGTCTCGAGTGTTCGAGCAAGGCATGTGCCCCTCTTCTCGAGTGTGTCTCAAAGTCTATCTGAGGAGCAGAAGATGGCTCTCTAGGTATGCGTGGCGTCCGGGGCACACAATCTCAAGAGGGAAATTTCTTCGATAAGCGTGCATCTGATTTTTGATGAGCGATTTCGATGCTCTTCAAAGTCAAAGGATGATCAGTAATGAGTTCATGAAAGAGAGGAGGTTTTAAAGTCACGGCATGAACCCCTATTTCCAAACAAGCTGTTACCTGGGTTAGTGAGTCAATAGATGCAGCTACTATCCTAGCGTCAAATGCATATGTTTTAATGGTGCGAAGCATCAGATCAACGGCTGCGTTGGGCTTCATCCCCGTGTGTTGAATCTGACTGTAATAAGGAGCGAGGAAAGATGCTTTTGCATGGCAAGCGAGCAGAGCTTGAAACGGGGTGAAAATGCTCGTCGCCATCATGGGTAATTGCAAGTGAGATAGGCGATGCATGCCCTTGAGTCCTTCCTGGGTAACTGGAATTTTCACGACGATTTGCTCGAAACGATCATACAGCATTTCTGCTTGATCGACGATCTCTTCAGCTCGATTTGCTACAACTTGAGCAGCTGTGGGCCCACGGTGATGTTTTGAGATATCGACAAGTGTCTCTTCCAGGCTGCGTCGGGATTTTGCTATGATCGAGGGGTTGGTAGTCACCCCGTGGAGCACGCCGAGTTGATTACCCCGTTTGATCAATTCTAAATCGGCACCATCTAGCCACACCTCCATTGTTCACCTCACTCCATGTGTTGACGACGCACTCGATCCGTCTGCTCAAAATTTTTCTTAAGTTCTGCAAAATTGGCAATTAAAATACCAAAATCGCTTTTCTTCAAAGCCAAAACGTTGACGGGGGATAGACACCGAACAGTGGCTAGTCGCGATCGTTGATTGAGAAGAGCCATCTCACCAAAATACTCTCCCTCACTCAACTGGGCGATTCGGTTTTCTTGGCCATTGATAGTGTTAAACACTTCTACCTTTCCTTGAACGATAATGTAGAGATAATCCCCTACATCTCCTTCATTGAAAACAATCTCTTGTGATTCAAAGTGAAGCTGGGTAATTCCTTGACTGGGCGTTGTCTTTATCTGGACTGCTTCAATGGGAATGATGGTATCGAGGATCCAGGAAAGGGCCACCTTCAGCTTCCGGTCTACACCCGGAAGCTTCATCAAATAGACGAGTCGCCAAAGAAGCCAAGCGACGATACCCGAAAATTTTAACTTCCCAAAAATTTCAGCGACAGCCGAGTGATGACCCAAAGCGCCCATCATTCCCAAAGGCTGAAAACAAAAGCCTCTTTTGGGTGATTCCTCTATTTCTGCCAGCACATTTTTGGCCAATACTTTTGCTTGTCTAATCGCGAATTGAGCGGTGGGAGCATAAATCCCTTTGTCATGTGGGTTAGGGATAGCAGCACAATCCCCAAGAGCCCAGATATCATGTCGACCTTGAGCTTGCATCATTTCATTTGTCACAATTCTTCCCTTTTTTTTGACGAGATTTAGCCCTTCAATTAGGGGATGGGGCGAAGAAGGCACGGTTGAGATGATGGTTTTAGCGCGAATACGCTCTCCGTTGTCTAAAATTGCCTCTTCTGGTGTTGCAGCGATTAGGCGCACATTGAAACGGATGTCCACACCCCGTTTTTGCAGCAGTGTGCCCGCATACTTTCCGAGGGTAGGACTTAATTCTCTGTCCATCAAGCGGTCCTTACTATGGGCCAAAATGACGTGAATCTCATTTAAATCAATAGATTGGTATCGCTTAGCGATCTTGCGCACAAAGTCGTTGATTTCGGCAATCACTTCAGTACCAGAAAATCCCCCTCCGCCCACGACAAACGTCAACAACTGTTTGCGTAAAGTGGGGTTATCTTCACAAGAAGCTGCTTCAATCACATCAATCAATTGATTCCGAATCGCCAAGGCATCAGATAGGTTTTTAAAGGGAAGAGCGTGTTCATGCAAACCGGGCATTCCGCGAAAATCTGTGACATTCCCAAGGGCAAGTACGAGATGGTCGAAAGAGATTGCTACCGTTTTATGCGTAAATTTAGGCGCGAGAATCACTTTTTTTTGCTCGATATCGATTTCTTCAATTTCGCGAACATAGAGTGTGGTTTTAGGAAGTAGCTTTCTCAGAGGGTTAATTGTGTCCAAGAGATCGAGTGAACCGCCGACCACTTCAGCCAGCATGGGTTGGAAGACGAAATAATTTTCCCGATTGACCAAAATGACTTTGAAGTTGGTCCGTTTTTTGAGATAAGATTGCAAATGCATTGCCGTGTATGCCCCCCCAAATCCCCCTCCGAGGATGACAATGCTGTGTGTTTTTGACATGACCCTCACCTTTTTTTCTCATAAAATGATCAGAAATTAATAGCAAATGTCGCTTACTTTAGACGAAGATCAAAATGAAGGTAAGAGAGCGCTACTTTACTTAAGTTAAAGTGGTCGCAGCCCAAATGAGGGGAAATATGCGGTTACCAAGACTTGAACTTGGGACCTCGACATTATCAGTGTCGCGCTCTAACCAACTGAGCCATAACCGCACAGCACACTAATGAGAATGGTGGAGGCTAGGAGAGTCGAACTCCTGACCTTCTGAATGCAAATCAGACGCTCTACCAACTGAGCCAAGCCCCCATGGAAAGTGTTTTTTGCTCGACTGCCTGAGCCCGTCGATTTGACTACTCGATGCATCAGATAGTCGAGCAAAAGGGTTTTTCAATGAACCTAAGTCCAGAGATAAATGTGACTAATCCTTCGTCTAAAGACAAAGGAGTCTAGGGACGGCTACCCAAACCATCTAGCCCGAGGGTTAATTGAAGCACATTTTACAGGAAAAAACCTCAAAGTCAAGACAAGCTTTCATCCCACACTAAAGCAGATGGTTTTCCCGCCCGTCCAAAGATACAATAACCGCCTAAGCGACACCTTGCAATAAGCAGTCTCAAATACAATAGATGCTTCTAGTGCAAGAAAGTTTAATCTTAATGGCTTCTCTAAAGGAGATGGTTAGATCAGGTCGTGAGCACACTCGTGGAGAACTGTCCGTTTGTCTTGCTGTACACGCAAGCTCCGGGGAATGGCATGTCGATGAATTGGTGCTTTTCAAAGAAACATCAAGAGAGAAGCAATATACAAGTAAGTAGAGCTCGATCGGGTTTAAGCATGCGGTTCTCGAGTCTGTGACCTCAATACATCTCGAGCCCGAAGCGAATAAAAATAGTTGGAAAAGTAGTTCCAGTTCCTCTCTCCGTGTGTTTTCTTAGGTGGAGGAATTAAATTTGTTGATCCTAACAAACAGAGGTGCTTGTGTAAGAGTGATGCCTGGGAAACCACATAGCAAGAATTCGTGCCAACAGAGGCCTTATATAAAACAACAAATAAACGGTAACACTTTTGACAAACAGGGGAAAATAGCTAAAGAAGGCCACCCCCCGGAAACAAGCCACATGTCATCCGAAGAATTTGTGTATAGAGAGGCGATAAAAAAATAACGATGTTTAGCAATGAAATTAGGAAATCCAGATGAGCAGGCTTTCTCTGGCATGTAAAACAGCTATCTGAAAAAGAGCTGCAGGTAAAGGCATGGGTACGCCTGGAGAAATCTGTACGCTGGATGATGGATATGTCCACGGTAATTGGTGATTTTTTTTGATGATAATGGCTTCCTTGCAGAGTATCGAAAACTTGGGGTGACAGAAGGGCAGTTATAACTACTCATGGAACTTTACGAGTAGACTAGAGATTTTTCTCGAGTTTTACGAGGTAACATGTTTAGCAGAAGAGGCGGAGCGGCTCATTACCTTACCTGAGTGGCAAGCAATAGTAGATCTATCTCAAGCAATCTTTCAAGCTTTTGATTACAACACTCCTGATTCAATTAATGAAATCACTTGACTTCTTTTGTTGGTTTTATACACCCTACATCTTTTGCTCATCTTTAGTACGAGAAAAGGTTTCGCCACAAGAGACCTGCCGTGCTCATTCGGAGCTATCTAATGCACACTCATTTTTAGGACTGCGTTAATCATGCTCAGTGATAAAAGTAAGCAATACATGTTAAATAGCTTTCTTCAAACAATCGTTCCTCTATCTGACAGGGCAGAACAGAGGCGGATGTGGTTAGGGAATCGAGGGCGTGAGGCGCGTAACTGGGATTATGCAATTGCTGAGTTTTTTGATTACCAATACATCCTAGCGTTATATCGAGACTTTTGTATTACAGAAAGGGAGTTTAAGTTGTTAATAGAACTCTATGGTAGATTAACAATGTTTATGGAACATCATACTCATTCTTATTCAGAAGAGCTCAAAAGTTCTGTAACAAGAACGACAGAAGAATGCCTTGCTCTTCCCGAGTGGCAAGGAATCGTAGATCTATCGAAAAAAGTACTTCAAGCTTTTAACTGCAAACACTCTTAGTTGGCTCTATAGTGCAAGTATCGCACACAAGAAATACTAGAAGGGAGCATCAAATGCGGTCGCATGCTCAAACGGGCGTATAGGTGGCATCTCTTTCTTTTCTTAGATGCGACATCCAAAGCAATTAAGACAGCTTAAAAGAAAAAAAAGAATTGATCCTGGATTCAAAACTCACTTCTTAGGTTGATGGAAAGCCTTAAAACAGAAGAAAAAAGGACAAATATCCAAAAAGCTAGCCGAAGAATGCAGTTCATTACTATTTTGCGTCCACCATTCGATGTGTCACATCAGTTCGGGAAGCCAATCACCATCAGTTAAAATACATGCTAGCCTATAAGTGCTATGCAAGCGGTAGGAGATATGTAGAAGTGGATGCAAAATATATCAGCATGACCTGCTCTACTTGCACTGCTAGAAATGACCTTGGAGGGAAAGCAGGCTTGTCGGTAAGAGCGTCAGGAATGTAAAAGGTGCAATGCTCTGCACGATCGTGACAAGGATAGCGCGATCAACATCCTCAAGGTTCGGCCTTAAATCAGCCTCGAGCGAGTAACCTAGCTACTCTATTAGAAATTCTTCCGCCTAAACATCATGGGGAGGTTCAAACAATCAGCTGAGAAATGTGACAGTTTCATGCATCACATTTCCTTCGATTGATATGAGATGTGCATTATTTTGTTCTCGAGACATAACTTGATAAACGGCTTAACTTGGGAGAGCTTTCATCTCACTCGTTTAGGGTGGGATGAAAGCTCTCCTTGACTTTTAGGTTTTGTCTTGTAAAATGGTCTTCGAATAACCCTCGGTCCAGAGGTTTGGGTGTCGATCCCTAGAATCCTTTGCCTTTAGGCAAGGGAGTAGTCACTGAGATCTCTTATATCGGACAATCGGAAAAGCCCGTCCATTTATGTGTGAGATGGATACTTCCCCTGACTTTTAGGTTTTGTCTTGTAAAATGGTCTTCGAATAACCCTCGGTCTAGATGGTTTGGGTATCGATCCCTAAAATCCTTTGCCTTTAGGCAAGGGAGTAATCACTGCAAGGAGAGATGAACGTGGCAAAAACGTTGAAGCGGATTGCTGTCACAGGGGGCGGGGGTCAGATTGCCTACAGCCTTCTCTTCCGCATCGCTAATGGGGAGCTCTTTGGAAAAGATCAGCCCCTTGCCTTGCATCTTTTGGAAGTCCCCCGGGCTGTGGATAGCTTGCGTGGAATCGTAATGGAACTAGAAGATTGTGCCTTTCCCGTTTTAAAGGAAATTAAAGTCGGGAGCGATCCTTTGAAGATGTTCGAAGAAGTTCACATGGCTGTTTTGGTCGGAGCAACACCCCGCTCTGCGGGGATGGAGCGCAGGGATCTCTTGCTCGAAAATGGAAACATCTTTGTCGGTCAAGGAAAAGCACTCAACCGAGTCGCCTCAAAGGACGTGTTGGTGCTCGTCGTGGGAAATCCCTGTAATACCAATTGTTTGATCACCATGCACAACGCGCCCGACATCCCCCGTTCTCAGTTTTTTGCCATGACCCGCCTTGATCAAAATCGGGCGCAGTTTCAGCTTGCGAGTAAGGCAGGTGTCGATATTATGGATGTCGATCACGTGACCATCTTGGGGAATCATTCAGCCACCCAAGTGCCCGATTTTCTCAACGCCACGATTCAGGGAAAAAGGGCGGTAGATGTCATCTCGGATCGCAAGTGGTTTGAAAAGGAGTTCATGACAACTGTCCAAAAGAGAGGAGGACAAGTCATTGCGGCTCGTGGAAAATCATCAGCTGCTTCGGCAGCTCATGCCATTTTAGGCGCTCTTCATTCTATCGTTACGCCGACTGAAAATGGCTCGTGGTATTCGATGTGCGTTTTTTCCAATGGTAATCCCTACGGGATTAGGGATGATTTAGTTTTTTCTTTTCCCTGTCAAACAAGTGGTGACACGCGAGTAGATATCGTCAAAGGTTTTGAGTGGGACCAGTTTTTGCGAGACAAGATTGCTCAGACAGAAGCAGAACTGCTCGATGAGCGTGATATGATTGCACATCTTTTAAACTGAGGCAGCAGTGAGTGACGTGCTATTTGAGATTACAAACCAACAGCTCGAAACGGGCATGCGTGGCTATCCCGTTGGTTATTGCACGACCTCGTATGTCGACCCAATCAAAGGTCTTTTTTATCGGGATCGTTCCATCTTTGCGCTCAGTCATTGGGAGCCCGAACGGGTGATTTACTTGCTTGCTCACGGAGAAGAGGGATCAGCTCAAGGTGTCCGGGAATTTTCCGAAGAGCTCAACAAACGCTCTTGTTGTTCTCAATCTGTGCTTAGGCACATTGGGAATTTACCCAGGCAGGGAAATCCTATGAAACTCTTGTGTTCCGCAATTTTAATTTTAGGAATGCTCGAAGGGCAAGGGAATTACCGCGAAGATTGTTTGAATTTGATCGCGAAGATGCCCCATTTGGTAGCGACAGTCATCAACCATCACGCAGGCTGGGAGATTGTGGCTGCTCCCCCTGAAAAAATGGGTTACATGGAGAGTTTTGCCCACATGATTCGGGCACCAAAGATACAGAGAGGTAATTTAGTAGAAGTCTTTCGCCTTTTTAATATTCTTCATTACGATCACGGGGGTGGCAATCTCTCCACTTTTGTCGGCAAGGCAGTTGCGTCTGGTTTGGAAGATATGCATGGAGCGATTTGTTCTTCTATGTGCGCCCTAGCGGGCGCACGCCATGGAAAAGCGAACCAGGATTGCTTGGAGTTTGTCCGGTCTATCTTAAACGAAGCCGGAGAGAATGCCACTGCTGAGCAAGTGGAAATGTCGGTGCGAAGGAGGATTGAAAGCAAGGAGCTTGTACATGGTTTTGGCCATGCTGTCTTGCGTTCAGAAGATTCCCGTGCCTCTATCTTGTACGAACTAGCTCAGAAACAATTTCCCAATCACCCCCTCGTTAAGATTGCCCTGCATTTGCGTTCAGAGGGCGCTAGAGTACTCGGAGAAAACCCGAAGATCTCAAATCCTCATCCGAATGTAGATGCGATTTCAGGGACTGTTTTGACGGCAGCTGGCTTTGGGTATCCGGAGTACTTCACCATCCTCTTTGGGCTTGCTCGTTGCGTGGGAATCGCGATTCAGATCGTCTACGAGCGGTGCCAGGCGCGCGGAGGCAAAGGGACCCCGATCGTGAGACCTCGCTATCTCTTCAAGCCTTGAGGCGTAGTCACGGCCTTATGTAAGTTGCGCAAGAATTTTTATGGGTCTGCTTTCTGCGGTATGTGCGTATCAAAACGCAGTCCGTGTGTGGTGTTTCAAGGTTTTTTCTACAATAAATACATCCGTAACCTATGCATTGAGGATAGAGCAGTGTGTCAAAAAAGTTTTAAACGCTTTCTTTTTACTCGAGACTTAACTTATAATCTGTGCGCTATGGAACCTTGTGAAATTGAACGCGTCATTCGCACGTCCGTAGAGACGGCTTACCTTCGGGTATTAAGTCCACGATTAGACGGAGCGCATTTTGAAGCGATCGTCGTTTCACCCGATTTTATCGGAAAGTCACTAGTTGAGCAACATCAGATGGTCATGCATGCTTTAAAAGATCACTTTGAGCTCGCTCTACATGCTCTGAGCTTGAAGACCTTCACACCTCAGCAATGGGAGAAAAAGTGTCATGGATGAAGTCTTGGACATGATCGAGCGGGATGTGAAATCGATCCCCGTTCTTCTCTTTATGAAAGGGACAAAAGCCCATCCCGTCTGTGGATTTTCGGCGAAAGTGGTCTCTATTTTAAATGAGATGGGAGTGGAATACGAAACGCGCAACGTATTAGACGACGAAAATCTGCGTCGAGGAATTAAAGAATTTTCCAGTTGGCCGACGATCCCCCAGCTCTACATCAGAGGGAAGTTTATTGGCGGGTGCGATATTTTAACAGAGCTGTATGAGCAAGGGGAGTTGCAAGGGCTGTTGGGTGTTGATCAACCGAGATCCCCTTTTAAAATAGAGTCATGAACTATCTATTTTCTCAAGGCGTCTGGATAGCCGTGATCCTCTCGATTGCTCTATCTCTTCACTTTTTGGTGGACTATCTATCCAAAAAGCTCTTGCCCAAATTGGAGAAGACCTGTTTTGCTTGGGATTCTTCCCTGATCAGGGCTCTATCTCTTCCACTCAAAACTCTTGTTTGGGTATTGGCCCTCTCTTTTATCTTCGAAATTTTAAGTGAGCATTTTGAAAGCGAAGCATTTGCGTCTTTTTTTAAGACGCTGCGTACGATTGCGATCATTCTTTTTTTTGTATGGGCTCTGATGCGATTTATCAAAAATATGGAAATGCAGTATATCAGGGGGCATCACAAGCAAAAGAAGGGTTACGACAAGACGACGGTGCGCGCTGTATGCCAAATTTCCCGGATCACATTGATCATTATTGCCGTTTTGATCTACCTTCAAACCCGTCACATTAACATTTCTGCTCTTCTCGCCTTTGGGGGTGCTGGAAGTATTATTGTGGGTTTTGCAGCCAAAGACTTGTTGGCCAACTTTTTCGGTGGTCTTATGATCTATCTCGATCGGCCCTTTAGCGTCGGAGATTGGATCCGTTCTCCAGATCAAGAGATCGAGGGACATGTTGAGGCCATTGGTTGGCGTTTGACTTGTATTCGCACATTTAGCAAACGCCCCCTCTATGTTCCCAATGGAGTGTTTTCAAATATTTCTGTTGAAAATCCCTCGCGCATGTCTAATCGTCGGATCAAAGCGAGAGTAGGCATCCGCTATGAAGATGCTCCCAAAATGGGACGGATTGTCTCGGCTGTAGAAGAGATGCTGCGCAAAAACGAAGAAGTGGATACCACGATGCGCCTGGTCGTTCGCTTCGATGAATTTGGACCTTCTTCTCTAAATTTTCTCGTTTACTGCTTCACAAAAGCGACCCAACTCACCGATTATTTAACCGTGCAACAGACCATCTATCTGAAAGTCATCGAGATTATTGCAAGCTGCGGGGCGCAATGTGCATTCCCGACAACCACCGTCCATATCCCCGAGGGGATCAGGTCCCAAGAACATCGAGAACCTTGAACGAAATTCTCTTTTTTCTTCATGTTTTTTTACTCATTTTAGCTATTTTTTTTGCTCTCCGCCTTGGACGAGCAGCTCTGCTCGCGCTACTTGGGTTGCAAGTGATCGTGAGCAATCTCTTCGTAACCAAACAGATGATCTTTTTTGGCTTTCATATCACATGCTCAGATGTGTATGCAGTAGGCGCTCTTTTTAGCTTGAATCTCATCCAAGAATACTTTGGGAAGGAGGCAACCAAACGGGCTATTTACATCGCCTTTTTTCTTCTTTTTTTCTTCGTGGTGATGTCGCAAATCCATTTGATATACGTACCCAGTCCTCATGATGGGATGCAAGAGAATTTGATGCGCGTTTTTGGGATGACGCCGCGATTGACTCTGGCCTCTTTTATCGTGGCTTTTTTCTGTCAGCACTTGGATATGCGTTTGTATGGGTTTTTACAGCAAAAAAATGTGCATCGAGCGATGGCGTTTCGTTTTGGGGGGGCCGCGCTCATATCTCAACTTATCGACACTGTTCTATTTAGTTTTTTCGGTCTTTATGGCTTTGTTCACTCTGTGATACACATCATCATTGTGAGCTATCTGGTCAAGGTGTGCGTCATCTTCTCCATGACTCCTTTTACCTTGCTCGCAAAGAAGGTGGTGCGTGATCCCGTTCACTTTTGAAATTGTACACCGATCATCGAAATCAAGGGCGCGTGTGGGGCGTATCCATACATCCCATGGAATCATTGATACGCCTAACTTTGTCGCCGTTGGAACCAACGGCGTCTTGAAAGCTCTAGATAATCAAATGGTGCAATCGATTGGGTTGCAGCTCATGTTTTGCAACACGTATCATCTCATGTTGCAGCCGGGGACTCATACCATCACAAAGGCAGGGGGGATTCATCGATTTATCAACCGTGATCTTCCGATCATCACAGATTCGGGAGGATTCCAAGTGTTTAGTCTGACATATGGTCGTGTTGCCGATGAACTCAAAAGCAAAGGGTTAAAAAAAGGTGAGAGCTCTGTTGTAAAAGTGACAGATGATGGAGTGATGTTCCGTTCTTACCGTGATGGAAAGTGGATGCTTCTCACCCCCGAACGTTCTGTTCAGGCGCAAAAGGCGTTTGGCGCAGATATTATTGTATCTTTTGACGAACTGCCTCCCTACCATATTTCCTCAAAAGCCCTTAACCGCTCTTTAGAGCGCACGCACGAATGGGAAAAGCGATCGTTGGATACACATCTCGAGGATCCTCAAGGACAGGCGATGTATGCCGTGGTTCACGGTGGCACCGACAGCGCGCTTCGAGAAAAGAGTTGCCGGTTTTTGTCCCAATTACCTTTTGATGGTTATGCCATTGGAGGAAGCATGGGGAAGACCAGAAAAGAAATGGTAACCATGCTCAGCTCTGCCCTGCCCAAGCTTCCGGAGCATGCTCCCAATCATCTCCTGGGAATTGCAGATCTCACATCGCTTGAAGCGTGTATTCCGCTCGGGATCGACACCTTTGATAGTTCTTATCCCACCAAAGTGGCTCGCCACGGCACCCTGCTCACCCACAAGGGGCCTTTAAAAGTAATGCGAGGTATTTATAAGAATCATTTTGAGCCCCCTTCGAAAGCGTGCTCATGCCATACCTGTGAGCACTATACGCTAGCTTATCTCCATCATCTATTCAAGGCAAAAGAGCTCTCGGGATTGACCCTCGCTTCTATTCACAATCTCCACTTTATGGTAGAATTGATGATTGACTACAAAAATAAAATCTTACTAGACTCCATTTAATCGAGTCGAGGCAAGCAATGCGCACCTAATTCGCGGCGCTTTTGGCCCAGGTAACAGTCAATTGGGTCCTTAAGCAGCCCTTCATCCCACGGGAAGGGTCGTTTTTTGAAATAAAACCGATGCAGCACAAAAAAGTTTAATGTTTATTGTTCTGGCCATCTGTATGTACGCTGTCTGGTCTAGCATCTTTCCCCTGGGGAAAATGGCTTTGGAAAGCGCTCCTCCTCTTTTCTTGACCGGTTTTCGCATGCTTTTTGCCGCGACTGTTTTGCTCGGGTGGCTTGCCATCAGGGATCGTCGATTGCTCAAGTTGAGTAAGCAACAGGTATTACCCCTTCTGGCCTTGGCTATTTTCAGTATTTATCTGACGAACATCTTAGAGTTTTGGGGTCTTCAGCGCCTCAGCGTTGCAAAAACCTGTTTCATCTACTCCCTTTCTCCCTTTTTCGCAGCCCTTTTTTCTTATGTCCACTTTGGAGAAAAGATCAATCTACAAAAAATTTTGGGGATGGTGATCGGAATTCTCGGTTTTATCCCCGTCTTGCGGCTATCGACGGGATCAGAAGAGGGATTAGGTGCGTTTGGACTGTTTTCATGGCCAGAACTCGCGGTTGCGGGAGCTGCGCTCTTTTCGGTTTATGGTTGGGTCCTTCTCCGACTTCTCGTGAAAAGTCAAATGCTTTCCCCTCTCTATGCCAATGGCTACAGCATGTTGTTTGGTGGAGCCCTAGCCCTTCTTCATTCTTTTTTTGTTGATCGTTATCATCCGTTACCGATCGTAGAGGGACAAGGGGCCGTGTTCTTTCGAGGTGTGACTTTGATGGTTTTGATTTCTAATGTGTTTTGTTACAACACCTACGGCTTTTTACTCAGGCGATTTACGGCGACTTTTTTATCATTTTTGGGGTTACTCAGCCCATTATTTGCCTCCCTAAGCGGTTGGATTTTGCTTGGAGAACCCCCTTCTTGGGTCATCCTCATCTCGACGGGCATTGTGTCTTTGGGTCTCTTTCTCGTCTATCGAGCTGAATTAAAGCAAGGGTACATGATCAGTGCACGCGAGCTGTCCACCCCTTCTCGATGAGGGGTCTGCGGCGCTTTTTGAAGACATGATTTTTCAAGATTTTCTTTACGTCATTGCCAATACCCGGTATCCTTCCTTTCTTGCACCAACACGAGCTCGGCGAAACTGGCATGTCTAAAGTGGCTGTTATAGGAGCGGGATTTGCGGGTCTTGCTCTGTCTTATCACTTGCTCTTGCGGGGCTTGCAAGTCACTGTGTTTGACGCGCAGGGAATTGGGGCGGGCGCTTCCGGAGTGTCTGCGGGTCTTTTGCACCCATACGTGGGGAGAGGAGATCTCAGTTGGAGGGGAGAGCAGGCCATGGAAGAGGCCGACCATCTACTCGGCGTGTCTGCTCGGGCGTTGGGCAGGAGTGTGCACAAGCGCAATGTCTTACGCCTCGCTCTCAACAATCGACAAGCAGCTCGCTTGAAACAGGGGGTGGGAGCAGCTTGTGGTGCGCTTTGGTGGGCAGAAGGCGAGTGCTCTGCTCGACTGCAAGGCGCATTTCTTCCCTATCCGGGGCTCTTCATTCGATCTGGCCACACGGTGTATGCCAAACCATATTTACGAGGACTTTGGCAGGCTTGTCAACATTTGGGGGCTTTTTTTGAACGACGGGAGGTAGACTTGCCTATTTTGAGTCATTTTGATCAGGTTGCGATTGCTGCCGGTAGTGGAATAAAAAAATTTGGAATATGCCGTTTGCGCGATTTAAAGCAAAATAAGGGTCAACTTCTCGTATGCAAAAAGCCCCCCTATTTCGGTCTTAAGCTCAGTGTGATTGGCAAAGGATATGTGGCGATGAGCGAAGATAAAAATTGTTGTTATATAGGTTCTACTTACGAACGGGACTACCTCGACGAATCCCCCTGCATAGAAGAGGCAAAACGGGCTATCTTTGCACAAGTTAAGCAATTTCTTCCTCTATGCAAAGCCTTTAAAGTGCGTCGGTGTATGGCCGGAGTCCGCGTGCACCGTCAAGGAACATCAGTCCCCCTATGTGGGAAACTACAGCACCGTCTGTGGGTGGTAACGGCCATGGGGTCTCGTGGACTTTTGTATCACGGATTAATGGGCAAGTTTTTGGCGATGGCAATGATGCGTGATGACGCAACGCTCATTCCCAAAGAGGTGCGCGTATGACTGCCCAAGCTGTTTTCCTCGGCACGGGGGCATCGATGGGTGTCCCCGTCATTGGGTGCCATTGCTCTGTGTGCGCATCCTCCTCTTCTTTTAACCGCAGGATGCGTTCTTCGCTCCTCCTCATGGTGGGAAACAAGCGGTATCTCATCGATGTGGGTCCCGATTTTCGTGTGCAAGCACTGCGACACCACATTGATCAGCTCGACGGTGTACTCTTGACCCACAGCCATTACGACCACGTTGCGGGTCTCGATGATCTGCGTATCTTCTACTTGCGGCAGAAAAAGCCCCTTCCTTTTGCACTATCGAAAGAGACATTAAAAGAGCTTCAGATTCGATATCACTACATCATCCACGAGAAAGAAAAAAGCGGCCTTTTTTCGATGCCGTTTGACTTTCAGGTTCTTGAAAAAGAGGTGGGGGAGATGACCTTTGAGGGGCTTGATTTGAAATATTTTAGCTATTCGCAAAGGGGCATAAAAGTAACCGGTTTGAGGTTTAAAGATTTTGCCTATGTCGTAGATATTTTAGACTACGATGAAGCGATCTTCGAGAGTTTGAAAGGACTCACAACGCTTGTCATAGATGGCATGAGTTGGGAGAGAACGGACGCTCATTTAGGAATTTTTGAAGTGATGGAGCTCGTGAAAAAAGTAAAATGCAGACAGGTTTATTTAACTCATGTCGCGCATGAAACAGATCATCAACTGACCAGTGAACAGCTGCCACAGGGGATTGCCATGGCATATGATGGGTTGAAGCTGCGTCTATGGTAAAAGAAGACCGTCTATACGAAGATGTTCGCTACGAGATTGGTGATTTAAAGACAGCGCTTCTCGTCGGGTGTTATGTTAAGTCCTCCGACATCACGGTCTGTAGAGAACACATCGACGAACTCGAAGCTCTTTCAAACACCTATGGATTTAAAGTAGTATCTAAAAACCCCTGTCCACTTCGGGAGGTTCAGGCGAGCACCTATCTCGGGAAGGGGAAAATTCAAGAGTTGGTGCTGTTGGCAGATGAGAGAAAAGCGGATGTCGTCGTCTTCGATGATGAAATTTCTCCCAACCAACAGCGCTACTTGGAAAGGCTCTTCAAGCGTCCCGTCGTGGATAGAACTGAGCTCATTTTAGAAATCTTTTCAAAAAGGGCTCAAACACGGGAAGCCAAGCTGCAGGTCGAATTGGCAAAAAATGCGTATCAACTCCCCCGATTGAAGAGGCTTTGGACCCATTTATCCCGTCAAGTCGCCAGTGGTAAAGGATTCCTAAAAGGGGAGGGAGAACGGCAGATTGAACTCGACCGTAGAATCGTACGCGATAGGATTTCTCGTCTCAAAAAAGAGATTAAGGAGGTGCGCCTTCAGAGGCAAGTGCAGCGCCGGGCACGCCACCGCTCGGGCATTCCCATGTTTGCCATTGTGGGCTATACGAACGTGGGTAAATCTACTTTGTTACGCGCTTTGACGCAGGCACATGTCCTAGTTGAGGACAAACTATTTGCAACGCTCGACACGACGGTGCGCAAATTCACTCTTCCCAATGGTCAAGATATTCTCCTTATCGATACGGTTGGTTTCATCCGAAAAATTCCTCATACACTGATTGCAGCTTTTAAAAGCACCTTAGAAGAGACGATGTACACCGATATTTTGCTCCACCTCATCGATGTGAACCATCCATTGGCCGAAGAACATGGTGCATCTACCTACGAGGTGTTGAAAGAGCTGAGGATCGAGGGCAAACCCATGATCACGGTATTGAATAAAAGCGATCTCGCACCTCACAAAAAAATGCTCGGTCGCTTCAAACTCAAATACCCCCGTGTGGTCACCATCTCCGCTTTGAGACGCACTGGATTCGATGAGCTCCTGTGCATGATGATCAATGCGATCAAAGATCTACGCAAAATTGTCAAGCTTCGCATTTCACAAAAAGAGCACGCTGTGTTGAGTAAGCTCATGGATGAAGGAAGGTTGATGCATCGGGAGTTTGAAGGGAATGACATCCTCATCGAGATTGAAATTCCCGCGCATCTCGAAAACCAATGCCGCCCCTTTATGATTGAGGAATGATAAATGACCCATTTGATGAAAATTCCCTTAGAAGAGCGCCCACGCGAGCGGTTGACCGCCTTAAGTGGCGACGCTCTTTCTTTAATTGAGCTACTCGCCATCTGTTTGGGAAGTGGGACGCGAGGTGTATCTGTGTTGCATCTTGCGGAAAAACTAGTAGCAAAATTTGGAAATTTGTCCGATTTAATCGAAGCATCCCTGTCTGAGCTCACACAGATCAAAGGCATTGGCAGGGTCAAGGCAATTCAGCTTAAAGCCATCTTTGCTTTGGTGAAAAGGCTTCGCAAGCCTACGGGAGTGGCGAAATGTCCGTTGAGCTGTCCCGAGGATGCCTATGCTGTGATTGCTCCCCATATAGAAGGGATAAAACAGGAAAAAATTGCCCTTTTACTGCGCAATGTAAAAGGGGAGATCTTTCACCATGAAATCGTATGCTCTGGGACATTGTCTGAGGTGATGGCTCATCCAAGAGTGGTGTTCCACCACGTCTCTTTGCACTATGCCTACAGTTTCATTTTAGTACACAACCATCCCAGTGGTGATCCAGAACCATCTGAGAGCGATTTTGAGTTGACCCGCTTGATTCAAACCATTGGGCGGTTGATGGAAGTCCGTCTGGATGATCATCTCGTGATTGGGAGGGGAACCTTTGTCTCTTTTTGGGAAAGGGGATTTTTTAAACGCTCTTTCTATTAAAAGGAGGCATCAAATCGCTTTGGCAAGAGCGTGTATCACTTGAGCTTAACCGCAGGACCATTTGGGTATGAGGATCCTTTTCTTTTCTCGAGACAGTATGTTATGATGGCTGGATGAAAACAGCAAAATATAAAGTTGTCACACTCGGGTGCCGTACTAACCAATACGAGTCACAAGCTTATGTCAGCCAACTGAGGGCTCTTGGATATGTGGAGGCGCGTCGGGGGGAAGAGGCAGATGTGTGCATTGTGAATACATGCACCGTCACTGCGTCGGCCGACAAGCGCAGTCTGTATCAAATCCGAAAATTGAGTCGAGAATATGTGCCCAAAAGGCTCGTCGTGACCGGTTGCATGGCGCAGCGCTTAGAGCGAGAGATTCGGTCGATCGATCGAGTCACTGATGTGGTGTCAAATGCACGTAAAACGACTTTACTCGAAGAGCTGTTTCCCGAAAAGGAGTGGCCCGAATTTAAGATTGATCATTTTGAAGCCCATACCCGTGCCTTTGTCAAAATCCAAGATGGTTGTAATTCTTATTGCAGCTACTGCGTGATCCCCTTCGTTCGAGGTCGCTCCCATTCCAAAAAGGTTTCAAAAATCCTTGCCGAAGTCGAAGGATTGATAGAAAACGGTTATAGAGAAGTGGTATTGACGGGGATTAATATTGGCGATTTTGATGGAGGATGCGATGAAGGTCAGGTAAGGCTCAGCCATTTAATTCGCCTCATTGATGAGCTCCCGGGTTTGGAGAGATTGAGAATCTCTTCTATTGATCCGGATGAGGTTAATGACGATTTGATCGAAGCGATTGCGCATGGGAACAAGACCTGTCATTCGATGCACATCGTCTTGCAGTCCGGATCGAACGTGACTTTAAAGAGAATGCGTCGCAAATACACCCGTCAAGATTTCATCAAGGCGGTCGAGCGTTTACTCCAAGTCAGTCCCGACTTCACCTTTACAACCGACGTGATTGTGGGTTTCCCAGGAGAATCACAAGCGGCGTTCGAGCAGACACTAGATGTGATCCGTTCTGTCCGTTTTGCCAAGGTGCATATGTTTCCCTATAGTGATCGGTCCAAGACCCGTGCTTCCCGCATGCCAAACAAAATCCCCAAAGAGGTGATCGAAGCGCGGCGGCAGATGTTATTGAAAGTAGCTGAGGAGACGGCATTTGCTCTGAGGGAAACATATGTAGGACGCACATTCGAAGTGCTTTTAGAAAGCCAGAACATGGGACATACAGACCATTTTCTCCCCGTTTTTATCCATCAAGAGGGGATGCGTCCCAATGATCTCATCCAGGTCAAGTGTTTTGCCAATCAGGCAGAGGGATTAATTGGGAAGCAGGTGGAGGCCGATGCCCTCGCAGCCCTCTGATTTGATGCGCCCTTTTTCTCATGTATTGGGGGACACCTGTCTGATCCCAGGTTCTTGCTCGATGGTGCAAGCATACCCAACACGCATGCGGTTGACCTCATTAGATGCGCCTCACCAAAGGGTAGATTTCACCATCAAACTCACAGGTCCCTTTAAAGGTTTTACTTTGATGCAGGATTTAGAAAAGGGGTGTGTTCGCGTGTACGGTACGGCGCAGGAGGGGTTTTGTTCCTTCCGTCTAAGCGTTGAAAGAGGCAGCGTGACTTTAACGTTAGAAAGATGCCCTGAAGGGGGAGTTGTGTTTGTCTTTGAGACAGGTGAGCAACGGCTCGTGCGGAAGCAGCAGTTTTCTTTTTCTGCGCTTCCCCCTTGCTTAGCCATCCCACCTTTGGATGAACAAGTTCATTTCGGGTGCCACAAGAAGCAAGATTGGACTCTCGTCAAAAGGCGGCTGAGTTTAGATGAGATTTTACCTCTTTGGTTTGCTCTGGGGCGTTACTATCCTCACATTTCCCCTCACTTCTCTGGAACAGCAGAGCTTTTCAAACAGTGCCAAAGGGTGATCGACAGACGGGACCGCGTGCAGATTGGCCCCCTTCTTTTAATCCTATTTCAGGTCGGTTTTTGGGGAATATTGACGCCTCGCCTTTTTGATACAGACTTTCAGGGCATCATGCAAGGCGTCGCATCGGTCGAGGGTTCCCCGCTGATGCTCCTCGGTTATGGGGCGATACTCATCCGCAGCCTGTTTTGCCATTTAACAGGGTACGAGCTCACGATTCTCCCCTGCCTCCCCGTCGAGCTTCACGCGGGCTCTTTTCAGAATATAGTCTGTTCAGAAGGGATGACAGTGGATATCAAATGGTCGAAAAAGATACTGCGCCACCTCACGATCCACTCCTACTGCAACCAGACGGTCTGTCTCAAGTTGCAAAAACAGATCAAATCTTTTCGTTTGGGGAACATGCGCCTTTCCAAAGACGTAGAGCTGGACCTAGAAGCTGGGAAAACCTACTTTTTTGATCGATTCGAAAAATAGAGAAAGGCGCGGGGGCGTTTTTTAGATAGCAAGGCGCGTCTTCTCCTCAGTGAGTTTGGAAAAAGAAGCCTCTTTTTGTTAATATCGGCTATCAATGAGTGCAGTAGAATCGGTGCGCGCTGTGAAGCTTTAGGTCACGCAGTGTATGTGCATGACCTAAAGCTTTGTCTCTTCTGACCATTTTTACCTTGGGTGCACTTGCAACCCTACCCGCTTCAGTGTGTGGGATGCAAGCGGGCCGTGAGACGTGGAGAAATCGCTCAAAAGACCACAGTGGATCCTTCTAAAGAAGCTATCCTGACTATCTAGAACATCTTCTTTTGAGTGCGTTGATTAAAAGTGTTAACATGGCCTGTATGAAGAAAAGACAATCATTGCAAACATGTACTCACTGTGGAGAGACTGAAGAAAAAACGCAGAGCACAAAGACGGCATGTTTGCAAGAATTGTGAGGACAAGACGTAAACAAAGAGCGCAGTGCGTCTTTTAAAGTATATTGGCCCTTAGACTAGATGGTTTGGGTAGCCACCTTAAAACCCTTTGCCTTTAGTTGAGGGAGTAGTCACACGAGGAAACCCATGCTCTCTGAGCTCAGAACGAACCCTCACCACCTGCTGGGCTTGCATTCCACAGCAGTGGGCAAAGTGATCCGCATTTGGCATCCCTGCTCTAAGGGTTTATTCATCAAAGTTCGAGGGAAATCGCAAGAGATGAGGAAAACAGATGGACGCGGACTGTTTGAGTGTGAGGTTAGCCATCAACTGACATACCTTGACTACCACATCATTCATGAATCAGGACTCGAAGCCCATGATCCCTACAGCTTTTCTCCCACCTTTTCTAAGGCAGATGGTCATCTATTTCGCCAAGGAAAACATGACGCGCTCGATCAAGTGATGGGAGGTCGTTTAAGTAGGCATCAACGTGTGAATGGAGTGAAGTTTGCCGTGTGGGCTCCTCGTGCGCAATCCGTCTCGTTAATAGGAGATTTCAACTGTTGGAACAGCTCTCTTCATCCCATGCGTCTACTCCCTTCTTCGGGAGTTTGGGAGCTCTTTGTACCCGGATTAAAGGAAGGAGAGAGATATAAGTTTTCCATTGTATCTCAGGTAGGGGCAACATATGAGAAGGCAGACCCTTATGCTTTTCAAGGCGAGATGCGACCGCTCACGGCCTCTGTGGTGACATGCATTAACAGATATGAATGGCAAGACCAAAAGTGGTTGAACAGCAGGCATCTAAAATCACTTTTATCTCAGCCGATCAATATTTATGAGATCCATCTGGGGTCATGGATCAAACAAGGGGAAGATTTTATCAACTACCGCACTCTCGCCTTTTCTCTGGCCTCTTATTGCAAAGAGATGAGCTATACTCATGTTGAGTTCATGCCCATCATGGGTCATCCACTAGATGAATCATGGGGTTATCAAGTCACCGGTTTTTATGCGATTTCCCGTCGCTATGGATCGGTAGAGGACTTTCAATTTCTCGTCGATCATCTGCATCAACATGAGATTGGTGTCATTCTGGACTGGGTTCCAGGACACTTCCCCAAGGATGCTCACTCGATTGCCCAATTTGACGGCAGCTATCTGTATGAGCATGGAGATCCCAGGAGAGGGTTTCACCCCGATTGGAAGACCCACATCTTTAATTACGCGCGGCCTGAAGTCAGTAACTTTCTCTTGGGCAGTGCTCTTTTTTATCTCGACACAATGCATATCGATGGGTTGCGGGTTGATGCGGTCTCTTCCATGGTATATCTAGATTATGGGAGAAAGCCAGGGCAGTGGATTCCCAATGCCCAAGGAGGAAACGAAAACCTAGAGGCGATTGCTTTTTTGCGCAGGCTCAATCAGATGGTGCAGGAGAGATTTCCAGGTGTTCTCATGATTGCAGAAGAATCTCATGCGTTTCCCCAGGTCACCCGCCCCATTTCGAAGGGAGGATTGGGGTTTCAATTAAAATGGAATTTAGGTTGGATGCACGACACCCTCAAATTTTTTATGACCAGTTTTGATCATCGAAAGGACAAACAGAGGTGGCTCGAACATGAATTGACCTACTACTATGATGAGAATCATCTACTCCCCCTATCTCACGATGAGGTTGTACACGAGAAAAAGAGCCTCCTTGCCAAAATGCCTGGAAATGAATGGGAGAAATTTGCCAATATGCGGCTTCTCTTGAGTTACATGATGTGCCATCCCGGGAAAAAACTCCTGTTTATGGGTGGGGAGTTTGGGCTTTGGACTGAATGGGACTGCAAAAAAGAGTTGCCTTGGCACTTAACCCACCTGCATGTGCATCAAAAGCTCAAGCGATGCGTACAGCGTCTCAATGAGTTATATCTCAAGCATTCTCCATTTTGGGAAAGAGATTTCGAAAGAAGAGGGTATGAACAAATAGATCGAGACAAGACATTTAGTTACCTGCGCCGCGGTGCAACAGAGACCCTCATTTGCGTACATAATCTCAAAGACACACCTCTGAGAGGAGTATTGATCCCGTGCCCCGAGTGCTGCCCCATTGAAATTTTTAACAGTGATGCAAGAGAATATGGCGGTCATGGCATCTTGAATTCAAAAGTTGAGAGCATGCGTCTTGATCTAGCTCCATTTGCTACATCTATCTTATGTCCAAAAAAAAATATTTAGATCTACTCAAAGAGATTCGCAAGCACGATCATCTCTATTTTGATCAAAATGCTCCAGAGATCTCCGACTATGATTACGACCTGCTTGTTGAGCAGGTGAAACACATAGAAGCTCAGCATCCCGAGTGGGCAGTAACCGATAATCCCACGAAAAAAGTAAGTGGGCAACCGAGCAAGGGATTTGCACAACGCACGCACACCGTTCCGATGCTTTCTTTGGCCAATACCTACTCTAGGGAGGAAGTAGCCCATTTTGTCGATCGCGTATGCAAACAGCTCGGGCAAAAAAGGGTGGGATTTTATGTGGAACTTAAATTGGATGGAGTTGCCATTGCGCTGCGCTACGAGAAAGGAACATGCACATGTGCGATTTCCCGAGGCAATGGACGTAGAGGGGATGACATCACGGCGAATGTCAAAACGATTCGTTCCATTCCCCATGCCATCAAAGGAGGTACATACTCTCTCGAAGTCAGAGGAGAGGTGTTCATGCCACTTCAAAGTTTCGCGCATCTAAACGAGGAGCGCATAGAAAGAGGGCTAGAGCCTTGGGCTAACCCACGCAATGCAGCGGCGGGTTCACTCAAGCTGCTCGATCCGAAAGAGGTAGCAAAGCGCTGCCTCAGAGCGGAGTTTTACCAAGTGCTCTTCACTGACAAGAGACTCAAATCACAAGCTGAAGTGCATACATTCTTAAAAGAGCTCAATCTTCCCGTTGCAAGAAAAGATCATGTCGCCCTGTGTTACTCAACAGATGAGATCTTTGCTTTTATCAATCGGATGGAAGAAAAGCGATGCCTTCTGCCCTTTGAAATTGATGGTGTGGTGATCAAAGTCAATGCGTTGCACGCGCATGACATCATGGGCGCGACGAGCAAAAGCCCTCGTTGGGCAGTTGCCTACAAATTTTCCCCCGAGCAAATAGAGACAGTGATCCAAGACATTACAGTCCAAGTGGGCCGTACAGGCGTTCTCACTCCCGTTGCTGAGCTGCTTCCCATTCCACTCGCAGGAAGCACACTGTCACGTGCTACACTCCACAATGAAGAAGAGATCCTTCGGAAAGATATTCGGATCAAAGACACCGTGATCGTTGAAAAAGGAGGGGATGTGATTCCCAAAGTGGTCAAAGTCATCAAAAACAAAAGACCAGAAAATGCAAGAGCCTGGCGGATGCCCACCCATTGCCCCATCTGCGGATCAGCAGTGGTTCGAGAATCAGGGTTCGTTGCCATTCGGTGTCCCAACCGCAAAGGATGTGGAGGACAGCTACTGCGTCGCATCAGTTTTTTTGTGAGTAAGTCGGCAATGGACATCGATCATCTCGGACCAAAGATTGTAAAAAAGCTCGTCGAGATGGGGCTCATCAGCTCCGTTTCCGACATTTATCGCATTGAAAGGGAAGCACTTGTTCAAGTCGAGGGATTTCGAGAGAAATCGATCGACAATTTGCTCAGCAGCATTAAGTGTTCGAAACAGATTCCCTTGCACCGTTTCATCTTTGCCCTTGGCATTCCCTACGTCGGAGAGAACATGGCGCAGCTGCTCGCCGATGCCGCCATAAATATTGAAACGCTCAAGGCAATGACTTTAGAAGAGCTTTGTGCCATCGATGGCATTGGTGCCAAAGTAGCGAGTTCCATCATCCATTTTTTTTCCGAACACAAGCATCTTAAAGAAATCGACGCACTCATCGCACTTGGGGTCACCCCCGTGCATGTTGCTCAGACAAGAACCGATCACCCCTTTTCGGGTAAAACATTTGTTCTGAGCGGGACTTTAAACACATGGACCCGTTCAGAAGCAACGGATCAGATCAAAAAGCGAGGAGGTAGAGTGGCCCATTCGATCAGTGAGAAAACAGATTTTCTCCTGCTCGGGAAAAGTCCGGGTTCAAAATATGCCAAGGCTCGCAAACTGAACATCGAAATTCTAGATGAAGAGCGGTTTCATTCCCTTCTCTAATTTCAAGCGCGTAAGTGTGATGTACATCCCCCGTAAAGGAATTGCAAGCGTGAAAACATCAAAGGGTAGAGTCAAGCAACCACGACCCCAGAAGAGTGTCCAAGACACATTTTCTTTTGAGTCTAAACCAGAAACTAACTTTAAAAATCCGAAAATTGCATTGCGGAAGTCATCAACATTTTGGTAATATACCCAATAAAATTGTAAATTTCACTTTATGGCAAAGACAATAGGGCAAAACTTATCTCTAACCCCTGACCTAAATTCAATGCCACATGGACTCTTTGAGTCTAGACTAGCAACTGACTGCAAAAATCCAAAAATTTCTTTGCGAAAGTGAGCAAAATTTTGACAATACCTGCTTATGCATGACTCGCCCTTTCATCCATTTCCATAGCCGTTCTATCGAATTTAAGTTTGGGCTATAAACAGGTAAAAAATGCAGTTTGAGATTGGATTCTCTTAAGTAGTTTCTAACTTCTTTATTTTTGTAGTAACGAGCGTTATCACAAAATATAGACTGTGTTGAAAAAAGTATTCGTTAATTTTTATTTTGTCATCCCTCCCTGAACGGATATTGAAGCAAGTACCATGAGGAACGTTTTCATAGTGGAAAGTATTGCTATGGCAAAGCGCTTTGGGAAACTTTTAAAGAGTCAAAGCGCCCTTAGTACAAGTTAAAATGCTAGACCAAGTACACCTGACAAAAAGCACTTTTGGATAATGGATAACTGTCAGTTCAAGTCTTATTTAGGAGAGTATAAACGTGAATCTGGGTGACCCTTGGGAACGGGATTTCCTTCTGCATCTAAGTACTTGTTGTATCGATGTAAGTAGGCTGGGTTTTCATGACTCAATGTCTTTGGTTTAACACCATCATATCGGAGCTTTCTCCGAATCTTAGTATGTTCAAGCATGTATTGTATTTCTTTTTTAGAAGGAGGAAAATTTGACACATTTTCCCAGTGGATTATTTCAGCTTCAATCTCGATGAGAGAATAGTCTGACTTGTTTTCCATAACAGCATCATTCATCCATTGAATACCCAAGATGGCTTTATCATCCAAAATCTCAAAATGCAAAATTTCACCGCTGTCACATGGCTTTTCTAGAGTATTACTGAAGAGCTTGTCATTAATTTTAATTTCTTTAACCCAACCTAAGCATAGTCTTCCTGTAATTATTTTCTTGTTTAAAGACGGCGTATTTCTTAAATCTATTTTTGCACTTCTCATTGAAACCGCCATATTATTTTTTGAAATATCAATTTTATTTCTTAAATGTCCGAAGTCGATCAAACTGCCATTAAGAAAGTAAGCAGTGTATTGTGACATGTCCTTAGAAAAATTCGGGACATTTTTCCAATAAATTTTTTCAGCTTCAAGCTGAATTGCAGAAAAGTTTGACTCGTTTGGACTAAAATGAAAATCTGTCCATTCGACATTCAACGTGACTTCATTATCCAAAATTTCAAAGTCCAAAATCTCACCGTCATCATGAATTTTTTCTAAAGTCTTGCTAAAAAGCTTGTCATTAATTTTGAGGTTTTTAACTCCCTCCAGGTATAGTTTTCCTATGATGCGATCTGCTTTCAAAGGAGGCATATTTTCTATCATGTCTTCCGGTTCTATCTGTGCACTAATCATTGAGATTTCAATGTGATTGCCCAAATGTTTAATATCGATTAAATCTCCATCATGAAAATAACTAGTATATTTTGATATATCCATATATTCACTCCTTAGCCAGGATATCAATGTGCATCTAATTGCTCTGTGACTACTCCTCCGACTAAAAGTGAAGGCTTCTAGGGTTGCTTCCAGGCCATCTAGTCTGAGGGCCAATATGCTTTAGAAACGCGTTGTGTTCTTTATGGGCTTTGTATCCGCTAATTCTCATAACAATGTGCCTTTGCGATATTCGTTTTTTCTTGAGTCTCGCTACAGCTCATATCAGGTTAGCTTTTTAGGAAAGTGTGCTGTGGTCTTCAAGCTATTTCTCTAATTCCTAAAGCGAGTGTTCATCTCATCCCTGGACGGTTGTTTACCGCTGTTTCGGGTTAAATTGGCATTATACCGGTGCCAGTGGCTCCGTTCTTGATGTCTTAGTTGTTCTGATTTATCAACATCGTATAAAAGCTTTTTACCATGCGTAATGTTTTCAAAAGCTCGCTTCATGTTTTGCTCACCGTCTGGATGAAGGTGTTCCGTATTCTTTTTGAACAATCATCTGCCAAAAAGATCTTCTCATGCAAAAACGCACTTGGAGAGAGTATAACAAAAATTTAGTTTCAAGAGGAAGTAGTACGTTTTTCAACTAGATGAAAAAGTGCTTAAATCATCAAAGGCTAAAGAAAAGAAGAGGGGACGTCCCCTCTTCTTTATCTTTAGCGCCGATCTGGTACGCTTCTTATCTTCAAGAAGTCAGTATCATCGTAACTTTCAATCTTTGGAGGAATGGGCCTTGCGTCTCTTCTGCCACGTCTTGTTACTGGAATCATGCTACCTACTTACTCTCTCATAGCTAAGAGAGCGTGCTCTATCGTTTGTTTTACCTAAACTCTCTTGGATAAGACCCCAGTGCATCCTGTGAGATGCTATTGGTGTTTAAGGTGTATGGAGAAGGAGAATAGAACGCCCATGATCCATGGAAAGAGCAAGCACCATACATGGAAAAAACGCCATGTAGCCGCTTGAAGAAAAATCGGGAGAGCTCATGGCAATGAATATTACAGATCACTATGTAGCCGACTGCAGTCAGGCTTAAGGTCTAGTTGAAAGAGGCCCCTTTAGCAGTGAAAGAAGTAAAAGCAGATGGGGGTTATGACTTAAAGCCAAGGTGAGAAGAATGATTCGGGGAAAAGGCGCTGAGCCTCTTTCTCCTTAAAAAAATGCACAAAAGGTTTCTCTAAGGAAAGGGAGGATGCAATATCTATTATCAAAGGGCTGGGAGGGGGTGCGTTAGCGAGATCGATGTGGGCAAAGTTGACTGAATAATAGCAAGAAAGCCTTTTTCGGAAAGCTGGTTTTCTAGGTTAAAAAGGCTGTTTAAAGGAGTTCTCTTTTCTAGGAAAAATCCACTCAGAGGGCATAAGGTGTGTTTAAAATAAGTGATGATGAATCGTACGAAACCTAAGAAAAATGCAGCTTAAGAAGAGAACTGTGAAGGTGGCCATTCTTGCAATGAATGCTATTTTCAAAAGATCCGGGATAGCCCTTTCCTTAAATCTATCTCATAACTAAAATGCCCAGCTGCTTTATATTGAAAAAGTGAAGCTTTCCATATGATCGCCCTAGATGAGAGTGGGCCAATGCGGTATGGTGTGAAAAAATCACAAGGATTTCATGTCTTCAATCTACAATTTTATCTATCCAAAAAACAGTATGACGGGAAAGCGCGAGTTTTGGTGCTTGCCAACATGGTTAGAAACTTTTTGTGGGAACAGAATGCAGCGCAAGTGGCAAGAGGAGTATGGCCATGCTTATCATCCGGGAAATACGTTAAAGGAGATGTACATCCGAGTGAGTGAGATCATCATCCGGATTGCTGAGCATGCTCAGCGACCCCAAAATGCATTTGACTATCAAGCGACCATCGTTGATCAAAACATAGTCAATGCCTGGTCTTATCCCGGAGGCAAGCTCTTTATCTCCAAAGCACTCATCGATGCCATCGACTGCTGCGATCTCTCGGAATGCCAAGGGGTTGAAAGGGATGACGTTCTCGCAGCTGTTGTCGCACATGAGATTGCTCATGTGGCAATCGGCCATTGGCGTAAAAAAATTGAACTCTCTCTCTCTCTTCGGATGGGTCAGGGATTATCCCTACTCGCTCTGGGTGTGTCTATTTGCTTCATGGATCGCCTTGCACAAAGCAAGAACATCGTGTGGTGCTCATTTTGCGCACTTTTATTTTTTACTTATCGGAAATATGTAGAAGACCAAGAGGAAAGGGTGTGTCAGCGCTCGAGAAATATGGAGCATGAAGCGGACAAATATGGCATCAAACTGATGCACGAAGCAGGTTACAAGATGCAGGCCAGCCTCATTGCCCTCAAAGTGCTGAGCCAGGCATCCCACTCTCATGTGAAACGACTTCGTTTCCCTCTAGCTTGAAAATAGGTAGGTAAACAGCCCCCGACACTATGGATGGGATCGAAATAGATCGTAAATGCCCATGTTTTACCGATACACAGATGCCCAGTCTTATAGCGTCTGTTTAGACACTCTTTTTTAATTTTTATATCTTCTCAAAAGTAAGAATAAAAAAATCCATTCTTGAAGCTTAAGATCAAGATGTTTAAAATCTAGCCTATCTAAAGGAAATTATTTTATGACTGGAAAATCTGAGCACTTTAAGGGGAAAAGTATCGACGAGCACCTAAAAGACGCAAAGGAAAGAGGCAAAGAAGAGATGCACGCTACAAAAGCTCCTGAGCCTTTGGCCGCGTGCGTTGATAGCATGAAAGAAACGGCAATAGTATTGCTCGGATTTTGGTTGTTGCTCTTTGCTTTTCAAGTCACTTCTGCTTTTCCCATCCTCATCATTTTCTCTATCGGTTGGGTGATCTGGAAAGGAGGACGTGTTGCTCTTGCCGGCTGGGAGCGGTTAGAACATCTCCATGAGCTGATTGAACAAGAGAGATACGAGATTGAGCACCACCGTGCGCAAGAAAGGGAAGAACTGCGCGCCATGTATGCGGGAAAAGGATTCTCGGGTGCCTTGTTAGACCAAGTGGTAGAGGTGCTCATGGCAGACAACAACCGTTTGCTTCTCGTCATGCTCGAAGAGGAGCTCGGACTTTCCCTCGAAACTTATGAACATCCTCTAAAACACGCATGTGGCTCTGCATGTGGTGCACTCATCTCCGCTATTGGCGGTTTGGTGGGGGCTTATTTCGCCGGTATCTGGGGAATCATGTCCGCCTTGGTCATATTATTCGGGGCGGCGACTTGGACTCTTTTAAAAAAAGAGGGGCATCTCTCCGTTAAATCAATGATCTGGAATTTTGCTGTGGCCATGCTCGCCATGGGAGCAATTTACTTGATGTCAAAGTGGGGACGCATCATTTGATCCCCTACACTTTTGATGAATTTTTTACGTCTGGACGGGAAGAGAGTATCAGCCCATTTCTAACAAAAAGTGCCCGCAAATGGGCGAAAAACTTGGGATTGAAGACCTCTTTGTTATCTGCTCTGTTTTTACTAGCTGCTTTTGTCAGCTCTTTTTACTTTCCAACTTTGTCAAATATACTCCTCCTCTTCGTCTATTTCCTGTCTGGAACACCTGCACTTCAACATGCGCTCGAGGATCTGAAAAATCTCGAAATCAACATCGATGTACTCATGACCTTGGCCGCTTTTCTCTCTTTCTCAGTCGGTAATCAAATGGAGGGGGGGCTCCTGCTCGTTTTGTTTGCCTTTTCTGGCACCATGGAAGATGCCGTGTCTAAAAAATCCAATGGCACCTTATTTCATTTAAGCAAACTCTCACCTACACTTGCCACGGTCATAGGGAAAAAGGGAACCTGTTTTCAAAAATCGGTTTTTGAAATTGAGATCGGAAGCCAAATCTTGATTCAGGCAGGGGAGATCGTGCCTTTGGATGGAGTCGTCGTCAGCGGAAGCTCTTTTGTCAACCTGTGTTACTTAACCGGTGAAAGTATTCCTGTGTCTAAGTCTAAAGGGGATGAAGTCAAAGCGGGCAGCCGTAACTTAGATGGCACATTGACCATGCGCGTCACGTGCAAAAATGAGGATTCAACTCTATCTAAAATCATTCGCCTAATTAACCATGCCCAGAGCATGAAACCGCGCTTACAACGTTTCCTCGATCGTTTTAGTCAACGGTATGCCACAGTCATTATTGCGCTTTTTTTTCTCCTCTCACTGTGTTTGCCCTGGATGCTTCCCATATCTTATTTTGGTACCCAAGGATCTGTCTATCGGGCGTTAACCTTTCTCATTGCCGCTTCCCCTTGTGCTCTCATTATCGCCACCCCCATTGCTTATTTGAGTGCAATCAGCGCTTGTGCTCGTAAGGGGATCCTTCTCAAGGGAGGAGTTATACTCGATGCCCTGGTCAGCTGCCAGACCATTGCCTTTGATAAAACGGGCACCCTCACAACTGGTCAGCTGTCTTGTGAAGATGTAATCGCCTTATCCGAGCATCCCACCTGTACCATTGATGAAGCCATCCAAATGGCAGCCTCCTTAGAAAGGCATGCGGTCCATCCCATGGCACAGGCCATCACGGCTTTGGCAGAGAAAAGACAGCTAGTGATCCAAGAGGTCGACGCTTTCCAGTGTGTGGCGGGCTTTGGGTTAATGGGTGAGATTCAAAAGCGTTCGGTCTTTATCGGAAATGCATCCTTCATTCATGAACAACTCCTCATCAAAAAAGATTTGACATCCCTTCCCTCGCAAAGAGAATATTCCACGACTTTTCTACTTGTGGAACAATCCGTTTTTCTCTTTTGCTTTAAAGATACCATCCGTCCAGAAGCTCCAGCTGTCATCCGCCGTTTGAAAGAAAAATATAAACTCGATCTGGCTATTTTGACGGGAGATCACCCCTTGAGCTCTTCTCGAGTGGCACGCGCCCTTGGCATCGACACCTTTTTTGCCAACCTAAGTCCCGAACACAAGTTGCAAAAAGTCTCCGATCTCTCACATACACGTGGCCTGGCTATGCTCGGAGACGGGATGAATGATGCTCCTTCTCTGGCACGTGCCACGGTCGGTATTTCGATGGGAAAGGGAGGAAGCTCCATGGCTATTGATGCTTCTGATGTGGTCTTTTTAAACGATGATCTCAATTGTCTCGATTGGCTATATCTCAAAGCACGAAACACGACGCGCATTGTAAAGGAAAATCTCACCCTCGCCTTGGTCATGATCTGCGTATCTACCCTTCCGGCCCTATTGGGATGGATCCCTCTATGGCTTGCCGTCATTCTTCACGAAGGGGGCACTGTTCTCGTGGCTTTAAATGGTCTACGCTTGCTAAAGAAGTAAATTTTTTATGCCCCGCTTTGTTTAAAAAAAAAGACTAAATTCGTATCTTCATGCCTTAAAGAGGCGCATCGCAGTTGCAACGCAAGGGGAAGTGATGCACAATCCTTATGTTTTGTAATCCATCAGATTGAGCGGCGTGAAGAGACCACGGACAGAAGATAAACGAGCAAAAAAAATCGCCATTGCATTTGAAAGTGAGCAGTTTGAGAAATATTATCTCTGGCTCCAAGAACACATGCCAGATGGATTTTTTGAGGAGATCGATCCAAGTCAGCTCACGCTAATCACCCACTATTTCATGGGGTTTCACTTGCAAGACTATCTCTGCCAGATTCAACTCAAAGATCGCGCTTTTGTCTTGATCTTAGACAGCCCTGATGCCGACTTAAAGGTGTTAAAAAAATTCCATTTCTACGGCATTCGCAATTATCAGACTTTTGTTTCCAATGCGCCCCCCCCTTTTAAGGGGATCAAACAAAAACTCAGAGTCGCTATGGTAGTGTTCACATCTTATAAGGAAGTAGAGGTGGAAAGTTGTGATGTGCGCATTTCTAAAGAATGCAGAGAAGATTTATTTCAGTGCGTCAAAAAACAGAATGCAAAAATCGATTTAGAGGAGTTTGATCGGCTCATCTGCGGGATGGATAGCCGTTTTTTGCGCAGTTTAACCCATGACCGGCTCGTTTTAGCCCTCTTGATGTTTTTTAGAGCCCGTGAGAGAGACCACTGCCAATATGAGATCCGCTACAATGAAGGATGGAAAACAAAGGGAAAAGCAATTCCTTCCGTACAAATTGTATTTGCTTGGC
>Ga0126343_10000006_pt1 | contig 88127 bp, 71 predicted proteins | sample Cyp2metagenome_FD_92531 | JGI IMG/M metagenome (GOLD analysis project Ga0126343, IMG submission 92531) | Coral microbial communities from Lord Howe Island, Old Settlement Bay, Australia - Cyphastrea 2 metagenome | ecosystem: Host-associated > Invertebrates > Cnidaria > Coral ...
ACTTGTCAACTATCCCCCCAAGGTTTCTTTATCCTCTTTAGTCAATTCACTCAAAGGAGTATCAGCGCGGCTCATTAGGAAAGAAAATTTTCCAGAAATCAGAGCGGCTTTATGGGGGAATTCTTTATGGTCTCCAAGCTATTTCGCCGCTTCTTGCGGAGGGGCCCCGCTTTCTTTGATAGAACAATATGTGAAGGAGCAAGATCCGATAGACGGCGAGCTTTCATCCCAACCCTGAACGGGTGGGGTTTCCCGCTCGTCCAGGCTAAAGAGCGAGCTGCTCTTCTCTCCAAGAGATGTAATCTACAAGTGAAACATTGCCAACGGCGAAATGACTCTGCAGCGATTGAAACCCTTCATAAGAAATTCCACTACTTTTTTTTAGAACTTCAAAACCGGAGTAAGTCTTCAGTTCTCTCCACGCCTCTAATTCCGATTCCCCCATCCCCATTTCTTGGCATAGGGTCGCTATTCGCATCAAATTAAAGGCGAAGAGCGCTGAGCCGCACCCCTTAATACCTTGCACTTTCCCCAAAAATCTATCGTCATGAAGCATCTTCTCTTTTAAGAGAAGGGCGCGCTCTAAGGCTGTATCTAACTGTTTCTCGGCAATGAGAAGAGAACACTGTGCGTACTCTTTAAAGTAAGGCTGGCTCGTTCTTTCTAGAACCCTCATCCCCAATTCTTTAGCTTGTCCTCCCTCTTGCCATGCAATGAGATTTTGGGCCATTTTCGCTTGATACTCTGCCTGGAGTTCCGGATGTCTTTTCAGCAAACACATCAGATCTTTGAGTGGTTGACCTTGACGGCCCAAAGACTGTTCCCAGCGCAAAAAAGCATGTTTTGCCACCACAAAATCGGCTGCATTTTTTGACCCCCCCCCGTACTTTTTTACGGTAAAAAAAGTTAAGAAAACGAGACATAGCCCCACTGCATAAACAGTATTTTTATAAAAGAGAAGGATGCGCATCCGAGATAAACACTGAAGCAGTTTTATTCTCACCGCTTAAACTCCCAGGGTGTTTAAAGACCTCCATTCTAACTCATATTCCCTTTTTTCAGCAAAATGTGAACACATCACAAGAGCGAGAGAGCATGCAACATGTTTGCAGCACTATATGTGGGATAGGGTTTTTTAACTACATCTAGCACTTCTTCGCATCGTCAGCGCATTAAAAATTACAGATAAGGAACTCAGAGCCATGGCAACCCCTGCAATTAATGGATTTAAAAGCCCGAAACCAGCAATGGGAATGGCAACACAATTATAAATAAAAGCAAAAAAAAGATTTTGTCGAATCTTGATGAATGTGAGTTTAGATAAAGATAAAGCGGTTAAAATATTGGAAAAATGACTCTGCATCAGTCCGATAGACGCGTTTTCCATGGCGACATCCGTTCCATCTGCGAGGGCAAACCCCACATCAGCAGCGGCAAGAGCAGGAGCATCATTGACCCCATCCCCTACCATGCCAACGATGTTATTCTCAGCTTGCAACTTTTGAATATAACCGAGTTTTTCTTGAGGAAGCACTTCGGCAAAAAATCCATCAACGCCTAATTGCGTAGCCATACTTTTAACAACTTCTAGTTTATCTCCACTTAGGAGATACACCTTTTTTTTCATCCGACGTAGTGTCTCAATGGCTTCTCGACTGCCCGACCTGATCCGATCTGAAAGAGCAATGGCGCCGATACATCTCCCATCCTCTGCTAAAAAAACCGAAGTACCTACTGGTGCATCGAGAGTGTCTGAAAAAAATCTCAGATTATCGATTCTGCGTTCCTTGAAAAAAGAAAGAGAACCCAGTAAGTAGGCTTTATTTTGAAACATTCCACTCAATCCCTGCCCAACGTGATAATGAAAAGCCTTGCACCCCTGTATCTCTATCTCTTTATCTTTCGCATCTCGCGTAATCGCTCTTGCGATCGGATGATCCGAATAGATTGTCAAACTCACAGCTTTTTTCAGAAAGTCGAAGTCGCTTGATTGGATACGGTCCACTAACAGCTCATTTTTTGTAACTGTCCCCGTTTTATCCAAAACAATCACGTCGACTGTATGCGCTTTTTCAAGTCCGGCTACATCTTTGATTAACACTCCTTTCCGAGAACCAAGGCCACATGCGACCATAATGACGGTCGGTGTGGCTAAACCCAAAGCGCAGGGACACGCAATGACGAGTACAGAAATTCCACTGACCACTCCTCTTCCCCATTGATGAAAAGCAAAACCCCAAATAAAAAACGTCATCAACGCAATTCCAATGCAAACGGGAACAAACACTCCTGAGATCTTATCAACCAACCTTTGGATAGGGGCTTTCGAACGATGCGCTTGTTCCACGAGGCGAATGATTTGTCCCAAACTCGTGTCCCACCCAAGGCGACATGATTTTACTTCGAGTATTCCCTCTTCATTTATGGTACCAGCATACACTTTGCTGTTTTTCTCCTTTCGCATCGAAGCGCTTTCCCCTGTGAGCATTGCCTCGTTGACATGTGAATACCCACAAATCACTTCGCCATCCACGGGGATGCACTCTCCTGGCTTGACGATAACGATCTCTCCAATGCCAATTTTTTCAATCTCAACTGTTATGATTTGGGCGCCTCTTTTGATGTGGACTGATTTCGCTTGCATTTTTAACAGGGCTGCCATATCCCTTTGGGCGCTGTTCTTTGCATGATATTCAATCAAGCGTCCGAGCAAAATCAGAGTAATTAAGACAGCGCTCGTTTCAAAGTATAAATGACTTTGAATGGAAAAAATAAAAGTAAAAATGCTGAGTAAAAAAGCAGCCGTTGTGCCGATAACTACGAGCACGTCCATGTTTGCACGACCGGATTTGATTGAATTCCACGCATCCTGATAAAAGGGATAGCCAGCTCCAATTTGGACCCCTGTCGTAAGTAAAAGCTGCCATTTTGGGGCGATTGAGACCCCAAACATTGTCGAGACAAGGGGTAGAGTAAGGGCAAAGGCAAAAAGCGTGCGTATCTTTAAAAAGAGATGCGCATGGTTCTTTCTTTTTTGAAAGTACATCTGTCTTCCCATATATTACTACAACGCAAACCCCATTTGACCGGATATATTAAAATTGAGAAGTTGAGTCAACACATGTCTGTGCCCGGAGGAAAAAGGTTTTTGATTGAGATCTTTGATCAAAACCCATTGATAGTGAGCAAGAGGGGAGATTTGGGGTGTAAACCAAATATGAGGATAGAGACAGGCTTTATACCTCGTAAATCGATGAGATACTGCGGCTAAAGGTCGTCTATAAGAGAGGCTAGAAAAAAAATGTGCCTCAACTTGAGTATGCCACTTGGTGATATCTCGGATCGGTTCAGAAGCCTCGATATAAGGAAATTCAAACAGATCTGCCATCACATCACCCCGTTTGCCCTTTTTTAGAAGCACAGAACTGTGAGTGAAAATAATGCAGACCAATCGGTACAAAAAGGTAATGGGAGATTTTTTCTCTTTTTTGGGGAAATTTTCAGTCTTCCCCATTTGATAGGCTAAGCAATCGGTGTTTAATGGACATCTAAAGCATTTGGGCCTTTTTTGACAGACGAGCGCTCCTAGTTCGATGAACGCTTCCATAATGATCCACGGTTCCCGATTTGGTAAGAGCTGCATGAGAAGCGTTTCGACTCTCCGACGCGTTCTTTGCCAATGAATGGGATCTTCAATGGCAAATAGGCGGGAAAACACGCGCAAAACATTCCCATCTACTGCTGCCGCTTCCTTTTTAAAAGCAAAACTTCGAATTGCTCCAACTGTATAAGGCCCAATCCCTTTGACTTTTTGCAACGCATGGGAATCCTCGGGAATCTCCCCTTTGTGTGTCCGAACTAAATAGCGCGCCCCTGCGTGGAGATGACGCGCACGTGAATAATAACCAAGACCTTCCCACGCTTTGATGACTTCCTCAGTTGAAGCGCTGGCCAGAGACTGCACTGTGGGGAAAAGGCGCATCCATCTTTCAAAATAGGGGATGACTACGGCAACTTGAGTCTGCTGGAGCATCACTTCAGAAACCCACACAGCATAGGGGGAAGAATATTCCCTCCAAGGCAGGGGTCTTCTATGCTGAAGAAACCATCTTTTCAACTGATCTATTTTCAATAGATTTACCCTTAAACGTTTACATTTTTTGGCAGGCCAATTGCATAAAGTTGAATAACAACGGCCGGGGATAGTTTATGAAGAAAAGTAAAAAACAACAAGAAAATGCTCATCTACAAAATCTGATCAAAAGAGAGGTCACTTTGTGCCAAGAAATCTTGAGCCAAATGGCTCAGCAAGAGTATTGCATGTTGACGGGTGAGTTTGGTGTGCACGATCAATTGCAAATGGAAACCCAGAAACTTGTCAAACAGCTCCACGCTTTGCAAAAAAAAAGGAAAGAATGGATCAAAGCCATCATTGATCGCTCACTGTTGCATCAAGATATCATCGATTTACTAGATGCAACAGATGAGACAGACGCGGAGACATTGATCTTTTTGGACAAGCAAACGGCGTTGATCTCGAATATCAGAGCTCAAGAAAAACGGAATGCAAGCTTGTATGAGATGATTCAAAAAAAGGGAAACTTCAACTGCTCAAACGAAGCTGTACGCTCACAAATTGTGTATGACAATAAGAAAAAAAAACCGCTGCTCATCACAATTGATTATCCCGAAGAGACTTCATCTTAAATGACTGTCATCGCAAAGATGACTTTAGATATCAATCGATGTGCTACTATAATGTAGTGAACACGAAAGCGGCAGGATTAATTTACGGCTCTTACCTCCACCATCTCGATCACTTGGCCGTGCTGTGCATTCTCCTAGACATTCCCTTGATTGTCACTGAAAAAGAGATTGAAAAAGAGGCTCAACGTCACTACCCAAAGCTCACTACAATCTATATGCCAGCAGTGCATCTAGCCTTGCGAGTGGTTCACCACTATAAAATTATTTTTTCATCTTTACCAAAAGACCTTTTTGACCGGATCTTTTTTATAACTGAAAATATTCTCGAAAAAAAACTACTCAACATTTGGGTTCCCCATGGGAATTCGGACAAAGGATATGCTTCGCCCTTGCTCGATGGTCTTGCCAAAGAAAAGATTGTCTTAGTGTATGGACAAAAGATGATTGATTCACTTATCGAAAAAAACATTTTTCCTCAGTTCTATGATTCAATTGTTTTAGGAAATTATCGTTTGGATTTTTATAAAAAACATCGAAAGTTTTATGACAAAATGGTGAAAAGAGAAATTCTAGACAAGCTCCCCCAGAGCAACAAAACAGTCCTCTATGCTCCAACGTGGGAAGATGGGGAAAATTCCTGTTCATTAAAAGCCACTTGGCCCAAAATCGCGAAGACGGTGCCCAAGGATTGGAACCTCATTTTGAAGCTTCACCCAAACATCTGTCATCAATTACATGAAGTCGAAATGATCATCAACGCGGCGCGAGAAAAAAGTAATATCTACGTCGTCAAACATTTCTCTCCCATCTATCCCCTGCTAAAAGTGGCTCATATTTATCTCGGAGATATGTCCTCTATCGGTTACGATTTCCTTAGCTTCTTTAAGCCCATGTTCTTTTTAAACCAAACTAAGCGAGATCCCAAATCAGACAAAGGCCTTTATTTATTTCGTTGTGGTACCACCATTAATCCAGAGGAATATGACTCTATCTTTTCTATCATGCAAAGAGAGACGCGAGATTTTACGCAAGTTCAAAAACAAGTCTATCTGTATGTTTTTGGAAAACAAACAAATCAAAAGGAGCTGAAGAATAGAATTAAAATGGCCTATGAACGGTATTTTAAAGCAAGTCCCGAATAGCTCCGAAAATGTCTGTCTTGTTTCAGGGGATCATTCCATTCACCACTTAGATCATTTAGCAGTCATTGCCTACATCATGGATGCTCCCATTGTAGTAGATACTGAGCAACTGCATAAAATCATCCGCAACTACTACCCCCAAGTTAAGTCGCTTTACATGCAGTTTCACCAACAAATCCTAGAATATTTTGGATTCAATCACAAACGCATTTTTTTTTCGGTTGCTTCTTACAAAGGAGATCTCTCCCCCATGATTGAAGCTTTTTTTGGGAAAAAAATGGAATTTTGGTACTGTCCACATGGCAATTCTGACAAAACTCTTAAACATTACGATATGCAAAGCCATGCTTTGATTTACGGCGAGCAAATGAAAAACCGTTTGCAAAGAGAAAGTCATATGAAAGCGCTGAAAACTTACGTATGCACAGGAAATGTACGCGCGCTATTTTATCGAAAATTTAAAAAATTCTATGACCAATTAGTTGAAAGAGAAATCTTTTCTCAATTCATTAAAAAACAGACTACTTATTTCTATGCTCCGACTTGGGAAGACAGTGAGCGTTCCTCTTCATTTTTTGATATCTCTATATCACTCATCAACCAATTGCCCGATTCGATTAATTTAATTGTCAAAATGCATCCTTGGCTGGAACACCACCATTCTGGATACGTGAATTTGATTAGAGAACAGTATCAAAATAAGCCAAACGTCGTCATCTTGTGTGATTACCCCCTGGTTTTCCCCATTTTAGAGAAAATAGACCTCTATCTCGGAGATTTTTCTTCGATCGGCTATGACTTCCTTGCCTACAACCGCCCCATGTTTTTTTTTGATCCCCAAAAAAGGGTATGCACACGGAAAAATAGTGCTCATCTGCATACCTGTGGTACGGTAATTCCCAGTGAGAGCTGTAATGCCTGCTTTCCCTTTATGGATGTGCATATCAAAGAGCAATCCCATCTCTCTTATGTACGTCAAAAACTTTACGAAGAGGCTTTTGGTCAGGAGCAGACATTCACATCAATTAAAGCAATTGTAGAAAACGGAGGAAATACGCCTTTTCTCCTCTAACCAGTGGATTGTACTCATCAATCAAAGTCTGGAAAACGATTCTTCTTTTTCCCCTCGCTCTAAACCAAGAGAAGGAAGGACGTGCACACGCGACAAATCATGCATTTTTTCGCTATGTAGCTGGGCTTCGATCGAAAAAGAGGTGTCTCCTTCTTTAAGAGGGTCTACTTTGGACACAACGGCAACTGGAATTCCCTCGGGAAACACTCCGTCCATCCCACTCGTGACGAGTAAATCCCCTTCTTGGATCAACATCATTCCCGTTTTTTGCAAGAGATTTGCATAAGGTTTTCCCGAGCGCAATTCACGTGCGGGCCCCCTTTCATCCGCAAAGTCATAGTTAAATCCTACCCCTTTTAATTTAGAAGAAAGGGAACGGTAGAGGGAAGAACAGGTTCCAAAAATTTCCCCCTTTGCCAAATAAAGGGTGTTCGTCTCAGATTTAAATTTTTCTCTTATCATAATTAATTGCTCAAAAAAACTTTTTTTTTCTTCCACAGAAAATAAATTCCCTTTGAGAAGAGAAAACTCTAAAAAAAGTTGATCAATGAGGTACATCATTTCCCGATTTTGCCGTGCACCTCTAACCGCTCTGACTGCAATTACAAGCGATGGGTCTGTCACAAGTCTGACGCGGCTACATTTTTTCCCAACAAACTCCACGAGACCAATGAGACAATGATCCACGAGAACGGGGCTGTTGACTTGGACTAAAGGGCTGTGTGTTTCCCCGACATCAATCCAAACAAAGCTGCTCCAAAAAGAAGGCTGACGGTAAATAACACGAGCCATTGTCGATGTTTGAAACTCATTTTCGAACCTTGCTCTTACTTCGTCCATGTGCTCTTTGGATCCCTCCCACTGAGAAGCGAAATTTAAAGAGCGGGGAAAGGGTATATGGATTCGAAACACTTCTTTCCATATAGGGGAGATCACATTGATGAGATGCCCTCTCAAGGGATCGATGGAAGCATTTGGAACGTTTAAACAACCAAAGAGAGAAAGAGCGAGTAGGGCGTAAGGAGAGTAACTTTTCCTCTTCATTGCACTATTTTTGAAAGAGCTTCAGTGACGTAGCTGATATTTTCTCGATTCAATCCCGTCAAGTTAACACGCCCATTTTTTGTCAAATATACGCTGTAGTTACCAATCAAGTGATCAACTGCTTGTTTGTTCAAACCCAAGATCGCAAATAATCCATGACGTTCTTGCAAAAAACTAAATCGATCCGATCCGCATTGAAGGGCAAGTGCTTTGATGAAATCACTTCGCATTTCTTTTATTCGAATACGCATTCCTTCCAGTTCTTGTTCCCAGATGTGTTTCAAATTTTGAGAGCCCATGACTATGGACACTAAACTAGCCCCATGGCGCGGAGGGTTGGAAAAACAGGCTCTGATATCTCTTTTTAAAACAGTTGTGACAGATTTCACACTCTTTTCATCTTTTAAAAGGGCGTGAAAAGCACCCACCCTCTCCCCGTAAAGACCAAAAAATTTTGAAAAAGAGTGAGCCACAAACACTTCATGCCCTTGCTTAGCAAAATATCGAATTGCCCAAGCATCCTCTTCTATTCCTCGATCAAAACCCTGGTAAGCAAAATCAAAAAGTGGAATGAGTTTTCTTTTCTGCATCAATAAGCTGAGCTCTTTCCATTGTTCTTGATTTAAATCGCATCCCGTTGGATTGTGGCAACACGCATGCAAGAGAACCACACTTTTCTCAGGTGCTTTTTTTAAAGCGTCTAACATGCACTTAAAATCGATGCTATGTGCTTCGTAATTGTAATAAGGATAGCTCGTGACTTCCAAATTAGAAGCTCTAAAAACTGGTATATGGTTTGCCCAAGTGGGCATAGATAGATAAAGAGATTTTGTGACTTCTGCCCTAAAGAGTTCCCCAGCGATGCGCAGGGCGTTCGTTCCTCCTAGCGACTGAACTCCCAAAAATCGTTTTATTTCAGACTGAGCAACATCTGTTCCAAACACCAACTCCCGACTTGCTTGCACAAAATCTTGATTTCCATCCAAAGGGAGGTAAACCTTGTTTTTTTCTGATCTCAGCAGCCTGTGCTCCGCCTCTTTGACCGCTTCCATCGTCCTATTTTTCAGGTGCTCGTTGTAATAGATTCCCACAGTCAGATCCACTTTTTTTTTATTTGGATCTTTTTGAAAGATGGCGCCCATACCGAAAATCTCATCGGGGGGAAGGGGCTTTACATGCTCTAAGACACTCATTTCATAGCTCCATTATTTTTTGTGACTCACATACCTCGCCTAAAATTGAAGGATGCTCTACTTAAGCCCATCTAGTCTGAGGGACAATAAACTGGAGACCTCTAAACACCGAGATGATTTTTCTATTGTGTGATCGAATGGATTTTTTGAATTCGATGGAATATTAGTTTTAAAAGTCTCATGTCCCTAACAATCACTTCAAAAATACTCACGCGATGAGAAATACTGGTAAATCGAGGTGCCCAACTTTAGAAAGGCATTGTGATCTCTATAGTGTAAGGAGCATTTTATACTAAAACCGACTGAAAAACATAGGGCAAAGTGATTGGGTAAAAACTCAATGAAAAAATATTTGAAAATCACCTATTTAGCTAAATATTCGGCATCAGCTTGTTCTTTGGGAGTCCACGCAAAGAGTTGATCCCAAAAAAAGAAAAGAACAGTTTTTTGGTCTGTTGCCCCCTCGAATTGTTCCCGAAGAGGGTAACGTAAATCAAAAAGTTTATTCAAGTTTTTCGGTCGTCCAGCAAAAAAGTAAAAAATGGTAGATTGTAAAGAAAAAATAAACGTGTTAGAATCGACTAGGAATCATCTGGGCCGTTTTTCTTAAATCAAGAGGCTTTTTTGTATCTTAATTGACTCTCTCTCTTCTTCATGGGGCGTGTTTTTCTTTTGATGCTGGGAATTCTCTTCCATTTTTGGTCCACTCTAAGTCCTACCTCTTTTAGGGGGCGTTAGCTCAGCTGGTAGAGCGCAACAATGGCATTGTTGAGGCCAACGGTTCAAATCCGTTACGCTCCACTTTTTCAATGCCTCATCGGCGTTTCCATCAATTTACTGGCGTAGTGAAACGAGCCCAACAAGGCGGTTTGATCATTGAGGGATACCTTGACTGGAATTTGCGATAGCAGATCATAAAATCTCCCCTTTTTTTTAAAATTTTCTATAAAAGATCCCTGCTTCATCACTTCCAAAATTTTTGGTGCGATGCCACCACCTAAAAAAACCCCTCCTAAAGCAAACATTTTCAAGGCCAAATTCCCCGCCTCCGATCCATAAATTGAAGCAAATAGATGGAGTGCTTGCATACAGGCAAAAGAGGTTTGATTCATCCCCATTTCAGAGATCAAGCGGGCGGAGTCTCCCCGCTGAATCTCTTCAAAAAGATCTAATTTTTCTTTTTCTCTTTTAGTCTCAATGAGAAATTGATAGATATTGCACAGCCCGGGACCTGATAAAATGCGTTCGTAAGAAACATGTTGAAATTTTGCCCTTAAATATTTCAAGAGCTCATCTTCAAGCTCGTTGCGCGGACCAAAATCCCCATGCCCTCCTTCACATGCAAATGGGTAGTGGTGTTTTCCATCAAAATAGATTCCAGCTTCTCCAAGACCCGTTCCCGCAGATATCATTGCTTGATTCCCCTCAATGCTCGGATCTCCCTCATTCAAAATAGAAAACTCTTTTTCCGGAAGCAACTTGATCCCATAAGCATGCGCTTCTAGATCGTTGATGAGTGCAACTGTTTCAATGCAAAGGTCATGTGCAATCTGCTGTGCATCCACAAGCCAAGGCAAATTGGTCGCATGGCTGATGTTTCCTCTAACAGGACCTGCTATTCCGAAACAAGCACGGTGCACTCTCCATGTTTCTGTTTCTAAAAACTTTTTAATAATCGATCTCAAATTGGGATAATTCTTGCTCGGAAATTTTTGCTGCTTAACGCACTCGCAATCTCTTTGTTTGATCGCATAAGCAGCTAAACGAGTTTTTGTCCCACCAATGTCTCCAGCTAAATAAACCGACATAAAAAATAATTAAATGCCCGATGCCTACCCTTAGATTAGCGAGCACTCCTGTTTTGGTCTTCTAAAAATTTTTGTGTGTCAAGACGAGCTTTCATCCTACCCATAAACGGATGGGTTTTCCCAATCTTCCGAGATAAAAAGGCTTCATAGGGGACTATGCTACACTTTTAATATTTATTTTGTCACCCCCCTCCACTGAACGGATATATTTTTTGACTTAATTTGGTTTTATTGATAAATTTTTTGAACCAGATTAAAAAATAAATTGAACAAAAAAAGGTTTTAAATTATGATAGCTTCAACACATTCCGTATCTTCACTAAATAAAATCAATGCTGAGGTTTTTGAAAACCAACCCCTAATGAACCCAACGGATCAAAAGAAAAGTGCTGAGGAGAGGGTAAAAAATGTATTTGAAGAATCGATAAAAGAATGTAGGGAGATCAAAGAATTGCTAAAAGAATTTAAAAACCAACTCTCAATGCACCCAACAGATCAAAGGACAAATGCAGCCTGGCAAGGGTACAAACGAGCAGAAGAGGAAAGTTGTCCAGGCGCTCGGTCTAACCTCTCCAATGTGGTTTACAAGGGCACAAAAACTATTAGTGTTGAGGAGTACGAAGAATTACTAAAACAAGCAAATGCAATATCTTACACTAAAGATGGAAAAACAGTTGAAGTTACAAAAGATGAAGCCACCTCTCGTTTGGATCAAGTAAAAAATATTTTTTATTATTCTTGGGAACTCCCCAAGGCCGTTCTTAGGCAAATTGCCACCGTCACTTTCTACGGAGGGGTCACAACAGTTAGCGTAGGAGCCATGGCAGTTGGTGGCGGATGCTTATTACTTGTGTTTTCTCCCGGATTTAGGGCACAAACGGCTTTAAAAGCTGGGGAATTCATATCAGGATGCATCGCAGAAGCAATCATCAAAAGCACCCCGATAGAACACATCATACCACCGATACAACATACCGTGAAACTTTGTACCCTCGTGTAGGGGTGAAATGAAAATTTTGAATGGATGGGAGTTCAATTCCCAGGCAGCTTGATGAAACCTTGTAGGTCGGGGAGGGTCATGATTTGGGTAGATGTGACGTTGGTCCTGGTGCGATCGATACTTGAGAGAGTGACACCGTCTTGCATCTCGTGGGCACCACACGAAATCCCCTGTTGGTTTTCTGTGAACTCTCGCTGGCCGAACGGGTTCGCCATCATCTTCGCTATCTCCGCGTCACTCTGTTTGAAAGAGACTTTTGTTCCACATTGGTCGAGGATGGTGCGAGCCCCATGGTAGCCGTAGATTTTGGACAATTGGGAAATATTTTGGGTCGCCAGAATGACCGCCCCTCCATATTTTCTCAGCTCGGCGAGAGGGTCTTCGGGATGTTCGATTTTTCTGAGGCTGTGCAGCTCGTCAATGATGAGCCAAATTTTTTCTTGGCTTGTGTGGGAGATCTTTTTTTGAGCGCCTGTTTTGCAATCGAAACCCATAGGGTTGAGAGCTTCCCTTTGATCGGGCTTGTAGGAGAAAAAAGCAAGAAATCGGTATCGGATAAGACTCAGTTTCTGATCGATAAAATCACATAAGTTCCCCACTCAAATGCAGGAACTTTTTATCACTTATAGTATGAAAAAGGCTTTCTTAAGGAGAATTGTTTGCCACTTTTTGGCGCTCGATTTTTTCAACACACCTCTTGCAATTTTCTTTTTCCTTTAAAAAAGCATTTCTTTTTTTGCCTCCAATAGATAAAGACAATCTGCTATGATCGGGAAAAACCAAAAAAGGTAAAGCGATGTCCCAGTCAGAAGAAGAAGCAAAGAAAAAAGCACTTGAACTCGCCATCGCTCACATTGAAAAACAGTTTGGAGAAGGGGCCATCATGTCCCTTGGTGATCATTCATCGGCGAGACAAATTAGCACCATTTCAACGGGAGCTATTTCACTTGATTTAGCTCTGGGAATTGGAGGAGTACCCAGAGGAAGAGTGGTTGAAATCTATGGTCCTGAATCATCGGGTAAGTCTACACTCGCTACGCATGTAGTGTCAAATTGCCAAAAGAAGGGTGGGACAGCCGCTTATATCGATGCTGAACATGCATTAGACCCCATCTATGTTGCGAGAATCGGTGTGAATTTAAACAAACTCATGATTTCACAACCGGACTGCGGTGAAGATGCCTTGAACATTGCCGAAATGCTCGCGCGCTCAAACGCCGTTGACTTGATTGTGATTGACTCAGTCGCAGCCCTTGTTCCAAAATCAGAACTCGAAGGAGAAATCGGTGACTCCCATGTCGGTCTACAAGCGCGTTTGATGTCTCAGGCCCTGCGCAAGCTGACGGCCACACTTGCAAAGAGCAAAACGTGCGCTATTTTTATCAACCAAATTCGGGAAAAAATCAACGTCATGTTTGGAAACCCAGAAACTACATCGGGTGGACGTGCACTTAAGTTTTATTCATCCATCCGCATGGAAATCCGTCGGATCACCTCTTTAAAGGGCCCGGACAATCTAGATGTTGGTAATCGAGTCAAAGTAAAAGTTGTCAAAAACAAACTCGCTCCCCCCTTCCGGATTGCCGAGTTTGATATTTTGTTTAATGAAGGCATTTCACATGCCGGATCTCTCATTGATCTTGGAGTTGAACATGCTATTGTTGAAAAGAAGGGAGTGTGGTACAGCTATCGAGGAAATCGATTGGGTCAGGGTAAAGAGGCGACGCGTGAAACGCTCAAGTCGCGCCCAGAGTTGGCAGGTGAGATTGAAGCTCAAATTTTAGAAAAAGCAGAGCAAATTAAGCGGGAAAAGCTGGCACTAGCTTAGATGCCAATTCTTCAAATTCAAGGTTAAACATTCCGAGTTCTTTCATCTTTTTTTTGAAGGAGAGAATCTCTTTTTCCAACAAGGTATAGGCTTTCTCCTTGCCGAGATACTCAACGATATTCAAGGCTTTTTTAAGCGCGCCGTCCTCTTTTCTATCCTCGAGATCATCTGCGATTTGGAAAGCCATCCCAAAGTGGTAGGAGGCTTTTTTAATTTCCTCAATCTGAGAGATATTTCCTCCTCCACACAAAAATCCAAAAAGAAAAGACAACTCAAATAGTGTAACTGTCTTCATTTTCATGACTTGGCGGAGATGAGAGAGATCCTTACCCATAGGGAAAAGGTCGCGAAATTGCCCTCCCGTTGCCCCGAGTAATCCCGATCCTCTCGTTGCACAAGACAAGAGAATATGTCCCACCTCTTTTGTAAATTGGATCATGCTCTTTTGAATGATTTCGAAAGCTTGAGTAAGTAGAGAATAGCTTGCCAAAACAGCCACTGATTCACCAAATACTTTATGGGTCGAGAGTTTTTCTCTTCGATAATCATCGTTATCCATGCAAGGCAGATCATCGACAATCAACGAGGACGTGTGAAAAAATTCCACGCAAAGACAAGCATCAAGAGGGGGCTTTTCCAAACCCAAAGCTTTGGCAACCAAAGACACAACAATGGGACGCACCCTTTTACCCCCATTCAAAAGAGCATATTCACAAGCGTCTCTTAAATCATTTTTATCACACAAACGGGGTATAGAATCCCTTAAATGGTCTTCAAACTGTTTTTTGTGAAAATTAATGAGCGAGAGAGAAGGCAGCTGGCACCTCCGGCGTGACATTAGAATGGGAAATTGAAGAAGATAGGAAAATGTTTGTATTTTTATCTAGCAATAGTCCCGGATTGAGCAGCACATGGCACCCAATTTGAGAGAGATCTCCAACCACTGCTCCCAATTTATCCATTCCAGTATAAAACTTCTTTTTACCAATGCGCACAGAAATGCTCTTTTTGTCCAAACGGGAGTTTGCACAGGTCGCGAAGGCCCCCATGTTCACTCGATTGCCCAAAATAGAGTTTCCAATATAATTGAAGTGCGATACTCGTACACCTTCTAACAGGATGGTAGATTTTATCTCAACCCCGTGTCCAATGACACAATCATTTCCCGTTACAAGATATGGGCGAATGTAACTATTGTGACGCAATTGACAGTTTTTTCCAATAATGCAGGGTCCTTGAATATAAACTCCTGGTTCCACAATGGTTCCTTCTCCGATTGAGATCTTCCCAGGGTTTTTTAAAGTGACACAAAAGGGAATTTCACAATTAATGGTTCCAAGAGAGGATAGATCTAAATAACTTTTAAGTCTTTTAAGAGCACCCCAAACGGGCTCTTTGTTTTGAAAAAGAGAGGAGTGCTCGAAGGTTTCGAGGCAAAAAAACCTTTGATGCGACACGCTATCCACGAAGTTTAGCATAATCAAAATGAAGTTACATCTTCAAGTAATAAGATGATTTTAAGTGAATATATCTTCTTCTTCTTAAGTTGTGGATTTGTTGAAAACCCCCTTTTTTAGGAGGAAAAGTGGGTGTTCACAAGCTGTTAAAAAGTCAGCAATATGTTAACAAACCAAGCCGTTTTCCTCGGACAAACATCTAGCATTAAATGTGTGAACACATTACAAACAGTTTTTTCCACGTAATGATACCGGCTTGCCGAGAAGTGGGGGCTTTTACTGATTTTTACGGGTTAGAATGTTTGCCAGGAGATGCGAAGAAGTGCATCGCTTTGCCCGAGTGGCAAGCAATAGTAGATCTCTCCCAAGAAATCCCTCGAGCTTTTGATTATAAAACGCCGGATTACAATTCATGAAATCACTTGACTTCTTTTTCTGGTTTTATAAAACACGCACCGTTGTCTAATCTCTAGCACAAGAAGGCATCTTGCTACGTGAAACCTGTGCGTACGCTGCTAGATTGGTACGACCTCATGCACACTCATTTTTAGGACTGCGTTAATCATGCTTAGTAACAAAAGTAAGCAACACATGTCTAGGTAGCTTTCTTGAAGAGATCCTCTTCCTGTCTGACAGGGAAGATCAAATGCGGATGTGTTTGAACGATCAAGGGCCTGAGCGTAGTGGCTTGACTTTTGCATTACGGAAAAGCAGTTTAAATTATTAATAGAACTCTATGGTAGATTAGTAATTTTTAAGGAATATTACACTCATGCTTATTCAGAAAAACTCGAACGTTACTTATAAAGGACGACAAAAGAATCCCTTGCCTTTCCCGCATGGCAAGGGATTGTAGATCTATCGAAAAAAGTGATTCAAGCTTTTGACTTATAAAAAACCTAGCCATAAATGATACACGGTGGGATCACTTGCCCATGATGTCGTCCGAAGAATTTGTGTGTAGAGAGTCGATAAACAAATAAAGATGTTTAGCGATGAAATTAGGAAATCCAGAATAGCGGATACAAGGCTCACAGAGATCGCAGCGCGTCTCTAAAGTATATTGGCCCTCGGACTAGATGGATGGGCTAGCAATCCTATCTGAACGGAAAGTTCTTCTCATAAGAGGTATCTTCATTGACAAATTCTTTACCTCTTTCATATGATTCGACCTCATTTCTGGGTGTAGCGCAGCTTGGCCAGCGCACTTGCATGGGGTGCAAGGGGTCGGAGGTTCAAATCCTCTCACCCAGATATTTATTTGGGGAAAACAGTTTCCCTTTTACCCTGTGTTTGCTAGCTTGCGGTTTGACAAAAACAGGCAGATGAAAGTAGTAGTTGCACAACTCAATCCGATTGTAGGGGCTTTAGATCAGAATACAGAAAAAATTCTGGAAGAAGTGGGAAAAGCGCGAGATTGTGGTGCAAGTTTGATCCTGTTCCCGGAACTATCCATTTGTGGTTATCCACCTGAGGATCTTCTCTACCACCATGCGTTCATCAAAGCAATGGGGATTGCGTTGCAGCGGATTGCAAAGGCCTCTGTCCATCTCACAGTCATTGTGGGATTAGCTCGCCTTTCGATATCGAAAGGAAAAAAGTGTTTACACAACAGCGCAGCTATCATTCGGGATGGAATTATCCTCGGTTTTCAAGATAAATACTTACTTCCCACTTATGATGTTTTTGATGAGCGTCGCTATTTTCAGCCCGGTCGCATCTCCCGTGTTTGGGAAATTGATGGAAAAAAAATTGGCGTCACAATTTGTGAAGATATTTGGCAACATGGAGGACATTTTGATGGATTGAGGTATGATAAAGACCCCGTTTTGGCTCTTCAATCATTGCGCCCGGATCTCGTTGTTAACCTCTCGGCATCCCCTTATCAATTTCAAAAGCCCGATATCCGCATCGATGTGTGTACCAAAGTGAGCAAAACCTTGGGGTGTCCCGTGATTCTTTGCTGTCAAGTAGGGGCTAATGGACAGATCATTTTCGATGGTTATAGCATCCATGTCAATGGGGAGGGGAAGCTCTGCCATTTGGGTAGAGGTTTTGCTGAAGATAGAATGTTTATCGATCTAAACGCAAAAATATGCCCCTGCCCTTTCAAATATGATCAGATGCAAGACCTTTTCAAAGCATTAGTCATGGGAGTAAAAGATTATTTTGTTAAGTCTGGCTTTACACGGGCATGCTTGGGACTTTCGGGTGGGATTGATTCAGCGCTCGTCGCCTACATCGCAGCGAAGGCTCTCGGACGAGAAAATGTACTCGGCGTTAGCATGCCTTCTACTTATTCTTCTGAAGGATCTAAAAGGGACGCCCAACATTTAGCCGAGCATCTCGGAATCCAATACGAGGAAATTCCCATTGATCCTCCTTTTGATCATTTCTTACATTTACTCAAACCTTACTTTTATCACAAGCAAACCGATACGACAGAAGAAAATTTACAAGCGCGTATTCGGGGGATCATCTTGATGGCTTTGTCAAACAAGCACGGCTACATCGTTCTTAATACGGGCAATAAAAGCGAAACTGCGCTCGGCTATTCCACTTTATATGGGGATATGTGCGGGGGCTTAGGAGTGATTGCAGATGTTACGAAGACCAAAGTATACCGCCTGTGTTGCTACATTAATGAATCAGAAGGTAGGGAAATCATTTTCAAATCGATCATCGAACGTGCCCCTTCGGCGGAACTCAGTCCAGATCAAATTGATCTTGATTCAATCCCGGATTACAAAACGGTCGACGCCGTTTTAGAAAGCTACGTCGAAGACTATTTCTCAATCGATAAAATTTCAAAAAAACACAACATAGAACAGGATGTGGTTTCAGGACTTGTCAAGAGAATCCATGACTTCGAATACAAAAGAAGACAGGGACCTCCGATCCTACGGGTGTCTAAAAAATCGTTTGGAACAGGACGTCGCTATCCGATCGTTCAAGGTTGGGTGTAATTAGACAGTTTTCCGAGAGCAAGATCGGTGATTTCTGCTAACTTACTGCTCACCACATGAATGCCTTGGCCTAAAGTAGACCCTTTGAATCTATGGTACAGCGAGTTTCCCGCCAATAAACCGGCAAAAATAGAAATAGACATGGCATCGAGAACCGAACCTGATAAAAGAAATTTCAAGGCAGCTAAGCCCAGCATGACTCCAGAAGCTGGATAACCCTTTTCTGGAGCGTTATCTAAGAGGTATCCCTTCTGCAACGTTTCCGATTTGAAGGGAAATGAGGCAGCGGAACTGAGTGCACCTATTCCCAATCCAGGGATAAAAGCCAATGGATTCGCCCATAAGTTGTAGGCACAACCAACTGCAAAAAGGGCCCGCGCAATGGTTTGATCTGCCTGCTTCACATTATCAATCATATTCCGCAAAGCAGTGCTCATTTCGGACGCCTTGTCGACCGCGGCGACCCTCAAGCTGCCGATAAAACTCTCGGCTTTTCCCGCATTGGCAGATGCTTTGCTTGGCAAACCAGAAAGGGGTAGATCGGGACTGACCGAGCCAGTATTAGGAACACCAGAAACTGTCATATTCAACCTCAAAATAATTGCTTCTCACTTCAAAGATTTTTTACCATATATTTTGGATATATGAAAGAAAAATTTCTCTCTAAAGAGAGCTGGTGACACAGACTTTTGCTCTTTGCGGATGAGGGTGCTCATCTACACCCCGAATAAGCCGAAAAACGGTATTTTTGACTTCCAAAAACACAGAATCTTGAGATAAGATTTAACCAGGTTGGCTTTAAACGCGGGAGGCATATTCTCCCGTGCGCGTATCGATCTTGATGACTTCCCCTTCTTTGATAAAAAGGGGCACCTGGACCTTAGCGCCCGTCTCGGTTGTTGCCGGCTTTAAAACGCGTCCCGACGTGGTGTCCCCACGAAAACCTGGCGTTGTTTCAATTACTTTCATTTCCATAAAAATGGGGGGAGACATGTCGATAACCACCCCTTTGTAAAACAAAGCTGTATAGAGAACGCCTTCCATAAAATAGACTTTTTTATCCCCAATCACAGAAAAAGGAACGCTGATCTGGTCAAAAGTCGCGTCGTTCATGAAGACAATGCCTGTTTTTTCCCGATAAAGCATACGCACTTTGGTTTCTTCGACATCTGCTAGCTTGATCTGTGCTCCCGACTTATAGGTCTTCTCAATCACCCGCCCTGAAGTTAAGTGTTTTAGTCTGACGCGAGTGAAAGCTTGCCCCTTTCCAGGTTTGACAAATTCGACGTACATCATCGAGTAGGGCTCTGAGTAGATCTCCACCTTCATTCCCACTCTAAATTCGTTGGTACTCGCTTGCACCACCTATAACCCCAAGTTCGATCCAAAAAGGGGATGATTTTCTAGGAAGAGAGATTTAAAATGCAAGTCTCATCACAAATGCGCTTTTTAATCGACGTTCCAATCAATTGGTGCTTGCCCCCATTTCTTTAAATATGCGTTTGTTTGGGAAAAGTGACGACAACCAAAGAATTGCGCTGCTGAGTAAGGTGAGGGATGAGCTGCTTTTAAAACTGCATGTGGATGGCGTGTTTGACTTAGGATGTTTTCACACTTTTTCTTAGCGGAATTGCCCCAAAGAATAAACACAAGGGGATTTTTGCGTTGACACAAATGATCAACAACGGCATCGGTGAACTGTTCCCATCCTCTTCCATAGTGAGATCTAGGTTGATGCTCTCTCACTGTTAGAGTTGCGTTGAGAAGAAGCACCCCTTGTTTCGCCCACTTTTCTAAGTTTCCGTGACGGGCGGGCAAAATACCCAGGTCGTCTCGCAACTCTTTATAAATATTTTTCAGTGAAGGGGGGATAGGAATCCCCTTTTGGACACTGAAGCAAAGACCATGGGCTTGATGGAGACCGTGGTACGGGTCTTGACCTAAGATGACGACCTTGACTTTTTCAAAAGGGGTGCAACTAAAGGCGTGAAAGACGAGTGATTCGGGTGGATACACAGTGGTCTTTCGCCTTTTTTCTTCTTTTAAAAATAATTTTAATTTTTGAATCTGCGGCATGCTTATCTCTTTACTGAGTATGTCATGCCAGCTTCTCTCTAGAGTCATCACCATAAATTTTTTACTCTTCCGATGTGACCGGGCAACTACTCTCTCGCCCAAAAGCAAAGGGTTGTCTAACCTAAGCTATCCAGTCCGAAGGCCAATATGTTTTGAAACGCATTGCGATCTTTAGTATCCTGATAATAACAACGCCTGAAGCGGTGCTGTCTTTGGAACGCTCATTGTGCCTTAAGCCTCTTTACATCTAATACATGTTTGCATCACAAAAGGTGGGGTCAAAAGTTCCCAGTTCTCTAGATCAACTATTCTCCGCTGTGCGTTTACGCGGCTACTCCCTTGCCTAAAGGCGAAGGCTGCTCTACTCAGGCCATCTATTTCGAGGGCCGATATACTCTGGAGACGCATTTTAAACTTACAACTACCACCCGTTATACTCTGTTGAAATTTCATTCCCATCCTAAACGGATGGTCTTTTCTGCGATTCCTGGGGTAGAATGCGCTTTTTATCGGTCACATTCGGCCCCAAGGCAAGACCAACTTCAAGTCGATCCAGAGGCACACTACCCTAACTATAACCGCTTCTTGGAGTCTGAATCTTCGGACTGGCAGTGCATCAGAGTGGTCACTCTCAACCTATAATCTGGAAGAGAACATCGGGAAGATGTTAACTTAAATATGAGATTTTTGCACGTAAAAATTCAAGCACTACACCAATGCTGCTTGCCGATTTTAAATTTTTTCCAGGCAATTGATATGATAGAAATAAATTTGACTCAATGGGTATGATTAAGATAATGAAATGGCTGAAAGATTTTGATTAAGTCACTGTTTATCCTCACTATTTTGGGGGCTTTAGGGTATGGAAGTTGGTGGTTAGCTGATTCCCATCCAGAGATAAGAGATCGGGTCATCCAATGGTTGCCCGCTCGCTCCTTTCCCGCTTTAGAACCCCGGTTTACGGCACATCAAATCATGGAGAGCCAACGTCCTAAACTGCTCAAAACTCAGCAGCAACAGTTTGGGGCTACTGCCCTTGTCTACCACCCCTTTTTAATGATGAAAGTCAAGTTTATCCGGTCAAATTACACCACTGGTGAGGGAGTCATGCTATGGGATCTTATGGATGGTGAAATGGTGATCAACACAAAAACATGGGAAAAGTCTCACGGATTTTCAGATTGTATCCAAATGCGCGCGGATGTCCGCGAATTAAAAATTTTGAGTTTGATTGCGCGCCACGAAAACCATGTTTCTAGAGACATTCTTTCTAGAGATCTCAATTTAGATGGTGCAACAGTCGATCACCAGCTTAACCGTCTCATCAAAAAAAAACTTATCGTCTGTCATCGGGGTGTATATCGTATCCATTTGGAAGCGCCTAACATGTTGTTCACCCCAACATCTGAGCTGACTTTCCCTCTGATAACAAAAAATGCGAAACATGTGGAAACGCTTAAGAGGAACTTTACTGCACCACAAATCACCCGTTTGGCAGAAGCAGCTTTTGGAGACGATTTTGGCATTCGGCAAACACAGGAGATTTATATTCCCGTGTATTCTTTGATTGTGCAAAACACAGATGGTTCTCACCAAACGACTTACTGGAATGCGCTGACGGGCAATCAGTTGAGTTAATGAGATCTCGTGACTACCCCCTTGCCTAAAGGCAAAGGCTTCTTAAGGATTGATGCCTAAACCATCTAGCCCAAGGGTTATTTGAGGAAAGGTTTTACAAGAACACACCTCAAAGTCAAGGTGAGCTTTCATCCCGCCCCTAAACAGGTCGGATTTCCTGCTCGTCTAGGCTAAAGACTCATCACATGAGCATCATCGCTCAGTGAGTCTTCCAAAAAGAGCACGTAAAGGATCTGTCTTTGGTATGCACTTCACGTGTGAGCAGCGTTCGTTTGTTGGATCGTGATCCCAGATTAGTGCTCGTACTCGACAGATGGAGGTGTTTTCTACCCTAAGTTCGCTTTTCTATTTTTATCATCCTCAACGCTGATCTCGCGGTTGGGAAAGACTAGACTTTTTTGGAGAAAGAGGCTAGAATCCTCTCAACACGGAGGAAACTAGTCCCAAATATGTCATCGGTTAAAAAAAAGCGACGTCTCAAGATCTCTAAACACAAAAGAAAAAAACGGCGACGTCGCGACCGCCATAAGAAAAACAAGTAGTTTTTCTTTTCATGTGGAGTTACCCGGAACAGTTTGACCTAATCGTAATAGGTGGAGGGCACGCTGGGTGTGAAGCCGCCCACGCAGGTGCTCTAATGGGTGCGCGTACTCTGCTCCTCACGATGAACCTCGATACTATAGGCAAGATGAGCTGTAATCCGGCGATTGGTGGAACGGCAAAAGGGCATATCGTACGAGAAATCGATGCTTTAGGAGGAGTGATGGGGAAAATTGCTGATCGCACTGGGATCCACTTCCGCATGCTGAACGCATCGAAAGGTCCTGCCGTCTGGTCTCCGCGAGCTCAGTCAGACAGACTCGCTTACCAAATTGAGATGAAAAAAAGTTTAGAAGAGGTCCCAAGTTTGGAAATCAAGCAGGGAACGATTACCTCTTTAGGCCTCGAAAAGGGGGCCATCTCTGGAGTCGAAACCCTCGAAGGAGTCTTCTATCCTTGTCGAGCAGTGGTTCTCTCAGCCGGCACTTTTATGCGTGGACTTTTGCATGTCGGTGCTTCCACTTATTCTGGAGGGCGAGCAGGAGATAAAACGGTCACCGGTCTTTCGAAGTGTTTAGAAGATCTGGGCTTTCGGCTCGAAAGGTTGAAAACGGGAACTCCTCCTCGTCTTCGCGCGCAATCGATTGACTTTTCTAAGACAGAGGAGCAGCTTCCCGAAAAAGGGGTACGCTTCTCGTTTGATCCCCAAGCGAATCACCTCTCGCACATCTCTTGTTTTATCACTTATACAAATAAAAAAACGGCGTACATCGTCGAGAAAAATTTGCATCGCTCTCCCCTATTCTCGGGCAAAATAAAGGGAGTCGGACCCCGTTATTGCCCTTCTATTGAAGACAAAATCGTTCGTTTTCCCAATCGATCACGCCATCAAATATTTCTAGAACCTGAAGGGCTTCAAACACGTGAGGTCTACGCAAACGGTATTTCCTCTTCCTTGCCTTCAGATGTTCAATCGGAAATGATTAAGACTATTCCCGGTTTAGAGCATGCCCAGATCATGCGATTTGGATACGCGATCGAATACGACTATGTGGCGAGTGGTCAAATAGATGCAACGCTGAAAACGCATGCCGTTGAGGGACTCTATCTTGCAGGACAGGTGAATGGAACGACCGGCTATGAAGAAGCTGCGGCACAAGGACTCATGGCCGGGATCAATGCTGTTTTAAGTGTACGTAAAAAACCGTCCTTCATTTTGAAACGGAGTGAATCTTACATCGGAGTCATGGTAGATGATCTTGTTTCAAAAGAGTTAGATGAGCCCTATCGGATGTTTACTTCAAGAGCGGAACATCGGTTGTTACTGCGTCAGGATAATGCCGATTTAAGGTTGAGAGGGTATGGGAAAGTTTTGGGTCTCATCAGTGAGACGCAGTGCAACTGTTTGGAACACAAAAGAAGTGTGATTGCAGCTGGCACTGCGCTACTCGAGCGGACGTGCTTGCCATTTGAAGGGAAATCGTTCAGATTGGCAGATCTCTTGAAACGCCCTGATTTTTCCTATGAAAAATTGCGAAAGAAATTTCCTGACAAGCTTCCCGATTATGGAGAAGAGGTGAACACAGCCATTGAAATTGATTTGAAATACGCGGGGTACATTGAGAGGGAAAAGAGAGAAATAGAAAAACTTTCCATGCTCGAGACCAGTGTGATTCCCAAACATTTTGACTACGAGTCCGTGATCGGTTTACGCCATGAAGCAAGGGAGAAATTGACACAGCGTAGACCTCATCATTTGGGACAGGCGGTGCGTATTTCCGGTGTGTCACCATCCGACATTTCCATCCTCATGGTTTCGCTTAAAAAAATGAGTTTGGGTAAGATGCACACTGATGAAACTAACACCTCTTGAGCTGCCCGCCCTGCTCCTCATGACCACTTCCCCTTTGACTCGAGCATTTTTTGAGCGAGCCAATGCAAAGTTAAGGCATACAAATTTGATTTGCTCAGAGTGTCTCATCGATGCTTTTGACTTGCTCAATAGAACTGTGATTTCTTGTATCGTGATTGATGAAGATATGCCAAACCTCGATCTTACCAAAGCCTGTATGGAGATCCGCCAGTTAAAAGATCATCAATGTACTCCTATTGTGATCATTACTTCTCGATTGAAAAAATCTTTTATGCATCATCTCTTGAAAGCGGGAGCGACAGATTTTTTGATCGAACCTCTAGAAGAGGAAGAACTCGTTTGCTGTATGAAGCGAGCAAAATCGGTCAAACAGACCAGAAAAAAGTTGTCAAGGCTGTCCTTCTTTTCCCCCTCTCAAGCTTCCCATACAGTTTCCATGCGAGAAAGGACGATTTTGGATGGCCATGCAATGAAATTAGTTTCAGAGATGCTGAGAAGCAATCAAAGAATCACCTTGATTCTTTTAGAGGTTGATCAATATAGCCTTATTCGCAGTGCGGAGGCATCAGTTGTTAACGACCTCTTCACACGCGTTCAGATGCACCTGAAGACTGCTATACGCAGACAAGACCTTCTGTTTCCTCAAAAAAAAGGAACATTTCTCATTTTGCTTCCACAAACTACGTCTAAGGCGGCTTTATTCATTGCCGAAAATCTGCAAGAATCTGTAAAACTCCAACCATTTTCAGTAAGAGGTAGACAATTTGAGCTATCTGTTTCTGTTGGTTTGATCAGTTTGGACGAAAAAACCCCTCGGAAAAAAGGGATTGCATCCCTCTTTGATTATTTAATACAAAGAGCAAAAACATGCTTAGAAAAGGCCAAGAAAGAAAAAGATAGTATCGTGGTTTACAATTCAAGAAAAGGCATCTTCCTCTTCACCCTCCTCTTAAATGGGATCACTTTTCATGCTCAAGGAACACTTCCCTCAGTGGGCGTTCTTTCCCCTTCAAATAAGGCGTCGGTTGAGGAAATAGAAAAACGGGAGATGTCCCCTTTCTTTAGCAAAGAGCAGGGGCAAGCGCCGCTTGCTCAAAGTGGGCTCTCAGAGATCATGATCATTGACCCCAAAACGCGCGCCCAAGATGTGCAAGAGGTGTTTGAATATTTGAGAAAAAAAAGTCCCTCTTCTCGATTAACCGTTAAATTAGTGAACCACAGTTTAATTCGCGATATTTTGGACGTGATCCTCATGTCCAATGGCACTATGATCATTTTCCGCATCCACTCTCCACAGGGACACCGCTTTGAGGTTGTAAAAATTGAGGACATCGAAACCATTACGAATAGCTATGGAAACGATTCATCTTATCTCTTTAAAAAATCACCCCATCCAAGAGCAGCTCTTCCTGGAAGAAGCGCTTCTGCGCACAACTGAGCAAAGCTGGTGCATCTTAAACCAAGGGTCTTCTCCAGCCATTGTCATGGGCATTTCCGGAAAGGTGGAAAAGTTCATCGATGGAGCGGAGGCTTTTGCCTCTTCTATTCCGATCATCAGAAGATATAGCGGGGGAGGCACCGTGATTGTGGACGAGGATACGCTCTTTGTGTCATTCATTTTCCAAAAAAAGATCCATCCTTTCCCCTGTTATCCGAAATCGCTTCTACTCTGGTCTGAAAGGCTCTATAAGCGAGCGCTTGGGCTCTCTCAATTTCACCTTCGTGAAAATGATTATGTTATCGGTGAAAAAAAATGTGGAGGCAATGCGCAGTACATGCAAAAAGATCGGTGTGTGCACCATACCACTTTTCTTTGGGATTTTCAGCTACATTTAATGCAATGTCTCCTCTATCCGGAGAAAACTCCAGCATATCGCGCAGGGCGTTCCCATTCTGATTTTCTGTGCCGTATGAAGAATCATCTGCTCCACAGAGAAACCCTTTTCGAAGCATTGAAGGCGACTTTAAAAAGAGAGTTTCATCTTCGAGATGTTCCATTGAGTAAAGTATTACCCCTTCTCTCAAAAGATTATAGAAGGGGAACACACCTTGTGACACATTTTAAACGGTGAGGTAAAAGCGCGACTTCTATGACGTAAAAGTGTTGAGAATGTCTTTGACTTTTTGAGCATGGGTTTTATTGGCAATGAGGAGACCGTGTTTCGTGCTCACGATGACTTGATCTTTAATGCCTACAGCTATGATTGGCAATTGATTCTTTGAACTGAAAAAACATCCGCTGCATTCCCGCATGATGATGCGGCCTTTTGAGGCGTTAGTGTAATGATCTCCCCTTTTCTCCTCAGAGAGAGAACTCCAACATCCCATATCTTTCCAAGAAAGTGTCGTCGGAATCATGGCAGCAGATTGTGTATGTTCCATGACGGCATGATCAATCGAGCTATTTGGGCATGTTTCAAATACCTTTTTATTGACACGGATGTAGTTTAGCTTTCTTTCAACTGAGGAATAAGCTTTTTTGGATGCCTTGAAAATGAGTGGTGCGGCTTTTGCGAGCTCTTCTAGATATCGCTTGGCCTGCATGAGAAAGATGCCACTATTCCAAAAATAGCTTTTGCTAGACAGAAGAGATTGGGCTTTCCCAGGGGAGGGCTTTTCTATAAATCGAGTCACTTTAAAGCTAACATCGTCTAAGGGATGCCCTTTCTGGATGTACCCATAGTCTGTGCTGGGAACGTTTGGAGTGATACCGAAAGTCACCAAATATCCCTTTTTTGCGGTGGGGACAGCTCTTTGTATGAGATGACAAAAAGATTGAGCATTTTCAATGACGTGGTCTGCCGGCAAAACGAGGATGATATCCTCTTTGCAGACGCTCTGAGCTGCAAGTGCAAGGGCAGGCGCTGTGTCGCGACTCAATGGTTCGAGAATGAATGTAGCTGTTTTGAAATCAATTTCTTGCATTTGATCTTGGCAAGTGAAGTAGTGGGATTCGTGGGCAATGATCACCGACTGTTTGACTACTGGCAGGTGCGCAATGCGGAGAAGGGCCTTTTGAAAGGAAGAGTGTTTCCCCACTAGTTTTAAAAACTGTTTAGGGTGCATGGCGTGTGATAAGGGCCATAACCTTTTGCCCCATCCTCCCGCTAGAATGACTGGAACCACCACGCCTGTACATCTCCTATCGCGATTTGCAAAAAATGGCTGCTTTTTTAAAAAGTATTTCCCATCTTAAACACTCTTTTCCCAGAGGATTTTCTTTTGAGCAGATATCCGAAGAAAAAAGAGACAACAGCGAGATCAATGAGACTGTGTTGGGAAAATAACATAACATAAGTCTCCATCCCAAAGACAAGAACCCTGAAGCTCTTTTCTCCAATATCATACAATGCGTCTCTTTGTTAATACCATTCTTCCTCGTGCTTTGCTTATAGCCTGAACGGGCTTTCCTTTATAGGGAATTTTTTGCAACTTGCAATAAACGTATCCGTTCAGGGGGGTGAAAAAATAAAAATTAAAGGTGTAACACAGCGACCCATGAGGCTTTCTTATGATGAGTTACTTGCGACCATAGCGCGCTTACAAGAGCATACTTTCGGTGCTTGAAAAAGCAACTGTTCAACTACAGGGGAAAAATACAAGGCTCGAGAGGGAGAATGCGGAGCTCAAACAGCGCCTTGGCCTTGATTATACCAATAGTTCTAAGAATCCAAGCACAGACAAAAAAATAAACAAAGATCGAAAGGTGGCCCCTCAAAGGGCATCAAGGGCATTTTCGCACACTCTCTGATCGTGTGGATAAGCGTGTTGCCTCTTAAGATAAGCCAGTGTCAATACTGTGGCAGCAAAGACCTTAAGCAGAAGCATTCTCGACTCTTAGACTAAATTGGTATCCCAGACAATTAAGCCTTTTGTTACTCGCATTGAATACTGCAAGTATCAATGCACAGGCTGTGTAAGAAAGCAAGTGGCTCCTTTCCAAGAGTGTTGGAACAAAACACGTTGTGGCCCAAAGTTGATTCACTTTATCAGATTGCTTAAGCTCTTTCGTGTCAAGTGAGCAAGCGGACTACACAAGGATGATTAAAGAGTCTTTCCAACTTCGATATTTCTCTCCCGATGATTCCCGCCATGAAGAAAAAATCTCCAAAGCCTTAAATCCCAGATTTAAAGCTCTTCAAAAAAGAGCGGATCAAACCAAAGTCGCCTATCTCGATAAAACGAGCTTAAGAAAGGAGTCCCAAACCTGCTATGTATGGACAACACAGCAACAAAAGATCAAGACACTCTTCGGTGTATTTTAAAAGCAAGGGGATTGCAAAGCATGAATCATATCAGAACAAGGTCTCACCTAAAGGATGGCCGTCACCAACCGACACCAGGTTGATGATTATATACCCAATAAAATCGAGAATTTCATTTTACAGCAAAGCCAATAGGGCGGAAGCGGTCTTTAACCCTTGACCTAAGTGCGCCACCAAGTTTGCTGTTCGAGTCTAACCCAGAAACCAACTTTAAAAATCCGAAAATTTCATTGTGAAAGTCACTAAAATTTTGGTAATACCTGCTTATGTATGACCCGCTCTTTTATCCATTTCCATAATCTCTCTATCGGATTTAAGTTTGGGCTGTAAACAGGCAAAAAATGCAGCCTGATCTTGGATCTTCTCAAGTAGTTTTTGACTTCTTTACTCTTGTAGTAACGAGCGTGATCACAAAATATATGCACTGTTTTTTTAGTCGGATCACTCTCTTCTATCTCCCTGAAAAAACCAATTGTTGACTTAGCATTTAACGTTTTATTGTTTTTGACAAGGATCTTGTAAGAGGTAATATACCCAAAAAATTAAAAATTTCAATGCGTCATCGTTCATTAGTTCGGAGGAGTAGTCGATTTGTTTGAAGATTGAAAAAACAAGGAAAAGAAGCACTTTTCTTTTTTCGTGAAGCTTGCTTTTCGAAATTTAACTCCAAAATCCAAGTCCCTTCAATCTAGTACTTCCCTGAACGGATACTTTTTTTTTTGACTTAATTTCTCTTCATCGATAGAGTTCTTTGCAACATTAAACAATAAATTAAAAAATGGATTTTAAATTATGGCAGCTTCAACAAATTCTGTATCTTCAACAAATTCTGTATCTTCAACAAATTCTGTATCTTCAACAAATAAAATCAATGCCGAGGTTTTTGAAAACCAACTCCTAATGAACCCAACAAATCAAAAGAAAAGTGCTGAGGAAAGGGTAAAAAATGTATTCGAAGAATCGCTAAAAGAATTTAAACACCAACCCTCAATGATTCCAACAGATCAAAGGACAAATGAAGCCTGGCAGGGGTGCAAACGAGCAGAAGAGGAAAGTGCTCCAAACGCTCGGTCTAACCTCTCCAGTGTGGTTGACAAGGGTAAAAAAGAGGCTGAGAAGGGCCTTTTAGAGGCTAAGAAGAGATGGCAAGAGGCTGAGAAGGGCTGGATAGGGTTTGAGGAGAGCCGGCTAGACGAGGCTTACGCAGGCTTAGTACAGGCTGAGAAGAAATGGCAAGAGGCTCGGGAGAAGCTCGGTTTGGCAGAAGCGGCTCATAGGGCCTGGTCTAATCCCTCTAGTGTGGTTTACAAAGGTGAAAAATTTACTGATGAGATCAAAGAAATGCTAAAAGCAGTAAAAAACGTAACACCAAAGGATCGAGAGGAGATCAAAGAATTGCTAAAAGCAGCAACCGGAATATCTTACACTAAAGATGGAAAAACAGTTGAAGTTACAAAAGAAGAAGCTATCTCTCGTTTGGATCAAATAAAAAATATTTTTTATTATTCCTGGGAACTCCCCAAGGCCGTTCTTAGGGAAATTGCCACCGTCACCTTCTACGGAGGGGTCACAACAGTTAGCTTAGGGGCCATAGCAGTGGGCGGCGGATGCTTATTACTTGTGTTTTCTCCCGGATTTAGGGAAACAATTGCTTTAAAAGCTGGGGGATTCATATCAGGATGCATCGCCGAAGCAATTATCAAAAGCACGCCGATACAACACGCCATACCACCGATACAACATACCGTGAAACTTTGTACCCTCGTCTAGAGGTGGGATGAAAGCTCGTCAAGGGGGAGTAGTCACAAAAAATTTACTCTAACATAAAAGATTTGCAAAAAGATGTAAAAAAATAGATAAAAAAGTGCAAGGATGACCGTCCTCATAGTGGAAAGTATTGCAATGGAAAAATGCCTTGGAAAACTTTTAAAGAGTCAAAGCGCCCTTAGCACAAGCTAAAATGCTAGACGAGGTAAATCTCAAAAAAAGCACTGTTGGATAGCAGATGACTATAAAGCCGGGTCTTGTTTAGTGCGGCATCCTTTTTCACACCAACTTTAAGGGAATAAACTTCAAGTAATCGGCAGAGACGAGGGAATACAAAACGCGATTTTTTTTGCCAAAGATGGGTAAAGCGGTTTTGAGGTTGTGCAGATGACCAAAAACGCAGATGTCTACCCCGTGCCTTTCCAATATTTTTGACGCGCGAGATTCTTTAAGCTCAAAGCCAATGGGGGGATAGTGCGTCATCGCAATGCGCATTCGAGTCGTTTGGCTGAGCTGAGACAAACTCAACTCAAGCCGTATGAGTTCCCGTTCAAAAATGTGACGGCGCCTTTCTTCCTCTAGGCAGTGATCTTGCCCTTGTTTTTTACTCAAGGGAGGAGTTTCAACCATTTGAATGATTTGCTCAAAGGTGTATTCAGAAGAATCCCACAAGCGGGACCCCCCAATCGAAATGTCGTTCCAGTTAAAAACGGTATTGTGGATAAAATGAATGGAAGGAGGTAGTTTTTCTCTCAACCGCTTGTTCGAGGGCCACCAGTGATCGTGGTTTCCTTTGAGCAGTACCTTAGTCCCGGGGAGTTGATGAATCCAAATAAGATCACTCTGCGCCTCTTCTATTGTATTGGCCCAGGAGATGTCTCCTGGAAGTAAGATGAGATCTTTCTCTGCAACTCGCTCTTTCCAGTTGCTCTCGATCTGATCCATATACCCTTTCCAGCAAGGACCAAAGACTTCCATGGTTTTTTCTGGAACAGAAAGGGAGAGGTGCAGATCTGCCAATGCCCATACACTCATTTCATTGTTCAATCTATTTCAACAAGTCGGGGGTACCCGTTTTTGCTAAAGTGTTTATCGTGACCATTTCCTTACATAAAGGCAAAGACTTCTTATTGATTGACATGCGGCTCTACTCCTTCGACTAAAGGCGAAGGCTTTGCTACGTAAAGACATCTAGTCCGAGGGCCAAAATACTTTAGAGACGCGTTGCGATCTCTGTGGTTTGTGTATACCCAATAAAATTGAGAATTTCATTTTACAGCAAAGCCGATAGGGCGGAAGCGGTCTCTAACCCTTGACCTAAGTGCGCCACCAAAAATTTCATTGTGAAAGTCACTAAAATTTTGGTAACTTTCGCAAATAAATTTTTGGATTTTTGCAGTCAGTTGCTAGTCTAGACTCAAAGAGTCCACGTGGCATTGAATTTAGGTCAGGGGTTAGAGATAAGTTTTGCCGTATTGTCTTTGCCATAAAGTGAAATTTACAATTTTATTGGGCATAACTTTGACCATAATCCATATTGAAACCACGAAACTATAAAAATAGGTCACGACACGCATCATCCCCTTTTGGTCCTTGTTTTTCCAAATTTCGGGAAGAAGAAATAAGCTTTTAGCCAAAAATCTCGCAAAAAAGAAGCTGGATATTGAAATAAAAGCGATAGGGAGAATTTCTAGAAAATTTCTAATTAGAACCAACCACATTGTGTCACCACCAGTACTTGTCTAGCTAAAGTCTAAAAATAGACGCGCAGATTTTTACTTTCCACTGAAACTTATGCTGCGTTCTCCTTCGATTCTTACCGAAGAGCATCCAAGTGCCTTTTTTTTCTTCGAGCTGCTTCCTCCTCCGATCGTTTCTGGAGAGCATCTAAAAACCTTTTCCCACCATCAACTATCAGCATCCCTGCAACATACTTCGATGGCGGGATAGGAAGTATCCAAATGAGACATCCCATGTACACCTCCAATCCCGCTATAATCATACCTGGTGTATATACATCTTCTTCCTCGCTCCATTCGCCTCCTTCTTCAATCTTAAGCGTAACTAACTCGTTCGATCTCCGTGAGGGAGAAGGTTTGTGTTGAAATAACTCCGCGCTTTTCGTGAAAAGGCCTTGAGAGAGGTGTGCGCGAGCTGATGCCTATACCGATGCCAACAGACTTCAAGAATTATATCAAAATCTCTCATTGAAACTTCGCGGATACTGTCAAAAAAGATCGTGGCACCTTGCATATCGCAATGTTCAAAAAATTCAAAGGCCCTATCCCAAAACTTGTGGGACGGGCTGGAATATGCTGTATACCGATTCGGTTGGGGAGAGTTTGATCGAGAGGCAAGCAAGTCAGCCCCATTTTCTAGATTATACAAGAAAGGATTCAAAATCTGTGAAGTTTTCAGGATTTGTGGAAAAATTTTCCGGGAAAAGCTTCAATTTACTTTCGTTATCAGAAATTTTCTTCAATTCTACAAGAGATGCTTCAACTTGATTATCAAGAGCAAAAAGAATATAGCCCCAAAAAGTGCACAAGAACAAGAAAAAACGCGCCATATACGTACAATTTGTATTTGTTCGGAAACCATCCTATTACAAGGATGTATACTCAGTCAACATAAAAAATAAAAATTTAATTAATCATCAAGGTGCCTCCCTGAACGACTGTATCCTTGCAGGGGGGAGGGTGAAAAAACTAAAGATTAAAAGTGTAGCATAGTCTCCTATAAAGCCTTCTTATGATGATTGACTTGCGATTATAGCGCGCTTAATGGAACGGACTTGCGGTTCTTGAAAAAGTAATTCTTCAACTGCAGCAAGAAAATACAAAGCTCAAAGAACGTTTTGCCCTCAATTCTATGAGCAGCTTTAAGCCCCCGAGCACAGACCAGAAAAAAATAAACAAAGACTGAAAGGTGGTGCTCTTAAAGGGGATCAAGGACATTTTCGCGCACTCTCTGATCGTGTTGGATCAGCGTGTTACTTCTTAAGATCAGCCAGTGTCAATACTGTGGCAGCAAAGACCTTAAGCAGAGGTCTTCTCGACTCTTTGAACAAGTTAACATCCCAGAAATTAAGCCCTTTGCCAATCGAATCGAATGCTACAAATATGAATGCAAAAGCTGTGGAAGAAAGGAAGTTGCTCTTTCCCCAAAAGGTTATGATAGAACAGGCTTTGGACCAAAGCCGACTTACTTTATTAGCTTGTGGAGCTTTGCTTATCGAATGAGCAAGCGGACCACACAAGGACTATTCAAAAGCCTCCTTGAGCGGGGATATTTCTCTTAGGAGAATTCCCGCCATGGAGAAAAAAATCTCCAAAGCTTTAGATCTAAGCTTCAAAGCCCTCTAAAAAAGAGTAAATCACACCAAAGTTGGCCTATGTCGATGAAACGAGCTTTAAAGAAGCGACCCACACCTGCTGCGTTTAGGCAGCAACAACAGATCAAGACACTCTTCTCCGCATTTTAAAGGCAAGATGCTTGCAAAGACTTAAGTTACATCCGACCAAGGTCTTACCTAAGGGATGACCGTCACCGACCAATACCAGATCTATGATTATAAAAGACAGCAATACTGCCTAGCTCATCTCTACCGAGACTTTAGGAAGTGCGCTTTAGAGAGACGGTCCTGATGGAGAATTTGGCCTTAGAGCCCTCTTGGAAAATGGATGAGATATTTAGGGCAACACGCGAGCCATGTAGGAAAACCACGCAAGCAAAGGTGAGTTATCGGAAGAATCGGTATAGAAGAGGGAGAACTTGCGTTTTCCTCATTCATGTGCGCTTGGTCTTTGTCACGAAATACCAGCACGAGGCAATGACCGGCCCGCTCGTCTAAAATTAAACAATTAGGTGGTTTAAGATCGAGCCCTTTTTCAAGAAACAAGCATCTTCATCAAAAAGAGTTAAGCGAGATATCGCGCTTAGATGTCAGCATCCCCTTCCTCTCTAAGAGAGGTGGAGTTGAACATTTTTTTGCTGACTGCACGCCCCATGACGGCAATGGACTCGGTTAGAGGAATGCCCTTGGGACATACCCGAACGCAGTTTTGGGCATTCCCACAATTGCTAATGCCCCCCTCTTCCATCAAAGAATGGGTGCGCGCATTCGCTTCCATGCGTCCCGTGGGATTGAGGTTAAAAAGACGGACTTGGGAAATGGGAGCTGGGCCTATGAACTTTGATCGGGCATTTACTTGTGGACACGCTTCACTACAACATCCACAGGTCATGCAAGTGGCAAGAGAGTACATTGTTTCTTGTTTTTTTTGATCGATCTTAGGGCCAAATCCTCGCAAAAATGAACCGTCTACAGAGATCCAACCTTTGATCCGTTTGAGATGTTCAAACATTGCACTGCGATCCACAACTAGATCTCGGATCAGGGGGAATTTTGACAGCGGAGCCAAATGAATTTCCCTTTTCTTGGTTGTCTCGAGGATCGGATCAATAATAGCTGTGCACGCTTGACGTGGCTTTCCATTGATTAACATCGAGCAAGATCCACAGACTTCTTCTAAACATCCCTGTTCCCACGTGACAGGGGATACCTTTTGACCACTTTGGTTGATGGGGTGTTTTTGAATTTCCATCAAAGCAGAGATGACGTTGAAAAATGGTTTAAGTGTGAGCTCAAAATGCTCCCAATACTGATGCTGATGAGTTCCTCGAAATATTCTTAAAATGAATTTATCTTTCGTTGGACGCATTGGGCATTACTCGATGGGCAATGAAATGTTGGATGGAATGTTTTCCAATTTGGGTTTTAATCTTTTGGCTTGTACATAATCCCTTTTTACTGGCTTTAAGTGGCGGGTGTCAATAGAAGCGTAAGAAATGTGCGGTTCATCGAGATGGGGATCGTAGCGTGCTAGAGTTTCTTTGAGAAAATTTTTATCATCCCGATCTGGAAATTCTGGTTTAAAATGGGATCCTCGGAATTCATCTCTGAGTAAAGCTCCTTTGGCAATCACGAGTGCAAGTTCCAGCATCGGGCGAAATTGGTTGGCAAAAATGTAAGTTTGGTTGAGGAGGTGCCCTTGATCATCCAGGGTAATTGATTGGTATCGCTGTCGAATCTCTTTGATTTTTTCGAGCGTTTTTTTAAGATTTTTATTGTCTCTTTTTACTGTCACATTTTGGATCATAATTTTTGCGAGCTGTTCGTGTAGTTGGTGGACATTTTCACCCCCTTGCCGGCTCATGAGGTCTTTTTGTAATTCTATTTCACATTTAAGGGCGTCTTGGAAAAAACGGGTGGGGGTGTCGTCGTATACACTCTCTAAATTGTCCAAATAGCGGGGGACTTCTATTCCCGCGACGAGCCCGCTGAAAATACAAGAGAGAAGCGCATTAGCTCCGAGACGGTTGGCTCCATGATACTGATAGTCTGCTTCACCTACGACAAAACACCCCTTTAAGTTGCTCATCTGGCGATAACGTTCGAAACGGTTTGGGCTATCGGCTGCTGGCCAATCCACCCATGCCCCTCCCATCGAATAGTGGACAGCTGGTGCGATGCGCATGGGGACCTTGCGTGGATTATCTCCAGTAAAACGTTGGTAGATGTGCAGAACTGATTCGATTTTACTCAGCGTTTTTTCATCGAGATGTGTCACATCTAAGTAGACCTCCTCTCGGCCATCGACCCCCAGACCGAGTTCGATGACTTTTAGAATCTCCCTGGCCCCAATGTCACGAGGCACTAGATTGCCAAATGCGGGATAGAGTTCTTCTAAAAAATACCAAGGTTTTCCCGTTTCTCCACAGGGAATTTTCTCTCCATCTGGAGACTCAATTTCTTTGGATGCATCCCCATAGACCCAAATGCGTCCCCCTTCCCCTCGAATTGACTCCGACATGAGGCGCATTTTGTCTGATCCAGGAACAGCTGTTGGGTGAATCTGAATAAACTCCCCGTTACCGTAGTGCATCCCCTGCATGTAAAGGCGAGCGTTTGCAGCACCTGTGCAAAATGTTGAATTGGTCGAACGTTTGAAAATCAGTCCGGGGCCACCCGTTGCAATCACGACGGCATCCGCTTTCAAAAGCTCCAACTGAAGATTGAAGAGATTCATGATGACAATGCCACGCGCACGATTGTCTTGGTCTAGGACAAGCCTCATAAACTCATAGTGTTCAAATTTTTCTATTTGTCCTCCCACTTCGAACCGCCTTACCTGTTCATCTAGGGAATACAGAAGTTGCTGGCCGGTCGAAGCTCCACAAAAAGCAGTGCGATTGTACAGAGTGCCACCAAAGCGACGAAAGTCGATATTGCCCTCGGGGGTTCGGTTAAAAGTGCATCCGAGCCGGTCCATCATTTGGACGATGAGAGGGGCGGTCAAACACATTTCTAATATGGGTGGTTGTTGGGCTAGAAAATCCCCTCCCTTGATCGTATCATAGGTGTGAATCAGGGGGGAGTCCCCTTCCCCTTTCGTGTTGACAGCGGCATTGATACCCCCTTGGGCGCAGACCGAATGGGAGCGTTTGACCTGTGTGACTGAAATCAATTTGACATGACAACCATTTTCTGCAAGGCGCATAGTCGCGGCAAGTCCGGAGAGCCCCCCGCCTACGACAATGACCTGTTTTTTTTGCATGTTAATGCCTTAGATTAATGAAATAGGTGCCCCAAATTGATGCCATCCCAAGCAGCCCTATGACCACCATCAGCCCCATACACGCATTGACAGCGCGAGACTGGGATCGCATTTTCAGGACGACCCCCCAGGTAATCATAAAAGTCCAAAATCCGTTGAATCCATGATATACGGCTGCTAAGACGAAAATCGTATATAGAGTGGATTTAAAAATACTTTTAAATGCATCTCGTACGATGAGGAGGGATGCAGTTCCATAGTCAGCACACGCTGCGATGACTTGTTTTTTGGAAGGGGTTTTTTTTGTGAGAGCTGTGAAGTAAAGCTTTTGGTTTTCCAATAACTGATACTGCCGCACAATCTCATTTGTATTGCTTTGATACAGATCAGGGGTGGCTTTGTTTTCCCATATTCTCCTCATCTCTTCTTCCATCTGATTTAATTTTTCTGTTTCAGAGCTGATGGTTTTTTCCATTCGGTCAATGGCTGCTTGATTGTAGAGCTTCACTTTGAGACGCTGCGCTACTGTGTATAGACCGGGATCCATACCGATCCTCACGAAGTAAATGGATTGCTGACCCATATTTGCTACAGATGGGTGCATATAAAAACGCATAAATCCCACATGAGCGATGATGCCGACCATGAGTATCCAGGCAGTCATTCTCTGGAATGAATAAGCCCGATTTCTAGAATATTTTGTCAGTGATGGCCTTGTGTAATTGCCCGGGAATGCATTTATTTTTGAGGTGATCAGAATGCGAATACCCAAAATACCGTGAAATAAGATGGGGACACCGATCAGCAAAATCTCTATAAAGGGAAGATAGGGAAGGTTTTTAATCACATTAACCGCCCGAACAAATCCCATGCCATTTTCCCCCAGCAGAAGGGCCGCCTGAGAATTAGTAAAAAGATGCTCGATCAAAAAAAGCACAATCCACATTCCGAATAGGGAATGCAAGCGCCGCCATACAAACTCTCTTGGGTGGGTTTGATATTTTGTTGTCATACTCTCCATTAAACTCTCTATGCGAAATTTGCAAAAGGAGAAAATGCCTTCGGCTAATCTCTATCTAACGCTCGATTCGGATTCTATTCGAAAGAAATGACGGGTATTGGCTCGGGTGTGTAGAGCAATCTCTTCTAAAGATAAATTTTTAATGCGTGCCACAGTTTCAGCGGTTTCGATTAAAAAGCTCGGTTCGTTCAGTTTGCCCCTCTTAGACTGCGGGGCTAGGTAGGGGGTATCCGTTTCAATCAAGAGTTTTTCGATCGGAACGTCTTGCACGACTCTCCTTAAATCTTCCTCCTTCTTAAAGGTGATGATTCCACTAAATGAGATCCACCATCCCCTGGCCAAAGCCTCTTTTGCTTCGTGAAGATTCCCCGTAAAACAGTGTAAAAGGATAGCTTCTTTTTCGAGTTGCTCATCTGCGATCTTGAAAAGATCCTTAAAAGCACTGCGGCAGTGAATGACGACGGGAAGTTGAGCCTCTCGCGCCAGTTGAAAATAGCGAATCAAAAATGTTTTTTGAAGCATTTTTGGAGCGTGCTGATGATGATAGTCCAAACCAGTTTCCCCGATTGCGACAAGCCTACCTCGTTGAGCCGCTTGTTCGAAGAGATGAAAGTCTATCTCCCCTCTTTCTTGCACGTCCTGAGGGGGCGTTGCTCCAACGGTGTAAATCCCTTTTACATCTTCGGCAAGTACAAGTCCCCTCGCCAAACTATCCTGGTCAGTGCAAACGTTGATGATCTGATCAACTCTTGCCTTTTTAGCGCGACTCAAAAGTGCGGTGATTTGATGAAATGTTCGATCACAAGTCAAATGAGCATGGGAGTCAAAGTACATGCAATCGAGAATATCACGCGTTCTTTTCCTTGACAATGGGGCGTATCTTTGAAAAAAATAGGTGCATGTGAGAAGGATCATATCACGACTGATCGGTGCTTGGATAGATATAAGTCGAAATCTTTTGAAAAAATCAAACGTCTGATAGAGCGCGTCGGAGCTTAGCTTGTAGTAACTTGGGCAAGTGGGAAATCTCATCCATTTGGGCGCAGGGATGAAAGCTCGCCTTGACTTTGAGATTTTTTCTTGTAAAATATTTTTCACTTAAGCCCTCGCGTTAGATGGTTTCAGTCGCAATTCCTAGAAGCTTTCGCCTTTAGGTGAGGGAGTAGTCACGAAGTGGAAGTGAGTGTTCTTGTGCTGCTCTTGATGCAAGATAAAAGCATTTTGAGTAAAACTGATCGACAGTGCAACTAAACCGTTGGCAGTTTTTACCCTTTCTAGTCGAAGAGATTTTGGATTCACCCTTTGTTTAAACTGGTGTCTTGGCGCTTTTTCTCCTTCTGTTGGTCTTTGTGATGATCTGGGGATTATGTTTTGGCGACAATGCGCACAGGGAGTCGATATCATGAGCACATTTTTTCAAGCTTTTTGTCAAGCTGATCCACTGGGTAGAGTGATTTTTTTTGCCCTAATTGCCCTGTCAGTCGTTTCTTGGTTTTTTCTCGTTTATAAAATCTACGATTTGATGCAGATCAAACGGTGCGCCGAACTCTTAATGAGAGGGATTAAGTCACAAAAAAAATCTTTTCTCGGTTTAACAGTTCCTGACATTGTGCGTCCCAAAAGAGGCGCGCGTTTCGAACCTTTCTCAGATCTCTATCTGCTCGTTCGAAAAAAGACAGTTGAAATGCTGGACAAGAACAACTCTCATGTCCGCGCTGCTGAGAACTACCTTTCCCGTACAGATGTGGAGCTGCTCAGTTCCTACATGGAAGCTACGCTTGTCACCAAACGAACGATGCTTGAAAAACATCTCTTTATTCTTCCCACAACAATCACTCTTGCTCCATTTTTGGGATTGCTCGGCACTGTTTGGGGCATTCTCACGACATTTGGGGAGCTTCAAGCGGGACACTCGGCGCTATCCAATTCTGTCGTTTTGGGAGGATTATCAACTGCCTTGACAACAACTGCTCTCGGTTTATTCATTGCCATACCCTCCCTTGTGGGTTATAGCTACATTAAAAATCTCAACCGGCATTTTTTCGCTCAGATGCAAGAGTTCGGTCATTTTCTCCTTTCAACTGTAGAGCTTCAATATCGAAAGGTAGATGTTGAATGATTGGGCGCAGACAGGTGTTTACATTTTCGCATGAATTGGAGGAAGAGGGAGCATTGAATTTGACCCCTCTCATTGATGTAGTTTTCGTCGTTTTGATCCTATTTATTTTGGTCGCTCCTTTTTTAGAGTTTGATCGCATCTCTCTTGCTAGTGGTGGGGAAGTCAGTGAGCAAAATAGCGTGTCAATACAACCTCTTTCTCTCACAATCCAGGTATTTGCAGATAACACCATTTGGGTGAATAAAATGCGCGTTTTTTCGGGAGAGCTCACCGATGTCATGAAACAGCATCGAAGAGATCTACCCTCTTCTATTCCTCAAATCTACCTAGATAAACAGGTTTTTTTCGGTACCTATCAAGTCCTCAAAAATGCTCTTGAAACGGCTGGATTCGAGCAAATGGATGTCATTCTTACACCAGGGAAAGCGGATGCGATTTTGGAGGAAAGCGGATCGGAGTAAATCGATCGCTTTATTTGCCGTGCTCGTCATTCATTTGGGGATGCTATTCATCAATTTTACACCCAAAAAGAAGGTGGAAGTGCGCAAACACCCCATAATTGTGCATACTCATGTGCAAGCAATCTCAGATCCCAAGGCGCGGACTTTGTCTCCAAGGGAGCAATTCCCAAGAAAAAAATATAAAAAACTTTTTGCTTCCTCAAGCGGGTCTTTACCTGAGCATCGCCGAGAAATCCCTCCTTCCCGCTCCACTTCCGTCCCTCATTTCCCATTAGTTAAATATGAAAGCCCCCCTGTTCATGTACCTCAACCGATTGAAATGCTTCATATCGATACCCCTTTGGAAGGGACAGGGGATGTTTCTTACCTCTGTCTCATGATTCAGACATTGCGCCAACAATTAAAGCTTCCCTCAGAGGGAGAAGTCAAGATTGCGATGACCGTGTTAAAAAGTGGGTATGTGGAAAAGATCCGAATCTTGTATGCTGAGAGTGAGGAAAACAGGTGTTATTTAGAGCGTGCTCTGACTTCTCTTTGTTTGCCCCCATTGTCGGGTGAATTTTGTAACACATCGCAGCATACATTTACGCTGACTTTTCGCCATGAGGAATGATTTTTGGATTTTGATTTTTTTGCCTTTTTTATTAAGGGCGCATGACGTAGATCAAAACATTGTAGTTAACCTAACCAAACAAGACACTTCTCCGGTGATCTATATCAGCTGTGACTGCCCAGAGCTGCGAGATCTACTCCTCTTTGACCTGAGTCATAACGGTGTGACTAAAGGGATGAGCCAGCAAACAGAAGAGGAGGCGCAGATTCTGAGTAAAACCCCTTTTTTGCTCCCTTTTTGGCAATCCAAGGGGTATGACTATGTTTTGAGAGCGTGTGCTCTAGATCAATGGATTTTTGGGACCCTTTTCTCTTGCCGAACAGGTAAGATCCGGGAGATATCTTCGAGATGTTTAGAGGAGGAAAATGTATCAAAAAGGTGTGTGATGCACAAGATGTCCGAAGAGATCGAAACCTTGATTACCCAGAAAAAAGGGATTTCCGGAAGTCACATCTACTACGCCGTGCAGTCTTTAGAAAACGGTCAATGGAAATCGGAGATTTGGACAGCTGATTACGATGGTAAAAATGCCCGGCAATTGACTCAAGAAAGGAGTTATTGTATCCACCCCACCCTTTTTCCTGCCAAGGGTCGATTTACGAAAAACAAATATCTCTATGTCAATTACAAGCTCGGACAACCCAAAGTATACATCAACTCATTCGACATGCCCAAGGGGAACATGTTCATGCCCATTCGGGGTAGTCAACTCCTGCCCGCGCTTTCATATGCGGGGGATATGATCGCTTTTATCTGTGATGCCCAAGGTCGAGCAGATCTCTTCATTCAACCATTTGATCCAGATCGAGGGCTCGTTGGTAAGCCGATGCAGCTTTATTCCTTTCCTCATGCAGTACAAGCTTCTCCGAGTTTTCGACCTGATGGGAAAAAAATCGCTTTCGTTTCTGATCGAGACAGAACCCCTCGTGTGTATCTAATTGATGTTCCCACTGCTGGAGATCAAAAAAGCCCACGTCCTATCTGCTTGACGAGAAAGTATCGGGAAAACATCTGTCCCGCATGGTCTCCGGATGGTAAAAAATTAGCATACAGTGCTAAAATTGGCGGTTTCAGACAAATTGTGGTCTATGATTTTGTCAATCAAGAGGAAATTCAGCTGACATGGGGCGCCACTCATAAAGAAAATCCTTGCTGGGCGTCAAATAGCACGCACATTATTTTTAATACGGCAGCTCCTTCTTCTTCAGAATTATTCTTGATTGATTTAAAAAAGAAAGAAATGGTGCAGATTACTTCGGGGCCCGGAAGAAAACATTACCCCGCATGGAGTCCATAAGGTGCGAGTGTTTAAAAAGAGTGTATGATGAAAAGAAATTTGCTTTATTTGATCTTTTCCCTGTTCGTTATCTGTTACCTATGTGTTGGCTGTCACCATTCATCGGGTACTGTTTGGGAAGATACCAAAACCATGGGTCGCTACTTGCAGAGGAAGGGCAAACTTTTTTGGCGTAAGGATGTCGATTCGCGGATGATTGCTGCTGCAGATGAATTTGTAGGGCCTGTCGAAGCGGAGTTTATCCCTTTAAAACAAGAAGACCTCGAAGCTCAACTCGTCAGTGCTGCTGTTCCCCAACCAGTAGAATCTCCTGGAGTGGAGGGGAGTAGTATTCCAAGTATTGAATATTTTTCAACCCCAAGTCCAGAATTAGCAGCTTTGTTTAAAACGGTGCACTTCAATACTGATGAACATACCGTGCGGGGCAAGGGTGACTATGAGTTAATCGATCGGATGGCTCATTATATGAAGAAAAATCCTAAAATTTATATTTTTATTTCTGGACACTGTGATGAGCGCGCATCTGAAGCGTACAATCTGGCTCTGGGTACGAGACGGGCCAATACTATTCGCAGCCTGCTCGTCAAAAAAGGGGTCAATCCTAGCCATATCTACACAGTATCTTTCGGGAAAGAGATGCCGGTTGACTTGGGGCACACCCCAGATGCGTGGGCAAAAAACCGACGTGTAGAATTCAAAATTTTCAAAAAAGAGTAACCCATGAAGCTTCCTTTCTTATTAACTTTTTTGCTCTTCTCAGGTGGATGTGCCGTGAGTTCACACTCAAGGTCTGACAAGCACCAAATGGAGATGAGCCTTCACAAAATCCGCACTGAAGTAGATGAAATCAAGCATGATCTCAATACATACGAGATCGAACATCATGTCATCGAAGGCAAGCTCATCGATCAAGAGCAGACCATCGTGGACCTCAAGAAGCAGTTATTAGAGCTCAATCAGAGTAAGTTAGAAATGCTTAACTCAGATGTTCTAAATGTGGATAAAAAAGTGATGTTGATCGAGAAGAAGCAGGAAAAGATTCTCGGTGATATTCGTCAGCTCAGCGCGCACGCCAATGAGACAACGACAGCTTTGTCACAATACAAGGAGAAGATCACACACTTTGAAAAGGCCATCACTGTCCAAGAGGCGCAAATCAGAAACATCATCAAACTCAAAGAGGGGTTGGCACAACTCGGCGCTTCTCCTCCGAATATCCGTTATTACGTCGTGCAAACAGGGGATAATCTAGAGAAAATTGCGCGCGAGCAAAATACAACTGTGGAGGCGATTAAGCGGGTGAATGCGCTTGAGAGCGACTTGATTGTGATTGGACAGAGACTCCAGTTGCCTTAAACTGCAATAAACGGGAGGCTCCTACCTTCCGTTCATCTTTCAAACACAGCGTTCTCAGAGAGGTAATCACGGGAAAGGTGGTAGTTTCACAAAATAAAGTTCCCGCTTCAGCGAGCAAACAGGTCTGGTCGATCAGTGATAATGCTGCATCTAAATAAGTCGTCGCTCCTCCATTGAAGGTGTGACCATAGGGAGGATCGATGTAAATCAGTTCAAAGATCTGCCCTTTTTTTTCAAGTAATTTCAGAGCTTTTAGAGCATCAATGGGAAACAGCGTCGCCTGACTTTTGAGGTTCAACCGATCGAGGTTATCTTTGATGGTATGCACGGCGCCTTTATTTTTATCGATAAACGTCGCATGTTTGGCTCCCCAACTCAAAGCTTCGATTCCCATCGCCCCTGAACCGGCAAAAACGTCGAGGAAGAGAACGCCCCTTATCTGATCGCGACAGAGATTAAAAACAGTTTGGCGCAGTCTTCCCGACGTGGGTCTGGTCCGATTTTTGGGCACACTCAGCCGATAGTTTTTGTAATAGCCACCTGAAATTCTCATCTTATATTCGAGTGTAGTTCATAGTGTTTTAAGATTGTCTCGGCTTCTTCGACCAGATAAGGATCATTTTTTTGCAAGTAGTCGGCATAACAAGCATATGCCTTCTGAAGGGCGCAGTTCCTTTTAAGCTCATGTCCTGCTTTTTTTGCGTCTTCAAATGAAATGTGTTGTTTAATATGGATCCATTCAGTTTTCAGATTCCCTTGCAAAATGAGGTCAAAATCTTCCAGTTTATCGATAGATCCGTACACAATGTAGGGACGGTCGGCAAAAAATGGAGGGTAAGCTGCTTGTCTGGGATAGAGATGAATTTTGGCTTCATTTTTCACGACTGCTTGGAGGTGAATATTTCGGGCAACCAGATGTTTAATGTGTTTGATAAAAATGGCGAGTTTGCGTGGGAAGGCGGCATGTGTTGAAGAGTACATAAATTCTCCATTATTGAAGCTGCTGACCAAACCAAGCATAGTTGTGTTGTTGTTTTGACTCGCCGAGGCTGTAAAAAGAGAGAAAACTCCCCTACTTCTTTCAGCGAGCTGTCTAAATGCATCTTTGTGCTTCTTGATGGTTTTGAAAGATTGCCCATCAGTGAGTAATACGACAACGTTTTCCCTGCTTGCATCGAAAAATTTCCCCATCTCAGCAAGCAGATGAAAACCATTTTTGTTGGCAAAATATCCCCGGTATTCACACTTATCTAGGTAAGCGCGCACATCATGGATGATCCTTTTATCCCAAACGAGAGGTTTTTCGCTCATTGGCATGATTTTTGAATCGGTTAAGACGATGTTAAACGAATCTCCCTCGTTCATGTAGGGAATCGCTTTGATGAGCGCTTCTTTGAATGTGTTGTACCGATGTTCTTTGATGGTGCCTGAACAATCCAAGATAAAGATAAAGTTTTGCTTAGGAGTGGCAAAACCTAATTTTTCATTGGGCTGGATGTGTAGTGAGAAGTGATACCCATTGCTATCTGGGTTCTCGACATAGGTGACAGTTGTTTCAAAGTCATTTTGAAATGCTGCCATTTTGAAATCGCGTGGTTCAATTGTCTTGAAGAAATGCCCTCCTGTCAATCGATGGACTCGATTGAGGTCGTATGCTTTTTGTGCACCCAAAGTGGGGGAGGAATTTGAACAGAAGAGGCTCATTGTGACTGTTTGTGTTGGCGGACTTTGAAGAGGGTACGTGTGCATCTCTTGCGATTCCAGATCAGAAATTTGTGGCTTTAACGCTCTTAGTTCTTTGTTTGAAATCAGCTGTGTTAAGCGCTCTTTTACCTCCTCTTGTTTCAAAAGTGCCGTGCGCACTTCATCCACCTCTAGCGACTCCACTTCGAGGGCAGTCAGCCGATCTATTGTGGGGATTTTCCCTATACTGTTCCCAGGAATGTGCATGGTTTTTTGTAAGTCGCTCGCCTGAATCTGAACGGCAGGGTGGGGAGTGAGCACACATGATATGCTTACCACCACGTCATTTTTCTCGGTTTGTGGTCCCTGTTTTCGAGATGCGAGCAAACGAGGCGTTTTAAAGACCCAATGAGGGTGGTATCGATCGGCTGTTTCCTTTTCTAAAGTGAACATGTTGTGTGTTATCTTGGAAATGGAGTGGCTTTGCCCGATCTTTGGCACTTCCGAAGGAAGCACTTGGATGCTGTTTTTGGTCTGCCAATATCTGTTTTTCACCACAGGAGCATCGAATACACAAGGAGCGTGTAGGGGAGGAATGAAAGAAAGAGCCTCATCTCGTCCAGTCCATGTGAACCTGCTTCCTTCTCGTAATGCATCTTTTTTTTGTCCAATCACTAGAGGCCGTTTTCTGCGCTCCCAACAAAGATCAGGGGGCTTTTCTTCCTCTTCTCTTGTGAGGAATGGAGTGTGTGTTGAATCGACAAATGTCCCTTCTCGGGCTATTTCTGTGAAACGAAGAGGAGCAAGCAGATGTCTTCTTTCAGATAAAAAGTCCATTTTTTTAGAAGAGAATATGGGCGATTTACGGAGTTCGATTATCTCTAAAAAAGGAGAGTGGGGAGCTTTTAATTCATTAAAAGTTAAGGGAACTTGTGCTCCTCCCTCTTTGACGTTCGAGGGCAACGCATCTAAATACCGAGGTCCTATTATTTCGGCGTGGATGTGCGTGTGTGGAAGCTCTTTGCAGGGAAAATAAGGGCTTACAATGTTAAAAAAATCATTGCGCTGCGCTTGAATCTTCCCGCTCCAATGCCTCAATGTGATAGAGGAGGGCATGCGGCGCAGATGAAATTTTTCTGGGAGGATAGAGAGGGATGAAAGTGAGGGGGGAGCAAGTGAGGTAAATAGATCAAGTGAGCAGTTGTTGTGATCGCCGATTTCTACATCACGAGCAATCAATGGCTGGTGTGTCAGCCAATGTTTTCCCTCCTTTTTTTGCTGATATTGAATAAAAGGTTCCTCTCTAACTTCGGGTGGAGTGGTCATCAGTTCGTCATTTGGCCTCATCTTCGTGTGCATGACATGTGTTAAAGGCGATAAATTAAAACATGCTCGTATGGGCAGAGCAAGGTGATGTTGCGTAAGAGGCCCCCAAGGGGGGAGGACTAAGGGGTGAGATGTTTGAGGGAGATAGAAAAACTTTGGTGTCAGCACAGTGATTTGTTGGATCAGATGCTGCTGAGACGTGATCTTTGTTTTGAAGGGGATCTTTTCCCACATTGGATCGCTATTGTTAACCCTAGCTAGACCTTCGGTCATCTCTTCAGCAAAGCAAGAGGGTGAACTCGCAGGGGACATCAAGTGATCGATGTTGATTGAGAAAAGGATGGGAGACAGAGTGAATCGTTTCAGAGGATCTAAAGGGGGACGAAGATTCGTTGAGCACAGCTCGAAGGACAACGGAAGTTCGTCTGTAGGCAAGGGGGAGCATAGCAGGTGATCGCTAGAGATTGATGCATACGTTTCTAGCTGTGTTCCCCACTCAGAAAAGGGAGCAAGGCAGTTTGAAATAACATCGAGTCTTGCGCGCTCTTCTACTTTCCGTCGCTCCTTTTTTGGTGAGTGTGTTTCCACAGGGTGGGCGAAAATCAGAGTTTGCTTGCTCAATTTGTCGATACCATTTGATAGTTCAACTGCTTCACTTCGGGGAACATTTCCTCTATTTTGTTCTTTAACGGTTCTTTTAAAAGGCATGATTGATAAGGGAGTTGTTTTGAGCTGTTGTTCATCAGGGGGGTGCTTCTTAAAATCTTTATGCACATCCATCTCAATTTGTTTCAAATGTGAAATAGAAATAACCGCATCTCTTGCTTTTTCTCGCACTGGAGCGCTATGCGAGATGGTTGGCAATTTGTTTTTCTCTTTTGGCTCGGCTAAAGGGGGGCATTCTAGAGAAATCCGGCTTTGCGTCATTCCCCTCTTTTCAAAGTGAAGAGATGGGCTGTGCTCACATGAGGAGAGTAGAAAATCAAAAAATTTTTCTGAAGTCAAATCAAAGCTGGTGATGAGATCAGCACATGGGTCTGCTGATTCCACAGACAGATGAGGGGGAGAAGGCACTGAGTCATTGGGCAAGTTAGATAGAGCGAGATGAGTGCCCAACAATGCCCCTGCCGTGCTGAGATCTTTCTGATATTGATGCTCGAGAGATCGAACATTGAGAAATAGAGAAGAATATTTGACGAGCAGGTAGAGGCCCCCTGCGTGTAAGGACAAAGAAAGTGCGAGCGATGCCAAAAAAAGCAGTTTTCTCGCCTTTGAAAAAAGAGGTGGCCTCTCCATAACGCCTTTTCGATTCATCGACATTTTCTTAGGCCGCCCAAAGGGGAGGAGAAGCCCAACTCCTCAAGCTACTGATGGGACTTGTTTACTTATTTGGTTGTGAATCAGTAAAGGGCGCCGATTCCTTCCACTTTGTCCGGTGCAGTGATCCCATCTGCCCGACGGTGTGTGCCACAGACTATCAGATTCTCGATTTTTCAAATATGGTTTGCTCCCATTTGTAGTCCTTAAAGGAGAATGTGGCTAGATTTTCCTCAAAAAATAGGTGTTCATGGATGGGAGACCTCGCGTGCCTTATCTCGCCTCCGAGGCGGTCACCTCTTCAATTCGATCCAAGATCCGCTCATAAAGAGTGCGAGGCATATTAAAATTGTCTTTGATCTCGTTGTAGAGACTAAGGGCCGATTCGTGGAGCTCTTCCACCTTGCTCAGATGGCCTTGTTGGTATGCTTGCCTGGCTTCAAGACGGTATTTTTCTGCATCGATAAATTGCATATACACATCAAAAATCTGTTTTTTTATCAAGTTATGGTTTAATTTCCAGAGGTATTCTTGGTTCATCAGGTCTTCTTGTGAGGTGAATTCATCTTGGATACGTTTGAGTAAAAAGAGATAGCGGGCATCTCTTTCTGGGCTTTCACTGATTTCCGAACGGATTTTTGCATAGTCGAGGGCTGCCTCCAAGTGGATGGGCTCGGAATGAACATTTTTGCGGATTTGAAGTTCTTTGAGGTCATTTAAAATTTCGAGAATCTCCTCATTGGTATCTGTCTTACATGTGGTGTCAAGCAAATAGAAACGCAAACGAGCCGACTCTAATATCGCCGTATTGAATATGCTGCTGGGAACGTGATCCGAGGAAGAACGAATAAAGTGAAAAGTTTCGTAAGCCCTTTCCACATCACCTAAATCTCGATAGACAGTTGCCATTTCAAAAAGAGCCTGCTTTTGTGTTTCCCACTTGAGAGCTGTATGCTGACTTTGTTGCTCGATTAAGTTTTGGACTAGAGCTAGCTTCTCCTTTTTTTCACCTCGGTATCCCATGAGCTTTGCCATTTTTAAAGCTTCATGTTCTAGATAGAGATTATTCGTATCAATGTCTGTGAGTTGACCATTTGAGTAGAGTAGTTGTTTATAGTGTTCAAACGCTCTCTCGCTTGCTTTGGCAATTTCAGTTCGATCGGAGAGATTATGATTCCAATGCTCTTCCATATACTGTTGCACAATATCCAAATAGTAATTGGCAAGCCATAAACGATTGACTTCCTTGATTGGAATATCCCCCTTTTCGATTGCTAACTGCAAGTGTTTGGCTGCGTGATCGATAAAATCTTTTTTTTGATCGATTTTCTCTCCTGGTTGTTTTTTGGGGTCATCCTCTGCAAGAGAGACATAGGCATTGTAGAGTTGAAGGTGGGTGTTGGCGTTGTCATACACTTGGGGATCGATGAGTATGGCCTGTTCGACATGCATACAAAAAGCGGAATAATCTTTTTCCATTTCTACATGACAAAATCCCGCAATCAGGTGGGCTTCTGCGAGAATGGGGGCGTCTTTTTCTTCTGTAAATTGTGTAAAAACGAGATCTTGAAGTACGCGCAGTGCTTCGGGGTACTTTTTGAGTTCATACGCTGTTTTAGCATACAGCACGCTATAATCTTTTACCTCTTCCTCATTTAACAGCTCGAGGTGGTCTAAAACCTTAGAGATGTCCTGGAAAAATATGTCTACATAGTTTGGATTTTCGCTCGTTGAATTTTTGTGAATATGGAAGCTCGAAGAGAGCAAGAGCTTCCACGCCATACCGATATGACGGCTTTCCGGGTAAATCTCCACATAATCTTTGAATGTTTTGTAACTTTCTTCCCAACGTTCATTTTGATGTGCGAGCAATCCGTATTCAAATAGAAAACTTTCTCGATCTTCAAAATCGTCGTAATTTTCTTTGATTTCCAATAGCTTTGCATCTGCGAGATCTATAGCCCCTTTCTTTTTTAGCAGCATGGCATGCATAAACAGAGCTTTCGAGGTTCCAGCATCTCCTGGAAAAAGGGATTTGAATGCCTCGATGACCTCTTTAAATAGTTCTTCATTGTCGGTTTGGTATGCACAACTCATTTGAGTGAGCAGTGCATTTTGTAAATAATCGCCCGGGCCATCTTTTGAATTAATGTAGCTCTGTAAATGGGGGATAGCGCCCGCGTAATTACCCGTTGAGAAAAAACTTTTTCCCACGATGAAATTAAATAAATCTCGATAAGACTTTGGAATCGATGGAGCCATCTGTGCATGGGAAGTAACAATGTGCTCATAATCTTCATTTTGGAAGAGCAACACGATCAAATTGAATGCAGCGTGACCCGACTTATTCCCTCCAATCCTTTGAATGTGCTCAAACGTTTCGACGGCGCTTTGTCGATCGTAATGAGACTGAAGTGTTCCCGCCTGGAAAAGTAGGTCTTCTGCACTGTCTGGATGCAGTTCGGCTAGTTCCAAATAGGCTTTCGCTCCACTTTCATGCTCACCTAACACGGCATAGATCTCTGCAAGGGCAAATGCCGAAGCTTCGGCGTAAGGAGTATTGCCCAGCTCTTGGTAATAGCGACGTGCTTCTCTCGCGAGAGATTGTTTTTCATCGAGGTCTGTTTCCTTGAGGGCTTGACGGAAACATCCTTCTGCGACGAGAAAATGTAGTTCTTTTTCTCGTCCTTCTAAAGACTCGATTTCTCTTGCTAGTAAGGGTTTCCCTTCAAGGATCAACTGGCCAAATCGGTTGAGTTCGTAATAGCAGTGCAGCTTGTTGACCATTACTTTGTTTTGATTTTCAAGACTGTGAATGGATTGGTAGTGATCCAAAGCTTTTTCGTATTCATGTTCTTGAAGATAGATATCTCCGAGAATCCCTAGAAAATACTCCTTAAGCACACTTTCTGGATATCTATCGAAAAAATCTGCGATCTGCATTTTGACAATCTGATAATCACCGTCCTTCCAAAATTCAGCGATGCGACGGATCAGAAAAGCCTCTTCGTCCGACTCAACTCTTGTGGGTGGGGATGCCATTTCCTCAAAAGAGGAAATGGGGATTTGTGCCCCCAAACAACAGATAAAAATGATCTGCAGCATTCTAGAGACCATAATACTTGCCCTCAGGTGTTTTGATTATCCCATTTAAAGCACGCTCAATCTGATGCAGTTACCTTCAAGGAACTTCCCAAATTGAGACATTTACACTAACCGATTGATAGGCTAGCTGTAAATAAAAAAGTTTAATTAGTTCATGAAAGTCGCCAACGTGAGGAAAGGGAAAGAAAATGAAGCCCTAGGGTGTGACACCCTAGGGCTTCTGGTGGTAATAGTGATTATCCTTAACGCCCTATCCTAAACAAGATCTTCGTGTTTAGTCAATTCTTTTGAACATTTTTTATCTCTTTTAAGACTGTGTAGATCTAAATGTGCGCAGTGTCAATATCGAGCTTGCTTCCATTAACTACTTTCCACATCTTCTTGCCTGATTGTGACTTCATAGTAGTGAATGAGTTCTTCTGCTCTGGAAAAGTTCATGGTTTTTAATTTTTCGTAGATACCAAGTCCTTTGGCATTAAGACCCTGTTGGAAATAGAGTACACCTAAGCGGAACAGGATCTGCTTATCATTGGGACAGAGCTTTAAAATATTTTCGTAGTGAAAGATCTCGTCTCGGCGTCTTTTCAGATCATGGTAACAAGAAGCGAGTTGAGCCTGAACCCAAGGGTCGTTAGGTGAATAATAATCGAGAACTTTAAATTCTTGAATTGCTTTTTCTAGGGCTTTTCTGCATTTTTCCCGCATCTCTTTGGCATCACTTCGATAGATTTTGGCGAGGGCAATATAGGTATTGGCAAGTGAAGCGTGTGCTTCTAGGTTCTTTGGCATCTGCTTGATGAGTTGGACATGCTCTGCAATAGAGACGAGCAAGAGAATTTCTTTCATGCGGTGAATATCTTTGCCATGTGAAAAACTGGCGCATTTATGCACAAGGGTTTTTAACGATTCATTAAAAAAAGGCAAAATGCAAGAAGTAGATTCGTGATTCATTAGATGGGTAGCAAATCGATAGGCGGAGTTAGCTAAAAAAAGGTGGTATTCAGATACGGCGAGGTCTTTTGGTAAGCTCTTCTTACAGAGGTGCATAAACCAGTTTTTCAGTTCAATAAATTGCTGTGGTTTTTTCGTTTCAAAGTAAAATAGGATGACGAGATAGGCAAAGACGGTGAGAATAATCCCCGCGAGACAAAAGACGATCAAAACCGATTTAGACAAAAACGTAAAAGACAGGGTAAAAGCGATCACTTCTCCCAGGAGAATCCCAAGAAAAAGGAGATGGGAAAAGAGGTAAGAGCGAACGATTTTTTTAAACTGCTTGAGACCGGAAGAGCAGTGAGTGTCAACATGTTTTCGGAAACTATCGCAATCGAAATGTCGAGAAATTTCGCTATACACTTTTTTAAAGCTCATTCAGATCGATTCCTTTCTAGAGGCAGCCGTTCCCACTCCTCCATTCTGCATTGCGGATGAGAATAAATCAAGGAACACCTCACCTTACTTCTACACGCTTTTTTCTAGCTCTCGATGAGCTCTAAAAGCTTTTTTTCATTTTAGGACAGGAGCTACGCGTTAAAAAACGATGTATCTCCTATTTGCTACATTTCCACATCTCTTGCAAAAGAGGCTTTGGGCCATCTTTGTCTCCCAGATGTAAGGCAATCATCATGGTGCCCACGTCATGTGCTGTAAAGCATGTAATTTATGACCTCTTCAGAAACCCCAGCATTTCTTAACCGTTCAACTTGATAATTGTTTAAATTGTAACGGCTACTTGTCTTGCGCATAAGTTCGATGATTTTTTGATCATTGATGTGAGATTTGCTCATGTTGATTACATCGTTAACGCTGAGTCTTTCGCCCTGGTCAATTCTCCTATAAGTCTGTGGACTTTGCTTTTTCAGATTAGCTCGTTCGTTCTCATCTAGAGCAGCTCCAATTAATCCGCCTGCGATGACTCCCGCTGCGCTGCCAATGAGTGCCCCTTGCCCTCCACCAGCAATACCTCCAATGCCCGCACCTAAGGCTCCCCCTGCTAGCACTCCAGTTGCTGTTTTGGATTCACACCCGACCAAAGGAAGTATGGTCAGGGCCAGAATAAGAATTGTTTGCTCTTTTTTTCTCATACCATTCTCTTAATTGAAAATTATTCCATTTATAGAAAGTTAATGTAATTTTTTATAAAAAATAATTACTCTTTTTTTCTATTTATCACTTTATATAATGAATAGAAAGAATTTTTTTAACTATTTAGGGATGGGATGAAAACGCGCCTTGGCTTTAAGGTTTTGTTTTGTAAAATACTCTTCAAATTAACCCTTGGGCTAGATGTTTTGGGTGTCAATCTTTGAAAACCTTGGCCTTTAAGCGAGGGGGTAATCACAGGTATCGTATCTGTTGACTGTGTTGAAAAAAGCTCCTAAAAATGCCTTAAAAAGGGGAACGCCCCTTAGTGTTGATCCCCAGCCCATCTGAGTGTAAGGGCAGCTTGAGATGGGTCTGCTCGAATCGGATCGGGGATCCGATTCATATGGCAACTAGACCAAACACAAATACCGGGCACATTGCACTAAGGGTTAGGAGGTTTGTGGCAATCTGCCAAACCTGCTGCCAGGAGAACACAAAATCCCAAAAGGGATCCCAAGGATGTTGGCCGGTGCGCATCCAAATGCACTGCTATTGGCGCTCATGAGATGGTTATCCTCCGAAAAGGGACCATGATTGGGAGAAGCATTGATCCCGAACTATGCGAGAAATTGTTTATTCTTCAAAAAGGTTTTCATGCCCTGTTTTTGTAATGACCACCATATCTTCTAATCGAACACCTCCTTTCCCCGGCAGGTAAAGTCCTGGTTCAATCGTGATTACCATCCCCTCTTCGAGGCGGGATTTATCCAAGCGAAAATCGGGTAATTCGTGGACATCCAACCCGACTCCGTGTCCTAAGCGATGAAGAAAATGCTTTTCAAGGTGAGAGTTGCGCATCACACTCCGCGCTGCTTGATCGAGCTGATGCAGCGTCACTTTCGGACGACAGAGGGCTAGAGCCGCTTTTTTTGCTTCTGCTACTACCTGATGCAGATGACAAAGGGTGTTAGATCCATTCCCAAAAAAAAACGTGCGAGTCATATCGCTGGCATAGTCGTTCAAACAAATGCCGAGATCCATTAACACAATATCCCCTTGTTTCAGTCGTCTTTCCCCCGTGCGATAGTGGGGAAGAGCTGAATGGGGACCAAAAGCAACAATGGGGGGGAAAGAGACCCTGTCGGCTCCATGTTGACGACAATAAAACTCAAATTCCAAGGCCACTTGCCTCTCTTTGATGCCTACACGTAGTTTTTGTTTGGCAAAAAGAAACCCCTTCCAGAGTAAAGCAGCGCTTTTCTCAATGCGTTTGAGCTCGTACATGTCTTTAATCTCTCGCATTTTTTGAATAGGTCGAACGAGTCCCTTGAAGTAAAAAGGAGATGTGCGGCCTTGCTTTTTTTGCATCGTTCTCAGCTGCTTTTTAAACATTTGAACACTAGAATAGGGGGAATCAAAGTCGAAGCCAATGGTGCGAATATGTTTTGAACGGGAAGAAGCGAGTAGCAGTTCTAATGCTTCGTTTTGCATGTTTTTAACTGGACACGCCGCTGTTTTTTTGGCCGCTTCCTCGTAGCGTCCGTCGACAAAAAGGGCAAGACTGTTCTTTTGCACGAGTAGTCTGCCAAAAGAAAGATGCATGCCAACAAGGTAAAAAATATCAGTTGGATGTTCGCACAAATAACAATCTACTCCCCAAGAGAATAAATGCTTTTGGCACTGCTTTTGTCTGTTAACGAAACAACTTTTTGATTGCATCTCGACTCAGGTAGGTATATGTGAGTTCTCCCTCAGGTCCGTGGCGAGGAGACGGCATTTGGAAGAGCTGTTTGGTAATTGCACGTGCTTGCTCCATAGAGTATTTCTTTTTTTCAAATCTTGCAAAACGAATCGCCCTTAAGGCAAGTGTTTTTTTCTGCTCGTTCTCTAGATGGCTAGAACCTCCAAATTCTTCTAAAATGGAGATGATTTCATTAACCAAGTTGACCACATGCCCCTCGTCGAGATGGGGATCAATGGCGTCAATAACAAAAACTTTCTCTCCAAAAGGACGGATTACAATCCCCATTTGTCTGAGCGTTTTAAGATGGGAAAGAATCTGTTCCCGTTCGTGCACACTGCATTCAAAGATCACTGGAAAGAGTAGAGTTTGCATCTCATCCCTTTTTTCAAAACGGCTTAAAAGCGCTTCAAATGCAATCAGTCGCTCCGCCAGTTGCAGATCGACGAGCACAATTCCTTCTGAGCCCACCGTCGGCAGTATGAGCGATTGCGCATCTAGCATAAGGTAGTGGGAAAAAAGAGCAATCACGGGTAAATGTGTGGTTAAAAGAAGGGGCGTGACGGTTTCTTTCCCTTGGTCTTCTTTTAGCATGCAGTTAAATCTCACGTCACTCGCCCAATTGCTTACTTTCTCAAAACAGCCTTCTTGAGGGATAGAAGTCCCCCCTTCTTTGTCAAATGCGTGCATAATCCCACGACGCAAAAGTTGCTCAATTACTCCTGTTTTTAGTAAACGGATCTCTTTTTTTTGGGGATGCACGTTCACATCGATCCAGTGAGTAGGGAGTGCTAAGTGTAAAACAAATACGGGATGGGCACGAGGTGGTAGCCGACTTCCGTATCCCACATTAATGGCTCGATTGATTTCCGCCGATTGAATGCAGCGACTATTCACCAAGAGATACTGACCTGTGCGATTGTTACGTGCTTGGCTTGCAGTTCCAACAAAACCCCACACTTCACACTGTCCTTCTCGAAGAGATAATGGGAAAGCCCCCGATAAGAATTTGTCTCCAAGCACCTTGGCAATGACCTGCTCTAATACTTTCACCTTATCTTGTGAATGGGGGATACAAGAGGAAAGCATTTCTCTATCATCTACTAGATACCTAAGCTCCAAAAAGGGATACGCGAGCGAGAGTTTTGTCACTATTTTCAGGATCTCATTTTGACTGCTGGTGGTAGATTTCTGGAATTTCATGCGTGGCAAAACGTTATGAAAAAGGTCCCGCACTTCAACAGTTGTACCCCGGCTCCGAGCAGTTACTTCCAGAGATGCAATTTTCCCACCGACTGCCGAGAGTTCATACCCCTTCCCTCCCTGTGAGGAGGTAACACAGAGTTTCGCAACAGCGCAGATCGAAGCGAGCGCTTCTCCCCTAAATCCCATAGAAAGGACCGACCTCAAATCACTTGCACGGTCGATTTTTGATGTTGTATGCCTTGTTAAGCAAAGGCGCATGTCTTCCCGACTCATTCCTTTTCCGTTGTCACTCACGACAATCTTTTGAAATCCTCCTTTTTGAATTTCTACGATAACTTGGTCGGCCTTTGCATCAACGCTATTTTCAATGAGCTCTTTGACGACACTCGCCGGATTTTCGATCACCTCTCCAGCAGCGATTTGATTGATTGTCTCTTCTGACAAAATGCGTATGTGATGAGCCATTTTTCCCCTTGAATCCCAAGTGAACACTCCATGTTAAACCGCGAGCGATTTTATACCGAAAAAAAGAGGCTTTTTTTGAGATTTGATGCCGATCCAACTTTTTGGAAAAAGTAGCACAACAACAAGAATCCCCATCCCTAAAAGCAGCTTTCCCAAGCCGGTTTTTCTTAAGGTTCATGCAATGCATCATCACTGCTCTTAAGGTGCACTTTATGTCTTTTGAGAGAACTGTGGTGAGAGCTTTGATTTTTTCAACATATTCCTTTGCTCATCGCTCTTTGTTATCTTGGACGCGCGAGAAAACCCACCCTTTTAGGGGTGGTATGAAAGCGCACCATGGGAAATAGAGAAAGAGCTTGAAGAACATAGCGAGCTGAGCTGAAGAGCTCACCTACTTTCCGGCACATTTTCTTTTGAGTAAGTTGAATAAAAATAATAAAATACTTGTGTAAAGAAAAGAACATCGTTTGTGTTCAGACTTTGGCTGACTTAAGAAAACAAAGACGGATTTTGCAGGGGCAGTTAGACGAGTGCCGGTGGTTATACAACGAATGTTTGGGAAAGCGCAAGCTTTCCTTACAAAGAGCTCGGCTTTCTAGGAGAAAACCCACTCAGAGGGCATAAGGTGCGTTTAAAAAGAAGTGATGATGAATCTTAAGAAAAAAGCAGCTTAAGAGAGAATTTTTAAGGTGGCCATTCTTTCAATTAATTCTATTTTTCAACGCAGCCACAAAAAATCTAGGGATAATAGTCGAGAAATATCCAGCCATCTGCATAGAAGGTCTCAAAACAAAGATCTTACCATGTAAAAAGCAAAAGGAGACGCTAGTTGTACGTCAGTTTCGACAATACCTAAAATGCAAAGCGGAGGATCCTTGACTAGGAGAATGGAATTTGTTACACAACCCAAAAATGTATGAGCTGCGGAAAAATCGAGTATCACAAAGACAGTATTGTTGCAAGCATTGCGGGCATAAGGCCCATAGAGATCACCGTCTCCGAAGTATTTTGGCCCTCGCGGAGTAGATATGGCCTTCAGTAGAGAAGCCTGCGCCTTTAGGCGAGGGAGTAGTCACTGTTTTGTGTTGGATCGCATCACTATAAAGACTGTGCTTCACAGCAGTGTTTAGATCACGGAAACCGTGCGCATGTTTTTGCAATCGCTGTCATGAATGGTGGTCTTTCTCAAGACACATCGGAATAGATCAGAGGGGCAAATTGGCTTGTGTAAAAATATTTTCTATTTTAGAATTCGCCCCCGAGTTTGTTGGTTGACTGTGAAGTAGATCTTTTCGCTAAAACAAATGAGTCTTTCCAGATTGTAGGGGACAGCGGGGTGGTACATAAGAAGAGAATTCTTCTCATTGAAGACGAAGAGGACATCGCGGTGCTGATTAAATTGCACGCCGACCTCTCGGGCTACAAATTGTACGTAGAAGTTGATGGGATTAATGGTTACCGGGCTGTCAAACAGGAAAAACCCGATCTTGTCATTCTCGATGTGATGATTCCAGCCTTTAATGGTTTAGATGTGTGTCGGAAAATAAAGACCAATCCGGAACTAAGCCACATTCCCATTATAATTCTCAGTGCGAAGAATGAAGAACTCGACATGGTTCTTGGACTAGAGCTAGGCGCCGATGATTATGTAGCTAAGCCCTTTTCTCCAAAAGTTCTCTTTTCAAGGGTAAAGGCCATTTTGCGAAGAAATCGAGAAGTGGAAAGATCTCCACACCTCCTATTTTTTGGAGATTTTTTGCTCGATGTTGATCGTTATTTGCTGAAAAAAAATGATCAACGGATCACGATGACTTTATCAGAGTTTGGTATTTTGAAACGGCTTTTGCTCCAACGAGGTAAAGTCTTGACGAGAAACCAGCTCATAGAAAACATCCAAAATGATGACGCTTTCATCGTGGATCGCAACATCGATGTCCACATTGCATCTATTCGGAAAAAACTAGGCCCTAATTTTCACTGGATAGAAACAGTAAGAGGAGTGGGATACAGATTTAAGGATAACGGGTAGATTGCTATAAATAACTAAAGATCAGGGTGACGACATAAAAATTAGAGAACAAAGCTTCGTCATTTTCCTGTCTTCCCCCCAGAGTGGCTAAGGAATAGAGAAATAGCTCGGAGAACACACCGAACCGACCTGAAGAGCCAACCTGCTTTCTGGCAAATTTTCTTTTGAGTGAATGGACTAAAAATGGTAAAATGCTCGTATGAAGAAAAGAAAATCGTTTGTGTTCAGACTTCGGCTGACTTAAGAAACAAAAGCGGATTTTTCAGGAGCAGTTAGACGAGTGCAGGTGGCTATACAACGAATTTTTGGAGCAGCAGAAGCTGTCTTTACGAAGAGCTCGGTCAATCCTAACGAAGTATGAAAAGCAACCGCTGCTTCCACTGATCAAAGAGGAAAGACCCTCTTTGCTGTCGGTGTACTCAGAGGTATTGCAGAATGTGGGAGACAGGCTGGATTCCCTCGCTTTCGTGGTTGACATAGATATGATGGCTTTTGCTATCCCCAATCTGGGTTTGCCGTTCAGGGCAAAGCTATCAAAAGTGGGCAAGATTCGCGTCAGTTTGCATAGGCCAATATCGGGGAAAATAAAGACGTGCTAAAGTCAAGCGTTTGCCATCCGATGAATGGGAAATTTCGTTTTCCTGCGAAGTGGAAACAAAGCCGTTGCCCACGGCGGAAGCGCCACTTGTGGGCATGGATTTGGGAATAGAGAATTTTGCTTCTCTCTCAGAAGGAAACAAGATAGACAATCCCCGCTTTTTTCGCTCTTCCGAGAAAAAATTATCCAAAGCACAGCGCGCTCTGAGCAAAGAAAAGAAAGAGCACGTTCTAGGCGTGGCAAGATATGTGCTAAGATACACAGAAAGATAGCAAATCAGAGAAAAAACTTTTGCCACAAAAAATCTAGAGAGATAGCCCGGAAATATCAAACTATCTGCGTAGAAGGCCTCGAAATCAAAAACAAGGATCTCACTACGCAAAAAGCAAAAGCGGACGCTAGTTGTAAGTCAGTTTCGACAATATCTAACATGCAAAGCGGAGGATCCTTAACTAGGGGGATGGAATTTGTTACACAACGCAAAAATACAGCAATTGCGGCGAGATAGAGAAAAAACCAATATCGCAAAGACAGCATTGTTGCAAACATTGCGGTTACACGACCCACAGAGATCACAATGCGTCTCTAAAGTATTTTGGCCCTCGGACTAGATGGCCTGGGTAGCAACCCTAGAAGCCTTCGCCTTTAGGAGAGGGAATAGTCACGGGCTTGATGAGATTTGTATCGATACAATGGGTTGCTTCCCCACTAAAAAATATAAAAATTTAGAAACTCAATTATGACAACGAATCGGATTGCTTCTATCCATCACCACCACATGTGGAAATCTTCACCTTCTCGGTCTCGCATGAAGCACAATACCCAGCGGGCAAGCTCATCTCTTGTGCGAGGAAATACAAAACATGATAGAGGAGAGTGGATGCGAGACGCACAGAACCGGCTCGTTAGACGAAAAAGCACTTCGATCGATAAGGGGGGCACAGGTTTGATCCCTTATAAGTGCTACTTGAGGAACAGAATCCAAGAAAGTGACCGAGGCTTATTATCAACGAGGACGCTCTTTGAAGAAATTCGAGAGAAAGGGTATGTAGGATCGATAAGAAATGTGCAAAAATTTGTAGCAATCATGAGGGAAGAACGGCGGCTTAGCATAGACATATCAAGCCGTCACAAGCGCTATCTCATCAAACAAGTTAAAGGAAATCGAGCCTGCGGGATCTCGGTATCCAAGCTCTTTCGGGAAATCAAAGAGCAAGGTTACCGAGGGTCAATAAAAAATGTGACAGCATTTCTGATGATTCATCAGAGGAAGAGCTCACCAGCAATTGGTTTAGACTTGCATAAGCATCACTCCATCAATCGGTTGAAAGATACGTCATTCCAGTTGATCCCGAAAAATACCCTTTTAAAGGAGATTAAATCCGGGGAGTATCGAGGATCGGGCAGGACGATGAATAGATTTTTGGAAGAGGCTGTTCAGAAGGGAGCCCCCTCCATTTTGGAATCGCAGCAGGACTGCTTAATCGAGCAAAACAAGCAGAAATGCTCCGCCTCTGTATCGGGAAAAATCCTTTTTGAAGAAATTAAAAACGCGTGGTATCGGGGATCCTTACCTTCTCGGTCTCGCATGAAGCAAAATACCCAGCGGGCAAGCTCGTCTCTTGTGCAAGGAAATACAAAACATGATAGAAGCGAGTGGATGCGAGGCGCACACAACCGGCTCGTTAGAGGAAAAAGCACTTTGATCGATAAAGGGGGGAGAACAGGTTTGATCCCTTATAAGTGCTACTTAAGGAACAGAATCCAAGAAAGTGGCCGAGGCTTATTATCAACGAGGACTCTCTTTGAAGAAATTCGAGAGAAAGGGTATGTAGGATCGATAAGAAATGTGCAAAAATTTGTAGCAATCATGAGGGAAGAACGCCGGCTTAGCACAGACATGTCAAGCCGTCACAAGCGCTATCTCATCAAACAAGTTAAAGGAAATCGAGCCTGCGGGGTATCGGTATCCAAGCTCTTTCGGGAAATCAAAGAGCAAGGTTACCGGGGATCAATAAAAAATGTGACAGCATTTCTGATGATTCATCAGAGGAAGAGCTCACCAGCAATTGGTTTAGACTTGCATAAGCATGACTCCGTCAATCGGTTGAAAGATACGTCATTCCAGTTTAAGGAGATTAAAAACATGGGGTATCAGGGATCTTTTAAGAAAGTACAGGCATTTTTAAAGACAATTCCCTCAAAACAATTGCCCAAAAATGCCTATTTGGATTTCCACAAAAGCTATTTAATCAAGCGATTTAAAGAGACATGGCCACGCTTTGTTTCGGCAAGACGCCTCTTCAATAACATTAAAGCTCAAGGGTATTTAGGATCGTTCGAGACAGTACAAACATTTTTGACAAAATTGCGCAAAAAGCAGATCGACAAGGGTGTGTTGAAAAAAGCAGATCTTTCAACTTTTAAGCAAGGGGCTCTATTTAATGTGATCAATTAATACAAATATAGATGTCGCACTTTTCCCCTTTAAAAATCAGCCGAGAGAATGTTAATTGTTAGATAAATACTCAAAACCGCTCTGTTGAGGCAATCGATAGCCCTCTGTTTCTCGCAAGTTTGGTGCTTGTCTTTGCAGTTGCAGCGACCGACTATATTGAAAAATCAGAAGAAAAAAGAGCTCACAAAAATTCCTTAAAAAGATAAAACTCCTCGTCCAAAGTTCAGGAAGCATGACTATCAGTTAAGACACATGCTCGCCTACAAGTGCTAGACAAACGGTAAGCGATATATAGAAGTTGATTCAAAATATATCACCACGGCCTGCTCTACTTGCAGAGCTAGAGATGGCCTTGCAGGGGAAGCGGGCTTGTTTGTAAGAGCCTTAGGAGTGTAAAGGGTGCGATGCCCTGCATGATCGTGACAAAAATAGCACGATCAATATTCTTAAGCTTGGGCTTGGAATAAGCCTCGAGCGATTGCCCTAGCTACTCTTCAGGAATCTCCTGGGTTTAGCCATGGGGAGGCTCAAGGTGAGTAACACGGCGTATCCTTTAGGAGGTCTGGGTTTTGCTACAAAAAAACATGTCGGGAAATGTTGAGTGGCTCGAATTCCCCTTGCTGATGGGCTTTCCTCAAATCAAGCATGCCGTTTTTTTAAGGGGCCAGGGATTTGATTTAAGTGAAAAAGCAGGCTTGGTCCACCAAGAAATCGCCCTCGGGATCATCGGGTCGAGTAAAGGTGTCAAGCTCAAACAACGGCATGCAGCCGATGTTCTCGCATTAGAAAATGTCACAGCGAGGTGGACGCTTTATGACGGGTATGATGGGATGATCACACAAGAAAAAGGGGTTGCCCTGTTGGTGCGACATGCCGATTGTCAGGCAGCGCTTTTTTTTGATCCCGAGTCAGGAACAATTGCCAATGTTCATTGTGGTTGGCGTGGCAGCATCAAAAATATTTATCGAGAAACAGTGCGTAAAATGAAGGATCTGTATGGAGCAAACCCCCGTACAATAAGAGTGTGCATTTCTCCTAGTCTAGGACCAACGAAAGCAGAATTTAAACATTATAAAAAGCAACTGCCTTCCTACTTTTGGAATTACCAGGTCACACCGGCGCATTTTGATTTTTGGGCGATCAGTCGGGCTCAACTCTTCGAAGCGGGATGTATGCAAAAACATGTTGTGTGCGCCGGTATGTGTACCTACTCCTCTCCCGACGAATGTTTCTCTTACAGAAGGGACCCATTGACAGGCAGTCATGGCACCATGATTGCACTTAATGGTTGATCCCTTTATCCTCAACTAGGGTGTCACTCAAAATGAATTGCCCTATCTTTAACGCCTGCATGTGGCGTGGATTTGAATCGAGAAAAGAGATATGAAAGTTGTCTGCATCATTCCTGCTCGCCTTCACTCCAAACGTTTTCCACGTAAAGTGCTCAGCTATTTGGGACCCAAGCCCATGCTCCAATGGATCTGGGAAGAAGCAGTTGTCTGCACGCAATTTGATCAGGTTGCCTTTGCTGTTGATCACGAAGAGACAGCGGCCCTTGTTCGAAGCTTTCGTGGATCTTATTTCATGACGGATGAAAAAATTCCAAGCGGCACCGATCGGCTTGTTGCGCTGATGCATACGAAACAACTGCAAGGAGATATCTGGGTTAATTGGCAGGGGGATGAACCGTTTGTCACCTCTCGTATGATCGGGGATTTGCTGAGATCGTGTGCAAAACAAGATGCGGATATTTGGACTTTAAAGAAAAAAATTACTTGTCAAATAGAGGTGCAAAACCCCCATGTAGTTAAAGTGGTATCAAACAAAAAGGGAGAGGCTCTCTATTTCTCCAGAGCTCCCATCCCTTATCCGCGTGGTGAATTACCCGTTTATTACAAACACGTTGGCCTTTACGCCTACACAAAAAGAGCGCTTCAAAAGATTCAAAACATGTCTGAATCTCTTTTGGAAAAAACCGAATCTTTGGAGCAACTCCGATTCATGGAAGAAGGGCTTAACATTAAAGTGCATGAAACGGCGTCATACACGCAAGGGATCGATACTCCCGAAGATCTCCTTATAGCTATAAAACATTTTTCTACATCCAAAATACCATGACTACTCCCTTGCCTAAAAGGAAAGGCTTCTAGGGATTGGTGCCCAAACCATGCTAGCCCGAAAGTTATTTGAAAAGTATTTTATAAAACAAAACCCCAAAGTCAAGGAGGGCTTCCATCCTGCCCCTCAACAGGTGGGGTTTCCCGCTCGTTTGAGATAAAAAATTCTTATTAATTTGATCTTAGACACATCATGGGTATAATCTTGATATGTGAGGTATCTAAAGCAAGAAGCGCTTGTTGCCCTTGGACAGCAAGGTGTAAGAGACTCCTCGTTTAGATAAAAGTTGAGGCAACGAAGATGAAAAAAATTTTTTTATTGATCTTGTTAGCTACAACTTGGGTCTGCTGTGGATTTGCAGAAACCGAGCCGGAAAGAGATTTGTTGCCCCCTCAAAAGCCCAAGTTCATCGAAGAGATCGTCAGCCAGTACGATAAAGGTGCTTACGATGCCTTTCTCAAACAAATGGATCATACTTACAGAGAGGCCAAAAGCAAATGGCAACATGACATCATTTTAGAAGAGCGTAAAAAAAAGTGTGCAATTGTCCAAGGTTTTAAGCCACTCAAAAATGATGTGTTTGCAGAAAAAACCGCGGCGCTTCGAGAGAGTGAAAATCGGGAACTCGTAGAGCTGTGTCTTTCTGAGCCGAGTTCCGCTTTGACACGCAACGTTAGAGATATGGTTTTTTTCAGCCCAAGCCAACATGAGCAAGCAAGCTTAGATTACCTCGATAGCCTGAGCCTGAAATTCAAAGGGGAGGGCAAAACATCCGTTGAAAATAAGTTGATTAACATTGATACAGAATTTTGGATTAAAACACTTGCTCTCGATGTGCTCTTAACGCAGAGTAAGATCAATCAAGACACCTACATTAAACGGCGCGCCGTGCTTCAACTTGAAAAGCTCAAACAGATGCAAATTGCAACAGATGAACGGGACGTCGACCCAAAGATAAGAAGCTACATCAAAACAGCCCTAAGCATCTATCCTCAGGTGCAAGTCTCTTGTATCACACGCAAATATTTGCACGACTTAGCTATCGGGAGAGTGCAACCACACACTCCTACGGAAGAGAAGATCAAACAGATTGCGATCAAATATCATAAAAAAGCGGAGATTCTTTTTAAAGAATGTTTCCCCAAAGACCAAAAACAAGGGGCATGATCAATTGGGGATTTCATGGAAAATCGAGACATCTCATGCCGGGCCAACCACGCTTTGCATCTGTTTCTCATTGTTTTCTTGCTCATTCTAATCCGCATTTGGTACCTGTCTGTTCTCAAACATGATGTCTTTCGAGAAAAAGCAACCGCTCCAAGAAAGAAAGTCCTTATCGAGCAGCCAGCACGCGGTGTGATTCGGGATCGGTTCAACTTTCCTTTAGCCATCAATACAATGCAATACAATGCAGCTATTTGCTACGACAAGATTCGAGACATTCCCCTGGTCGTGTTAGAAAAAAATAGTAAGGGGGAAAAAATTTTTTTGCACAAACGGCGCCTTTATATCGCTTCCTTATCCAAGATGATGGCCTGTCACCTCGATATGGATCCAACCGTCATTGAGGATCTGATTTATGCACAGGCCTCGATGTTGCCCCATGCGCCCTTCATCATCAGAAAAGGTATTTCAGAAAAAACGTACTACACGCTACGTGCCCTTGAAAAAAACTGGGTAGGATTAGAAACGCAGCGGAGTATGAAACGATTTTATCCTCAGAAAAAAGAAGGATCAAACATCATCGGGTACATGGGGGCAATTCATGCGTCCGAACTCCACAGTATCGGTCGAGAAACAAAGACGCTGCAAGATTTTTTCAAGCAATGGACAGAAAAGCTGCCTGTTCCGCTTCCAAAGGGATTCAATCGAATAAACGAAGTTGAATCGCGCCTCGACCAACTCAAAGAAAAAGCGTACACAGCGCAAACTCGGGTTGGCAAAATGGGAGTGGAACGGGTATTTGATGAAGGATTGCGTGGATTTTTTGGGAAAACGCAGGTAGAAGTTGGGGCAAATGGACGAATTATTGCTCGCGCGCCAGAACAAAGTGAACCAGTTGCAGGCCATAGTTTGACTCTGACAATCTCAGCCGAACTGCAAGCATTTGCAGAGTCACTCCTCATCCAAAGTGAGCACGAGAGGCAAGAGCTCTTTGCCCATACCGGTAGACATCAAAATCGTATTGCCCCCCCCTGGATCATGGGAGGAGCTATTGTAGCCATGATCCCTCAAACGGGGGAGGTCGTGGCTCTTGCTTCTTGTCCACGCTTTGATCCCAATGACTTTACGGAGCAAAATAATCAACGCATCCATCAATGGATGGAAACACCACACCACATGGCTAATATTTGGGATGGGAAAATTGGCGTGATGAAAGAACGTTATTCACCTGAATTGGGGAGGCCTCACGAGCAAAATGAGATGCTTTGCTGGGACACTTTTCTCGATCATATCCTCTCCTTGGATGGACAGGTCAGAAAAACCATGCAAAAAGTAGGGTCCATTCAAAAAGCAGCGCATCTGTTAAATGTAATCTATACTTTGATGAAAATAGGGAAAACCGATCAACCACATTTCATACTGCAAGCTCTTTACCACGAGCGAGAAACTCACATTCCCTCTTGTTATACGAAAATAGATGTTGAAAAGATACAAGCCGTTCGAGACCGCCTCAGCCACAGTATGGCCGCTTGGGCTAAAAATGAGCTTGATTTTTACTTCAATGACATCAAGCACCATGATGATAAGCTCCTTTTATTAGATCTGTTACGACTTGCTCTCGATCCATCCCTTTTTCATGAATCGCTTTTGCAGATTGTGGGCAAAGACTCGTTATCAACATACCGATCGCTGTGCCAAGCTCATGCAATCGTCGAGGACGAGATTAAAAAACAAGTGAGGATCACGCACCATGAACACATTTTCCCGATTTGGAGGAAGGAAAAGTTTCCATCCTATTTAAAAGAAAAACGGGGAGAAGAAAAGATGAAGAAAACCTATCCCCACCCTTATACCAATTACCTCATGCAAGCTAAGGTCACACTGTTTGAAAAATTTTGGAACACGCACAAATGGGATTTTTTAGAAACCCTCCTTTTCAAAAATCCTCCGGCAAATCCAGAGGTAAAATCGCTCGCCTTCCATTTGCTCACCGAACATCAAAAATGGGAAAACGCTCTATTTTTAAAACAGCTCAATAAGCTCAGAAATCGATTGGAGAATCTCCCTAGATCAGAGGCAATCAATTACTTAAAAAGTATGCGCGCCTATGCCGATTTGACACATGTCCTATGGGGACACTATTCCCTTTCTCCACCACTTTCTAAACAGGCAACACTACAAGATCTCGCTCTTTCCTTTTATCCTAAAAATGGCTTGGGTTTTCATAGATCATATGCTTACGGATGTGCAACAACGCTCGGCTCCCTTTTCAAGCCGGTAGTCGGCTACGAAGCTTTAAAGCAAGAGTATCTCAAAAAACAACAGAAAGGCGTCCTAGCTATCAATCTCAATCCTCTTACCATTTACGATGAATGTCATCCTCAAACTAAGGTGGGACCACAGACTGTGCTCGGGCGTACTGTTAATGGTCAACCGATTTTGCGTCAATATAAAGGAGGTCGTCTTCCGAAAAGCCACACATGGATTGGAGAGGTTGATTTCTCCAAGGCCATGCAACGCTCGAGCAATCTTTACTTTTCTCTTTTGGCAAGTGATGTCCTTGATGATCCTTCCAGTCTGTATCGAACCACCAAAGAGTTAGGGTTTGGCTCTCTGACGAACATCGATTTAACGGGAGAAATCCCAGGGCTTGTTCCAGATGACATTCAAGACGACCGGACAGGACTTTATTCCTTTGCCATTGGTCAGCATTCCCTTGTCGTGACGCCTCTGCAGACTTCAGTGATGCTCTCGGCGCTAGCTAACGGTGGAGAAGTACTTAAACCACAAATTATTAATTTTAGAACCAGCATGTCATCCATGCGCAATCTCAAGCCTAGAACGTTTTATGCCCAACGCGGGTATCGGGATCAGATTACCGATGTAAGGAAAATCTCCGCTCACTTGATCAAACGGCATCAATCAAGCAATCAACACATGACAACTGCCTCTTTTAAAAAAGAAATTTGTCGCACTCTCTTTATGCCAAAACAAGTGCAAGATATGCTTTTAGATAGCCTTTATCACGTAGTTTGGGACAAAAACGGCCCGGGACATCCCTGCCGCATTAAAGCATTGCTCAAAAACCCGCAGCTCGCACGAGAATACAGAAGCTTAGAAGATCAATTCATTGGGAAAACTTCGACAGCTGAATTTGCCTATCGACCGACCTTAGATAAAGAGATTAAACCAATTATCTGTAAGGACATCTGGTTTGGTGCCATTAGTTTTGATCAAAAATTGTCCCAGAGCTTACCTTATCATCAGGCCACACCAGAGCTCGTTGTTGTCGTGTATCTCCGTTTCGGAGACTATGGTAAGGAAGCCGCACCCCTTGCTGCGCAAGTGATAAAAAAATGGCGCGACATCAAAGGTCAACCATAAGCTGCACAGGGTCTGAAAACAGGCTCCCAAAATGTAGATCTAATAAAAATGTCGTGTATTCTTGCAAATACCATAGCGTGTGCCATCTGGTGAATGAGAAGTTTCACGGGCATATATCGATGCGAGCGCTCCTAAATCCAATATTCAAAGAAAGGGGATTACGTCGCGCCTCCGTTCAAACCCAATCATGGTTAGCAATTACATTAATTGCCTCATCTATGGAAGCACATGCATTGAACTTCTGTCTGAGCTTTTTAATTTTCCCAACAGAGCGGAGGAACCAACACCCAATCCGACGAATGTCGAGGAGGGCTTTACTCGGGGTTTTATACAGACGGATAAAATGAATGTGTTGAAGTAAATGGTCACGGATCTTTGCACCATTGATGTCAAGGGGTAGCTGTCCACGGTCAAGCCGTTCGATCTCTTCTGCGAGCCAAGGTTTCCCCATAGTACCACGAGAGGCTAAAATTGCATCGCAACCGCTCTGCTCAAAAAGATTCAAACCGTCTTGAGCTGTAAAGACATCCCCGTTGCCAATGACGTAGATGGTGCTTGCCACCTGTTTGCACTCACGAACGAATTCCCAGTTGGCTTTCCCCTTGTATTTTTGCACACGCGTTCTTCCGTGAATGGCGATGGCAGTTGCACCTGCATCCTCAGCAATACGAGTAATTTCTGGGGCATTGAGCAGAGTATTATCCCATCCGGCACGGATCTTGATTGTGACGGGAATCTTAACTGCCGCTACCATTTCAGAAAGAATTTCTCCGATCAACGAGGGATTTTTTAACATGCCCGATCCACTTCCGTCCTTAGTAACCCGATCAACTGGACACCCACAATTGAGATCGACGACATCAAAACCGAGATCTTCAATGATACGAGCAGTGGGCTTGGCTAATTTGGGATTGCTACCACACAGCTGAGCGCCAATCGGACGCATCGAGTCTCGGTAATCGAGTAGGTGGTACGTATTGGGTTCATGGCGAATTAATCCGTCCATCTTTACCATTTCACAGTACATCAGACCCACAGGGTACAAACAGGCCATTTGACGAAATGGGAAATCAGAGCATCCTGCCAATGGGGAATAAAAAACGTTAGAAGGCAGGAGAAGGGATTTGAACTTAATAGGCTTAACGTATCGCATAAAGTAGAATGGTTAAAATAAGCTTTTCGAGCAATTGAAGCGTAATAAAGGCGATGAGTGGACTCAAATCGAGAACACCTCCAATCAGCGGGATAAAACGGCGGAAGAAATTCAGGTAGGGATCGACATAGCGAGCGATAAATTGAACAAAATGAGCACGCTCAAATTTCGGAAACCACGAGCTTATTACACGCATTAAAAGCATAAGAGTATAAAAGAAAAAGAAAAGACGAACCAAATAAATAATGTATTGCATAGAGCTAGCTTAGCACATTTTTTGATTAGAAAAAAGTAAGAGAAGCAGAGATCACACAGGCGGTGTTGAAAAAATCGATGAAAAAAAGCTTCTAAAAACTTCTTAAAAAGGGGAAGCTGCTCATCTAAAATCAACACCAACAAGATTGTAATAAACAAGAAATAATCGTCCACTTATCTTGGACAGTCGGGAAATCCACCTATTTAGGGGTGGGATGAACGCCTGCCTTGACTTTGAGATTTTGTCTTGTAAAATACTTTTCCAATAACCCTTGGGCTAGATGGTTTGGGTGTCAATCCCTAAAAGCCTTCGCCTTTAGGCGAGGGAGTAGTCACTGAAGGCTTAAGCATCCTTCTGGAGAGCGACTCAGCTCGATGGGTCGCTCTTAAGAAGTTTTGCACAGTTTTAATCGATCCTTGATATCCTTCGGATCGGGTTTTTCTCAATACAATTTCCATGCGCACCACTTTCAGGGTTTTTCTCAAACAGTCTTTTGATCCTCTATATCCCCTAGCTTGAATTTCTTTGAAAAGTTGAGATGCCGATGGGGGATCCTCGGTTTCTTCCAGCCTCCTTATCAAGTATTCTCGGTGAAAAGCCAAGCCTACTTCAGGGGGCGCTCATTTTTGCGGATCATCGATAAGAAGTTTTTCACATGTTTGAGTGATCCTCGATACCCCTTGGCTTGAATTTCCTTAAAAAGCTGGGACCCTGATGCAGTATACTGTGTGTTGCGCATTCTATTGATGAGGTAGTTCCTGTGAAAGAATAAATTTGTCTGTGGGGAGTGCTTATATCTGGGAGCGTGGGGCACAAATTGCTCGCAATCAATCGACATGTCTTGAGGATTTTGCGTCCCCTGGACTAAACATTTGCGATACGAAGTCAGATGGGTCTTTGGAAAGGATGAATCTTTAGTAGATTGTAACACAACACTGATTGCATGGCTTGGTCGTTCTTCTACGCCGAGCTTTTGTATTGCTTCAATGGAGGTTGTTGTATTTACGGATTGAGTGTGATGAGCTCGCTTTGTTTCGTAGGCATTTTGTATCTCTTTTGATAATGGTCCGTTTCCTCTTTGATTCCGTCTACACGCGGGCTCCCTAAACGGGCTATTTTGAGAGGGTGTTTCTGCAATGGAGGAATGAAAATAGGCGTGCCCATGATGAGCGTTGATGATTTGATTCATAAACTTACCTGTCCTTTAGAAAAAAAACACACGTTAAAAAGTGCCCATGTGCTTTCTCATATCTATAGTTTGAAACTTTGTTTTTGACTTACGGTCTAAAAACAGAGAATGGAAGTATAACAAAAAATGCAATATATCTAAAAACCTTGCCTCGATTTTGAGTAAAAAGAAATTATTTTTCATAATGAGTGAGAAGCCTGTCTGCAAACCGAAACATTTTTTCTGATCCATTTGCAAGCGCGTCTTCAATAACATTCTTGAGCTTTCTCTTTCGATAACCCCCCTTTGCTTGCATGATTTTCCGACATGGCTCTCATGGGTGCCTTAAATATCTCATCTATTTCAAAGAGGGATCGAGAGCCAAATTCTCCGTGATTACTCCCTCGCCTTTAAGGGAGGAGTAATCATTCAAAGCCCAGTACCTGCCACTCCCCATTTGGATTGACGTAGCGGTAGAGAGTTTGTCTAGATGTGCCGAGCTTTCGACACAGTGCGCTTACATTTGTCTCTTCGATACCCAATTGAGGAAAGAGCAGAAAGAGATAGCCTTAACACTTTTGATCGCACCTAGTTGTGTACGAAGGGTTGAACATTCCAATCGTCACGGTTATGTTTTGGTGAAAACCGTCTGTTCTCAGAACATGGGACTGTTTCGATCTAAGAAGAGCAGTGGTGTCTTGGGGGGAGAAACCCGTGGATCAAAACAATAAAACGGCACAAAAAGGGTGCCAAATGGGTCTAATCAGATGATCTTTTAGATAGATTTTCATTTTTTGGAGCGCAATTTCAAAAGCAACACCCAATCACATCCATTCTTCTTAGATCGAAACAGTCCCACTATTTAAATCTCACACCATGATCAAAAACAAAAATCCTCTCAAAAATGCTCGCGTGGTAAGAAATTGGTAGTAGATCGAGGTTCTCAGCTTGCAGGAGATACAGTTATTCCTTCCCCAAATGCTCCCCTTCATCCCGATCATGATGATCTGAGAGTAGGTCAGAAACAGAATTAGGGCACGCTATCACTCCACGCGGGCAACGGGGAAAAGCACGCGACAAATCGGGCAATTGAGTGCGCTGTGTCCTCTAGCAGGACAGTATTTCCGTCCAAAATAGATGATCTGTAAGTGAACTGTGCCCCATGCCTCTTTTGGGAACAGCAACTTCAAGTCTTTTTCAGTTTGCAAAATAGTTCTTCCAAGGCTGAGTCTCCACCTTTTGGCACACCGGTGAACGTGGGTGTCAACTGGAAAGGCGCATTTGTTAAATGCCTGAGTAATGACCACTGAAGCAGTCTTATGGCCGACACCTGGCAACTGCTCAAGTGCGTTTAAATCGTCTGGAACCCAACCTCCGTATTCGTTGACGAGGATGACTGACAGCTTTTGAATATTTTTGGCCTTGGAATTGGAAAGACCACAAGGTCTGATCACTGTTTGGATAGCTTGAAGGGGCAAAGCTGCCATTGCTTCAGGAGTTGAAGCTTGGGCAAAAAGTAAAGGAGTAACGGCATTGACTCGCTCATCTGTGCAACGCGCAGATAACACAGTGGCTACTAAAAGGGTATACGCGGTGCTGTGCTTGAGAGGAGCGGAAGGACTGGGGAAGTAATGATCAAGCGTCGCTCGGATGAAAGATACGCGCTCTTTTTTGTTCACTTGCCCACACAAAATTTAGCAAAGATGGCACCCAAAATATCTTCTGTCACGTCGAGACCAATGATTGTTCCCAGCTCTTGGAGTGCCGACCGAATGTCCGAAGTCAAAAATTCGGGAGAGAGCTGACACTTTAATCCTTGTATGACTTTTTCAACTGTTTCAGTGGCACGTCGCAGACTTTCAAAATGCCTCTCACTCGTCAAGATGACCTGTTCTTTAGAGGGAACGCCTTTTCCCCACATGATTCGAGAAATTCCTTTTTTCAATTGTTCGATTCCTTTCCCTGTTTTTGCAGAAATTTCGACGGATGGAAAGGGGAAAGAGGGTAGAAATGGCGCAGGTGATAAATCTGTTTTGTTCCAAACGACAAGCGTCCGGTCTTGGGGAAAGGTATCGATGAGCTCAGAGTCAAAAACAGGATGAGAAACATCTACTAGAAAAAGTAAGAGATCGGCATTTTTCGCCGCAACAAAAGAACGCTTGATCCCTTCTCTTTCGATGAGATTATCCGCTTTTCTCAGTCCCGCCGTGTCGATTAACAGGCAATTTAAGTGACCGAGCAGGAGAGTTTCTTCCAAGGTATCTCGCGTGGTCCCGGGAACGTGTGTTACAATAGCCCGCTCTTCCCCTAACAGAGTGTTCATTAGGGAAGATTTTCCAACATTAGGAGCTCCAAGCAGGCAGATGGAGGGCTGTGTTTGCAACTTTTTCCCCTCATCAAATGTTTCTAAAAGAAAAAGCATCCTCTTTTTGATGTGCATCATCTCATCACACATGTGTTCATGAGATGCCAACACCAACCCCTCTTCAGGGAAATCGACCCAAGCCTCTAAAGTTGCCGCGATATCGGTGAGCTTGCTCTGGAAGCTGACAATGATTTGATGTAGTTTTCCTTGGAGTTGATTTTCAGCCGCCTGCATAGCTAACACACTTTTTGCATGGATGAGCTGTTGAACAGCTTCCGCCTTCGTCAGATCTATCTTCCCGTTTTGGAACGCTCTGCAAGTAAATTCACCTGGAAGTGCAACCCGGGCACCCGAGCCAAGAGCCGCTTTGAGAACTTGCCGCGTGATCAGTATTCCCCCATGGCAGTGGATTTCGACAGTGTCCTCACCCGTGTAAGAATGGGGAGCGCGCATGACAACTGCCAGTCCTTCATCGATAAAAACGCCAGTTTCATTCAAAATTTTTCCAAAATGAACCGTATGCGTTTTAAAAGAGAAAATGGGCCCTGAAAATATCTTATCGGAAACGGCGAGAGCCTCCTCCCCGGAAATCCGAATTACCGCAATCCCCCCCTCTCCTGGAGGAGTAGCAATGGCGGCGATGGTCTGCCCTCTTTCATAGGTGCGATGTGTAAACTTCATAGCTCAGAGACGCTCTCACCCCCTTTCGGATCATGTGCACAAAGCAAGGCGTCCTCCATTTGGCCACTGCGCCGTGCTCGCTTTCGAAACTAACGCCGGTTGGGCAGATGAAACTCGAGGTTAAATATGTCAACCAATGCAGACTGAGCTGCCCACAAAAGCCGTCAGTTCGATGTACATCTAGCCCCTCAAAGGATCGAAAGGACTGAAATTCCCATCTTTTGCCACATGGTCTCATGTCACATCTCAAGCGAAAAATATTTTTACGTCTTTCTGAACTTTTTTGACCCGAGTTGAACGTACAATACAGAGAAGTAAAAGGGGAAAGCATAATTATATTTTTCGATTTAATTGATGTGGATAAGGGTATCAATTTACCCCTTTTAATGCACGCCTGATCAAATTGGTTAAAGAGGGCGTGACTTCAAAAGAAGTTAAAGCATGTTGAACCGCTTGCTGCGCTTGGCGCATACCATATCCCAAATGAGTGAGAGCATTAATTGCATCGCAGCTCAAGCCATTTTTGCACCCATCGGCGAGACGGCCGGGGATCTTGCTTCCCTCTTGAGCAATCTTCCCCCGCATTTCCACAATCAATCGCTCAGCAGTCCTCTTGCCAATACCCGGAATCTTTGAAAGGAGAGAGACGTTAGCGTGAGCAATAGCAGATGCGAGCTCCTCTTTTTGAAGATGGCCTAGCAGAGATAAAGCGGTCTTGGGCCCCATTCCCGAGATGTCATTCATTTGCTGAAAAAGATCCCTGTCTTCTGGGGCAAGAAAGCCAAAATGGCGGTGAAAATGTTCCCTAATCACGCGGGCAATATAAAGCAAAACCTGCTCCCCAACATGGGGAAGAGATGGATAAACGTTTAGCGGGATGGAGAGCCCATAACCCATATTGCCCACCTCAATCACCACCTTTTGAGGATTGGATGCCACGAGAATCCCTTTGATATATTCAAGCATGCACACTTCCATGGATGTAATGAGAGTGGCAAATGGCAAGCGCCAAAGCATCGGATGCATCTTCGGGCTGTGGAACCTCGTGGAGATTCAGAAGGGATTGAATCATGCGTCCAACCTGCGCTTTAGTTGCATGGCCCATGCCCACCACGGCAAGTTTGGCTTTTTTGGGAGCATACTCAAAAATGGGGATATCACGTTGCGTCCCAGCCAAGATAGCCACCCCTTTTGCCATGCCCAACTTCAAGATGCTCTGAGGATTTTTCCCAATGTATTGGTTTTCAATGGAAATTGCATCCACTTCCAGTTTTTCGAGCACATGTCCAATGCCCTCATAGATCATGAGCTGCCGTTTGAACAGGGGCAGTTTTTGAGGAGGACGCACTACTCCATAATCCAAAGGCTCGTAGTGCAATAAATCGGTTCGAATCAAGCCGTATCCCGTGACACACGTACCCGGATCAATGCCTAAAATGGTGTAAATTTTCCTCTTCTGTGCCACACGAGCCATGTTAGGTGATTTTCTGTAAATATTCAATTATGATAACCTCGAGGGCATGATGCACTTAAAAGTCAAAAATATCATCGTTCAGATGCCCAATTGGATCGGAGATTTGGTGATGGCCACTCCTATTTTGACAGACTTGAGAAGCACTTACCCAAAAGCGACCATCACAGCCATGGTTTTAGACAAGATCGGGGGGATTCTCGAAGCGGATGTTGACATCGATGAACTCTTTCTCTTTTCAAAAGTCAAGGGACTCATTCGCCGCATGAAACAACGTAGTATTGTGAGAAAACTCAGAGAGGGTCAATACGACTTGGGCATTTTACTGACTAACTCGTTGTCATCGGCTTGGCGCTTTTGGCAGGGGAATGTGGGAAATAAAACTGGGTTTTGTAGCGACGGGCGCCGCTTTTTACTTGATCACCCCATACCTTTCCCAAAAAAGCGACACACTCAACATCTCGTTGCGACTTATAAACAGCTCTTATGTGGAATAGGGATTCCTCCGTCGAGCACCCTGCCTCGGCTTTTTATTAAAAAAGGGAGATTGCAAGCTGTTCGGGAACTTTTGAAACGCTTTGATATCCCAACCCATGCCAAGTTGATTGGGATCCATCCCGGAGCTGCTTACGGACCTGCAAAATGTTGGCTTCCCGAAAGATTTCGGGAAGTGGCAATCCGTCTCGTTGAGAATGACTCCGCTCATCATGTCTTGTTTGTGGGAGATGCCTTTCACAAAAACTTTATCAATAAAATATGTTCAGGTCTACCCAAACAGATTGTGAATCTCGCGGGCCAAACAGATCTAAGCTCGCTCATTGCACTGATCTCGACTTGCTCCGCTTTCTTGTCAAATGACAGCGGTCCCATGCACATCGCTGACAGTTTGAACATTCCACTAGTGGCCCTCTTCGGTTCGACGAATCCGGTTGTGACAGGACCATATCGCCGCTCTCAGGGGATTTTGCAAAAAAAAGTGTCCTGCTCTCCTTGCTTCAAAAAGGTGTGTCCTACCGATTTCCTCTGCATGAAAAATCTGACGGTCGACTTGGTGGTTGCCCGACTTTTAGACATACTCGAGCAAAAGGAGACAGTGTTATCTTAAAAGGGATCTTAAGTCACGTGCGCTTGAGCTACCTCGACCGTTTGCTCAGAAGGGCATCGAGAGAAAACAAGGAGAAATTTCTAATCGCATGGAATCGTGGTCTGGGTGATATTCCTCTGATTCTTTACGCATTAGTTCACCGCATCCGCTACTTTATTCCCCGCGCATCAATAACATTTTTGACCCGAACGGATCTCGCCTTAGGATTTGAAATGTTAGATAATGTGCATGTTTTGCCCTGTCCACACTGGAAGCGAGGCCACCTATTCGACGTCGATCAGAGCTTGGCCATCCATCAGCTGACACTCGAGCATTATGATGTATTCTTGGAGACAATCGACCTAGATAGATGGTTTCAATGGCAAATTGGTGTCTTGACTCCTAAATTGAAGTGGGAAAAAAAATGGGATGCACTATCCGATCGATACTGTTTAGATAGAGAAAAAACCTACATTGGTGTCCACGTCAACACAGAAACTGCCCGTTATTACAATTACGAAAAAAATTGGCCTTTAGATCGATGGCAAGCCCTTTTTGCTCAGATATGCAAATGGAAAAATACTGCTTTGATCCTCTTTGGGAGGGAGAAAAAACCATTTTTTTGTGCAAATAACATCATTGACTTGCGAGGGGAAACATCGATTTTTGACGTGTTATCTGTCATCAAAAACCATTGTCACTCTTTAATCGCTCCCGATTCGGGAATCCTTTCGCTCATCTACTACATTGAAGCTCATTTTCCCCTGCTTATCGTCTCCCTATGGGCAGATCCAAGGCGGGGGATTTTACGTCAAAATGTAGCTTCACCTAATCGAAAACTCGAGCATCTTCCTATCGTAGAGACACGCCGAGATATCTCGAGCATCTCCTGTCGGCGCGTCTATGAAACGCTCTTGGGTAAAACATCGTGAACATCAATCTCTGCTCTGTGTCAAAGAGGCAATGCAAGTGATGCCTCACATCGACCCATGTGCCCTGACACCGATTACAGAGGATCACATAATAAAAGCCATTCCCCCCTGTGTAGACTTGGGGAAAATGGGCTTACTCATTCTCGCAGGAGGACAAGGAACTCGACTGGGATATCACGGTCCAAAGGGATGCTTTACACTGCCGCTAAGCCCCGGGAAAAGTCTCTTCCAGATTTTGTTTGAAAAAATCAAAGCCAAAGGGAGTGATCTATGTGTTGCAGTGATTACTTCCCCTCTCAACTATTGGGAAACTATTCTACATTTGCGTGCACACAATTGGTTTGGGTTAGACTTGGGCGTCATTGATTTTTTACAGCAAGAGCTGATGCCGGTTTGGGACCACCGAGGAAGGCTATTACTCAATCATCCAAATCACATCGCCCTGTCCCCTGCGGGGAATGGGAAAGCATTGTTTCATTTGCGTCATTCAGCAGTTTGGAACAAGTGGAAACAAAGGGGGATACGCTACGTGCAGATCATCCCCATTGACAACGCTCTAGCCGAACCATTTGATGGAGAGTTACTCGCCTGCCATGAAACACACCGAGTTCAACTCGTTTTAAGAGGGATTCATCGATTGAGCGCGTGTGAAAAGCTGGGCATCATTGGAATGCGGGGGAGAACATTGGCAGTGCAAGAATATAGCGAAGTGCCAGAAGGGATCAAAATGGCAAAAAGAAAAGGGGGTATTTTCGCCTACCCTTTGGGAAACTCTGGGCTATTTTCCTGTTCACTCGATTTAATCGATCACGTTTTTAAAACCTCTTTTGTGCTTCCCTGGCATTGGGTAAGAAAGGGGAGAATAGGGTGTGCTAGGTCGGAGAAGGGGGGGAAATGGCAGCGATTTTGTTGCTGGCAAATCGAAACATTTATTTTTGATTTTTTTGCTTATGCCAAATCATTCAAGGTGCTTGCTAGTCATCGAAAAAATTGTTTTGCCCCTTTAAAAAATCTATTTGGTCCGTACGGCCTTAAAACTGTTCTAGAAGCAATTCGTTCCAAAAAAACCTGATTTAAGCTAAAATCCGTTGGGAGATCATTTTGGTTTTATCATGAAAATTGCTTATTTAGGCGCAGGTGCTTGGGGGTTTTGTTTGGCGAATCTCTTGGCAAAAAAAAAACTGAACGTCTCTTTATGGACGGGAAATCTGAGTTTAGCTGATGTCTTAAAGAAAAAGGGGGTACACCCTAAGTTGAGCGATCATCAATTCAGCGAACCATTGCATTTAACCACGGATTTGGAAGAAGCGATAGAAGGAGCTGACCTGATCGTTGAGTCCGTGACATCTAAAGGTCTCCGTCCCGTTCTCGAAAAGGTCAAAAGGGCTGCCTGCTCTTTGCCTCCCCTCATTTTGACTTCAAAAGGGATCGAACAAAACACATGCCTCCTCATGTCAGAAGTCGCCTTGGACGTGTTTGGGAAGGAATACGAGAGCCGGATTGGAACTTTATCGGGACCTAGTTTGGCTGATGAAGTCATGCAACAGTTGCCCACGTCGGTCGTAGGGGCTTCTCGCAGCCTTGAGCTCGCACTCCAAATTGTGGATCTATTTTCTACCCCATTTTTCCGCGTGTATCCAAATGATGATATTTCTGGGGTCTCTTTTGGTGGCGCTATGAAAAACATCATTGCCATCGCCTGTGCAATAGCCGATGGTTTGGGCTTCGGTGAAAACACAAGGGCAGCTCTCATGACACGAGGCCTACACGAGATCCGAAAGCTCTCCACGGTGAAGGGGTGCCGCCCTGAAACCTTGAACGGTCTTTCGGGCATGGGAGATTTGTGTGTCACGTGCCGTTCTACTTTGAGTCGGAATTACATCTTTGGACACCTCTTGGCACAAGGTCTTACTCCCAAGCAGGCACATGAAAAAGTAGGCATGGTCGTCGAAGGCGCTTACACGTGCGTTTCGGCAATTCAAATGAGCAATAGGGTACATATTCCACTGCCAATTACACAAACTGTGCACTCTATTATTTATGAAGGATTAGACCCAAGACGTGCCGTTAAAACCCTTTTAACGAGGGCTGTCAAGCAAGAACATTTGTGAATCTCGAGGGGTACAAAGTTGTCACTGCTAGAGAAATGGTGCGCATCGAAGCTTTGAGTATTCAAGAGGGGGCTTCGAGCGAGAGCTATATGTTGAAGGCGGGACAAGGGATCGCAAAAAAAATCGCTGATTTTATCAAGAAACACCATTTGACGAAAGAGGTCACTCTCTTGGTCGGGAAAGGCAATAACGGAGGGGATGCTTTTGTCGCAGGAACCTTGCTGCTTCAGCAGGGGCATCACGTGGATGCGTACCACCTTTTCCCCATGCAAGGATCGAGCCATCTTTGTCAAAAACACAGAATACGTTTTGAGGAGATGGGGGGGTCTGTTATTTCTCCAAGCACCCCCTCTGACATTACCTGCAAAGGGGTAGTGGTTGATGGGATACTCGGCACGGGATTTCAAGGACACATCAGTGACGCACTTGCGCAAGTGATTACGCATGTTAATCACAGCAAAAGACCTGTCTTTTCTATTGATATCCCTTCAGGAATCGATGGCAACACGGGCGCAGTAGAGCGATTGGCAATTCAAGCTACTAAGACCCTCTTTTTAGGACTGCCTAAAGTGGGGTTTTTTCTAAGAGATGGTTATAATTACATCGGCGCACTTTCTCACATAGATTTTGGGATGGATGTGAGCTATTTGCAAAAAAGCTTCAGCATGGGGCACATGCTCAATGAAAAGGGATTGACCCATCTCCTGCCCCCCTTGGTGCGTAATCGGCATAAATATCAAGCGGGTTATGTACTCGCTGTTGCTGGCTCGCCCGGTATGGCGGGAGCACCCATGCTCTCTGCTCTGTCAGCTCTACGTGCGGGGGCGGGGATTCTCCGTCTGTTTTATCCAGGAGGTATGGAAGGGGAACTAGTAAATGCACCTCGAGAAATCATCAAAGTGCCCTATCAAAACGACGATCCCGGGGCCATCTTTTCTGAAATGAAACGGGCTAAAGCCATGCTCATTGGGCCTGGGCTTGGAAAGGACAAAGAGCAAGGAGCTTTTTTGAAATCTTTCATCAAAAAAGTGACGGTGCCGACCGTTATCGATGCGGAAGGGTTATTTCATTTGAAAGGTATGTTTGCCACTTTTACCTTTCCTTGCATCTTGACACCTCATCGTCAAGAGATGCTTGATCTCTTGGGTAAAGAGCAGTTTGACGATATGGTCGCAGAATGTCAAAGGTTCGCCTGCGAAAACGATCTGACGCTTATTTTAAAGGGAGCACCCACCTTTATTTTCCACAAAAAAAGAGCTCCTCTCATTATCTCTCGAGGCGATCCGGGTATGGCAACAGCGGGCGCAGGAGATGTATTAACCGGAATCGTTGCAGGTTTATTATCTCAAAGCCTTTCCGCGCGCAACGCCGCTGCTCTTGGGGTGTATATCCATGCGCGTGGAGGGGAACAGATGGCAAAAAAAACCACTTCTTATGGCCTGATTGCTTCAGATTTAATTGCTGCTCTTCCCGAAGTATTCAAAGAGCTGACTGCGACGCGCACTCTGTGTTCATCGTTGGGAACCAAGTCACACTGAATTTTGATGTTTTGAAGTCAGTTTTTTGAACGATGACGCGACGCAAGTCCCCTGGCCCAAAGCCATGGAGTTTAGGAGCGCTTGATTAATATGCGCAAGCAAATTACGATGGATACCTGTTGGGATTTTTTGGCCGCCCGGCAACCGCTTTGGCAAATTGCCAAAAATCACCTACTCCTTGCTCAATTTTCCCGGTATTTGCGTTTGGTCGTCGATTTTTGTTATCATATGCATCGGGTTCTTGATCCGACGCAAGCAGCACTACCTCAAACTGCCCATACACATCGATGAGTAGTGGCTGGCGCGTCCCTCTTTATGGCTAAAGCCAAGAAATTCCAGAAGAGAAGCTATGCCATTCACTCGAGGCCCATCCTAGTCCCAGGTTGGAGCATGTTGATCGCGCTATTTTTTGTCGCGATCTTCCGAGGTGCAAGATCCACAAGGATCACAATGCATCTGTGGAGTACATTGGCCCTAGGACTAGACGGACTGGGTAGCAAACCGGAGACCTCTAAAAACCTCGCTTATTTTTCCAGTTTGTGTTGAAATCTTCTCTTTTAATTTAGGAGGTTTTGACATGTCTAACCAACGCAGTTTTTTCGATCTTGGCTTTGATGCACGATATCGATCTTTAGTTAATCACCCTCAAAAATTCCAATTCAGACTAAGCTGCCCCTCTTGGACAAAAGAGAAATTCATTAAGCTGGCTTGATAGCTCATTTTAAACGCAAATCGATCGGAGCGATTAACAAACAGCTCGGCACCTATGCTCATGTGATCAATCAAAGAAAGATTGTTTTTGACATCTAGATACTCTTGACATGTTTTTTCTTGCAAGCTCGCTCTGTACTCCCCCTTGCTCAGGGGAATGTGCGTTGCCCAACCCACAAAAATGGTCGGAAACATGTGGATTGATTTCCAATTCATCTGTTTTAACACCTTTAACATCAACTCAGAGTGAAAAAAGGACGATCTCATCCGCTGAAGCGATAGATTTAGGGGCCCAGCGCCTACTTCTGTGTAAGCAGATTCAAAGATGCTCAAATAGTCGAGGTGCATTGTGAGCATGAAAGACAGACTTTTTTGCACTTTGTCTAAGACTCTGATCTTGAACGCTCCGGCAAAACCGGCGAGTAGGTCATGACTCTTGTGTGTGCTTTGCGCATCTCTCATCACTTCGGAGAAGTGCATGCCTCTTTTCACATCGTAAAAACGGCGCGCAAAAGAGAACACCATTCCCGCGTATCCCCACTTGCCTACGTATCCTAGGGAAGGACTCGCATACGCCGCTTGGGTCTGGGCATGGCCATGGTATTGAGCCCAGTTGAGATCAGAATCGGTATACCCCGCTCCTATGTTGAGGTAGAAGTTATCGATACCCAAGGTATATCCTGCTGTAAATCCATAAGTCCGGCTGATAAAGGGAACCTGCTCTTTCTTCTGATCCCGTTTGTAGTAAAAACCGATGGGTGTGATCCATATCGATCGTGTGGAGTCTTTTTGAGAGGCATTGACAAGATGAGCATGGGCAAAAGAAGATGCGACGCTGGGTGCGATCCACTTGGAACGAGAAAAATCCGATGGCGTGGAAGATGGGGGGGCGGACTGTTGAGAAGAGGGGGGCACATGGGTGTAATACAGGGTTTCCACGCGGTTCGCTGCATGGGCAATGCGCACGTTAGATTCTAGGACATCGAGGAGAATGCCCCCAAACTGCTGGGGGCCTAAATCTAAAAGAGCTTGGATGAACTCTCTTGGAGGGAGTTGCACTAGAGGTTGCAAAATGGAAGTGAGCTCTTCTGAAGGGGAGTGGCGGCAGGAAAACAGATAATCTCCAATTTGCCTCGCATTCCCCTTGAGCAAAGCAAGCGGGATCGGCAGCACGGTTTCCGTAAAAGCGATTTTGATCCGGACAGTCTCTTGGTCTGGGTAGAGGAGATCAAACTCCAAAGGGTGGGTTTCTATCAGCCTTTTGAATGTGTTTTGCACGGCCTGCGCCTCTAGGATGGTATAAGTAGTTCCCGCGAGATAGATTCCGGGTTGAGGGGCTAGCAGAAGATCTCCGTTTAGGGTGGCGGTGCCTTTTACTTTGAGCAGGTCTAATCGGTCGGGAAAGGGCGTAATGCGGATTTTTAGAGTGGCGTCTGCGCCTTGTTCGTAGTTACCGTCAATGCTTAGAGTGCTCATCTCTGTAGAGTTTTGTGAGCGCACTTCGACAGTGCCTCGAGTGTTTTTTAAAAATCCCAGTCGTCCCGCTCCTATCAAGGTAGCATCAGATGCGTCTATGTGTGTTCCTCCTCTTCCTTCCTCTCCTAGTTGCTTGCCCTTGGGGAGGATGAGTGTGCCCTCTCGGAGAATGAGCTCTCCTCGGAATGGGGCGCTATCGCTATCGAACACGAGGACGCCGAGACCCGTTTTGATCAAAGGGTGATTGCCCGCCAAAGCTCCTTTTAAGGTCAGCATGAGGGGAGATGGGATGGTCACAGTGCTCTGTTTGGCAACTGTAATGGGACTTGCAATCGAGAGCGTCTGGGAAGGAACAAGGGTACCCCCATCAAAGAAAAGGTGATCGCCAAGCTGTTGACCCATGGAACATTGGAGGATCCCCCCTTGAAGAGAGAGCCGCTCAAAGGTGTTGGGATCAGTCCCATCCAAGATCAGGGTACCGACATGGCTTTTTTCGAGGGTAGACCCCATCTCTCCTTCAATCACTCCGGAAAAGGTGCCGCGCTGGACTTGAAGGGAGCTACTACGCAAGTTGATTTTGCTGTTTGCGGTGCCCGTGAGCATTCTTACTTCGAGACCCGGATGCCCATCGCCTAACTCAAGGGCGCCATGCTCGATGTGCATATCGTTTTGCTGCCCTGGTATGCCAGAGGTACCTAAATCTAATGTGCCCCCTCGGATGGTTGTGCGACCTAGGTAGGTATTGCGCCCCGTCAGGCTGAGAGTGCCTCTTCCCAATTTGGTGAGCCCTCCTGACACGGAGGGTCCTGAAGAGAGGATTCCAGAAAAGGTGCCGCCTTTGACCTCCAATGTGTGGCTGTGGAGATCCACTTGCCCCGCTCCTTCCAATGTGATCACTTGGAGTGTCTGCTGTACTTGGAACAAGGAAAGAATCCCGTCTCTCTCTATGGTCAATGGGTTAGCTTGGCCCAGTGTGGCGCTCTGAGTGAGTTTTAAAGTCCCCTGTCTAATGATGACGGGGCCGCTGTGGTGACTCGGATGTGATAATGTGAGAATGTGGCTCCCTGTTTTGATCACTTTGCCTGATCCCGAAAGGGAACCGGCATAACTTCCGTTTCTTTTTTGATCAAAAATGAGAGTCGCTGTGGGAAGGATGTCTATATTCCCCTGAAGTTGAAGCGGTGTGAGTTGCAACCCCCCTGAGACGATCTTCGTGATCCCGATCCGATCGCTCGGATGGCTTAAGATGAGCATGCTGTTTCCCGTTTTGTTCAGCGTTCCCAAACCGCTGACAACACCGGAGAGTGTCACATCGACATCGATTTGCATGATGGTGGGCCCGTTGATGATGACTCGCTTCAGAGAGGATGTGAAGTCACCTGCTAAGTGCAGCGTGCCTCCAAGAAGGGTCACCGTTGCCGCGCGGTCTCCAAGTGCTGCGTCGTTTTTTGGTTTTAACACCCCGTTCGATAGCACCGTCCCTCCCATGTAGGTGTTTGCCCCTTCCAAAATGAGGGTGCCCACTCCGCTTTTGTGAAGCGATCCCGCACCACTGATCAAGCCGGATAGGGTCCCCTGCCCACCCTCGACTGAGATGGTCCCGATGCTTTTTAATTCGATCTTTCTAGAGGAGGTGAAAAGGTCTTGGACAGCCAGAGTCCCCCCTTCAAGGATGAGCGCTGAAGTAACAACTCCAAGCGCTTGGTCCGCATCGCTTGGAACATCTGCCCGCGGTTGTAAGACTCCGTTGATGAAGTGGGTGTTGCCAGTGTAGGTGTTGCGTCCTTTCAACGTGAGGGTACCAGCCCCCTCTTTAAAAAGGGAGCCCAAACCGCTGATGGTGCCTCCAGACAGAGTGGCACTCCCGATAGGTATGCGGATGGTGTTTTTTGCTGCGCCAAGTTGGATCGGTCTGGTGCTCGATGCAAATTGATCTCCCAATTCAAGGACGCCGCCATCCCCACTAAAAATAAAAGGGACTCCACGTGCCCCAAGGCTCGTGTCTTGAGTAACATGAAGGACGCCTCCCGCTAACTTCGTGGTCCCGGTGTAGTCGTTGGGCTCGGGATCAGGCGAGAGGCTTGGGTCAAAAGGTAGGGGGATGAGTTTGAGAGTGCCCACTCCTCTTTTCTCGAGCCCTCCTCGATCTTTTTTTGCCCCTCCTCCTACCTTTTTGTTACTCCTGATGCCAGTTGTGATCTCAATGTTATGGTCCGAGTCAAAAATCAGTGTGGATCCGGACATCATGAAGATGTCTTTCCCCAGTGCTTCTCCTCGATGTGCTCCTGCACCTTCTTCAAGAGAGCTGCCTTCAAAAACTAATTTCCCCTTGATGGTCAGCTTCGATCCTTCCTGGAGAAAAACAGCTCCTCCTAGCGCCGCTCCACCACCACTGCCCCCCCCTTTGTCGTGTACAGACGTTCCAGCCCCTCCTCCAAATCCTCCATCTCCACCATGGATTGGACTGCCTATCTCATAATTGCCACCAGCTCCTCCTCCCCCCCCTCCAAATCCTCCATCTCCTCCTCCATTTTGCCCCTCTGTGACCCACTCTTCTAGGAATTGAAATCCAGTACTTGAACCTCCTCCTCCCCCTCCTCCAAATCCTCCATCTCCTCCTTTCCCACCTTTTAGTGAACGATTGAACCTACGATCGGGAAGATATCCACCAGCTCCTCCTCCCCCTCCTCCAAATCCCCCCTTCCCACCATTACCTCGAACAGGATCTCCAGTGCCTCCTCCTCCTCCTCCTCCCCATCGACCACCAGATCCACCGGAACCACCGAATGTTCTACTACCATCGCTACTCGTTACAGCTCCTCCTCCTCCTCCTCCAAACCCTTCACCCCCGATGCCTCCTTGTCCCGTGTTTTGGTCCCCTTCTGCGCCTGTTTTTCTTCCTCCCCCCCCTCCCCCTCCGCCACCTGGAAGAGATCCCCCAATGCCCCCAATGCCCGCACCCCCATCTGCTCCTGGATCCCCTTTCACCGCTCCACTTCCACCACCTCCACGAGACGCTCCTCCCGTCCCCCCTTCTCCACCCTCGCTACCAATCCCACCACCTCCCCCTTCTAGAGGGGCGCTATCCTTCCCTCGCCCACCATCACCACTCCCCCCAGCTCCAGAAATGTATGTGTCGTTCGTATCCGCATTCCCCCCATCATAACCGCCGCCGCCGCCACCACCACCGCCTATCTTGCCTCCTTTTCCCCCACGCCCCTTAAAACCGCTGCCACCACCACCACCACCCTTGCCTTGGACTCCATTGACGCCATCGCTATCAAACCCAGCCCCAGAACCGCCCCCTGCTGATAATCGAGATGAGAGCAGACTGCCATCGCCCCCTTGTCCCCCCCTTAAGCTTCCCCCACCACCCCCATCACCACCGCCGGCCTCATTTACCCCAGGAAACCAACCCTTACCCCCAATGGCTCTGCACGATTTAAAAGTGATGTTTTCTAAAATGACTTCAGATGCCTCATGCAAAAAAATAGCTCCTCCAGCTCCCAAACCTCCTCCCCCAGCACCTCCCTGATTGACCCCTCCACGACCCCCATGGCCTCCCTTTCCTGCAGCATTTTCAAAGGTAAGATCTCTAATTGTAATTAACCCTCCACCTCCTCGCACAAAAAATCCTGGAAACGCTCTCCCTTTTGTGGGAAAGGCCTTCAGAGTAGATCCTCGTCCATCGATTGTAAATGTTTGACCGCTTGGTCCAAGCACAGAATCCGCATTCAGGGGCTGAAATAGTTGCTCATAGTCAAGCTCAATCTGTTGATAAAATGTGATCAGGTCGAGAACCCCTGCGTTGCTCGCTTTGATCGCTTCTTCTAAATCCGCTGCTGTTTTAACTGGTTCTCCAGGCTCCCAAGACCTCAAATAAGAGGGAAAATATGCAAATACACAAAGGAAAAACACAAAGCAAATATACAATGCAAACCCAAAATTTTGGTCCAACTACACTCCCTTTTTATATGCACTATCTAATCTTTTTTTGCCCATTGGTAATTGTTGAATAAAAATCCAATATAGACTTGGCGTTGAGTATCCTTTCGGGAAGAAGACTAGATTGAAGGGGCTTGGATCTTGGAGTTAAATGTCGAAAAGTAAAAGTCCCAGGAACAGCCGAGTGCTTCTTTCCCTGGTTGCTGCAAGATCATCCAGATCGACATTGCTCTTTCTAATTAAATGACTTCCTTCTTTGCTTTATGCCTTGTAAGAAGTTTTCTTCCATAGCAGGCGATGTGTCTAAGAGATCTCTTTGCAGCATTGTGTATTTAGCTCTAATCCTGAATATCGGGGATTAGATAAACAGTTTTTGATAGTGCGTAAGAAGCCTGTCTGCACATTTCGACATTTTATCCGACCCATTTGCAAGCGCGTCATCGAGACCATGTTTGAGCTTTTTCTTTCGATAACCCACTTTTGCTTGTGAGGGCGGTATGTTTTGTCTTCGGTTCCAGCGGACAAATCCAAATTATTCAAATCGGATTGATTTTTCTTTATATACCCAATGAAATTGAGAATTTCATTTTACAGCAAAGCCAATAGGGCGGAAGCGGTCTCTAACCCTTGACCTAAGTGCGCCACCAAGTTTGCTGTTCGAGTCTAACCCAGAAACCAACTTTAAAAATCCGAA